>Ga0255764_10000082_pt1 | contig 81171 bp, 51 predicted proteins | sample 071ome_30_FD_179964 | JGI IMG/M metagenome (GOLD analysis project Ga0255764, IMG submission 179964) | Coastal salt marsh microbial communities from the Groves Creek Marsh, Skidaway Island, Georgia - 071406AT metaG (version 2) | ecosystem: Environmental > Aquatic > Marine > Intertidal zone >... | reverse complement strand
GTGTCGATTTATTTACACTGACCGATTTGGGCGACACGGCGGCGTCGCCATCCAACAACAAAACGGTCTCTTCGGCGGCGACACCCATAAGTACGAGCGCGACTTTAGTCCTCGCGGTGGCTACAATGATGTCAATCATTTTACAATTCTAGACTTTGAAATTGCTAAGATAGCGCGCTTTAATTTCTCTATAGCTTGAGCGACACGCTCAGCGCGTCCTTTTGCGGTATCCAATCGGGCTTCCACACTTGATCGTACTCAAACATTGCGTCGATGAGACGCGTATCGTACCGTCCCGCAGTCGTGTCCACGTACTCCAAAAATCCCGGTGCACCGGGATAGACGACGTTATCCGCGACGACCACGGTCCCCGAGCTCACGATTCCCGCCTTTTCGTACAGTTGTAAATCCGGAAGGTACCGCTCCTTGGCGTGGTCCAGAAACAACACGTCGGTTCGTCCACCCTTCCCCTTGACCGCATCCACGAACGCCCTCGCATCTTCCAACGCATCGCTCCCAGCCATCGTCAACACGGTGACCCGATCGCTCAACCCGGCGAAATCGAGAGCCCACCGCGCCACCTCGGCGTGTCTCTCCTCGTACTCCACGCACAGCAGCCGACCCTTCTCTGGGCTCCTCTTCGCCAATCTCGACGCCGTCGCGATCGCCGAGTACCCCAAAAACGTCCCAATCTCCACGACGCACTCCAACGTCTCGCAAGACTCCAACACCTCGTCGTACTTGCCCACCTTTTCCGCGCCGAGCTTGTACATTGGAAAGTACTCTCCAAACGCGTCGTACGCGTCCAGCACGCTCTTCGCGTCGCCCTTTGTCGCGTTCGCCTCCACGTACGCCTCGATATCCGACGGTTTACTGTACGACCAACGCGAGTAAAACTCGGACGACGACGCTTTCGACGACGCTTTCGACTCGCTCGACGTCGAAACCAATAACCCGAGCGACGCCGTCACCCATTCCCTTCGTCCGAAACCACCAATAATCGTTTCTCGTCCTTCACCATCCCGCCGCATCGCCGCGCATCGCGTCGTCGTCCTCGGTCGACCGCATCGCGTCGTCGTCGCGCTTCCACCGCGCCTCGTCGTCGTCCGTTGAACCGGCGTCGACATGACGATTCGCGCGCGAGTCGCCGCGGTCTGTGGAACCAACAAAGTCATCCAGCTGATGAAAAAATCGAGTGTCGTTCCAACACATCACACTGTTTATACATACATACAAAACACCCGGAAAAACTGTGAACGCAACACGATTCGGCCGTTCGTTTCGTCAACCAGACGACGACGCGCGCGACGACGCGCGCGACGACGCGCGCGCGCCCTTCGTGACGTTTTCGTCGAGGATATTTTTGTGTGTTCGAGAGTAATCATGGCGACGCTGCGTGGTGTGGGAACGATGCGGGCGTCGTGTGTGCGACGGTTCGAGGCTGGTCATACGCGTGAGAACGCGCGCGCGACCAGTGCCGGTTGCGCCGCGCGCGCGCGTCCGAGTGGGGCGTCGGAGCGGCGAAGGCGCCGCGCGCGCCGATTGAGTGTTCGCGCGACGGATGCGGGGCGAACACGCGCTGATGTTGTTGATGATCGATCATCGACCCGAATGCGTTCGCGAGCGGTTGGCGCTGACGCTGGCGCCGTCGCGGAAAAGTCAAATGGGAAAGTGTACGCGGACGCGCGATGGATGTCTGAAGTGCGACAAGGAGGGATGTTTGGAATGGTTTTGATGTTTGCGATGGGGTTCGGGGCGCAGTATGCGCCGTGGAAACCTTGGAAGACGATGCGCGGGGCGGCGGCGGTGCAGACGAGCGCCGTGGCGAGCGTCGAGGACGCTCAGACGGCGGCGACGCTCGCGGCGTTCGAACTCGGGTTGGAGATTGGGGATCGTGACGGAAAAAAGTATTCCGAAGGGGTTGTTGAGAGTGATGCGATGTCGGAGGAGGCGCTCGAGGTGGAAAACGCAAGCGGGCGCGAGAAGAGTGGTGGAACGTTGACGACGGCTTTCGTCGGCGGGTCCGTCATCGCGGCGGCTATTTTCGCGTATTACGAGCGATATGCAATCGTCGCCTCGGTTTACAAGGCTCTCAGCATGCTCACAGAAGTGGATCCAAAGTTTGTATCGCCGTTCGATGAGTTGAAACGCGCCAATCTCGAGCACGACTCGAAGACGGATGCGCTCTCGGCAGAGTGGGCGGAGCGTTTGCAAGCGGAAAAGACCAAGAGTCGAGCGAGCGCCTCAGAGTTTGAGCGGCGCATCGAATCGGACCGGGCCGAGTTTGAAGAACTCGAGAGAGCATTGCGCGAATTAATCAGCGCCAAGGATACCGAGATTTCGAACCTCGTCGGTCAACTTGCGGATTTAAAGCGTGCCTACGAGGAAGAGCGACTTGTGTCTGAAAACGCATCGGCGGCTTCAAAGGATGCCAATGAACAGCTCGCGCGCTCGCGCCAGGCACTCGAAGAAGCGGAGGAAAACAAACGCGAGCTCTCTAACGAAATGGAGTCCATCAAGCGAGAAATCGTCAACGCTCGCGACGAATGCGCGTCGCTTCAATCGGCTCTCGAAGCATCCAGAGGCGAGCACTCAGATGCGTCTGGCGTGGTTGCCGAACTCGAAGAAAAGCTCGAGACGGCTTTGAGCTCGGAAGAGTCTCTTAAGCGTGAGTTGACGGCTGTCAGCGAGGAGCGCGATTCGGTGCGTTCTGCTCTCGAAATGTCCAAGAGCGAGCACGAAGGCGTGTCCGGCGACGTCGCGGCGCTCAAAGAAAAGCTCGAGACGGCTTTGAGCTCGGAAGAGTCTCTTAAGCGTGAGTTGACGGCTGTCAGCGAGGAGCGCGATTCGGTGCGTTCTGCTCTCGAAATGTCCAAGAGCGAGCACGAAGGCGTGTCCGGCGACGTCGCGGCGCTCAAAGAAAAGCTCGAGACGGCTTTGAGCTCGGAAGAGTCTCTTAAGCGTGAGTTGACGGCTGTCAGCGAGGAGCGCGATTCGGTGCGTTCTGCTCTCGAAATGTCCAAGAGCGAGCACTCGGATGCGTCCGACTTGGTTGCCGAACTCAACGAAAGAGTCGCAGCTCTTCAAATCGAGATTGATGAGAAAGTCGCGCTGATTGAAGACTCCAAGAGATCGTACGCCGGCGAACTCGCCGAAGCGAAATCGAAGAATGACGAACTCTCGTCCGAGCTCACAAAAGTAAAGTCGCAAGCAGCCGACGCGATGGCAAACTTTGTGCATTTGGACTCGGTAGTGACGGACATCGTGTCGACTGTGAACGAATTACGCCGTCTCAGCCACATGGTGACTGAAGAGAGCCCGATATTCGAGCACGAGTTTGTCGTCCAGGATGTTCCCGCTCTTGGAGACGGCGAGTTCGTCGTCATTGTGGGATCCTGGAACAGCTGGGATGCGCAACAAGGGGATGTGATGACTTATGACGCCGAAAACGACGTACACAAGGGATTCGTACAGCTTCAAACGGATGTCGTGTACGAGTATAAATATTGTGTGTGTACCAGCGACGGGGACGTGCGCCACGAGCGACTCTGGCAGACTGGGGCGAACTCTGCGTTTTGCGTCGCTTCTTCGCTCATGGAGGATCACGACTTGGTTCAAAAGGCGACTCTCCAAAGCAAATGGCAACCAGATCCGGCGAATGCGCCCATCAGCTTGTACAGGAGTAACGGCGAGTGTTTAACCATGGGGGCGACGAAACTTATGACAGATTTACCGACGAGTTTGATTGCTGACGCTATCGATCAGCTGTCGAACATCATCACGAAAACTGAGGCGGTGGTGGAAAACAAAAACGTGGGCTCGCCCCGTTAAGACTGTCCGACTCAGACGAAATGTTATAAATTACAGTGAAACTATCAATGCGACGCTACCACGAACCTCATTTACAACCCGATCCAATAAGAACGCCCATTAGGATTGTGTATCATGTTGCACTGTCTCGGCGACGACACGACCCACTCGTACCACATTTTATATCCGTCAACTTTGCGCCAAATCGTAAAATCCACGACGTCGTCCTTGTTCACTACGATGGGTGCTCGAATTGGGAAATATATCGGAAACCAAGAGAACATGAGCTCGCCGCTCGGTCCCAAGGTGTGGTTTTCTGGATGTATGCTGCAACGAACGTGGCCAGAAGAGCCGTCGTACAGGAGCGCGTCAAAGTACCCCGCGAAGCCGTGAATCGTCGCCGGACCAACGGCTTCCTCTTCACGCCACAAAATTCGCGTGCAGCGTTCATTGTTGATCACCTTCGCATTATTCGGATGCACAAACTCCCACACCCGTCGCGGTTTCCCTACTCTATAGAATCTATGCATCTTCACCACGTAGGGTGTTTCCAGAGATTTGAGATCGTTTTGAGCCTTGGCGGCGTTGTACAACTTGGCCGCCGTAATGGGCGCTACAAAGGATTCGTACGAACGAGGAACGCTCACTCCCGTCGGTTTCAGAAACCTTTGCGCGCCATCCAAGCACTCTGGACTCAGCTCGTTGTCACCAAAGCTCCCGAGGAGCTCACTCACGAGGATGTCAACATTTAAGTCGAGGGCGCACGTTCTCATGTCGCCTGGAAAAATCTGCACCTTGTCCTGCAAGCCTTCCCGCACAACCAAATGTTGCAACGTTACGACTGCGTTTGGATTCTTCTCCACCGCGTACACCTTGATGCGTCTCTGCGCCCGCTCCGCGGCGCGCAGAGATGCTCGAACAAGCGGCCCTCTACCCGCACCGACAACCATGACAGAGCCTTCTTCGTCTTCGTTGACTAAATCCAACAACGCACATCGAACCGCTTCCTCGTACTGGATGTATTTGCTCGCATCTTTTTCGAAAGTCTCGTAAGTCACGCTCTCCAGGTTATCCATCAACGGTTGAAGCGGTGCCTGCAAGTAATCTCTGTACGGCATCTCCAACAACTCCTGCTCTGTCGCTTCCTCGACGCCTCGAAACAGGTGCACGATGTATTCCCAGTACAGTCGAAGAGGGTGCGCGGCGTCGACGTCCATTCGATCTTCATCACCTTCGATATCTCCCGGTTTAATCGCGTCAATGCGGTTGCCTCGCTCGTCTCTATCGCTAATCACAATCTGAATGTTGTGCTTGAACAGCTCTCGAACAACCCTTTGCAAATTTTTCGGCAAAACTGGAAATCCTCTGGCGTTACGACTGAAAGCGTCGATGCGAAGCGCGCATGCCCCGACTCGTTCTCCCAACCATTTCCTCCATCGATCACCCTCGAGAGGGCTACCCAGATGATTCTTCGCGCTCGCAGACACATCTATGAGCGCGTACACGTTCGAGTGATGCCCGAGCGCAGCGCACACCGACGTCCACGTTGCGTAGTCTGACTCATCCTCCGCTCGAACGCGAAGCCACGTCTTGGTGTGCGTCAACCCGGGAAGATTTTCCGACAACACCTGCGACAGCAACACCGCGTCGTAACCCTGACACCCGATCGCGGTCAACGACAACGTGTACGCATGCGCGCCGACGTGCGCCGCCCATCGCAACTCTCTGGCCAACGCCGCCGTCCACTTCGCTCGCGCCGCCTCGCCATCCGCGCCGTTCTCTTCCGCCGCCGCTGCTTCCTCCACCGCGCGCGCCTCACCCTCGATCGTCGTCGACGCACGAAGAACCACGCGCGTTGACCACTCCTCCGAGCTCAACACCGTATCGCTGTGCGCGAACGGCGTCGTCGGGTACGCGTCGCCATCCAGCGCTGCGCACTCATCCCTTGCGCACGGTACGACGACGAAATCAAACCCACCGGCGTGCGCGCGCGCGAGTGCCTCAGCGGGATCGTCGCGCACGCCAGCCACAGCGCTCTCACATCCGGCGTACGCGGCGTCGCCGAGGTCTTGGCGTTTACCTAGCGGCATGAACGGTTCGCAAAGTGACGACGAGACAGTTCGTCACTTTTCGTTGCTCGGAAATGCGCGACGCATCGCATCCCGTCCTCGCCTCCCGCGCGCGCGTCGCGACGGGTCCGACGGTGCACGCGCGACCGGCGACGTCTCGGACGCGTCGCGCGACGATTCACGCGTCGACATCGTCGTCGTCGTCGTCGTCGTCGTCGAACGACGTGACTTCGATTGTTCAGCTCAAATCGGCGCTTCAAAAGATTGCTGACGAACGTCGCAAAAACGATAAAAGACCGACGTGGATGGACGTCGAGGGCGCGCGCGCGCGATTGCCGCGAGATAAACGCCCGTGGGGCTTCGTACACTTCATCGGTGGGGCGGTGTTGGGGTCGTATCCGGAGATTGCGTACGATTCGTTTCTAGGAAGAGTCGCGGACGAAGTCGGCGTGTGCGTGGTGTGCACGCCGTTCGAGCTCGGAGTCGATCACGACGCCGTGTCCAAGGCGTGCGCGAGGATGTATTCGAAAGCGAGAGCGCGGTTGTGTGAAAACGAGGGGTTATCGGTGGAGATGGCGCCGACTTTTCGGGTTGGTCATTCGCTCGGGTGTAAACTGCACGCGTTGGCGGCGTGCGAGGACGACGCGTCGAACGAAGAGGTGTTGGATGTCGACGCGGAGAGCGGTACGGTGACGGTGTCGCGTTCGAGTGCAAGCGATGCGACGGCGGGACACTTTTTGATTGCGTTCAATAACGCGGACGCGACAGATTCGGTGAGGTTGATTGAAAAGTTTGCGCGCGCGTTGCTAAAGAAGCGCGCCGAAGAGGGCGGCGGCGCGAATGCCGATTTTTTGAAAAGTTTACCGTCTCTCGCCGCGTTCGCGGAGCGCGCGGCCAAAGCGGCGGGGCTAGATTTCAAACCCTCACCAGAGGAGACCCTGGACCGCGTTCGCCACAGGTTTGCGTCGAGACGGACGCGATTGGTGAAATTCAAAGATGACGATTTGGATCAAAATGCCGAACTCGTCGACGCTCTGAACGAACGCTTCCAAGTGTATCCCGGGAGCGTCGACAAGCGCGATCTTCCCTTTGGCAATCACCTCACGCCTGTGTACTTTAGTACGGAAGGTCTGAACCTTTCCCCGGCGTTCGAACGATTGGTCGGGGACTTTGCGCTCGGCGATGAAGCCGGCGTCGAGCGTCTTTCAGAGGAAGTTTCGTCTTGGATTCGAGGCGTCTAATAATCGACGCGACGTTACATCACTCAATCAAATTCATTTCTACAGTAGTTAGTATCTACAGCATTTTGTACAAGTATCAATCAATCAATCAATCAATCAATCATTCATTCATTCATTCATTCATTCATTCATTTATTCGCTTTCGCTTTCTTCACGTTTTGCGCTCGGAAGTTGACAGACAAAAGTGATGAGTTCGTCCTCGACGGCGCTCGAAAGCAACGCATCGCTCGTCGTCTTCGCGGCATTATTCTGCCAGTGCTCGCGTGGAATATCTTCGCCGCTCATGGCGAGTATGCGATCGGCTGTATCGCATCGAGTACCCTTCACATAGGAAAACAAATCGCGAAGTTCGGCTTGTGTAAACGACGAACTACCCATCTTGCTCCCTCCGCTCGCGTTGCTCGTGGATTTAAACCCGAGCGTGCGCGCAAGCGATCCCTTGAGCTCTTGGCGCTGAAACATGCGCTCTTCAATCGTACCCGTGGAGAGAAACCGATAGATGGAGACTGGCTTCGTCTGTCCATCTCGCCAAATTCTCGCCATGGCTTGCGCGTCGTCCGCCGGGTTCCACGAAGAGTCTAACAAAACCAAACGACAAGCGCCGACGAGGTTTAACCCCGTACCGCCCGCCTTGGTAGATAAAAGGAGGACTTTTCCTGATTTGTTAAAGACGCGCACGATGTCCGACCGGGCGTTCGGAGGGGTTGACCCCTGTAATCGCGCGAAATCCATGCCCATTTCTGAGCACAATTCTGCTACGAAATCAAGCGTCGTGGTGAAACAAGAAACGATCACGATGCGTTCACCCTTGGGCAGCGCGCGCAACATTTGACTGAGCACTTTAAACTTGCTCGAAGACTCAACCAACGGGGCAGTGTCGTCTCGCGCGGCGGTGCCGAGGCGCGTCGTGTTGCACAGCTTTTGCAAATTCTGAATCGCGGCGAGCGTCGACGTCGCGTCTGAATCGCAACGACCGAGAATGGACTGCGTAATCTTCTGTCTGAGCTCCGCCGTGTACGCCTTTTCTTGCTCTTCATTCAAGCGAATAAAGACGACGTACTCGGTCTTAGGCGGTAGAAGCGCCGTGTTGATCTCGTCCGCTTTCCGAGAGTGAATGAATGGTTCGGTGAGCCGCGCAATTTCTTCGCGGCGAGCGTTGCCGATGCGTTTCGTATCTTCGCTCGCACTTCGCTCGCTCGCGCGCTCAATCGGTGCGGCATAAATGTGTCGAAACGATGCCAAATCACCCATCAATCCCGGACACGCAAAGTCTAGCAAGGCGAAAAATTCATTGAGATCATTTTGAATTGGCGTTCCGGTGAGCAGCACGCGTCGACGGCACTTGAGCGCTCCAAGCGCTTGCGCCCCCTTGGTCGTGGACGTCGCGTTCTTCAACCTGTGCGCCTCGTCACACACCAACAAATCAATGTTTGCATTCACCAAGACATCGGCTTGCGCTCGAAGCGTCTCGTACGAGGTGATGAGCACGTTGTAGCGCTGCTGCGCCGCCCGTCCAAATTCTTCAAAGCTTGTTCGCGCAAGCTTGTCTCCGCCTTCAACTATTTTCGGTTCCACTCGCACATCGCCGAGCCATTTCTTAAACTCTCCCGCCCAGTTACCCACGAGTGACGCCGGGACGCACACGATGACGCGCTTCACCGTCGGCATGCCGCGTTTGAATGGGCTTTGTTTCAACAGCGTCCAGATGAGCGCGATGACTTGCAGCGTCTTGCCCAATCCCATTTCGTGCGCCAGCAAACACCCGGTGTGCGCCTTGTTCGTGTGCACCGACGCGCGAAGACCCATGACGCACTCGTACATGAACTTGACCCCATCGCGTTGGTGCGGACGAAGAAACTTGGCGATGAATGGGTCGACGACGACGGCGCAGCTTGTCTTGACGTCTCGACGATGAAAATCAGTGTCTAGCGTGGACAAAACCAAAGCTCCTTCGGCGGCATCGCTATGTAAAGGCGTCTCGGGGACGGATACTTTTGGTACCGCGTTCGACGCGGAAACTGGAACCATCGGACGCGCAACGTTGGCGGCGAGAACGGGGTGCATCGTCCCCCCGCGAGGCGTCTCGTCGACGTCGACTCGCGGCGGCGCCACGCATCCACCTCGAGAAAACACGGCGCCTGATTCAACATCCGCCTCGCTCACCGGTTCCATGATTTCCACTTCGTAATTACTGATGCTCGTCGTCGTCCCTTCGATAATCGTCCCGGCGTTCGCCTTCGCCACGCGTTTACCTTGCATGTCCAACAACGTCGAGACGTTCGTCGACGCATCGACGCAAACGACGCCATCCATAAACGTCTTGGCGCTTCGTTGTTTACCGCCACCGCCCGCCTTGCGTTTGGCGTACAACGCCACAAAACACCGACGCGAAGAATGCGTCCCGGTGGAGTCTTTCGCCGTCGCCGCGCCACCAGTATCTGCGATACCAGACGCCTTGACCCGCTTGCGCGCCGGCGCCGACGCGCCCGTCGAGACGTTCGTCGTCGCCCCACTCTTCCCGACGAACGGCGATACGAACGGCCGTCGCACCGCCGCCGCGCCGCCCGCGAGCATCGGCGACACGAACGGCCGTCGAACCCCGGCGCACGACGTCGTCGGTCCCCGCGCCGCCGAACCGTCGTCACCGTCGTCGCCCCGTGTCCCTTTCGGTTGATTTTCATTCATCCTCTCGTCGTCGTCCTATCCGTGAGTTCAACAGTCGGACGCGCTCTCGGACGCGCGAGACGCAACGACGCACGGCAATCGCCACGCGCACACGCACTCGCGCGCGTCGAACGCGCCGAACGTCCGACGGCGTCGCGCGCTGACGAACTCGAACGAACGCGAAAACCAACGCGCAGACAGCTCGATTCAAAGTCAAAAAATCACAACCACAACCCTAGGTATACTAAATACACATATGGAATTTGCACTCATAAACTCGACACACATCAACTTTACATATATTAGAATTGTATACACCATGAACATGTTAAAATGTTACGCTTTTCAAAGGTGACTCGTTTTTGAAAAGTCTCAAGCACGCGGCGTGGATCGCGCAACACCCTGATGCGCTTCAGACGAGGTCGACGAGGTCGACGAGGTCGACGAGCGACGAGCGACGAGCGACGCGGAGCGGCGGATTCAGTGTCTCTAGATACCGCCAGTACTTCGTGTCCGTTCGTGTGTGTGGCGTCGGTGACGTCAGTGACGTAAAGGCGTCGGCATCCTCGCAACCGCTCGTTCAACACCCAACCATCGTAAGGATGGTTCGAACGATCGGCGGGGACGTCGAACGCGGGGAATCCGCGGCGCTGTTGGGACGGGACGCGTCGACGAGCGGTGGATACGACGACGATGGTGGTGATACTGGCGCGGGATGGATGACGAACGCGGTTTCGGGAGTCGCGGGATCGTTATCATCATCAACGTCGACGCGGGAAGACCGAAAAACGCGAGAGCGCTCGCGCGCGACTCGAAGGAGCTTGGCGGTGGCTGCGGCGGCGTGTGGTGTGGTGTGCGCGGCTACCGTTGGGGTTTGGACGCAAAAGAGTGAGACCCTGCAAGAGAAATGGCGTCCGGTTCCCGGGGCGGAGATGATGACGACGACGGGGCATAACGCCGGAATCGCGAGGTGGGCGGCGAGGCGCGGGCGAGGCGGCGACACCGGTTCGGGCGTCGCGAGCTTGGGCGAGGCGAATCCGAGCGCGCTCACGGGCGTGACGCCGACGGCGAATCAGATGATGGCGTTGCGAGCGTTGAGGTTGCAGATTCGTAACGCGATGTTTGATCCGAATACATCGTCGCAGACGGTGGCGAAGTTGTCCAAGCAATTGTTAAACGTCGTGCCCGAGGCGCGCGAGGCGTTGCCGACGGGGGCAGCGAGCACGGTGGACGAGCTCGATGGCGTCGTTAAGGCGCTCATGGCGAACGGAGCGAGCGCTGGGGTGTCCGCGCCCGCGGTTGAGGGTGAATTTAGAGAGCTCACTTCGCCGGATGGTCGAAGAACGTCGGTGCCAGTGGATGATCCAAATCCGCTGACGCATATGACGCAGGACCCGCCGCCGCGCAAGCCGTTGACTTCGTATGAATCCGCGTTGTTTGAAACGCGCGCGGCGGCACGGCAGACGGCGGCAATTGGTAAGGAGAAGAAGCACTCCGGTGGGCAGTCGTCTGAGCTTCAGACAGTGCGAGCAGAGGATAAACTTGAACAGATGATCAACTCGTTGGACGCATCAGGGGAGCCGCGAGCAAACGTGGATTTCAATACTCGACAATCTCCGCGCGCCATGGCGAGAGATTACGACATGATGCAGCAACAGGAGGCAAGGTATGCCGATCCGGAGCAGACGGAGCCGATGCCGGAAGAGTTCCAACCGCAAAGAGTGCAACCAGAAGAGCCGACGCGTTTTGACGGCCGCGACGGCGGCGATGCCTTCGCGCCGCAACCAAACTTCGGACCACAGGCGTTCGAGCCGACGGTACAAGAAGAACCAGAGCAGCCGAGCGCGTTCGAGGTTCCGAATGAACAAGCGGCGCCGTGGGAGCCGGCGGAGGAATCGACGCCGCTCGAGGCGATGCAACCGGCGACCGTCGAGGAGAAGCCAGAGGAGCATGAAGACATTTCGTGGACGGAATTCAGCGGAGCATCTGACAGCCGTAACGATGACAGCGAAGGAGACGACGACATCGAACCGACGCCGAGTCCTGAACCAGATCCCATGCCCGAGCCGGCGGAACCAGATGATCCTTTGGACATCGATTCCCTTTTTGCGAACACCGGTGAGGCTAAATCCTCCGTCGTGGACGACGAAGTCGACGACAAAAATAATGGTGACTTGCCCAAGCGCGCGTCGTCGTCGGCGCGCTCTCGCGGACATCATAGATTGGATAGTCGAGACGCTTCTTCATCGTCGTCTTCGCGCATAATCAAGCCCCTCGTACCCAAGGCGGACGCCAAGGCGATCGCCGGCAAGGTGGTGGACATGATCATGTCTCAGATGGGCACGAGCGACGAGTCCGCAAACGTTGGATCGACGCTCGAGGGTGCGTCGCATCCACCTTTCAATCCACAGCTATCCAAGGATGAAATCGCGGCGCAGCTCGTGTCGGCGCTCACAGCCATGTCGACAGAGGTCGTTGAACAAAATGCTGAATTGAACGCGGCGGCGACGGATGCTGCGGCGCCAACGAGCGCAAACACGAAGATTATCGCTGACGCTTTGGTAGAACACGACGAGAAGATGGCGCAGCGTATCGCTCGCGTCTTGGCGCGAGATTCGCTCTTTGATGACGGAGACGACACGGCGGCGATTGGTTCGTCCAGACGCGCCAAACGCGCGGACGACGACGTCTCCAAGCTTATTCTCTACGAGGAGTCCCGGAGACAACGTGATGAGCTGCAGGCGATGCGAAGAGATTTGGCGGCGCTCATGGCTAATATTCAATCGAATTACGCCATGGGCGTGACGCAGGATAGAATTGACAAGACGGCGGCTGCCGCCGCGGGCCACATTGTCGACACGCTCCGGCCAGTGTTCTCGCGTGGGGACGGTAGAAATGATGACGTCGCGTCAACAGGTGAGTCCGAACTTTCGGACTCGACGCTCTTCGATTACCCAGTGATGCCGAGCTCAAAGTTGTCTAAGGAGACGCTTCGATTGGATGGGTTTAATGCGGGAATTAGCTTGGATGGAGCGGATAGCCAAGAGGATTCGCTCGACACGCGTTTGATGGGTGGCGACAATGAAGAGGCCAGCTACGAAGCCGACGATGACGATGAGGACGGCGCTTCTGCACTCGACTCGCTCGATTTGTTGAGCCTTACGTCGAAGAAGAGTTCTTCTGATGACAAGCTGACGCTCGCGGGTCGAATGTCCAAAGGCCTGACGCTCGCCGATAAACACAAGGACGACGATGGCGACTCAAAGTCTTCCGCCGGTGAGACCGATGGCTCCATCCCAGCCTGGGCCGGATCGAATGCCCTCTCCGACGCCGAGCTCACCGCCGGTTTCGTGAGCGACGAGACTGATCTCGACGGTGAGAGCATCGTCGCCGCTTCGTCCAACAAATCGTCCAAATCGCGCAAGAAGAAAAAGTCTTCTTCCCTCGGTCTCGACGAAAACGACGCCGACAACGACGCAAAGTCCGACTCGACGTCTAAACAGAACGAGTACATCGCATCGCTCACTCGACGCGCGAGAGACGCGCTCAAAAACCGTAGACATTTGTAACTCAACATCGCAGTGGGTAGAGAAAAACCATCCCAACTCCCCTGGTCACCTCACACGCCGACGCGCGCAAGCGACGCATGCTCGGCGCCCGCACCGCGATCCCGTCTCCCGGCGTCCGACGCCCTCACAACCGCGCCTCCACCGTCCGCGCGTCGTCGACGAACGGTGAAATGTCCTCGTACACTCTGCGCGCCGCGCTTGAAACGCTCGGGAACGCGATGACGTCTGGACGCGTGTACGCGCTCTCGGGTGACGCGGATGGACGGAACGAGACGCAGAGACGCGCGCTCGGACGCGTGCTAGAACGACTCACCACGGCGGACGCGGATGAGACGGATGAAGAGGGTGCGGCGAGGAAGTCGGCGGTGGAGGCGTTGTCGGAAGGCGCGGCGAAGCACGACGCGGCGGAGAGCGCCGAAACGCGCTGGGACGCATTGAGAAACGCATACGACGTCGCGATGCGGGCCATGTTGAACGCAGATTTGGGCGTCGGGCGTGGACCGAGGACGTTCGTTTCCATGGCGGGTGCGGGTGCGGGTTCGTGCGAGAAGGCGTTGATGCGGTTTACGAGCGAGCGGTCAGACGCGAGCGCATGGCGTTCGCTAAACGACGGTGTCATGGGAGGCATGTCGGACGGGTTCTTCGCGACGAACGCCGATGGGAGCGGGATGTTCGTCGGGAACGTCTCGCTCGAGCGTAATGGTGGGTTTGCGAGCGTTCGCGCGGGTGTCGATGAGGACGCGAGCGCGTTTGCCGGTGTTTACTTGGACGCGAAAGCAGGCGACGCTGCGAGCGCAAAGAAAACGTGGTTGTTCATATTGAAGGATGAGGATTGCATGTACGACCAGATTAATTTCAAGGTGGCGTTCACGGTGACGAACGAGTTCGGACGGGTTAAGATCCCGTTTTCGGCGTTTTCGACGCCAGAGAGAATGGGTCGCGTCGTCGTTCGTCCGCCGGTGGATTGCGCTCGGTTGCGCGAGTTCGGCTTGATGATTCTCAAGGGTGACGCGTCGCAGGTTGGGCCGTTTTCGCTGCACATCACCGAAGTTGGGTTTTACCGCGATGATCGCTAGTGTCTCATTCTTTTCGCTGGTTTACAGTTTACAACAAACATTTAATCGCAGTCTAAAATTCATGTTCTCTATCGCACGCGCGCGTGCACGTTTGCCTCGGATTCGCGCATCGCACTCGAGTCAAGTTTTTCGCTAATGTTCAATCCATGTCCGTCGACGTAGTATCTAAATGCGGTCAACGCGCAGATTGGGCTTTTCACAATCTTCATCGTTCGCTCTCCCGAATCGGCGACGTCCAACACGAGACGCGTATTGACGCAGTGCGCCCACTTCGTACCGAGTGCGGCGGTGATTCCCGTCGATTCTGAATCCCCTCCACCCCCGTCGTCCTCGACAAAGCCGCCATCTTCTCCGTTTGCGGCGTGTTTAACCGCGCTTCCTAATCGTGTCGTCACTTGATTCACCGCCAAAACCGCCAACTCGTGCTTCTCTGCGTGACGCTTGAGCGTCGAAGCGACGGCGCCTAAAACGCTTTGCCGCTGCACCACCTTTTCCCTTCCACCAAACTCACCGCGCGCGAGATGCGCGATGGAATCTATGATGACCAACCGCACTTTGTGATCTATGATGGCTTCCTCCAACGCCTCCAACCGTTTGGCCAAATCCGTCAAACTCGTCGGAGTCACGACTTGTACGCGACGCGCGAGCTCATTCACGGCTTCGTCCGAGGCGAAATCGCTTCCGAATTTCCCTCTCGCAATCTCCGCCAATCGCGTCGAGCTAAACTTTCTCTCTGCATCGACGTAAACAACCCCACCATCGCTCCCATTCGCGCTGATTGGCGCCGCAGCGGAAGCGCACGCGCTCAAACACAACTGCGTCTTCCCGGCGCCCGCCGCGCCGACCACCTCTGTCACGCCTCCAACGGATAACCCCCCACCCAGGGCGTCGTCGAGCTCGGGAAGCGTCGTGCGCAACCATTTTGAGCGTTTCAACGCATCGAACGCCGTGATTGGCTTGGGCGCGACGCTACGCGCGACCGCAGTGAGGAATCTTCTCGCCCGAGCGTGGGAACAATCCGCAAGCTCCACGACGTCGAGCGGCGACCGATTGAGCGCGTCTTCGGCGGTGCGACACCCGCGAGACTCGAGCTTAGCGACGAGGTCGCGGTCGACGCCCAGGCGGTCGAGCGTTCGACGAGACGCGGACATCGATCGCGCGACGCGACGCAGACTGAGGTTGGTGAACGTCTTGTTCGTTCGACTCGAGAGCCGCTGTCGCCATGGTATCATTTACAAGTATTTTGAACAAATTTAGCCGCTGTCGTTATCATTTACAAGTATTTTGAACAAATTTGCGAATGCGCGAGCGCGCGTCGACGACGCGGGATCACGTCGTCGCGACGCGCGCTTGATTGGCTGTTGCTGCTGCCGCCGCGCGCGCGCGCCGACGCGACCTCGATGGGAAGAATCGACGCTTCAAGCCGCGAATGAGATCGAAGAATGGTTGTGTGGCGCGACCAATGGCGATTGAAAGCAAAACGCAACCGAGAGAAAAGGCCTCACGGAAGTGTTCGGCGAGCGTCACCGCTCGGAGACCGATGAAGAGCTCCTTTCGTAATTCTTTATCGGTGGCGAGCATGTGCGCCGCATCCTTTGCGAGGGCGAGGATGGGCACCTTGATGCCACCCTTGACGCCGACGCCGGCGAGGTTGATGAGATTGCGAAGGCGCTCCCACTCGAAGCGTTCCTTGACGACAACCACCTTGAGCAATCGAAGTCGAAGCGCTGGATCGGGATCAGTGAGCAAACGCCGCGCGACGTATGGGAAAGCGGAGTCCAAGAGGTTGAAGTCTGGATCGAGCGTGAGACAAATGTTCTCTTGCGTCAGAAGAGATCTGATCACGAGCGAAAATCTCTCCGGAACTCGAATCGGATAGTCGTACAGGAGTTTGTTGAACTCACGGGTGAGTCCCCGGAACGAAAACTTTTCCGTGCTCGCCAGAGATTGAAGGGCTTCGTCTCCCCACACATCGGCCAAACCTTCGGCCACCGGTCCGATGTCAGCACCGGGTTGCAAAAAGCCGAGGTCTTCGAGAGTCTCCGCCAACGCTTCGTAGTCTCTGTTCATGGTATGCACCACCGCATCGATAAGACTCTCTTGGTTGGATCGAGAAATCTCGGCGACGTTCCCAAAGTCGACGTACGCAATGTCGCCGTTTGGCAGAGCCAACACGTTGCCCGGGTGCGGATCGCCGTGGAAGAGCCCGAATTCGAGCAGTTGCTTCAAACCAGCTTCGACACCGTTCACCATAAAGCGTGCGCGAGCTGCATCGTCATCGAACGCATCCTCGCGAGTGCACCGCACGCCCTGCTGCCAATGCATCACGAGAACGCGCGGCCCACTCAATTCGCTCACCACGGGCGGAATCTGCACGTTGACATCGTTGCGAAAATTGAAGCCAAAATCGCGAAGGTTACGCGCTTCTTGCACGAAATCCAACTCCTCGAGCAATTTCTCCGCGAACTCATCCACCAAGAGAGACGCCGAGCACCCGAGATTGGCTCGAGCGTAACCGTCAAAAAATTGCAGAGCGGCCGCGCGCAGCAAAAACAAATCCATGACGCATCGCGCGCGCGTATTCGGTCGCAAAACCTTGATCGCGACGTCGGTACCATCCTTCTTGAGCTTGCCTCGGTACACTTGACCGATCGATGCCGCAGCGATCGGCTCTTCAGAGATTTCACTAAACGTATCCTCGATGACGCGTCCCGTTTCCTCCTCTATAATTTTGTACGCCAACTTTGAGTTGAACGGCGGTACGCGATCCTGAAGCTTGGTCAACTCCTCCATCAAGTCCTCATTCACCAAATCCGGCCTGTTGGCCAAGTTTTGCCCGAGCTTCACGAAGAGCGGACCGAGCTCGATGAGCGTCTCTTTGACTGCTTCTCCCCAACGCGTTCCGCCGTCCTCCGCATCCAACTTTTGCAATCGATCCTGCTTATTCCTCAGCTTTCCGAGTACCAAAGCAAGCTCTGCCGATCGTTTCGCCAACTCCAACGGCCTGCTCAGCGCCTCATTGCGAATCTCCTCGGGATTATACCTCGTCACCATTCGACAAAAGTCTCTGTCCGCCTCCAACTTCGCCTTATCCTTCTCCTTGAGCGTCGCCTTCTTCACCGCCTTGGGCTTGGACGTCACTTTTTGCGTCCCCGCTTCCAACGCAACACCCCCCGCGCCTTCTCGCGTCTCATCCGGGTTCGCCACCGCCTCTCCCCGCGTCGTCGACGCTCGACTTCCTCGCTCGGCCGACGCAACCCTCGACTTCGCGAATCCCAAAGGCGTCGCATTCCTTCCTTCACCGAAACCCGTCCCCATCCGCCGGTTCCCTCCCAAACGAGCCCTCAACGCATCGCGCGCGATGCGTTCCCCGCGTACCCCCTTTGAACCCGTCGCCACCCGTCGCGTGGGACCGGGTGTCGAGTTCGGCGCGCTCGCGATACCGATCCGCATTGTATGCGTCAGCGGCAACTACCCCGAACGAGTCGAACTGAGTGGAGCTCGCGCGCGCCTTCGCTTCTCTTCACTTCGCGCGCGTCCGAACACGACGGGCGATTCGTTCGATCGCGACGACCGCCTACTTCGTATCGACGACCACGACCGACGCGCGCGCGCGTGTGACGACGACGAAGTGGACGCCGACGTGCGCGACGTCACGCACAAAAACTACAACTACGTGGAGCGACGATTTCACCCAATTCCTGGATTAGCGCCGCACGCGTTTGTAACGAGTGCATTTCGGTTAAAAGCTCGCGCGTGTCCGCCGGCGACGCGACGACGCGACGCGGAAGGCGTCCGACCCGACTGACGCGTCGGCGCGCGAGCACGTATTTTAAATCGTTTTATTTCTTCACCAATGTCCGCGGTGTCCGTGGGGGCACACGCCGGCGTCATCGGACGCCCCGAGCATCGGTCGCGCACGCACCGGCGCGCGGCGGGCGTCGTCCCGCGAGCCGAGGGTGGTGGCCCCGGTCCCGGCGGCGCGCGACGCGCGAATTCACCCGGTGGTGGTCGAAGCGGGGCGAGAGGAATGGGGCGAGGCGGTGGACGCGGGCGTGGACGCGGGCGTGGACGCGGGCGCGGGCGTGGACGCGGCGGGGTTCGTAAACAGAGCGACGGGAAGCAGCACCTTGGGCAAACGCTCGAGTACGTCGCGGAAAAGGCGTTCCCGGCGGTGGATGATCTCGTCGACGACCCGCCGTTGAAAATTCTTCCGTTGGGTGGGTTGGGAGAGATTGGGATGAACTGCATGCTGATTGGACACGGGGATCGATACATTTTGTTGGACGCGGGGTTGATGTTTCCAGAGTGCGTTTTGAGTTTTGTCGTGTTTTCGTACGGCGTTTTACGTTTCGCTTTTTTTCGTTTACCGAGACTGACGATCGTTGTTGAAAAAATTGTAGTCACGAGGAATTGGGTATTCAAAAGGTTTTACCGGACGTGTCGTTCTTGGCGCGTTGGCGCGATAAGATTGAAGCCGTGCTCATAACGCACGGACACGAGGACCACATTGGAGCGTTGCCGTGGGTGGTGCCGGCGCTCGATCCGTCGACACCCATTTACGCGGGTTTGTTTACGATGCAACTCATTAGACGGAGAATGATGGAGTTTTCTCTCTGGAACGACGAGCGGTTCAAGGTTTTTGAGATGAATGAGCGCTTTCAAGCGGGTCCATTTGACATGGAGGCGGTGCGCGTGACGCACTCCATTCCGGATTGTTGCGGTTTAATTTTCCGTTGCGACGCGGGTACCATCGTGCACACTGGCGATTGGAAGATTGACGAAAACCCGGTAGATGGGCGCGTTTTCGATCGCGAATCGTGGGAACGCGTCGGAAACGAGGGTGTGACGCTCATGATGAGCGACAGCACAAACGTGCTCTCTCCGGGGAGAACAGTGAGCGAATCCGCCGTGAGCGAAGGCATCATGCGTCGAGTGTTGGGACACCGCGGGCGTATCATCACCACGCAGTTTGCGTCCAACATTCACCGTCTGTACGGTGTCCGAGATGCTGCAGAAGCGACGGGTCGCCAGATTGCGTTTTTGGGTTTGTCGTTGACGACGTACCTTGAAGCGGCGAAAAAGGCGGGCATCGCTCCCATCGACCCTGAGAAGCTCATTCCGGCTGATGAAATCGACAACTGCGATCCAAGCAAGCTTCTCATCGTCACCACTGGATCACAAGGGGAGGATCGCGCGCAGCTCGCGCAGGCGGCTTTCGGTAGCTCGCGTTTGTTGACGCTTCAACCCGAGGATCTCTTGTTGTACTCGGCCAAGATGATTCCGGGTAACGAAAAGAGAGTCATGCGCATGATGAACGAGATTGCCAAGAGAGGACCAGAAATCGCAATGAGCCGCGAGGATTGTTTGCACTCATCAGGTCATGGATACAAGGATGAGCTGGACGAAGTGATCAAACTCGTCAAGCCGGAGCATTTTTTGCCTGTGCACGGGGAGTACGCGTTTTTGCGAGCGCACGAACAGCTCGCGAGACAATCTGGGGTCATGCACACGACTGTGATAGGGAACGGGGAAATGCTTGGAGTCACGCCTCTGGCGTCTAAGCGTCAACACGGAACGATGGGCAACTTCCACCGCATCGGCAAGGCGCGTTTACAGACGATGTTCAACGACGGGGGGTTCGGAAGCGGCACGGCGGAGGATCTCGCCATCGAAGAGCGCATGAGAATCGCTGTCGAAGGCATCATCGTGTGCGATTACGAAATCGCAAACAACGGTGACAATTTAATCAGCGCCAAGGCGCGGGTGACATCTAGAGGAATGTGGACAGATGACGGTAGACTTTTGGAATCTGTACGGTCGAGCGCTATTGCGGCGACGGACCAAATGACTGTGGACACCAAGCTCAGCACCATCGAGCGCACAGTCTCTCGTGCGATCCGCACCGCCGTCAAGAACTACTGCAACAAGCGTCCAGATGTCATCGTCGTCGCTCATCGCGCTGGAGAGCGATCGCGTCCGATCCCGGACCTCGATGCGATGGAGGAGGATTCACCCGACGGAGCGCAAAAGCGCTACCCTCGTCGCAACACCGCACCGACGGACGTCAGACCTCTTCGCGGAGATTACAAGGGACCGGGACCGTCCGGGAGTACGAGACACCTTCGTCGCGACGCCGAGTATCAGTAGAAACGCACGCGAACGAGCCGTGGATTTTTCATCATTTAATAAACACTTTTGGAAAATAGACTTTACACGTTCTTTGCGAGCGAAAAAATATACAACAAACATCACATGCTCTTCGTCACGTACTCCACTGTCAACGCATCGTTCTCCTTGTGAACGAAATCAATCGCCTCCCTCTGCATGCGCTCAAAATCAAAATCATCCTTCCCATACGCTGCTCGAACTTCCATAATTCGTACCGCCGCCAAGCGCAAGAGCGTTGACTCGTGGCTCATGAGCAGCGTCAACCACTCCCGCCCATCCCGCAGTGGATGCTCGTGCAAAAAGTCACCCAACGCCCTGGACAGCTCCGTAGGCGCGCCCTCATTATCGTACCCTTCCTCTTGCGCGAGGACGACGCGAACCGCGCACATGGTCCAGAGATTCGTCAGCGCGTGCGCCGCTTTGCTCTCTGGAGCAATGTAACCGAAACAGTCATTCGGAACTCTCTGCGCCCGCGTCTTCGTGGACGTCGGACGACCGCGGCCACGAAGGGTCGCGCGAACGCGACGCGGTCGCGATATCTCTGGTTTCGTCGTCGTCGTCGTCGTCGTTGACGACGCGAGAGATGGCATGGTGTCTCTCTCGAGCGTCGTCGAGGAATGGCGCTACCGAAAGAGCAAAAAGTACAAAAAGTGCAAAAGACACCAGCGTCAGAGGGATGCGCGGGTCGACGACGACTCGAGCGGCGGCGACGGTCGCGGTGTCTTCGCGTGCAGTGACGGCTCGCCGGAAGACGACGACGACGACGACGACGCGTCGAATCGTCGCGTCGCGAGCGAAGGAGAAGGTCGACGCCGCCGACGACGGCGAAGCCTGGACGACGTGTTCGACGGAAAGTTTTGCGTTCGAGGGCACGCGGCGGTTGTACGGAGAGGAAGGATTCGAAGCGCTGCGCGCTGCGCACGTGGTTGTCGTCGGACTCGGCGGCGTCGGATCTTGGGCGGTGGAAGCGCTGGCGAGGAGCGGGGTGGGCGCGTTGACGCTGTGCGACCTGGACGACGTGTGTGAGACGAACATCAATAGACAGGTGGTGGCGCTGCGATCGACGGTGGGGAAGATGAAGGCGGACGTCATGGCGGCGAGAGTGTTGGATGTGAACCCAGAGTGTGAGGTGCGAGTGGTGCGGGATTTCGTGCAGGGACACAACGTGGAGGAGATTTTGTGCGCAGGCGTGGGAGCCGAACGTTTCGGCGTCGACAAAGGAGACGTGCAGTGGCGAAGACCGGATTACGTCTTGGATGCGATCGATAAGGAGAGCGATAAGGCTTCTATCGTCGCGTTCTGCACGCGGGAACGCATTCCGTTGTGTGTGACTGGTGGTGCGGGTGGATTGGACAACTTGACGGGACTTCGCGTGGAGGATTTGGCCAACACGACGTTTAATCGTCTGCTGAGCATGACGCGCAAAACTTTGCGAAAGGAGTACAGTTTCCCGAAAGAGGGTAACAAGGGAATGTTTCCAGGGTCAAACAAAGGGAAACGGAAGGCTGCGTCAAAGTGGGGCATCAAATGCGTGTACGCGCCCGAGAATGAAAACGTCTTTAAAAAGGCAGGCACAAAGGGTCGAGGGGGCATTGGATGCGACGGCGTCGGGGGATCAGCCGTCTTCGTGACTGGCGCGATCGGATTTCAAGCTGCGTCTGAAATTTCTCTCGACCTGATTCGAGGCAAACACAAGAACATAGATGGTCCGGCAGAGACTGGGTGGCGTGCCAAGGTTTGGCCGAAGATTGCGGCCTCATCCGTCGCTCCATCGACGAAGAGTGCTTCGGTTCCCACGGAAGACGAGGGCAAGAAGGGCGACGAAGCGAGTAGCAATGATTTAAACGCCCCGCAGGATGGCGATAAGAATGCGCTCGTACAGGATACGAGTCGAGGCGAACTGAAGGCTACCGCGGCGAGTCTCAGAGACGCGCAAATGCTGGATGCAAGCGAAATTTTTGACGCGCACTGCCACTGGCATTTAGACGGCGAGCACGCGGTCGTGCGCGAGCTGTGCTCACGTCTCGCTGGCGTGGCGATGACGACGACGCGTCCTGGAGACTGGGCAGCGGCGACCGCCGTGCGCGAGGGAGATGACAATTTGCAAGTGAACGTACCAATTGCCTTTGGCGTGCACCCTTGGTGGGCGCATTTAGAGAAGAACGACAAGACTGAGTGGATGGCTAAACTGAGGGCGACGGTTGAATCGACTCCAAATTGCGTCGTCGGCGAGATTGGTTTGGATAAAGTGGCAGTTCCGCCCGATGCGGAAGCAGATTACCCGAATCAGCTCGATTGCTTCAGGCGGCAACTTGATTTAGCCACAGAGTTGCGACGTCCGGTGGTGGTGCACAGCGTAAAAGCCACGGGCGACATGACTGACATCTTTAGAACAGCCAAAGAACTTCCACCGAAGATATTCATGCACTCGTTTGGTGGTTCGGAAGAATTTTTGCGCCAGCTGACCAATATGAAAAAGTATGGTGATCGTTTTTACTTTGGCTTTAGTTCGGTCATCAACCTGCGCTCGCCGAAGACGCAAAGCGTCATCCGAGCCGTGCCGGATGACAAGCTACTCCTCGAGAGCGATTTGTGTGACCCTACGCACGCAGAGGACGAATTGCGCGTCATGCTCGCCATCATCGCGGATATCAAGAGTTGGTCAGTGCGAGACGCGGCTCGGATCACACGAGAAAACGCTGAGAAATTTTTCTCAGAAACGCGTTGAATCCCCTTCCTTGATCAATCGTTTGTATGTAATTCATCGCTAAGTTGTCTAAAAGTAAATGTTGCTGACATCCTTCTCGGCAAAAGGAAGCGCGCAGCCGGGGCATTTACGTGCTCTAGTTTCAATGCGCAAATCGATGCACTCTTTGCAGAACATGTGGAAGCATCGGGTGATGACGACGCTCTTTTGGCGTTCCATGCACACTTGACAGTTCATCATTGTCTTGTACGCTTGAAGCTCTTCGTGAAGATCCTTTTGGCCACCCTCCTTGATGAGACGTTCGCACTTCTTCTTCAAGCCCGCCGCTTGGGCCTCAGCCTTGTTGCGCGCCTCCTTCTCAGCCTCGAGCTTGGCCAATTCGCTCTTGCTGCGCTTGACGAGCTCTGCAACCTTTTGTTCAGAAGCCTCGAGCTTTTCGCGTACATCAACGACGTTCTTCTCCATCGCTCGGAGCTGCGCCTTGGAGCGCTCCACGTTTTCGGCGCTTCCACTAGATTCTTCTTGCATCTTCGTGAAAGCAGCCGTCGCTTCGGCGAGCTGTGCTTCAAGCTCTGAGGTGCGAGCGTAAGTATCGTCGAGATCGCGCTTGTAATAAGCAGCAGTTTCTGACACTCGAGCGCACTCATCCTCGAACTTCTTGGCGTTCGCCTGTGCCGCTATTCTTTCCGTAACCGCCTTGTTTTGACCGTCTTCACTCGTGGCGATGCGGGTCAAAAGGCGCGTGCTCTGCTCTTGTGCTTCGGCGTACGCACCAGAAATCGCTTCAATTTCCTCGACGTACATCATCACTTCAGCTTGCTTCTCTTCGAGCGCCGCATTCGCAGCGGTGGCGGAGGCCTCGGCTGCGGCGAGTTGCTCCTTAAGCTTGGCGATTTCGGCTTCGAGTTCCGCCACCTTTGCCGTGGATTTCTTCGCCGCCAACTTTTCAAGCTTTTCCACCGATTCAGTCAACGATTTAACTCGTTCTTCAGCCGCCGCCTTGTCCACCTTGGCTTTATCAAACGATGCGTACGATTCTTTGAATCGTGCGTTTTCATCCTTCAGGACTTTGTTCTCCTTCATCACAATTTCGAGCATTTTCAATTTTTCTTCGTTCGCGACGTTCAAGTCTTGCTTCTCAGTGAGTGTGCGCACCTTGAGCTCCAACTCGTCGCGCACCTTGACGACGTGCGACAGTCGCGCATCGAGCTCCGCGGCGCGCTCGTCCGCAGATTGCAAACGCTTCATCGCCGCCTCACCGCGTTCCGCGGCTTGGCGGTCGCGAATCGCTTCCTGGACGATGCCATCCATCTTGCGCTTGGCGGCTCTGAGTTCTTCCTGAAGCCCGTCGTTTTCCTCCTTGGAAGCTTGGTAACGCGCGTTCAAAGCCGCGAACGGCGCAGACTTTTCAATGCCAGACTCAAACTGCTGCGCGTCACTGAGCGAACGGACTTGACCTGCAAGCGCAGACTTTTCCTTGCTGAGCTCGGCGAGAGTCTTTTCGCTATGCTTGAGTTTGGTCTCGAGCTCGGCGATGTCGCCCTTAAGCTTGGTCATTTCCTTGGCGTCGGCACCTCCTTGCGGTTGCGCCGGCGTGCCCGGACGGCTCGCGGGACCAGCTTCTTGCGCCGCAGCCGCAGCCTTGGCTTGTGCCTCGGCACCAGCCGCGCGCGCGTCTTCCGCGGTGGCCATCTTCGGTAAACCTTCAATGGTGTCGTCGCCGCCGTTCGCCTTGGAGATGGCCAAGCGACGTCTCGTTCCGGAGAGCTGCACTTCCATCTCGTCCAACTCCGCGCGAAGTTCTTTACACTTGGCCAAATCGCGAAGGTACGCGTGCTGCAGCGCATCGAAATCGCGCTTGAGCTTGAGCTTACTCGCCTCGAGCTCATCCGCCTTCTTTTTCAAACTCGCGTCGGCGTCGCCGGCGTCGCCCTTCTTCGCCTTGCCCTCAACGCAGTCCAACACGGCTGCCAACTTCACCTTGATCTCGTCCGCCTTGTCACGCAACGCCTTGATGAGCTCCTCCCTTTCCTCATCCTTGACGTCACCGCTATCCTCGAGCTCGTCCGCCGTACCGACGCTCGCGTTTTGGTCGTCGGTTCGCTTTCTCTTACCCGAGCTCGCTGCGTCCAACGCGCTCGCGTCCGCGCCGGCCAAATCCACCAACCGCATCACAAAGGGATCGATGAACACATCCGGCGCATTCTGTGCCCCGCCGTCACCGTTTTTCTTCGTCTCCTTCGCGCTCGACTCACCGCTTCCCGGAACCCGAGACGCGAGCGCGTCCACCGCGTCTCTCAACGCGTTCCACTCATTCGTCACGACGCCGATCAACGTCTCGTACTTCGCTTTAAGTCTATCACTCGCCGCGAGTTTACGTTCCGCATCCGCAACCTCCGCTCGGCGTACTTCAATCTACATCGCGTCGCATCGCGTCCCACCGTTCGTTCGTTCGCGTCGTCAGTCGTCCGTCGGCAAAGGGCGTCGTCATCACGAAGATGCGCGCGCTCTTGAAAATCCATTTCCCTGATTTCCGAATCGTTCCTTCGTTCGCGTCGTCACCGCGCGCTCCTTACCTGTCCACCGAGCTGTTGGTTTTTAAACTTGAGCACCGCGACGTCATCCATCGCGCGCGAGCGAACGTCGACGTCGAGTCTCGGGCGGGTATCAGGCGTCGCGTTGTGTCGATTGAGAGATCCCACACGAAAACCTTCAGAGAGATGCCACCCACTAGTCACATTTTGACGGGTCATGACTCATGGAAAGACACACAAAAACCAGAAGTTCAACCGCGCGGTGAGCGCGTTCGCGCTTCAGACGACGACGACGCGCGCGACGACGACGACGACGCGCGCCGGACGGACGGAGACGAAACCAGCCGACGGCGCGTTCGCTCGTTCGTGCGCCCGTCGGTCTGGTGCATGCGAAGGAGCGCGCTCGGGGCGACGGTGACGGCGGCGCGCGCGTTGGTGGACGCATCGGTGGCGGCGGCGGCGGTGCGAAAAAGCAGCGGGAGAGCGACGGCGGTGAAGACGTGGACGACGACGACGACGACGGGAGAGTGCGGTGAGAAGGAGAAAAAGACGACGAGAGGTTTGGAAAGCATGACGACGAAGGGTGAGGCGTCGGATCCGGCGCCGCCCGAGGGGTTTGATTCCGTCGTTCGCGAGGGCGCGGCGAGAGCGTTGCAACGCGCCAACGAGGTGTTTTATAACAAGCCGCAAGTGGTCAACCGGGATTTGTCTCTGGCGGTGATTCGAGAGTTTCAGCGGGTGCGAAAGGTGGAGCACGAGAGCGGGAAGACGAAGCGGAGCAAGCGGTCGAGAGGTGCGGCGTGTCCGACGCCGAAGGACGACGCGTTGTTGCCGAGGTTGTTAGCGCAAGAGGATATCGACGCGATGTATCGCACGGCGGAGGAACACCAGGCGATGGTGGAGGCGCTGGAGGCTGCGAGAAAGGCGCGCGAGGAGGCGGGTTTACCGGAGGAGGTGAAGCCGCCACGACCGCTTCGGGATATTACGATTTTGGAGGGTATGGCTGCGACTGGTTTGCGATCGCTGCGTTACGCGCAAGAGTTGGATGATGTGGGATGCGTCGTCGCGAACGATCTCGATCCGAAAGCGGCCGAGGCGATCGAGCGAAACAAGGCATACAATGCCGAGTGTTCGCCGGAAATGAAGGAGAAGATTGCCAAGGTGATTCCGCACAACGAAGACGTGCGCATGGTTTGCATGAAGCACGAAAAGATGTTTGACATCGTAGATTTGGATCCCTATGGATCGCCGTCCATTTTGCTCGATAGCGCGGTGCAAGCGGTGCAGGAAGGCGGCATGTTACTCGTAACCGCCACCGACATGGCGGTGCTCTGCGGTAACAACGGCGAGGTGGCGTGGTCGAAATACGGGGCATATCCACTTCGCGCAAAGTATTGCCACGAAATGGCGGTGCGAATGTTGCTCCAATCGATTGAGAACGCCGCCATCAAGTACCGACGCCACATCGTACCCGTCATCTCGCTCTCAATTGACTTTTATATTCGAGTTTTCGTTCGCGTGTACACGAGTCCGATCGCCACGAAGGAGGCACCTTGCAAACTGAGCTACGTCTACCAGTGCGTCGGTTGCGACTCGCATGAATTGCAGCCGGTGGCGCGCATGTCGACCAAGGGTAACGTCACCAAGTACCTGCCCGGCGCCGGTCCAGTTGTGCCACAGCGCTGCACCGAGTGCGGGTGGCACTACAACATGGGTGGTCCGATTTGGAGCGCGCCCATCCACGATGACGAGTGGTTGAAGAACGTCAAGGCGGAGATGGAAAAGAACAAGGATAGGTACCCGGGTTTCGGCAAGGTGCATGCCTTGCTCACGACGGCGCAGGAGGAACTTAAGGACGTGCCTCTGCACTACGACGTGCACTCGATGGGTGGAACTCTCAAGGCAGTGCCTCCGAACATGTGGTTGTTCAAGTCTGCCATCGTGAATGCCGGGTATCGAGTGAGCGGTTGCCACTCCAATCCGCTCGGCATCAAGACGGACGCACCCGCCGAAGTCTTGTGGGACATTCTCAGGTGCTGGATCAAAGAGCACCCGGTGAAAGAGCAGCAAGAGCAAACTCCGGGATCTGTCATTCTAGGTAAGGAACCCAAGATTACGGCAAACTGGACTCGGGTCACCGCGGCGCAATCCAAGGCGCGTCGCGAAGGCGTCGCTCGATATCCTCTCAACCCGGCGGAAAACTGGGGTCCAAAGAGGCGCGCCGGTAAGCCTTCGCGAGATGATTTGCTCGAAGCGAAGCGTCGTAGAGAAGAGGAGGAATAGTAAAAAAGGAATCCATCCATCGCGTCGGTATGCAGCGCTTGTTCACGTGATTCATATAGCCGAATGCGCGTTTCGTTTTGTCAAATAACACACAAGGCGCTCGTAGGACAACACTCTAACAGCACGCATCAACTTCGTCAGTCCAAGCCGCGTCGGGACTCGCGCGAGCGCGAGAAGCGAGGGTTTCGTCTCGAACCATGGCATGTCCGATGCGCAAATACATCGCCGCGGTGTCCGTCTTTGCCGCGCTCATCGCCGCGCTCGCATCCTTCTTTTCGTCGAGTTCGAACGTTGTGAATGCGAAGCAAACGCGCGAGAATAACAGCGGGCACGGGTTTTTCGTGGGCTTTAAAACGCGCGTGCGGGCATGGATGGAGGCGTTCAAGTGGTACGTGGGCGCCAAGACGTCGGCGCTTTTCGGGCGGCTCGTCGGGGTTGGGGTGAAGAAGGTTTCTTAACGAGTCAAAAGCTGTTGGACGCCCGCTCGCTCGGTGTAATTTTACTCATAGGCGATATATTATGAATAATTTAGAGGGATGACTACTGTGTTACGTGATGTTGCGAGCGTTTGGCGTTTAAGACGGCGCACCGAGGTAGGCGCATACGCGAAGGATGTCGCCAAAGACGCCGCCCGCCGTCACCTCGGCGCCCGCGCCAGGACCGCGCACGACGAGAGGGCCGGCGGGCGTGTAGTATCTCGAAGTGAAAGAAATAATGTTGTCGCTTCCCTTGAGTTGAGCGAACGGGTGGTCGATCGGGTAGCGGCGGAGCTCGACGGAGCCCGTACCAGCCTTGACATCGACGACACCGACAAAGCGCAACACCTCACCCGCGGCAGCAGCCTCCTCTTGCTGCTTAAGAATATCCCCATCAAACTTTGGAAGCTCCTTCATAAACTCATCGACGCTCTGAATGTCGCGCAACGGTTCCGGAACGAGAGACTGAATCGGAACGTCCGACAACTCGAGATTGAGCCCGCACTCTCTCGCCAAAATGGTCACCTTGCGCGCCACATCCATGCCGCTCAAATCGTCGCGAGGATCTGGCTCTGTGTAGCCCGCCTCCTTCGCTTGAGCCACAATATCGCTGAAAGCCACGCCCGGTTCCAATGTGTTGAAAATGTACGAGAGGGTACCCGAGAAGATACCCTCGATGCGCTCAACCTTGTCGCCGGCGTCGAGCAAGCTACGCAAGGTGGAGATGATCGGCAAACCGGCACCGACGGTGGCTTCATAAAAGTAGTGCGTGTAAGAGTTGCGCTGAATGGATCGAAGGTCCTTGTAGTACGTCAGCGGACCGCTGTTCGCCTTCTTGTTCGGCGTAACCACGTGCAAGCCCTGGGAGAGCCACTCCTTGTAGTGGCTCGCGACGTCGTCGGAAGCGGAGCAATCGACGATGATTTGGTTCGGCGCTTGAGAATCGAGGACATGCTGCGTGAAACCATCCATGTCCATTGGCACGCCATTCGCGTAAGCCTCCTCCCAGTTGTCCAAGTCAATTGCGTCGTTGCTGAGCAACATCTTACGACCACCGGTGATGGCGACGATCTGAAGCTCAACTTGGAACTCGTCGCGGAGGGTTTGAATTTGCTCCTTCATTTGGCGGAGCAAAGTCTTACCGACGAGACCCGGACCTACAAGGCCCACGCTTATCGCAGTCTTGGAGAGGTAGAATCTACCGTGAACCGCTTGTAGCGCCTTGTTGACGTCCTTCTTGGACACAACAACGGTGATATTGTACTCGGACGCACCTTGGGCGATCGCGATGACGTTTACCGCGCTTTGCGCCAAGGCTTCAAAGAGCATCGCCGAGACTCCAGGAGTTTGGCACATGTTCTGGCCAACAATGGCGAGAATGGAGCAGTCGCGGACGGCGTTGATGCGATGAAGACGGCCCGCGGCGATCGCTTTTTCGAAGTTCTTGTTCAAGGCGGCGACGGCGGCGTCGGCTTCGTGTGAGCGAACGGCAAAGCAAATGGAGTGCTCAGACGACGCTTGAGAAATCATGACGACGTTGCAGCCAGCCTCCTTGACGGTGCGGAACACGCTGTTCGCCGTACCCGGAACGCCAACCATACCCGTACCTTCGACGTTGATAAGACAAACGTCATCAATGGTAGCGATACCCTTGACGAGATCGCCGCTCATGTCACGCGTCTCAAACTTGCCAATCTTGCTCTCGTCAGATTCGAGAGAGCACGTCATGCCGATGGACGTACCCGGAGCATCTTGGTTGAAGTAGTTGCGCAGAGTCACCGGAATGTTGTACTTCATCGCCGGCAACGTAGTGCGCGGGTGGAGCACGTTGGCACCAAAGTACGCAAGCTCCCATGCTTCGTTGTAGGAGATGGAGCTCAGGCACTTGGCACCCTTGACGCGGCGCGGATCGGCGCTAAAGACGCCGTCGACATCCGTCCAAATGGTGATATTCTTCGCTTGCGTGAGCGCGCCAAAAATGGTAGCCGAGTAATCAGAACCGTTACGCTTGAGCGTGGTCGGGACACCTTCCGGCGTGCGCGCGATAAAACCAGTCACCATGACGACGGCGCCTTCTTGCATGTGCTCGTCGTACCATTTGTCCAAGTTGGCGTTCGACAGGTTGTAGTTGACGTCCACACCGCCATCTTCCGCCTCCGTGACGACAAGAATATCCCGAGCGTCGATCCAGACCGCCTTGCCACCTTTGCAGCGAATTGTCGCCGCGCAAAGTCGCGCCGTCCAGAGCTCGCCGTGACCGACGACGAAATCGCCAAAGGCTTCGGTAGAGCAACCGGCAATGTAAATCGCCTTAAACATAGAGCGCAAGTCATTCAACTCTTCGTTAAACGCCACAATATACGCGTCGTACTCGGCCTTATCCGTCAGCAACGCCTGAGCAGTCGTCACGTGCTTTTCCTCGAGTTTCTCGAGCTCCACTTCGTACGTGGGATCGCGGTTCGCAGCCATTTCCGTGGCGTTGATGAGACAATCCGTCACCTTCGGCTCGCCCTTGTTCGCAACGCCCATGGCGGAAACGATACCCATCGTCAGCGGCGAATCATTCTTCATCAGCAAGTCGCACACGCCACTGATTCTTTCGGCGCTGCCAACGCAGGTACCACCAAACCTATTTCATGCGCGAAAACAAATCGTGATCGTTCGTCAGTCAGTCTTGTTTGCTCGCTCGTCCAAAAAAGCCCCTCTCGCAAGCCCTTTAGCGAGTAATCTTTCTCCCAAACCGCCCCGTCTCGCCGATGCATCGCCATCGAACGACACCGCTCGTAAATCATCATTGGCATTGCCAATCAGTACAGCTCACACACGGCGTCGAGCGATGTATGCGTCCAAACGTCGGAGCGTCCGCGTCTCGTCCGGTTCGCGAGACCCTCAGGTTTTCAGACGTCGCCCGTGCTGCAAACAATCACCCGCCCGGTCGACACCGGATCCAGATTCTTCAACGCCGTCGCGCGTCGTGCACATCGAGTACACATCGCGCGCGGTGTTCGTCGTCGCATTCGTCGTCGCACGTACTTGTGCACGTCCCAGTCGCTTCCGCGAGGGATGCCCGCCATGGCTTGAACTTTAAGACTGCGAACCGGTCGTCGCGTCGTCGTCGTCGTCGTCGTCGAGCGCGACGCGCTGCTCTTCACCGGGCGTCCGGCGACGGAGCGCGAGCATCGCTGCGCAAGATTCGTCGTTGCGGCGCTCATCGTGCGTCGGTCGAGGAACGTGGGTCGTCGGCGCGCGCGCGAAGTGTCGCCGATCGGCGACGCACTTCGTTCCAACGCGATACGCGCCAAACCCTTATGTACAGTACTCTGGTATATTTAATGGCATCAATGCTGGATTTGGATGCTTCGTTCCAGGGTTACATTTTATGGTCCTTATCCGTTTAATATATTGCCGACGCGTTTTGGCACTTCATGAGTACTTTTTGGACAAAGTATTTTCCGTTGAGTCGTGCCGCGCGCCCGACACACACACGCGCGCGCCGCCGACGCCGACGCGACCACCGACGCTAAGGACAACGCGAGAGCGCCCGCCTCGCGCGTTCCGACTGCGCTCGGACGTCAAAGGGATCTAGATCGATGCCTGCGACTGTCGGAAGGTGTGCGCGTTGGACGCTGGCGGCTGCGTCCACGTCCACGTCGACATCGACGTCCGCGTCGACGACGCGGTACGCCGGGGTCCGACCGCTCGCTCCGAGGGGAAGGTGGAGCGCGCGCGGTGACGCGCGTTCGAAGACGCGTGTTTTCGATCGCGGCGGGGATGATGAGAGGAGTGGCGTGGGTTGTGTGAGCAAAAGCGAGCGACGAAAGAGGAGCGACGACGCGCGGAGTGAGAGAGGGACGCTCGCGCACCGCCGCGCCATCGTGGCGGCAGAATGGGAGTCTTCAGACGAGGATGGTACTGGCGCGAGTGTGTTTGTCGTGGAGACGCGAGAAGATCGGTTGCCAAGCTTGGACATGGCGACGTTTCGCGTGCTGGCGTTGGCGCTCGTCACGCTCGGCGCGCCAGCGCTGTTGAACAGCGTGAACGAGCCTGTAGTATCACTGTTGGAGACGGTGTTGGTTGCTCGCGTCGGTACGCTGTTTCTCGCGGCTTTGGCGCCCGCTTCCGCGCTCTTTGGCTTGGTTGAGGAGATATGTTTCGCGTTTAGCATTGTGGTGACGACGGCTGTCAGTAGGGCGTACGGTGAGATGGAGAATGAGGGAGACGACTCAAAGTCGCGAGGGCACATCGAGGAGGTGGTGAGTACGAGTGCATTTGCATCTTTTTTGAGTGGCATCGTGCTCGCTGTCGTGTTGCAATTGTTCTACGGGCCCATTTGTCGCGTGATGGTTGTGCCGCAAGAGGTTGAGGCGCTGTTGCGCATGTACACCATTCTGCGATGCATCGGCTTGCCCGTGTTCGGCGCCGCGAACGCGCTCGAAGGTGCGTTTCTCGGGAATAAGGATGCTTGGACGCCGATGATAGGTTGGCTCTTCTCCGGGCTCATCACGGCGGCGTTGCAGTTGGTATTTATTCAGCCCACGATGACTGCGCGCAACGCCGTCCTTTCCGCGGGACTCGCACTCACCATAGGTCAAGTCTTCATCTTTGGATACCTATGGAATATAGCAGCAAGACGCAAGTTTTTGTCGCTCGAGGCAATCTTCAGGGGCGCGCAAGGCATCGTGAGCGCGGTCAAACTGAGCTACAGGAGACTCCAGGAGATGCGCATTGTGAGCGAGTTTGCGTGGTTAGTCATAAACGCAGCGGCGAGGATGACGACGTACGTCATAATCACCACGTGCGCCACCCAACTCGGTGTCTTGCCGGCCGCGGTAAATAAGACGTTACTGGACTTGTACATTTTGTTGGGATTGTGCGCCGAACCAGTGTTTACGGTGGGTAACGTGCTCCTTCCAAGAAAGGTCCGTAAGAGCCAAGCCGACGCTCTCATGCATCGACGTGCCCTCTTCTACATTGCCGTTTTTATGGGGACCACGCTCGCCTTGGCTGCCTACTTTATATGTGGGTCTGGTATCTTGACCCACGACCCTCAACTCGACACCATGGTGCACGAGATGAAGGGATTGGTGGCCGTCACGATTGGCTTATCCACCACGGCGTACGCCACTGACGGATGCGTCATCGGTCTCAACGGCGCGCATTTCGTTGGCGTCGCCCAAATCGTCAATACCATCGTCTTCATCGCCGTATACTTCACGATGTCGTCCGTATACGGCGCGTCCACGTCGCTCACGCACGTCTGGACCGCTCTCCTCATATTCCAGTCTCTCCGCATCATCGAGCACGTCGTCAAACTCGTCTACGACGAGCGCAGGTTCTTCCGACAGGGTCGAGTCGACGCGGCTTCATCGGCGAAGAAGCTTTCGAACAATTAGCATTCGCATTATCCATTATCCACTAGTCATTAGGCAGTGATGTCCGCACAGTAATTGTAGTTAAGCACGCTCTCGCACAATATATCCTCAGAAGCCGCCTCTCGCGCGACCGCGAGCGTCGCAAACGACCCGCCGCCGCTCGCGCACACGCTCGCGACGATGCGTTACGCCGCGCAAACATCTTCGCCGCCGGCTTCGTCGGCCGCGAAGCCTTTCATCGCGGCTTCTGCACCGAACGCTCGAAGAACACGATGGACGACGAGACTCCCGCCGACGCATCGACGCGCGTCGAGCGTTGTCGCTCGGATATTCGGCGCGAAAAGGAAGCGTGAACGCGACGAAGCAGGGGCGATTGTGCAGGTGGAGCGTTCGTCGGACGAGGATGACGACGCGGCGATGCAAAGGTCGTACGACTGGGAAGCCAACGGGGAAAAGATGCCGACGCTCCTCGTGAACGCGATACCCTCTGATTTCTACTCGCTCTTGCAAGTGAGCCCAGACGCGGATCGCGAAGAGATTAAGAGGAATTTTAGGCAATTATTAAAGGCGACGCACCCGGACGTCGCGGGCGAGGCGAGCGTAGAGATTTCGAGAATCATGAATGAGGCGTACAAGGTTTTGTTGGACGAAACCAAACGAGAGCTGTACGATATGGATTTGGCCGAGTTGAGGTACGCGATGGCGCTCGCGGGTGAAGCGGCGGAGAAAGACTTTAAACCATACACCGGGGAGCCGCTGAGCGTGTTTAAAGGGGAGGATCCGACGGGGCAACAGAGAACTGTGTTCGTCAACGAGAGTGTGTGCATCGGATGTCGAATGTGTAATCACTCGGCGCCGAAGACGTTCATGATGGAGGATCAGTGGGGGCGGGCGAGGGCATTTCAACAGTGGGCCGACTCGGAGGAGAACATACAGGTGGCGATCGAATCCTGCCCGGTGGATTGCATCAGCTGGGTGAACAAGAGGAACCTCGCCATTTTGGAGTATGCGATGCAGACAATTGAACGCGTGAACATCGCGTCGATGCGAGCCGGAAACGCCCGCGTCGCGGATCCATTTGACATTGCCAACGGTATGATTCGCCGTGGGGAAGAAGCAAGAGCTCGTTTAGGGGACACGAGCGATTCCCTGGACGGCGTCGCCGTCGTCGGCGCTCAGGCTTTAGCGATTAGAGAGGCTTGGATGAAGCTTGACGAGCGCGTTCGTGTTCGTTGGAACTCGTATGCCACGGCGCGAGCATCCTTCGACGAATCGTATGACGAGTGCGACGATGTCGATTGCGCGCTCCCAAATGTATCAGTGGACGAGGACTTTGTTTAAATTTGTGAATTTATTTTAACCGCCGCGCGCGAAAAAAAAGGCACTGCCTCACAACGCGGAGCAAAAACACAAAACGATGCTCGCGCCAACCTCGACGCTGAACGCTCGTCCTCGACTCGTGATGCGTCCGCGCGCGGGACCGAAGATTTTCCCGCGACGGACATTCAACCGATCTGTCGCCTTTACGACGCTCGGTGCGTCAAACGTCGGCGATTTATTCAACCGGTTTCTCGATGACAAAAGGAGCGCCTTTGCGTCCACTCGCGGACCGACGACGACGCGTACGCTCGGTCCGACGAACGAAACGGTTCGCATCGTCGACGGAATGAAACATAAACGTCTCGGAAAGGGCGACATCATCGTTTCGGAGCTCGGACTCGGGACGCAACGGTGGGGGAGCGCGGACTTTAACGCCCCAGACGAGACGACGTGTCACGAGTTTCTCAACTACGCGGTGCTCGAGCGAGGCGTTAATCTCATTGACACCGCGGAGCAGTACCCGATTCCGAGCGATAGGGCTCGGCCAGAGGGACGAACGGAACAAATTATAGGAAATTGGATCGCGAAGGATCCGAGTCGCCGGGGAAAAGTCGTGCTCGCGACTAAGATTACCGGCGGCGCAAACGTCAATCGACGCAACATCGTGAAAGATTTGGAGGGGTCGCTGTTGCGCATGAAGACGGATTACATCGACGTATACACGTTGCATTGGCCGGCGAGGTACACGCCACAATCGAATTGGGGACAGAGCTTGCAGTATCACGGTGACACGGAGCGGGCGCCTTATTACCGCAACGCAGCATCCTTTGAAGAAATCGCGGAAGCCATGGGAAAGATGATTCGAGAAGGTAAGCTTCGCGGCTGGGGATCGTGCAACGACAACGCGTACGGATTGACGGCGATGTGCTACGCCGCGCGCTCTGTGGGTGCCCCAGAGCCGTGCGCCATGCAAGGCGATTATTCCATCATAAACCGTCGCAGCGAAGAAAACGGTCTAGCTGAAGCTTCGTCGCCGGTGCACGAAAACGTTGGGTGGATGGGCTACAACCTTCTCGCGGGAGGTGTTTTGACGGGTAAATATCGCGACGTTAAGGCTGCCGTCGACAACTCGAACGACCGAGCGCTCGCCGAACGACTGCTCGCCGACCCGCGAGGCCGAATGGACGATTATAGTTGGGGCAAGACGCTTTATAGATATCGATCAGCGCCGGCGCTCAGAGCCGTGGACACCTACGCCGAGCTCGCAGATCAAGCCGGGATATCGCTCACGGAATTGGCGTTGAAGTGGGCTCGTCAACGAGAATTCATGACGACGGCGTTGGTTGGCCACACCTCGATGGAACAGCTCAAACAAACCATCGATTTCTTTGCCGCAGACTCGAACCCGCTCGACCCACAGCTCATGTGGGAGATTGACCGCGTGCATATGCGAAACCGCCTTCCGATTTTCTCCAGCGAACGCGTTGGATCCGATTGGGACGGCGCCGGTGAGATTGGCGAGCGCATCCCGTAGCAAAAAAAACTTATTTTACTGATGTCACTTTTTAGGAAACCGCCAGTTGGCCAGTGCCTCATTCGCCGCCTCACGCCGATGCGCGCCGACTCGGTGACCACCGCGCGCGCAACGACGAGTGTCAGCGCCACTCGCGCCGCGCTCCGTAATCCCGATCGTCGTCGTCAAACCGTGTCTTCGAGGAACGCCGTCATCACTCGAGGTGTCGTGAAGAACCTCATGGGCAAGCTTTTCGGTGGCAAAGGGACGAAGCACGCCGGGATCGGTGAACCGCTCTCGGGAGACATCTTTGAGCGGTGTACCTATCTTGATTACAACGCCACGACGCCCGTTTGGCCCGAAGTCGCGAGCGCGATGGCGCCTTTCCTGTTTGAGCACTTTGGTAATCCAAGCTCCGGACACGCCTTTGCGGCGCCGTGCAGGGACGCCATCTCTGCGGCTCGGCACAGCGTCGCGACGATGCTCGGATGCGGCGACGATGAGGTGATGTTTACCTCGTGCGGTAGCGAGAGCGATAACTTTGCGATTGATGCCGCGGTGAGAGCTTTCAGGAAGAAGCATGGCGCCGGAAGAACGCCGAAAGTCGTCTCAACAGCCATCGAGCACCCAGCGGTGATTGAACACCTCAAAGCGATGGCTGATTTCGGTGATTTAACGTATGAGTTGGTCGGAGTCGACTCAGAAGGTCTCGTGCGCGTCGAAGACGTGGTCAAGGCGATGGATGAGGATACATGTCTGATTACGGTGATGCAGGCGAACAACGAAACGGGCGCCATTCAACCTGTTGCCGCCATAGCTTCCGAGGCGAAGAAGCGAGGTATTTTGATGCATACGGACTCAGCGCAAAGTTGCGGTAAGATTCCAGTCAAGGTTGACCAGCTCGGCGTCGATATGGTGACTATTGTGGGTCACAAGATTGGCGCGCCAAAAGGAATCGGCGCCTTATACATTCGCGACGGCACCGACCTCGGAGGGGCTAAACCGTTCTACGGCGGCGGCCAAGAGAGCGGACGTCGCGCGGGTACGGAAAACGTTCTCCACATCGTCGGACTCGGCAAGGCGTGCGAGATTGTCGAGCGCGAGATGGATACTTGTCCTAAGCATTTGAAGGAAATGCGAGACGATTTGCAGAGACGCATCGTTGAGGCGCTCGGTGGCGCCGATGGTTCGGGAGTTCGCATCAACGGACCGAACGATGAATCGTTGCGCTTACCGAACACTTTAAACATAGGCATCAAGGGTCTGCTCGCGTCGATCACTTTGATGGAATTGGCCGAACTTCTCGCGGCGAGCGCAGGGGCCGCCTGTCACACTCCCGACGTCGCGGCGGCGGGCGCAGCGACGGTGAGCAGCGTGCTCGAGGCGATGGACGTGCCCATGGATTACGCCATAGGAACGCTGCGCTTATCCGTCGGTAGACACACGACCAAGTCGGATATTGAGCGCGGTGCGATGCTCCTCATTGAAGCAGCGAAGAGACAAAACGCCGGCGCGTTGTAAAACATTGCAATAATCAACAACCATAACAATTACATCACTATATTCGCAAGCTTTCCATCTCTAAATTTTCTACCGATCTCTCGCGTCGCCGACCGCCCAGCTGTCGACCTTTTTTATTTTTCGATTTCGTCTTCACCTCAGCCCACTCTCCGCTGTCAAACTCTTCGACGTCGACGCCATCCTTGATCGCCTGTTCGCGCGCTCTGCTCTCCTCCTCGAGCTCATCATCAATCATCTCCACGCACACGTCCACATCGTTTCTACACGCGCGCAGTGTTCGACGCAATCGCTCGAAATCCGAACATCCCGTACGTCGGCACACCTCTGTTAAATCCGCGTCGCGCAGCACCGCAACGCAGAGCGGCCCACCGGGCAAATCCCGCCGTGCACCCTTCACCCGAACGCTGTTGTAATGATCGTTCCCTTCGTACGACACGTGAAAAGTTCGCGCGTAGTCATCGCTCGCCTCTGCGCCGGCGACCCACCTCGGCGACCCGGCTTGGTGTATGCACACGCCGACGCGCAACACCGCCGTCGCCGCGCACACCTCCAGGTGCCCTGCCCACTCCCCATCCTGACCCATCCGTTCAACGTAATCCTCAAATGTCTCGTCATCCTCCACGAACGGCCCGAACTCCTCTTTCCGCTCCGCTACGTACTGCACGATCCTCGCCCGAAGCTCAGCGTGTCTCGACTCGTCGCCGTACTTTTGATCTGCCAACGACCGAAAAAAACAGTTCCCATCCGCCTCCACCGTCGTCCGCTCCAAGTTCAGCGCCCGCAATTGCGTCTCGAGCGTTCGTATCTCGTCCCCGCTCGCCGTCGACGTCCATCGTTCATCCCGGTCGCGTCGGCGTCGGCCACGTTGTTGTTGCTGTGAATCCTTTCCAGCGTTCGCGTCCGTTTGGTTTCGCGATCCCCCGCGCCCACCGGGACCGTTTGAACGTTTCACCGATTTCCCTTTCCCCATCCCGCGATAGTCACGTCGGTCTCCCGGCGCCTCGCGCGCGCCCCGCGCGACGAACGTGCGTGTCGTGGTCTGAAGTATAAATCCAATTTTGAGGGTTGTTGCGGAGCGCTGACACGCTGCGCGACACTCGACGACGCTCGCGTCACTGGACGACGAAACCATGCCTCGAGGCAAACGCGCGCTCTCTCCCGACGCACCGCCGACTTCCGCGGGAGCGCTGACGCTCGCGACGTCGAAACGCGCGAGACGAGGAACCTCACCCGACGCTGCTGCTGGCGGCAGCGATCCAACCTTTGTCGCCGGCGGTGCGCTCTCGCTGCGATCGGTGAAACCGTCGGGGCGTAAAACCGGTGGCGTCACGCGAACGTCGTCGCTCGATGCGCCCATCATGACGCTGGAGGGACACGCGGCGAGCGTGAACGCCGTGGCGTTTTCGGGGGATGGGGCATTGCTCGCGAGCGGTTCGAGCGATAAGAGCGCACAGCTTTGGCGCGTCGGGCGATCGAGCGAATCCACGGCGGGGACGCTGACTGGGTTTAAGAATGCGGTGACGTCGTTGTCGTTCACCCGGGACGATGAGTGCGTGGTGAGCGGGGATGCGGATGGGATCGTGCGGGTGTGGGACGCGGAGACGGGGAAACAAGTTAAGTCGTACACGTCGGCGAGAGGAAAGTGCGTCAACGACGTCGCAACGGCGAGAGGGGACATTTTGGCGAGCGCGAGCGATGATGGTCAAGTGCGATTGTGGGATTTACGCGTGAAGAAGCGAGCGGTCAACGCGTTGGAACACGAGCTTCCGCAGACGGCGGTGGCTATGAGCGCGGATGGGGAGCGAACGTACGTCGGTGGCGTGGACGAAGTGGTGCGCGCGTGGGATTCTAGGATGAACGATAAGCCCTTGCTGACACTCAAAGGTCACAGCGATACCATCACCGGTCTCGCCGTTTCCCCGTGTGGGTCCTTCGTGCTCAGTAATGCCATGGATCAGACGTTGCGCATGTGGGATACGCGCGCGTACGTCGAGGGTGAACGTGAGACAAAGCAATTCACCGGTCACTCGCACAACTTTGAAAAGGCGTTGCTTCGGTGTGCATTCAACTCTGACGGCACGCGCGTCACCGCTGGTTCCGCGGACTCGAGCGTGTACGTGTGGGACGTGGAAAATGGCAAGCTCAAGTATAAGCTTCCGGGGCACAAGGGTGCCGTCATGGACGTCGCGTTTTCGCCGACGGAGAACCCGATTCTTGCGAGCGGCGGCGCGGACGGCGTCGTCTACCTTGGCGAGTTGGACCGCTGATTTGATTTGATGAACTTTTGTAATAAACACAACTCTTCTTTCTAGAACATTACTACAGTATCGGTTTACAATGGCTAATCGCTGTCGGAATAAAAGCCGCCATTTGACATTTTCATGCTCGCGCCGTCAGGTAATCCCCGCGTGACTTCTATGACATCCACTCGCGCCGGTCTGCGTCTACGATCGCGGCTGGGTGTGGACGCCTTGCTCGAGTAGCGGGATGAGCGTCGAACGCCGACGCGTTCCTCGTCGCTCGCCAACGACGTGCCTCCATCCGAACGATCGCCGAGAGAGTGCGCTCTCGACGACCTACGCGAACGTTCTCTCGATCGCTCTCTGTAACGAGAATCTCGCGAGCGCGAGCGTTCGCGACGATCGCGATCTCGCGAGCGGGAGCGGTACCGCCTGCGATCATCGTACGCGCCGTGATACGCCGCCGGCGGCGGCATGCCGGGATATACGTACATCGGCTGAACGGGCATCATCGGCGCGGCGTACGCGTACGGCATCGGCATATACGGTTGATGCGGTGGAGGTTGAACGTAATGCGCATCCATCGGTGGATAACGTTCGTGCGGTATCCTCTGTCTACCGTAATCGTAGGCTGTTTGCGGCAGCGGTCCGCGACCGTCGGCGTAATCGTACGATGCGTGCGATCGATCGTCGCTGTACTCGCTATTCGAGCGACTTCGCGCGACGGGATATCCCGGCTCGCTACGTTGTCGCGGAATGTCGTACCCGTAGTGTGTATCATCCCGCCTGAACGGGGGTTCAGCCGACCCCGCGCTTCGTACGGATGGAGCGTGCGAGGCGTACCCGTCGTGCGAGGCCCCTGGCCGTTGAGATTCAATCCACCGTTGCATGCGCGACTCGTGCGCTCTCGCGCGCATCTCCGGCGTGTTGAGCGTCTCTCGCGCGTCGTTCGGTTCGAGACCTTCGTAGCACGACAAACCGTGCACGTTTACCAAAGTATCGGACGCCCCGAGGGAAAGGAGATACTCTCCCAGCGCGCCGTAACCGTACGCGAAACAGAAATGAAGCGCCGTGTGCCCGTTGTTTGTTTGCGCGTCAATCATCTCAAGTCTCGGCGGCTTCGATTTGTAATCCGTACTCTTCAACACGAGCTTTGCCGATCGACGCTGATTGTTTTGGCACGCGATGTGGAGCAAAGTCAAACCGTTGCCGTCTCTGACTCGGGGATCGACTCCAGACGAAAAGAGCTTTTGTAGCTCCTTCACACGCCCGTGCCTCGCGCGACTGAACGCCTCTATCACCATCGAGTCGTTCCCCGCGCTAGAGCCACCCCAGGACGACCCACCGTCGTCGTCTGAAAAGTCGGAACGATCACTCGACCGTTCCGAGCCAATGTCGGAAATATCGCACCTCGTCAAACGAGCCGAGCGAGAAAACGCCGTCGCGAGCTGATCGATGCCATCCTCCGCCTGAAGCATCGGGCGGCGCGTCTGCGACGCCCTCTTATTCGTCAAACTCTCATCCTCGCCGAAATCTGGAACCCCGAGCTCGTTCAGCCCTCTGTTGGCGGTATTAGAGAATGCGGCGTCGTGGCGCTCGCTCTGTCCGGCACCGTCGGTCGACACGGCAATCATCACGTGTCCATCGTTCGCCACGTGCATCGAGCGCGTCGGCGCTGATGGCTCGGGTATAAACCCTTGCGAGTGCGTGCTTCGCTGCCGAGATAGAGAACCCGCGTCTTCATCATCCGTATCGTCCAGATTACTCTCTGCCCCGTCGGCATCTTCATCCTCTCCGCCCACCGGACGCAACGAAACATTCGCACCCACATTCTCCGCGTACTCCCGCACGAACGCTCCCAACGCCCGCTCCCACATCGCCGCCTCTTCCACCGACTTTCCTGTAAACTCGAACACATCCCCATCTCGCCGCACCAACCGCACCACGAGCCCTTCGCCTCGCCTCTCGACCCGTCCCACGTTTGCGAACGCCGCCCCTCTATTCATCCTCGCCGGGTTCCCCGCCCCTTGCACCTCCCCCCACCGAAGGCTCGACCCCGACTCATCCACCCTCAAGAACACCGCGCGTTTCGAATCCCCACGAACCGATCCATCCGACCGCAGTTCCATCGCGCTTCGCATCGTTCCGCCCGCTCTCGCCCGGCGCTTCGCTTCGTCAATCATGCGTTCCACCGCGTCGTCACCCGACGACGTCGTCGTCGTCGTCGTCGCCGATCCCGGCATCCCCATCGCTCGCCCTCCATCGGTTCGTCCGTTCGTCTCAAACAACGGGTTCGTTCGGTTCATCGTCCGTCCGTCCGTTCGTCCGGCCGTCCGTTCGGTCGCGATGTTCGGTATCGCCTTTTCAGTTCCCCCGCGGCCTCAAACTGGTTGGGGTCGATTCGACTCGTTCGCGCGAATACCGTCGACGTCGGACGTATGAGCGGGTGCGTCCGAGGATCCGAATGATCGCGAGCGGTGTTCACACCGCTATCGTCGCCACCGACCGACCCCTCGTCGGCGGCCTCCGCGCACTGAGGTTCGAATCGAATCGAATAGAAACGAAACGAAACGACCCAACCGTTCACTACACACAAATACGTGAAGCGCCATAACATGTCAAATCCACACAAATACGTGAAGCGCCATTCCCAGTGAGGGTTGCGTCCGCTTTCCGATCGGATCGGCAGACGACGGACGGACGGACGGACGGACGGACGGACGGACGACGCGCGCACCGAAGCGCGCGACGGGTGCGAATAAGACACGCGCACTGCGAAGGATTGATCGATGGTGAACGCGAACGCCAAGGCTGGAGCGCACACGCGGTTCCCCCGTGGGAAAACGAACCCAGAGACGATCCCGGGGTACGACCCGGTGGACCCGCGAAGTGGAAGCGCGCCGTACGCGCTCGTCGAAGCGCGGGAGCTCCGGGCGAGGGAACAAATGGTGGCGGTGGAGCGCGCAAAACTTTTGCGGGAGCGAGTGGTGGCGTGTTACCGCACGGAAGGGGTGAACCACTTGGAGAACTGTAAAAGCGAGGTTGCCGCGTACTTGGCGAGCATCAGAAACGTTGGCGCTCAGAGGCTCAACTTTGGCGAGCACGATGAGACGCCAAAATGAGACGAGAGTGAGTGAGTGTGTGTGATTAGGCTATAGCTATATGTGTATTCTACAATGAAAATCCTACCTATGGAGCGTACGGAGTGCCTTCATTCTTTTACTTCTTCTTGTTTGCCTAGCGCGAGACGAAATCGAACCGCGGGCTCGCTCAGAGAGCCAAGCGTTTCGCCGACGCGGTCGTCACGAATGTCTCGCGTAAAGAAACGAATGATGATCAGTACGCCGTGATTACGGTTTCACGTTTACCGCGAAACCGTCTACGAGGATCAAGAGAGCCGAGAGCATCGAGCGTTCTCTGCCGGATTGGCTGGACGCGCGAATTCGTCAAACGCTTCGTTTCGCTCGAAAGGATCGGACAAGGCTTCGCACAGACATCGGCAGTACTCCCAATCTTCAGCCGTAGCACGCTCGATCGCTTCTTGTAACAAATGGTTTCTGGGTACGTACAGAGGGTTGGTAGAGTCTTGCGCCGCTCGACGCGCGTCTTCATCGCCGTCTTCGCGAAGAAGGATTTGCGCATACGCGTCGCCGAATTCGGCAATTTGCACGCGCAAAACGTCATCGCTGAACGGGTCGTCGGCTCGCTCCATCGCGGCATGTATGGCGACGAACATTTCCGACGCGAGCGACGGTGCCGTGGCATACTCTCCTCTAGCGACAACTGTTGACGCCAACGCGCCGAGATACCGGTGCGCCGTAGTGAAATCAAAAGCGCCGCGTTGCAAGATACGTTGGAAACTTCGAACGATTTCAAACTCTTCATCATCTCTGACCCAAATCCCAAACTTTCTCGTGTACGTGGCGTAAAGTTCAATCCTAAAGGCTTCGTCGAACGCCTCGAGCGCTCGACCGCGATCCCGCTTGTCGACAACTCTCGTAAGCGCGTCGCACAGTCTCTCTACGTTCCATCGCACTGCCGCCGGCTGATTGGCGTACGAGTACATCCGCTCATCGTCGCTCGAGTTCGGCGTGTACCCGATATCGTATCCTTCCATGAACCCGAACGGGCCGTAATCGAGTGTCACGCCCGCAATGGACATGTTATCCGTGTTTAATACGCCGTGCGTAAATCCGAGCGACTGCCATTTGGCGACGAGCGCTCCGGTGCGTCGAGCGACGGCGACGAGAAGCGACCCTCGCGCGTCAGTCCCTCGCGCATTTGAAAGTTCTTCCTGCGAGTACATCCCAGAGTCGATTACATAGTCCAACAACTTTCGCGTCGTTGCGTCGTCGCCCTTGGAATTCAGCCACTCAAAGCTGCCGAATCGAACAAATCCAGGCGTCTCCGTCACGCGCGTCATCACCGCCCCGGGCTCTAAAACCGCGTAATTCGACGCCGTCATTCGAACCACCCCATCATTTGTTGCGCACAGCGCCAACGACCGCGTCGTCGGCACACCCAACGCCGCCATGGCTTCCGAAGCGACGTACTCCCGTAAGCTCGATCGAAGCACCGCTCTCCCGTCGCCGTTTCGAGAATAAGGTGTCTTCCCAGAACCCTTCAGTTGCACGTCAAACAGCGTCTCACCATCGCCACCAATCACCGTGCCAATGTTGTGCGCTCGCCCATCGCCCAAACGCCCCGCCCACTGCCCAAACTGATGCCCCGCGTATGCGCACGCGTGACTTCTCGACGACCAGTCGGCGTTGCCGCTCGCCAACGCCGCGAACCCGGCGTCGTACACATCCGGTGTTTCCATGCCCAACAACCGCGCAGTGGACGCGCTGACGCACCCGATCGTCGCCTCGACGCCCGTCGGCGTCGGTCGGCATCGCGTGCAGACTTCAGCGCGCGCGTCGGCGTCAGTGTCGTCGCAAAAGCGCCTCACGAAGTCATCCTCTTCGCGCCAAATCAATCCCTCGGCTGGGACCCCGCGCGACGAGTCCGACGACGCGCTCGACACGAACGATCGTCGAGCGCGTCGTCGAGCGCGTCGGCGTCCATGTGGACCGAGCCCGGGGACGGGCGTCGCGCGCGCGCGCATGTGGCGACACAACCGTGGTGAACGGCCTCATATATTAAATCCAACAGAGGTATGAAATAGTGCTCGACGCGCGCTTCAAGTGTGTTTGATACGGTTATGCGAATCTTATGTACACGGCCCCAGGGTGTTGCCCAACCGAACGACGTCGCAACGTCACCAGACGCGCGCGCGTCGACCCTTTCGCGCGACGACAGCCGGTGGAAGACGCGAGCGAATACGGGCTCGGCTTCCGCGTCGCGCGCGCACGTCGTGGATACGTCCGCGTGGACTCGCGCGGAGCATCGTAGTTGTGATTGTTCACGGGCATTCCCGTTTTGCTGTTGACATCAGCGCGCGCGGGGTCGTTCGCCGAGAACGATGAACGACGAGCGCTCTGGCGCGCGAACGCCGCCGATAAAACCCACCGGTGGGTCCCCGATGCTCACCGGGAAGTTTTCGAGGGATTCATTCGATGAAGCGACGGCGGACGGCGATGACTCGGCCCGCGACGAGCGTCGGCGGTTGGTCATCGAACGGGCCAACTCTGGACGGTCGTCCGCGGTGGCGACGGAAACAGAGGATGATGACGACGGTGAAGATGCGTTTTCAAAGAGATTGGCGGCAGCGCGGGCAAAGGGTGGGATTCGGACAAAGGGTGAGAAGGAAGCCGGGTCAGAGGAGTTTGAGGCGAGGGCGGAGGAGGCGCCGGCGCAAGCTGAGAAATCGAGGGGGCGCGGGTCGACGGCGTCTGAGTCATCCAGTTCTGGCTCTGAAACGGATTCGTCAGATTCAGATTCTTCGGACTCGTCGTCGTCCTCGTCGTCGTCGGGATCAGATTCGGATTTGAAAAAGAAGGATGAATACGCCATTGAAGGCAGTCTACCGCCGCGCGAACGGCCAGACGACAGGACGTTCTGGGCGAGGTGTTATCAAGAGACAGCCAAGTTTTGTGGTCTCGGCATACTTTTAGAAGATGTGCCGGATAGTTCAGACGACGAGAGCGAGTCGGAGGGGATGGAGAGCGATAGTAGCGACGCCTCGAGATATAGGCGCCGCAACGAAGCGTTGCATCGAAATGAATCCTTCCTAGAAGAGAGTAGCGACAGCACAGATCTGGATGAAGACTTGGCGCGCATGGCGGAAGAGGAAGAAAAGATGGATCTGTATCCTTCTCCAGCCATCATCGACGCAGAGTTTCAAAAGATGAAGAAACGACTTGCCAAGCAAGAACGGCGAAACGTTTTCAATTTGGAACAGGCAAAGACTAAGTATGTCGCGCAGTTGAGCGAAAGACGAAGGCACAGGTCGGCGACGTGGATGCTTCATCAATTCGTCAACTCAAAATTCTTCAACCTGCTAACCGCGTTGATGATTTTGTATTCGACGGTGGTGTGTGGGATGGTGACGGCGAATCCGACTAGATGGTCGGAAAGCAAATTTGAGATGACGAGCTTTTTGGTTCTTAACATAGCGTTCGCGGTGGAGTGCGGGATGAGAATAATGTCGAGTGGCGTAACGTCCATCGAAGAAGGCGTCGAGCAACTCGTCAAGCTCAAACCTCTATATTACTTTCACGACACCGTCAACTGCTTTGACTTTGTCGTGACGGTGCTGTCGTTCATGGAGTACGTCATTAACAGCGGTGGAGCACTCGACGCGATTCGCGCTCTACGTTTGATTCGTCTGCTCAGAGTGCTGCGCATGGTTGAGGATATGCGCGTCATTCTCGATGGTGTCATACAGGGTATCCTGAACATTGCGTGGATTCTCGTCCTTCTCGGCGTTGTTGTTTACATTTACGCCGTATTCGGAGTGATTTTGTTTGGTGCTAACGATCCGAGGAATTTTAGATCGCTCGGAGTCGGCATCGGCACTGTCATCTCCATAGCAACAATGTCGGATTGGCTTGGTTTCCTCTATGTCAACTATTACGGTTGTGATGAGTACGGGTACGAAACGGTGACGGATGCACCGTATTGTACGGCGCCCAAGTCGCACAAGGTTGTCGCGACGGTTTATATTTCCTCAATGATTGTTGTCTTGGGGAACATTATGATGAGTCTCTTCATTGGCGTCGTCACGAATAAAATGGAAGAAGCAGCGGTGAAACTTCGCGAGGACAAGGCGCAAGTGCAAGCTACAAAGGAAGCCAATATCGCGGACGATTTGTGGACAAATCCCGACGCGCTGGACGCCAAGCTCGGCCATGAAAGTCACAAGGCTTTGATGTACCACTTGAACCTTCTCTCTGGCGTGCGACGCGAGGGGGAGGTTCGCGCGGCGAAGGCCTTGGCGACTTGGAAATTGTACCAACTCAGGCTCCGGCGTATCGTGACGCACACTCTGTTTGAGTTGACTGTGATTGGCTTCATCATATGTGCGGGTGTGTTTTCAGGGATTGGTGTGCAGGATCCGTCGTCGATGGATTCCAATTGGTACAAGACTATGGAAAAGGTCTTCCTCGGCGTCTTTGCTACGGAACTTGGGCTCAAGTTTATCGCGCACTTGGACAAGGCGATGACCTTCTTCACGGGTAAGGACAAGTGGTGGAACCTTTTCGATATGTTTGTGGTGTTTTTCGGCTTGGTTCCAAACTCGTTCGATCGTCTCGCCACCGTGGTGCGCATGGTTCGTCTCTTGAGAATTTTACGCTTGGTACGTGTCATCAAACAGCTGCAAGTCGTCGTCCTTTCCCTCGTCGCCGGCGTGCAGTCAATCATGTACGTCGCCATGATGATGATTATCGTCTTCTACGTCTACGCCGTCGCCGGAGTGACCATGTTTAGGCGCAACGATCCGTTCCACTTTGGCAACTTGATGAAGGCCATTCTCACGCTCTTCACCGTGTCGTTTTTAGAGGATTGGCGACCAGTGTTCGACATCAACTTTCGAGGCTGCGATCACAACTTGTACGGAGAAGTAGACAACGGACTTTACTACGCAGAATCGATCGGGATGGAGTACAGCGAGGCGTCGTCGATGTGCACCTCGCCCGAAGCGTCCAGATGGTTTAGCGTCATCTTCTTCTCAACGTACATTCTCATTTCAGCCATGGTGCTCGTCTCCGCCTTCATCGGTATCATCGTGACGAGCATGCAAAACGCCAGTGGCATCGTGCGAGACCGATTGGCGGCTGAAGAACGATTCAAAGAGACTCAGGCGTACTTCTCCCTGAGCGACGATTCAGTAAAGTCAACAGAGGAGGTTTTCCGAATCTTAGACTCTGGCTTCACCGGCGCGCTTACCGCCGAAATTATGCTCGAAAAGATGGACATCATGGGCGTCCCATCCAACCCCGAGTTCCTCAAGCGCACGTTCGCCACCGTCAACTCCCTCACCGACAAACCCTTCGACTGTTCCGACTTCCTCTTGCTCACCGCGCTCGCTGAGCGCGCGCGCGCCATGCAAGAAAAATACGCCGAAGACGCGAGCGACGGCATCGATTTCGTCAGCGGCGCCCTCGCGGCGTACAACAAAAAGCGCAACAACAGCATGAGCGGCGGGAGCAATGCGTGAACTAAAATCACGGGCGCGCATCGTATTGTAATACCCTAATCGTACGACGAAGCTTGAAACGATTCGACGCCGATCCTCGAGCGCGCTTCCGGTCCCCCGGTGCTCATCGAAAGATGTATGTACAAACACTACATCACGACGAGGGTCGTGTGAAACACACAATCGTCGATGAGAGCTCCCGCGTCAGACGTCGACGCGTGACCGCATCCCGCATGACCAAGCGCACGGTACGTTCCGACGTAGCGACGACGACGAACGCGGCGACGCGCATCCACTCGATTCACCGTCGTCGTCATCGCGCGCGACGCGAACGAAACCCGAACGCGGTTGAATGCGCGATCGAAAGAAATCCTCGTGAAACGTGAACCCGAGCGACTGACGACGAACGATCGACGGCGACGACGCGCGATGTTTCACGCGACGCAGAAGGACGCGGCAGACGCCACGGAAGACCCCCCGCGACGCGGTGGACGCGGTGCGTCGTCGGCGAGGGATAAATCTCAAGAGGTTCCACCAAACGTAGAGCTTCCGTTGGAGATCGGGACCAAGGTGCAGTGCCGCTGGAGAGGAAAGGATGAGTATTACCTCGCCCGGGTGATTGAGAAGCGCCCGTCGACGGGTGGTGGTGGAAATCATAAGAACAGCGAGCAAGAGTTTGAGTATTACGTGCACTACGAACAGTTTAACCGACGCATGGATTCGTGGGTCGGGTTGGGGGAGATGGACCTGACGACGGTGGTTCCCGTCGAGCGCACCGAGGATGGGAAAAAGAAGAAGGAGACGCACGAACCCGACGCGGAGCACGCCGAGTTTGACCCGCGGGCGCTGCAGGAACACGAGGAGTTTACCAAGGTACGGAATATTTTACAGATTGAGCTCGGCAGACACGAGATGGATACGTGGTACTTTTCCCCTTTTCCGCCCGAGTACAACGACTGTCAAAAGCTCTACTTTTGCGAGTACACGTTGCAGTTTTTCAAGCGCAAGGAACAACTGCAGAGACACTTGAAGAAGAATGAGATGCGTCACCCACCGGGGGATGAGATTTATAGGAAAGGGAACTTGAGCTTTTTTGAGATTGACGGGAAAAAACACCGGTTGTTTTGCCAAAATTTGTGCTACTTGGCAAAACTCTTTCTCGACCACAAGACGCTGTACTACGACGTGGACTTGTTCTTGTTTTACGTTCTCATGGAGTGCGACGAACGCGGGTACCACATCGTAGGGTACTTTTCCAAGGAGAAGTGCTCGGAAGAAGGGTACAACCTGGCGTGCATTCTCACGCTCCCGCCTTACCAGCGCAAAGGTTACGGCAAGCTTTTGATTTCCTTTTCGTACGAATTGTCCAAAATCGAAGGCAAAGTCGGCACGCCCGAACGTCCGCTCTCCGATCTCGGTCTAGTCTCTTACCGCGGTTACTGGACGCGCGAACTTCTCAAGATTCTCAAAGACGAGAGTCAACAGTTCGTATCCATCAAGGATCTCAGCGATTTGACGATGATCAAGACGGAGGATATCATTTCCACGCTTCAACACCTCGGTTTGCTCGCGTACACAAAGGGCGCGTACGTCATTTGCGCCTCGCCCGAGCTCATTGAAAAACATCTCAAGGCGGCTGGGAGCGCCGGTGTTCCCTGCGATCCATCCGCCATCATCTGGTCCCCGTACGATCCCGAGCGCGCCAGAGACTTGTAATATGTTATCCATCCACTCTTTAGCTACGGACGCTCCACCAGTCCAACCGACGCGCGACTCGGCTCGACTCTAGTTGGATTAATCAATCCATTCCTCAGTGCTAGCCGCGGCGTCGCGGGTCGTCGTTCACCGGTCGAGACGACGGACGACGGACGACGGACGACGATGACGATCGTTCGCGACGTCGACCTCGTTCCCCTCGGTTTGCACCCGACGGAAACCCGAAAACGTTGTGCGGCATTGCTCTCGCAACTGGATGCGCTCGCGTTGGAAATCACGTCGAACATTGACGCGCGCGTCGTCGAACACGGGCGACGATCGGCGAGTTTGCGACGGAGGATCGAAGAGTTGAGAGAGGCGGTGCGGGAGACGTCGACGAGCCGACGGGCGAAGACGGTGACGCACGCGGGGAGGTACCCAGAGAGTGACGTAGGGCGGCGTCGAATGAATTTACACGCGACGCCGACGAGGCGAGCGAACGCGGATTACGAGGAGGATCGAACAGTATCACCGACGCGACGCATGACGATTGAGGAAATGGCGGTAATACGGAGACAAAGGATACGCGGAGATGGAACGGCGGAGATGTACTGGAAGAGCGCTGCTGAGGCGTTGAACGGCGGCGGGAGGAGCGGCGCGCGCGGGAGAGACGGATTGGGAAGACTTCCGGCGAGGATTGAGAGTTTGAATGAGTGTTTGTTGTTCAACTCGGACGTGAATCCGTACGTTGAGTACGCGTTGGTGGATAATTTGATGCGAGAGGGTAAAAGAGAGAGTGATGCGAGCGGTGGGTACGGGACGGATAAGGAGGCGAACGAGGAGGACGAGTACGAGGACGACTGGAAGAATTTAGCCGACGCGCCGAAATCCATTACGAATGCGTACGATTCCATGCACGGGACGCAGTTTGGGTTCAGGCCGACGATGGAAGAGATGCCAGAGGTGAACTTTCCGACGTCGCTGCCCTCGTTGCGTTACGCGGCGGATATTAGTTGGTCTGGAGCGCGGACGGAGTCTTCGTCCATCGCGCCGAGCGCGACGGCGACGCCGCTGCCAGACGTAATCGTGGCGGCACCCGCCGTCAAACCGGGAGTTCCGGCGCCGATGCCTCCCGGGGCACATCGCGCACCGATGCCGCCTCCGCCTCCACCGCCTCCACCGCCGCCCCCACCGGGAGCGGCGCCTTCTGGAGGTCCGCCCGCGCAACTGCCGCAGGGCGCAAACGTAGGCGACGCGGGAAGAAGCGCTTTGATGGAAGCGATCCGGAACAAGGATAACAGAAGTCGACTTCGCAAGAGAGGAGGAGACGACACTGGTGGGATGACACCTTCTAAACCCCCTATCAATTCTTCAGCTGCTGAGCCTGACTTGCGCGGGGCGTTGATGGATGCGATTCGATCCAAGCCAGCGCTGAAATCTGCGTCGAGCCGATCCGCCGCGCCAGATCCAACGACGACAACTAAAACGGCGCATGCCGCTCCCGCGGCGGCGCCTAGGCAACTTTCGATGATGGAAGAGCTCGCGAGTAGCCTCGGCCGACGCCGTTCCGCCATGGTTGCCTCGGGTGATCACGACGTTCGGGAGAAGATTACTCGTTCGACTGGTGCGTCCGGAGGCATCGCCGGTTTTGACGATTTTGTCAAGTCCCGCGCCGGCGGCGGTGACGACGATGATGACGATCACGTCAGCGATCTAAGCGATTGGGACGATTAACAAACGAAGTAGTAAAGATAGCGATGTAGAAAATCTATGATGATGTACACATACAATTACAGTACACAAAAAGCGAAATCAAAGCTTGCTACTCCGCCTCTGACTATTAAACGCGGCGAACTTTTCGCGCGCATACTCGCGGTACTGTTCAAACGCTCGTCTCCTCTCCTCGGCCCGCACCGTCTTCAAATCTAACCCATCATTAATCGCCCGTTTCAACGCGCTCGCGCCACCTCTCGGCATCGCACACACTCGCTCCGCCAACTTGAACGCCTCTCGCTCGGCCGATTCCGCGTCCGCCACTACGACGCAAGCCAATCCCAAATCGTACGCCCTCTTCGCATCCAACGCCACCCCGAACGCACTCACGTGCCTCGCCGCGTTCGCCCCAATCGCCCGACTCAACTTGACCGACAACCCCCAGCTCGGAAGTATCCCAATCATCCCGTGACTATCCACGAATCGCGCGTCCTCGGAACACACCACGGCGTCGCACGCCAACGCCAACTCAAAACCCGCGTTGACGCAATCCCCACGCGCGACGCACACGATCAACGCCTCGCACCGCTCCATCATCGATACCGGATCGCTCTCCACGTCGTGCTCATCCATCGCAAACACCTCGGACGCAGCTTTAAGGTCGATCCCGGAACAAAAGTGTTTCGAACTCGATGCACCCTTGAGCACGACGCACTTGAACGCCAACGAATCAACGTCCCGAAACGCCCGCGCGAGGTTGACGACGGCGGCGGCGTCGAGCGCATTCCCGCGTCGCGGGTTGTCGATCTCAATCGTTCGGATCCCGCGCGCGAAATCATCGCGGACGGTGATCATGTCGACTTGAATGCGTCGGTAACTGTCGATCTTGTTAGTTCACAATCGCGTCAGTTGACGACGCGTTCAAGTCGACGACACGATGCGCGCGACGCAAATGAAGACGACATCGACGACGGCGAAGCAACAGTCGTTGATTCGCGGGGAGAGATCCGCGCGGGTGCGGGGGCGGGCGACGCGATGCGCGGCGATGCGTCGAGTTGCTTCTGAAGACGACAAGAGGTTGCTGATTACGGTGTTATCCGCCGCCACGGTCGCGATGACGACTCTCTCGGCGCATGCGGAAGTGACGTGTAACGTCGTGACGCCGTGTACGCCGCCGCCTCCGAACGGAGGACCGCGATACGAGCTTCCGGGGACGACTTACGACCCGGCGAAGGAGGCCACGGAGAGGTACTTGGCGAAACTCGCGAAGGAAGCCGAGGCGAGGGCGCCCGTGTCCGCGCCAGCGGTCGAGGTTGAGACGACGACGACGGCGAGCGAATGAGCGTGACTTTGTGCGTACGTGTGGGGGTTAAATTCCGTCGATGGCGACGTAGACGTTTTGTAACTTGACAGACGACAAACTTGACATGAGCGAGCCAACGACGACCCACATACACCGCCGCGCGCATCGATCGATGATTGACGACGACGACGACGACGACGCGAGATCTCGCGAGGACGAGTGCGAGGCGCTCGTCGCGATATACGGTGAAGAGCGATGCGTGACGTACGACGCGAACGACGGGACTGGGTGTAAAGTGGTTGAGCTCGCCATCGGTGACGGTTGGAAGCTCGAAGTCCGCGCGCCGCGCGGGTACCCCTCGCGCGAAGCCCCTCGCGCGGACGTCGTGGCGAGGGATAGAACGACATCGGAGGCGCGGGCGGTGGAGTCGCGGGCGGGCAGGAGGATACGGGAGGTTTGGGCAGCGAAGGAGGGTGAGGCGTGCATATTTGACTGGGCGGAAGAGACGCGAGAGTTGGTCGAGGAAACGGAACGCGCACTGCGTGGAGACGATGACAGTGAAGAAGAAGGCGTTGATGTTGACACTGGTGATATTGGTGCGCTCGATTTGGCGGACGTTGAGGCGGAGCTGCAAGCCATCGCTAACGCGGCGGTGGCGCGGAGCGCCGCTTCCGCTTGCGATACAACGGACGCGAGGAGAGCAGACGTTCGCGCGCGGTTGTCCAGTCACGAACTTGTGGTGGAGAAGAAGAGCATCTTCCAAGCGCACGTGTGCCGGGACGTGAAGAGCGTCGAGGAGATTGATGTCATCATGGATATTTTATATGAGTCGCGGAAAGTGCGAGACGCAACGCATAATATATTAGCCTACCGAATCGAGCGAGCGGATAAGAGCGAGTCGATCCATCAGGACCACGACGACGACGGGGAAACGGCAGCGGGCGGGAGACTGCTTCGGCTGCTCCAGCTTGCAGATGCGAGAAACGTCGCCGTCGTGGTTTCGAGGTGGTATGGTGGCGTCAAGCTCGGCCCGTCGCGATTTCACGTCATCAACGAGACGGCAAAGAAAGCGCTCGAGGCACTCGGTGAGATTCATCAATAGAATTAGCGTGTTGTTGTTAGAGCTGCACCTTCCGGGGTGACGATTGCGTTAGAAATGGTACAACAGTTCGTTACTACAGTTCGGCGAAGCGCCTCTTCAGTTCAGCCAATCCCACGGCACGCAAATACTCGACGTTTCGTTCGCGGATGTCCTCGCGTCCCTCATCACGATACCAGGACTCCTCCGCGCGATCGATATCGCACTGTCGCAAGAGATGGATCGTCGCCCAAGGACTCTTCGACGTAAAGTCCCCCGCCTCGTCGCCTTCTCCCCAATCCGCCTTTGGATGAAACGGAACAACTGTCACCTCGCCGTCTGAGAGTTCCTCACACAAATCCTCCGCCAATCGCACTGGTCCCTCCATGAAGACTTCGAAACTCGCATTCACGTCGTCCTCATCCAACACGCACAGCGTCGTCGCCGGTTCGCGCGTCGAACACGCCATCAATCTCGCCGTTTCGAGTTTCACCAGACTGCCCAACTCGTCCTTCCACGAGTGCGTCGTCTCTATCACGAGCGTCGACAACGCTGGTTTCGCGAACGGACACAGGTTCATGTCGACGATGAACGCATCGAGCCACCGAAGCGTTTTACGCTTTAAACGCTCAGACGTCGACGCGTCGTCGGGTCGGTTTGAACTCGCCGCCGCCGGTCGTTCAGTTGTAACTGTCGAGAGTTTTCGACGCCGCGACGGCACGCGGCTGGTAGCGCGCGAAAACGCGCGCGGCAGCGACGACGAGAACGGTGCGACCGTGATGCGCGTCATTCGTCGCGCGCGCAGTCTTGCGTCGGGATTCGCGGGGCGTCGTGGTGTGGATACAGTTCAACCAAAAGTCTAACTACTACGCGGTGGCTCTGCCGCCAAAGACGCGCGTCAACAAATAAAAATGGATCGCGATGATGTACAGGCTGAACAGCGTCCGCGTCGTACGATTCGTGAGAAGCATTTTACCACTCTGTAAACCAATTCGATCGTGGATTGGGAGCGTCGAGGCGGATTCATCGTTTTGCGCCACCCTGAAGGCGTTGAATGGATTTAATCGAGCCAAATATTTGCGGCGGTACCGACCGACGACACCCCCGGCGTCACCGCCGGGAAGGTCGCCCTGACCGCCCGGGCCGAAACAACCGTAGCGCGCGGCGCGGCGACGCATGCCGTCAACCGCCGCCGCGGTGCGCTCGCTCTCGATGTTGACGGTGACCACTCCGCAAGAGTAGCGCGCATTCTTTGCTGCCTGAGATTGCGTCGAGGCGGACGCCGGCGCGTCGCCGGTGACAGGGATACCGTCTCCGTCGACTCGTAAGATTTTGGTTTTTCCACCCGCAGACGCCTGCTTTGAATAATAGTTTTGCACATATTGCAGTTTCTCGTATAACTGCACGTTGTCCGCCTCAAGCTTCTTTCTGGAATCCTCCGCGGAAACCTTCTCCGCCTCGAGTCTCGACGCGCGATCGTCGAGTTCGCCGACCCTTCTCTTGAATCGGTCGCGTTGCGCAGTCAAAATGGCGAGCAAATCAGAGTTTCCATCGGAAGAAGTCTCGGATCCATCGCCATGTTTCTCCTCGATGATCCCCGTCAACTTGTTGGCCAAATCGTTCTCCAACGTGGTAACCATTTGCGTCGCTTCTGCGTACTTGCGCTCGATTGCTTGCTGCGCACCCTTCGCGACATCGGCGTTCGTCACCGCTTCGTCACGTTCACGCTGCGCGACGGCTAATTCCGCTGAAATCTTCTTGATTCGCTCTCTGAGAGACTGAATCACGTTTCCACCGGCGGATTCGGCAGACTCCGCACCAATTCCATCCTCACCCTCATCTCCGTCCGCCGCGACGCCTGAAACCTCTTGGAGCATCTTGATTCGAGTGTTTAGCTTGTCCATGTCCATATTTGACTGATTCAAGGAAGTTTTCGCTTTCAAGAGCTCATCCTTAAGCGCGACAATTTCCGATTGCAAATCCGCTGTCGCCGCCTTATGCACCTCCTCCTTCTCTTTAATGGCGGCTTCAGCCTCTTCGATCGACGCCGCGAGTTGGAGCACCATGCGTTCCTTCACCGCCAATTTCTCTCGCAACGAAGTCTCATCTTTTTCATCTTGCAGTGCTTCGGCCAGACGCGCTTGGCGCTTTCGCGCATCCTCCGCATCCGCGGCGTCTTCTCTCGCCCGCAAGCTCTCGCTGAGAGCAGTCAATTCATCTCTTTCCGCCTTGACTTGTTCCATCGCCGTCTCCGCCGCGTCTTCGAGCTCGAAGAGCTTGCTCTGCGCCTCGTCGTACCGCTGTTGCAAATCCATCAACTTGGTCTCCGCGTTTGCCCTGGCTTCGCGCGCCGAATCCGCCGATTGCTCCGCCGCCCGCCTCTTCGCCTCGCTCATCTTCAGCGCCGACTCAATCTTTACCCGCATCTTTTCCTCCATTGTCGCCCGCAGCGATTCCACATCCGCGCCCGAGGACGCCGATGCCGCCTTTTTCGCCGCGTCACGCTCCACTCTCGCCACGTCCAACTCCCTATGATAAATCCCCGCCTTCTCCAACATCTCGCTCGGATCCCCCACCGACACCAACGCCTCGTTCTCCACCAACGCGCGCACCCTTTCCAAAATCTCCCCCTTGACGCCCTCTAACCGCCGCACTTCTTCGGTTAAAACCCGCGCCGCGCGTTTCGAATCTTCGCTGCTCTTCAACGCCTCCCGCAATCGTCCTTTCGCCTCCTTATCCCGCATCGCATCGGCATCCGTAAACTTTTTAAGCTCGGTGATTTCACGCTGGACGTTTTCCAACCCAACCGCTCGCCAATCGCGCGCTAACGTCGACGCCGCGTCGTTCACACCGGCTGAATCGTCTTCAAGATTACCCCGCTCCTCGGTCGCGTCGCTCGTGAAGAACGATTCCGCCGCCCCGTCGATCGCGTCGAGCGCCGACGTGATGGCGTGGTCGAAATCCTCGAACCGCACCCCCGCCCACTCGGCCGTCGTCGATTCCGTCGCATCCGTCGTCGCATCCGCCGTCGTCGATTCCGTCGCGTCTTCCGTCGACATGGATGAACCTTCGTTCGGGCGTCGATCGCGCTTTCGCGTGCGAATGAATGACGATTCGAGTCTCTCGTCCCGCGCCCCAGAAGACGACGACGCGCGCGCGACGCATGAAAAGCATCGGAGCGACGACGACGATTTCGACGAAAATTTCTACGATTTCGACGACGGGCGGTCGGTCTCGCGTCGGCATCGCGCGGACGACGACGACGACGACGACGACGACGACGCGCGCGGTGTCTCTCGGTATCGGAACCGTCGGTCATCGTCGGGGAGTTTTACGGCGACCGACGGGCGAGACGACGACGAGAAGCGGCGTCATGGGAGTCGGGGCGTCATCGCGGGCGGGTGCATCGCCGAAGTCGGGGTTCGCGTCGTCAAAGTACGTCTACGCGTTCGGGGGCGGTGAGGCGGAGGGCGGTAAGTCTTGGCTCGACGTGCTCGGATCGAAAGGTTCGGGCTTGCACGAGATGAGCGCGACGCCCGGGCTCAGCGTGCCGCCCGGGTTTACGATCGCGACGACGGCGTGCGAGAAATTTGAGAGCGATGAGGGGTTCGCGCGGAACGCGTTGTGGGTCGAAACCTTGCGCGGGTTGGGTGATTTGGAACGGAAGAGCGGAAAGAGCTTGTTTCGCGCGGGATGCTCGGTTTCTGGGCCGCCGTTGCTCTTAAGCGCGCGGTCGGGCGCGGCGGCGTCGATGCCTGGGATGATGGAGACTGTTCTGAACATTGGTCTGAGTGATGAGTGCGTCGAGAAGTGCTTGGCGCTGGGTTTGAACGCGCGGTGGGTGTATGACTCTTACCGTCGTTTGCTCGCGATGTTTGGCGACGTCGTTTTAGAAATTCCAAAGTCCAAATTCGACAAGTTGTTGACGCGCGCGCGAGAGGAGACCGGAGCGAAAACAGATGCCGATTTGAGCGCCGATGCGCTCAAGAAACTTTGCGACGACTTCAAACGAGTGTACACCGAATTTGGATGCGACTTTCCACAAGACGCGCGAGAACAACTACGAATGTCCATCGAAGCCGTCTTGCGTTCGTGGAACAACCCGCGGGCAAAGACTTACCGGGAGATTAATCGAATCACCGGTTTGCGAGGCACGGCGGTGAACGTACAGCAAATGGTTTTTGGGAATTTGAACGAAAACTCGGGTTCTGGCGTGTGCTTCACGAGAGATCCCGCGACCGGATCGAATGAGGTCTACGGCGAATGGCTCCCGAATTCACAAGGAGAAGAAGTCGTCGCCGGAACTCGAACTCCGCAGACTCTGAATGAATTGAAACACCGACATCCGAACATCGCGCGAGAGCTCAAAGACGTTTGTCGTTGCCTCGAAACGACTTACAAGAACATGATGGACATTGAATTCACGTTTGAGGATGATACGCTTTACATCTTACAATGCCGAGTAGGCAAACGCACCGGGCACGCCGCGATTCGAATCGCCACGGAAATGGTTGGAGATGGAATCGTAACGGAAGAGGAGGCGCTCAAAATGGTCAAGCCGGAGGCGATGGAGCAATGCCTGCATCCAGTCTTCGTGGTCGACAAGTCCTCATCCGAGTACACGTCGCGAGTCTTGGCAAAAGGATTGCCGGCGTCTCCTGGCGCCGCAGTCGGTGCTATCGTCTTTTCTGCGAATGAAGCCGTGCGCTACAAATCTCAAGGCAAACCGTGTATACTCGTTCGCGAAGATACGAGCCCGGACGATGTTGGTGGTATGCACGTCGCAGAGGGCTTCGTCACCGCACGCGGCGGGATGACTTCGCATGCCGCCGTCGTCGCTCGCGGATGGGGTCGCCCGTGCGTCGTCGGGTGCAGCGAGTTGACATTGAACAAGAATGGTGCGCGATTCGGTCATACCGGGTCATTTCTTCGAGCTGGAACTGTCATCTCAATCAATGGTACGACTGGGGAAATTTTGAGCGGTAAATTTGACGTCGCACCGTCTACGATGGATACTTTTCTGCCTTTACGAACGCTCACGTCGTGGATTGACAAGAACCGTCGCCTCGATGTTCGTGCGAATGCCGACACGAGTGAAGACGCTCGCTGCGCTTTTAACAATGGCGCGAGCGGCGTCGGTTTGGTTCGAACCGAGCACATGTTCTTCGGCTCGAAGGAGCGCGTGCACGCGATTCGTCAGCTCGTTTTGGCGCAAAACGTGGATGATGAAACCGAGGCGTTGGAAAAGCTCGTCAAATTCCAGCACGAAGATTTCAAATCCATTTTTCAGGAGGCGCGTGGAAAACCAGTATGCGTTCGTCTTCTCGATCCACCTCTTCACGAGTTTCTTCCGTCTGGAAAGACGCTCGAGGACTCTTCAAATTCCGAAGACAGCGCCGCGGCGATTGCTAGGTACGTCAAAATGTCCCCGACAGAGGTCATCGCCGCCGTCGATGCCATTCGAGAACAAAATCCAATGCTCGGATTCCGTGGTTGTCGCCTCGGCTGCGCTCGGCCGGCGGTGACGCGAGCGCAGGTTCGCGCCTTTCTCAACGCCGCAATCGATGCAAGAGCACAATCAAACGTCGAAGTTTGCCCCGAGATCATGGTCCCGCTCGTCAGCTTTGTCGAAGAGTTTGAGAACCAGCGAGATTTGATTCAAAAAGTGTTCGACGAGGTAAACGCGCGAGAGCTCGCAAATCGTCGCGAACCACTTCCCGACCTTTCCATTGGCGCGATGATTGAAACTCCTCGAGCGGCTCTCATAGCCGGACATCTCTGCGCCGCCGGTGCGAAGTTTTTCTCGTTTGGCACGAACGATTTGACGCAGATGACTCTTGGATTCAGCCGCGACGACTCCTCGAGCTTTGTCGAGGAGTACAAGGCTCAAGGTATTCTCCAAGCGGACCCATTCGAAACTCTGGACGCCGGCGTGGCCGAATTGATCGCCATCGCGTGCAGCCGCGCGCGCCGCGTGAATCCAGCCGTGCAACTAGGCATCTGTGGCGAGCACGCCGGCGACGCCAAATCCATTCAACGCATCTCCAATCTCGCAGATTCCGCCATCGATTACGTCTCCGTATCGCCGAATCGAGTCTTACCCGCTCGGCTCGCCGCCGCGCAAGCCGCCGCGGATTCCGCATCCGACGACGACGATACCGGCCGTCGACGACGAAGAAGACGACGACGACAGAGACGACGAAGCACCAAACTCAAGGACACCACGCGCGTTCTTCGCATTCGCAATCCACGTCCAGACGCCTGAGTCGCCGCGTTAGCACGACGCGTCCATTGAAATGTTTTACATCTTCACACGTTCGATACCAAAAAACGTGCCAAGTGTCCGTTTGCTGCCTCTGAGTGCGTGACATTCACGCACCTTTGGCGTCAGTGCGCGTCGCTCGACGCGTCGTCTCCCGTGAATCGATCGATCGACGCCCGAGGGTCGAACGCGCGTTTGGTAACACGCAGTGACGGCGGCGCGAGGGGAGGCGAAGGCGACGACAAACATGGAAACCTTTGGTGAGCACGAAATCGAAATGACTCGGTTGGCTCGAGGTGAAAACTCGACGACGGGAACGAATTACGTCCCGACGCGGGCGGAACTCGTCGGCGGAGTCGTCGGGGGTAAAGAGACGGATGTGGTGCACATGCGGTTGCAGCGAATGTCGGCGTTTGAGTCGCACGATTACGACCCAATCGATAACGATTTAGAGGAGGACGCGTTGCGCGGGCGAACGCGGGAGGATTACAAGTGGGAGAGTCGATGGAAATGGGCGACGTCGGTGATGATTGGGGCGGTGATGGGGTACATTGCGTTCGTTGTGGATGGGCTGGTGGATAAGTTGAACGTGTTTCGGTACGGGGTGATCGGGGATAACGTCGGGACGGGTGGAATGTCGGGTTTCGTCGCGTGGTTGGCGCACGTGAGCGTGAGTTGCGCGTTCGCGGCGGTGGCGGGGGGGTTGGTGTCGTACGTCGAGCCCCTCGCGGCGGGGTCTGGGATTCCTGAGTTGAAGACGTATCTCAACGGTGTGCATTTGAAGGGGTTGTTGAGGTTGAAAACCGTAGTCGCAAAGCTCGGGGGGATTTCGTTTAGCATCGGAGCGGGTTTGATTGCGGGCAAGGAGGGACCTTTCGTGCACGGCGGGGGCTTGGTCGGCGGGGGGCTCGCGGCGTTCGGGTCCAACACTTTGGGGTTCAAGTTGAAACGTCCGGCGTGGTTTAGAGATGACCGAAACAAGCGCGATTTCGTCGCCATCGGTACGGCGACGGGCGTCGCCGTGGCTTTTGCGGCGCCCATCGGTGGGATGCTCTTCACGGTGGAGGAAGGGGCGAGTTTCTACAACTCTGACATGCTTTGGAGAGGGTTTTTAGCGACGTGCACGGGGGTGCTCACCATGCACTGGCTCGAGCAACTCGATTTCGACGCCGGCGATTTCGCGAGAGCGCGATTCGGCACGCATCGAGACTTTGGCTTGTACACGGATAGCGAGGCAGATTACTCGAAGAATTATTGGTGGTACTTTTGGGAGGTCCCCATCTTCGTCGCCATGGGTTTAGTCGGCGGTTTACTCGGGTCTGCGTTTGTCAATTTGAATGTGAAGATCACCCAGTGGCGGGCTCGACACATTCCAGTGACGAACAAGCGAAAAAGATTGTTGGAGGTGGTGGTCATCGCGGCCATCACGTCGACCATTTTCTTCTTCTTCATGACCATCTCGCCATGCAAGGAAATCCCAGCTCCTCTGCGCCCGGATTCGAGGGATACGCTTCCGGACGAGTCGAGCTCAACGTTTGAATACGGCGTGGAAACGCGCGACGAGATTCGAAGTGATTTTTTCAAGCAGCTCTACTGCCCAGAGGGTCAGTACTCGGTGTACGGTCAGCTGTTTTACAATCCCTTGGCGACATCCTTTAAGTTTCTCCTCCACCTCGGAGAAGTCGGGGAGTTTGGCGAAGATGGACAGCACCCGTTTCCGGTGAGCGCGCTCATCTGGTACTTTATCATCATGTTTCTCTTGATGACGGTGACGTACGGCGTCGGCGCTCCGACAGGCTTGTTCGTCCCGTCTCTCGCCGTCGGCGCCGCGTTTGGGCAGCTCTGCGGCAGAATGGTGGCTGCCATCGCGGCGAGTCGAGGGAGCGACGTTCGCATCAACTTGCACTCATACGCCATCATAGGCGCCGCGGCCAATCTAGGAGGCGCCACGCGAATGACAATCTCCATCACAGTCTTGGTGATGGAGACGACGGGATCGATGCAGTTGATCATTCCACTCATGCTCACCATCTTTGCGGCAAAATCCATGGGGGATAGATACGGCCACGGTATTTACGACACGCACATTAAGATTCGCGGCGCGCCCTTCTTGGAAGAGCCCGAGCTCGCCGGGCCGACGGGCGACAAACTTCGCGTCACCGAAGTCATGAGTGACGATCTCGTAACCATCAAGCCCGTCATGCCGATTGCGGATTTACTAGAAGTCCTCACGCAGACCAACCACGGGGCGTACCCGGTGACAGAGAACCCACCCGCATACGCCGGCGAGGATTTCGAGCTTCACGGGAGCATCACGCGCAATCTCTTGCTCAAAATGCTCCTTCATCGCATTTCATTCGTCCCCAAATCGGGCGAACGATCAGAGCGAGACGAACAGCTGTTCTCCAACCCGGTCGAGCGAGACGAGCTCCTCGAACAGCTCAAGCAAATCCCATTCAAGGCTCCGAGCGCGAGAGAAGTGGCGAGTCGGCTCGCCGACGAAGATGTACAAAACATGTCGCTCGACGTGCGGAGCTTCATGCAGCGTCACCCCTTTGTCGTCCACGGCGACGCTCGCCTCAGCCGAGCGTACCGTCAATTCCGCACCATGGGTTTGCGTCACATGTACGTCATGCCGCAGCGCCCTCGCGTCGTGGGCTTGCTCACGCGCAAGGATGTCATCCAGGAACGCGCCAGCCTCACCCTCGGCCTCTACGCCCGCGGCTTGCTCCATCCTCGCGTCCGCACCGTCTCCCGCTCCTTCGACCCACTCGCGGACGACCATCACCCCCAACCTTCGTCCTTCGACGCCTCCCCCGGCGGCGCGCCTCTTTCCGCCGATGCCGCCGCCGGCGTTTCCCATTCGGAGCGTCGACTCTCCGACGCCGACGACGCCGAAGCGCGCGAGTCGCTCCCGTACATTCCCTACTACTCCAACAACGCCGTCGACGACGATCCGTCGCCGTCCAATCCCTTCGCGACGGCAACCGCGTCTTCGCCGCCCGCTCCGTCTTCCGCGCGACGACCGGGCGCGAGAGCGTCCGACGTCCTCAACCGACGCCCGGGGGCCAACAACCGCTGAGACAGACAGACAGACAGACAGACGTGCGCGGGTGGGTGCGGTACGATATAACCAAAGACGATGATAGGTGTAATCTTAAACCGAGTACATTACAAGGAGTCCCATAGTGGTGATACTTAGTACTATGTAGTACGAGTACTTCTTCCTAAAAAATGCTCGTCGTACATACACTATATATAGATTAAAACCGTATACAATAATGTCACGCGCTACATAAAAACCTTACCTAAATCCCTAGGGAGGAAGGTTTTTTTGACGGACCGGACCCATCGTGTCTGACTCGGCGCGTCGGACGCATTCGCGGGATTCAGATTCACTCACTCATCATCGTCCGCGCCGGCGTACGTCACACGCCGACGAGCGGACGACGCGGCGACGCGCGCGCCGTCTTTCGTCGTCGACGTCGAAGTCGCGACCGCGACCGCGACGCGAGGGGTCGACGTGGAGGAAGAAACGCGATAGATCGATCGATCGATTCGTCATGGGGGCGTACTTGTCGCAGCCGGTGACGACGAAGGATTCGTCCGACGGCGCGTCCGACGCGTACGCGTACGGAACGACGGCGATGCAGGGATGGCGAACGAACATGGAGGTACGACGACGACGCGCGGGAACGATCGGATTGTGTGGTTCGTTGTCCACGGGTGGTTCGTCGGCGACGAGCGACGGGAACGAACGAGGCGAGGGATCTGGAATGGACGAGTACAGTCAGCGTCGAAGCGCGCGCGGTGGTTCGGGGTTCGCCGAGTTTGGATTGGGCGGAACGTTTTTTTTGTGTGTGTGGACGCGGGTTGCGAACGGAGTGGGTGAGCGCATGAAATGACTGACGGTTGGTGGTGGCGACGGCGTTCTCGCGCGTAGGATGCGCACTCGACGATACTGGACTTGGACGAGTCGACGGCGTTCTTCGCGGTTTTCGACGGACACGGAGGGAAGGAGGTGGCGCTGTACGCGTCGAGACACTTGCACGAAGCGTTCAAGGCGACGGAGGGGTACGCGAGCGGGGATTTGAGTCGTGGGTTGGTGGATAGTTTTTTATCGCTCGATGTGATGATGAAGGCTAAGGAGGCGGCGAAGGAGTTGACGGAGCTGCGCGTCGAGGGCGACAAGGGGAGCGGGGGAGGCGCGAGCGGAGGAGGGGAAGAAGGTGGGCTCGAGAGTTTGATTGGTGGTGGAAGCGGCGGTGGTGGCGGCGAAAGTGGCGGTGGAGCGGGGTCGTCATCGGCAGAAGCAGAAAAGAAGGCTCGCCGGGCGGAGATTAACGCCACGCTTCGCGCAGCCTTGTTGGAGCAAGTGAAGGAGGCCAACCCTGGTATCGCCGAAGAGGATATCAAGTTTGACTTTGAGCTCGACGACGACGATTTCGAGGAATTGGCGCCGAGTCCGAGCGGGGCGACCGGGACGGATGATTGGAACGGCCCACAAGCTGGGGCAACCTCTGTTGTGGTGTGCATTCGCGGAGACAAGGCGTACTGCGCCAACGCCGGGGATTCGCGCGCCGTCTTTAGCCGCAAGGGTGGCGTCGCCGTGGATATGAGTCACGATCACAAACCAACCAACGCGAGCGAACGCGAGAGAATCCAAGCCGCCGGTGGGTTCGTGAGCGAAGGTCGAGTGAACGGCTCGCTGGCGCTCTCCCGCGCGCTCGGGGATTTCGAGTACAAGGGTAACAAGAATCTCCCGCCGGATGAGCAAGCGGTGACGGCGCACCCAGACGTGAAGGAGTTTCAACTCGAGGATGGTGATGAGTTTATGATTCTCGCCTGCGACGGTATTTGGGACGTCATGACGTCGCAAAAATGCGTCGACTTTGTCCGCGAGCGCATCATCGCGAGCAAAAAGGATGGCGGTGAATTAAAATTGAGCAAAATTTGTGAGGAATTGTGCGACGAGTGCTTAGCTCCGGACACTCGAGGTACCGGATTGGGATGCGACAACATGTCCGTCGTCATAGTTTTGCTGAAACAGAGGGAATCAATCTTGTAGATGGGGTTTTGGTTGTTCGCGTTCAATGGCTTAGCTGATTGGCGTCCTCTTGTTTTTCGTTTTCAAGAATTTCGATGATGTAAGTTAGAGAATTGGTCGATAGGAGAGATTTTTACTCGCGAGTGAGACACTACTACTTCCGTATCCGAATTGTAAAAGATTTCCGTTTTCACAATCACCGTGTACTCATCATTCGCGTCGGCGATTTCTTTTTTGCGTCGTCGTCGTCGTCGCCCCGACTCGTCGACGCCGCCGGTGTCCTCGTCGACTCGGCGGGGTGTCCTTTCCTACGTCCTCGCGCTCCAGTTCTTCGGCGAGTTCGAGCACGATCGGTTTCCAAAACCGAACTCGACTGTTAATAAACCAGTTGGAAACGCGTGCAGGGGACCAAAAGATTTCCTTGGCGAGCGCGTCCTTCTCTTTCCGAGTAGGAAACGGCGAGTCGAAATGATCGAGGACCCATTCGCGCAATCGAGCGTGCGCCGCGTCAACATTCTTCTTCTCATTCATCAACGCCACAGACGGCAACGTCCGCGATCGTCGCATATTATTGTTTTTGCCATTGTCGCATTTGCGATTGCGCCTCTTCGCTCGGCATCGTTCGTTTCGCTCGCGCGTCTTGGCGAACCTCGCGCGCGTCGCGAGTCTCGCCCGTCGCGTCGCCCCGACGGCGCCGTCGCCCCACCCGAGCGCTCTCGCCGCGAGTGTTTCCCTCCAATCAGCATCCAACGCGTCGTACGCCCGCTCAAACCGCATCAACGCCGACGTTGTCTCATCCGTTTTGCCTTTGCCCTCCTCGTCCTCGTCCTCGTCCTCGTCCTCGCGCGGTGTCTTCTCAGACTCGGACGCGTCGGGCAAGAACACCACCACCGGCGTCATCGACTCCCTTCCACCTTCCCCGACGACGCCGACGTCAACATCCGCGGTTTCTTCCGCCGCTAACATCGCTTCCAAATCCTTCTCGAAATCAAACGCGACGTCCTCGTCCACGTCGTGGGACCACCCGAACCACATTGAGTGCGATTGTTTCAACGAGTGAAATAAAACGCCAGAGTGTTCTGCTGCGCTGAACCGACGCGATTCAAATCGCTCGATCGATCGTCGTCGATCGTTCACGCGCGCGATCGGATGATACCGCACCCGCACCCGTCGTCGTCGTCGTCGTCGCGTTCTCCCGCTGAATCCATCCGTCGACAATCGACCCGAACCGATCCGATTCGATTCGATTCGATTCGAACGCGACGGGTGTCTTGTCAAAAACACAAGATGTATGTACAAACAGTAACAAAAGTATAGTGACGGTTCGGTTCAAACGCATTCGATCGATTCAACACTAAAACGCGCACACGCGGGTGTTTTCCACGCGACTCGGGCGACTCGGGCGACGACGGGAGAACGCGACGACGACGGGAGAGCGCGACGGGATGCGCGCGCGGGACGACGGAGACGACCGCGACGACGAAGACGCGTCGATGACGACCGCGGAGCGTGCGCGCGGGGAAAAAGAGCGCGACGGGAAAGAGTTGTTCACCACGAACGAGGATGATGCGTCGCTCTTGAAGTTTGACGACGACTCAAAGACGACGACGACGACGGCGACGACGGGGTCGGTGGATGCGTTGAGACGCGGGGAGGATGCGGGGGAGAGCGTCGGGCGGTTGAGCGTCGACGCGGACGACGCGGACGAACCGGCGGTGCGTACGGGCGGTGACGCGAGCGCCGCGACGAGCGAGGATCGCGAGGACGCGGCGCCGCCGAGGTATGATGAGACGGTGTCGGTCAGTTTGGAACCGCGTAGGAGTCGTAGGCGCCGGTCGAAAAGCGGCGGTGCCGTCGTCGACGAGCTCGGATTTGAAATACCTGAAAGCCTTTATGACGCGTACGAGGAACGGCGAAGGGCGCGGGCGGAGCAAAGAAACAGACAGTTGGAGTGTTTCGAGGTGTACAGGACGGTGCCAGAGGCGAAACGACGCGCGGGCGGGGACGCGTGTCTCGCGCTCGCGGTGAACGGGTTGCACCCGGATCATCGCTCGCAAGTTTGGGCGGAGAAACTCAAGGCGCACGTCAAGCAGTACTCGAGCTCGCTGTCGTACTACCAGTACCTTGAACTCGGGCGAACGAGTCTTTCGGAGGAAGAAATGCGGCTAATTGAAAACGACGTCACTGCCGCGTTCAAGACGCATCCAGTGTTGAGCGGGCGCGCCGATGCGGCGGCGGATGATGAAGACGGCGCGTCTTCGGTGCATAGCATGAATCAATCCTTCGCGAGCAAGTTGTCGTTCGGGTACGTTGCGTACCCAGCGAATGGAAACGCGCTCTCCGTGCTTGTACAAAACGTCCTCGTTGCGGCGGCAATGCGAAGCCCGCACGGGTATTGCGCCGGATTCGTCGTGCCCGCCGCCGTCATGTTGTTGTTGATGAGCGACGAAGAGGCGTCGTTTTGGATGCTCGTCGGTTTCACCGAAGACGTTGCGCCGAATTTGGTATCGCGATCACTCATTAATCTGTACGCCGAGGTAAAGTTTGTGGACGCCGAGCTGATGATGCACGACCCAGAACTCGCCGCGCATTTCAGCGCCGCGGATACTCGTCCGTCGCTCGCATGCGCGGGTTTGTTCACTCGATTCAGCCTAGGGACGCTCCCCACCGAAAGCACGCTCAGACTGTGGGACGCGATGATATTAGAGAGCGGGCAGGTGCTCACGCACTTTGCCATCGTGTTGATTAAATCGCTCAAGAGCCAGCTTCTCGCCACCGAGCCGGCAAAATTACACGAGACGCTCGACGACGAATTGGCGCGCCTCTTCGACGTGAGCGATTTAATCATGGACGCAATCATCTCGGCGCGAGACATGAACACGAGGTTTGAATCGCTCAGCATTCATCTCGGTGAGAGACAAATTGCCTCGGACACGCTTAGCGCTCTTGGGGCGTTTAGCGCGTCCGTCGACAAGCTGAGGACAGAGTACGGTCCGGAGGGCATCGGCCGCATCGACGAGTTTGTAAAGGAAGATCTCGAAGCCATCCTCGAAGAATCGTATCTCGTCGATGAGTACGACGGCGTGGAAACCGCGGTGGACAAGAGATACCAGTTGAGCGAAGTTCTGATGGCGCACGACCTCGCGGCGCGTCACAAGGAACAAGTGAAGAATAAGAGTTTACGCCTCGACGAATTCATGCGAGCGATTCGAGTTAAATCATCCACTTCGAGCAAATTGAAAATGCTCGCCGTCCAAGGGGAGACAGTGGAGGACAGGGTTACAAACTTTATCGCCGGTGGAAACGCAGAGCCGAACGAAAAGACAATTAAAATGGCGCTCCTTGTCGCGAACGGCGTCATTCCAACGCAACGTCTGAGCAGCGCGCCCGTGGAGAGCAAGATTCTCATGCGGTGTGCGGAATCGTTGAACTGGTTTAGCGAGATGCGAATGGGCGCCCGCTCGGCGCTCATCATGGCGAATTTCACGATTCCCCTCTTCCGCGGTGGCGCAAATATGGACTGTATGGATGTCTCTATCGTCGCGTCGCGGGCTCGTCACGCCGATGACTCTCCGCGATCCTTTGCCGGTCTCGCTTCGGCGTCGCACACCGAATACTTTTGTCTCGTCCAATCGACGGATGTTCCCGCATTCATCGTCAAGAAGCGATTCAAGAACTTTAAGGAACTCCACGAGGAATTGAAATCGAGCGGTTGCTACAACATCATGCACTGTCCACCAAACGTCCTCGGCTCCGAAACCGCTGTGAGCGTCGATCCGCACGTCGTCGCCATGCGCACCGTGACGCTCCAGCGATACTTGGATCAACTCAACGCCTGCGGCATGCCCAAGGTCCACGTCGCCCTTCGCACATTTCTAGGATTGGAAGAACCGAGACAGCGCGCATCGCGTACGCGCGGGCTCTGTGCCTGCACGCCCAGAGTCTCGTGCGTCCCGGGTTTCTTTGGCGCTTGATGCGTCGGTTGTAATGTACACTATTTATCAATCACATAGCAAACAAAGCGTGCTCGACTACTCTCTACTCTGAACAAACGAATGAACACAATCACTCATACAACACCCAACAATCCCGGGCGTGCTCCCCGTGCGGATCCTCCAACCGATCCGAAATCTTCCTTTGTTCCAAGTCGTACGCTTCGTACCCCACCAGTCGGACGTCCTCGCGTTTCACCGTCATCTCTTCATCCGTCTCAAACAGCTCATTCGGCGGCGACGACGCCTCCGCCGCGAGCACGACGACATCCATCCTCATCGTCGTCCCGTCGTCGTCGCGTCGGACCCATCGCACCGCGGCGTACGAGCCGTTTTTCAACCGGCACAAGTCCAACGCTTCGGGGAGTCTCTCGATGTCACTAGAACGCATCGACGCGGCGCGCGTCGTCGTCGTCGCTCGCCTCAACCACGGATGAGATTTCGCGACGACACCGGGCGACGACACCGCGCCGCGCGTCGACGCCGCCGTCGGCGTCATCTGCGCCTCCAGTCAGTCGCGCTGTGTCGCAACTCGTGTGTCGTTTTGGTCCGCCAGGACCGTTTCGACGGTTCATGACTCGAGAAAGAGGCACACACACAGTACTTGTCTCAACCAGGTTGGACCAATGGAAAAATTGCGCGCGGACGTCACTTTGCGACGCCGACGACGACGCCGACGACGCCGACGACGCGCGCGCGCGAAAGAAAGCACACGGAACGGACGACGACGCGATATGAGCTCGGCGCCGATCAACCCGAAACCCTTCCTCGCCCAACTCACGGGTAAAAAAGTGTGCGTGAAACTCAAGTGGGGCATGGAGTACCGCGGGTTTTTGGTCTCGACCGATGCGTACATGAACCTCCAGCTCGCATCGACGGAGGAGTTCGTCGACGGGGAGTCTCAGGGCGCGTTGGGGGAAGTTTTGATCAGGTGTAATAACGTCATGTATCTTCGAGCGGCGGAAGAAGAGGAGGCGTGAGGGGGATTAGGATTTTGATTTCATTCAGCGCGAGCGCGGCGTTTAGGCGAGCCGTCGCGGCTTCGGGATGAAAGAAGTAAACAACACTGTACGACGTAGGATTATTAATAATGGGAAACGAAATACGAGATGATTTCTTTAAAATCGTTTTTACATCGCGTTTGGGTCAAAGCCTTGAACGCCGTCGAATTTCGTCTGACTGAAATCCATCTCTGGATGCGCCGCCATAAACTGCTTGAGCGCGTCGTGTTTCTTTTGCTCGTCCGCGGTGGGAAGACCCAACGCCTTTTGTCTCTGGTCGTACATCATCTTCTCCACCGTTTGTCGCGTTTCGCCGTCGAGATCGTCGAGTCTGCTATTCTCTGGAAGCACCTTTTTCGTGTCAATTTTTGGATCGCCGACGAGGACGTTCGGCCACCATTCCATGCCCTTTAACTTTTGTAAAAACACGCTCACGTAGGCATTATCTTCCAAGGTCCAATAACAGTCGTCCGGTGCGATCGGGGCGTGGAAATCACCCGAAACCTCCACGGAATCATCGCCATTCTTCACCGACAAGGAAAACTTCGTCTTCGTAAACGACACGTCGACTTGCTTGGACTTCGTTCCCGGCGGCACGGCGACTCTCACCTCTAAATCATCGAGCGTCTGCATCCACACGTACTTTTCAGCTTCACCGCCGTTTCCACGGTTCGGCATCATCGTTCCGGGCGCTAACGCGTGCGGATCCTCCTCTTCCTTCTCTTCCTCCTCTTCCTTCTTCTCCTCGTCGTCCGCGTCTTCGCCGGCGTCCGTCACCTCGGTAAACCGTCCCTCGCTCTTCTTCGCCTCCATCTCCAATTGCATCGCCTTTAACCGCTCCACGCGTTCGCGTTCCTCCTCTCGCCGTTTCTCCGCCTCCTTCTCCTCTCTCTTCCTCCTCGCGTCCGCGTCCGCGTTCGCGTTCGCATTCGCAGCCGCCGCCCGACGCGCTTGCGTCCCATCCTTCCCACCCACGCGCCCCAGCGCGTCCCGCACCGCCTCCCCGGCCCGCTTGGGATCGGCAAAGAAATCCGTCCGTCGTTCCAAAAACCCAAAGAACGCATCCAGCACGCCGACGATGGGTGATTCCCCGTGCGGCGCGTGCGGCGTACACATTTGTGCCACTTGGGTCAAGAGCGCATCGACGTTTCTCGCGACGTGTTCGGGGAGTTCCGTCGTCGGCATCTCTGCACCTCGCGTCCGTGTGCGCGGCGCGCGTCGGCTTTGGTCGGCTTTGGTCGGTTTATTCGTCGATGCTCGACGGGTTTCCGTCGATGAGTGACGACGAGACGGGTCGGGTGGATCTGTTTTTAAACGCAACAAACAACAGCTCGACGACGCGCCGCGCTGGGACGAATTCGAGAGTTTCCGTCGTCGTCAGTGTGCGCCGCGCGTCGATCGCGACGAGGCGAGGGCGAAGAACGCGCGATGAAGACCGGCGACGACGGAGGGAAAAGCGGCGCGAGGCGCGCGACGATGGCGACGACGACGACGACGACGGAAGAGGAGGAACGGAATCAAAACCAAAATCAAGATGTGAACGAACAACTGAAAGCGTTGGAACCGACGATACGGGACGCGAACGCGTTTAAAGCGCGGTCGGCGCTCATCGCGATGCGTAAAATTGTGACGGCGCTGCCGGCCGGGGCAGATGCGCGACGAGGGGTTCGGGCGGTGTGGTCGGGGGTGCGGGAGATTTTGGGAAGCGCGAGGAGCGATATTCGAGCCGACGCGACCAAGACGGTGACGGCGTTCGCGACGTGCGATGCAGAGGCGATGGAGATGAAAGATTTGGAGGAAAGGTTGGGGTTCGCGTGGACGCACGCGAATTGGCGGTTTAGGGTTTCAGGGTTGGAGATTCTGGGGGCGTGCGTCGAGGCTGGAACGGCGAATGAAGACGAGGCGCGCGAGGCGTTTAAAAAGTGCGCCAAGTGTTTGCGCGATCGAGAGGCGGTGGTGAGAGAAAAGGCGATGGAAACGACGATGCTTATTTTTGGGGTGTTTCCAGACGCGGTGCGAGAGGAATTTGAGTCGGAGAGAAACGAGATGCGACCGCAACACGCCAAGGATTTGGAGCGGCGATTCGCGTCATCGGCGGGCGCAAAGGCGGCTGCGATGACGACGACGGCGACGACGGAGGAAAAGCGGACGCGGCCGTCTGCGGTGCCTGGACGTCTCGTAGGATCAAAAGCGCACGCCGCACCGATCGTCGATGGATTGGTCCCGCCGGCGCCAGAGCGGATTTCCACAGAGAAGGAGTTGACGCGCGCCATGGATCGAATCGCTCGCGATTTGAGCCCCGAACAAGATTGGCTCAAGCGCATCGCCGCCATGGTTCGATTGGAGGCGATCGCCCTTGGTGGTGGGGGCGATGCTTTTGAAGACGCGTTCGCCGCGTCGCTGCTGAAGATGATCGAACCGCTCATCGCACAGGTGAGTGATCGACGAAGTGCGGTGGTGAAGCAAGCAGCGCATTTGCTCGTCGCCTTGGCTCGATCGGCAACAAACGCGTTCGAGCCTTGCATCGAACCGCTCATCATGGCATTGCTTCGTACGACGGTGATCACGATTGCCGTCATTGCAGATAGCGGAAACGCGTGCATCCGTGGCATCATCACGCACTGCCAATCCCCCAAGGTGGTGCAGAGATTGGCAGACACCGTGTCCTCAGAGCGTTCGCCAAAAATGCGCGCATACGTGATCGAGTATCTCACTCTTATTCTCGAGAGTTGGGAACTCAGTAAGCGTAACCTGGACGCCATCGGTGACGCCGTTCGCGTGTGTCTCTCGGACGCGGACGCCGCGGTTCGGGCCAACGCCAAGGCGTGCTTTGAAATTTTATCCGTCACGTCTCCAGCGATTAGTCGAGACATTTTGACTCGCGTCGACTCAAAGCTTTCGAGAAGTCTCTCCGATCTCACCGTCGACAGCGTGTCGGAGGAAACTGGCGAACAAAGAACGGTGGGCGAAGTGACTTCGAAGCGCGCGGCGATGGCGAACAAGACGCCGAGCGTGCGACGCACCCAGAGTGGGTCTTTATCAGGAGGCGCTGTCCGAATCGCTCCGAGTGCCACCGCGGCGGCGGCGGCGGCGGAACCGCGACGAACGAAGGAAGTCCCAGCCAAAGCAGATTCTGCGCCAGTGGATGATCACGCCATTTCGTACGCAGTCATGTTTGCCGAGCGAGTCGAGAGATCGGCGGAACACTCGTCTCGCGCAGAGGCGAGTGCGAGACTTCGCGACGCTTTGGACGAAGCTGATACGCGTACGCACGGCGCGCGTGCTGTGCATCTGGAAGCGCAAGTGGCGCTCCACGCGTCGCGCATCGCTGAGCTTCTTCTCGGTTTCATATCCGACACCAACGGCGTCGTCCTGGACGCAGCTCTAGAATCAGTGGCGACGCTCGTGTGCATCGCATCGGAGGAAGTGAGGCAGTCGTTGCCAGATTTATGTTTGGCTGTGTTTGAATGCCTGACGGATTACCGCGAAGCGACGAGAACGCTCTCGTCTGAAGCTTTGGCGGCGATTGGAGACATGTACACCCCAGACCACCTACTTCCGGCATTGCTTCGCTCGTTGCATCTCGCCGCGACGGCAAAGACGAAGACTGGTGTCCTCGAATTCGCGTTGTACGTTCTCTGCGGCCGAGGAGGCGGGTCGGAGGAAGTGTTGCACGCCCCGGCATCGGTATCCGAAGATCTTGAATCTTGGATTGACATGACGGTTGAGCTTGCGTGCGATGTCGATGCGCCCCTCGCGAAAGCAGCCGGGTCCAACTTGGCAGCTATTCACTCGCACGTCGACGGCGCGGTTGTGCCGAGGCGCCTGCTCGCCGCTTCTGAATACAAGCGCGTGCGTTTCATGGACGCGGTCGAGCGCAGAGTTCCCAAGCTCGCCGACATCATCAGACCATTTTTGGAGCGTCCGCCGAGCCCACCGACCAAGCCAGCGACACCCGATGCGTCGGCGAGCGGAATGGATGCCGATGAAGAGTATGAAGACCAAAACGTCGCGTCGCTCAATCGTTCGTACGAATCGATGCGTATCGACTCCACTCCGAGCAAGCCTTCTTCAACGACCCCGGCGCGAGGTCTCGGCGAACGCATCGTCGCTGCGCTCGAAGGATTACGAGACGATGACGTCGATGTCGTGGTGGATTCGCTCAAGACGATTGCGTCCGTCGTCGAATCGGATTGCGAAAAGTTCACGCCGTACCTACCGCTCGTCGTGTCTCAAATGTGTTCGGCGATGGATGATATCAACGAAAACATTGCGGCGCACGCATTCTGGGCACTTAAAGTGGTCTTCAACAATCCATCTGTCGCCGTTTCCGACGCCCTCGCGAGCCTCGCGCCGATGATTCACGGGCACGGCAACTCTGTCGCTCCGCTCTTTTGCGCCAGCATCGCGCTCGGCAGAGCGTCTAAATCGGATCTCGAAGACGTCTTGCCGCCTATTCTTGCCGGCCTCGTCGATGCGTGCGAAAACAGAGCGTCTGTGATTCGACAAAACGCGTTGAAAACGCTCGGTTTGTCGCAACGCGCGATGGGTCCAGAGTGGATGCGTCCGCACGTGCAGACGTTGTCGCTCGCGCATCATCAAATCATGAATCGTTACGCCGACGCGTTTTAGGCGCAAATTGTAATATGTACTGAAAACCGACTGGGAACGTCTGTCTATAAGTCTACGCCGCTTCGAGTGCCGTCTTCCAATCGTTTTCATCCTGCCACGGACCAAATTCAATGGCATCGTTCTGGTTCCCCGCACGATCTCCTCGACTAAACTGCTGCACGTCGCCGTTCGCGTAATAATTGCTACAAAATTCCCCATGTGGAATTCGCCGCTTCAATTTACCATCCCATCCGCGATTATACAGCGTGAACCCCCCGCGCAAGAGCACGAGCTGTTCGTACCCGGCTTCTTCGAGAAGTTCCAGGGCTCGCACCGCGCGTTGTCGCCCATCCGAACACACCACGACAATCCTTGCCTCTTTTTTATCCGGGAAAAACTTTTCCACATCCGCGACAAAGTTTACATTCACCTCCTGATTCATAAAAACCTTCCTCCCGACGGATGAATCGAACCGATACCCCGTCGACGTCACCAGCGGCACGTGTCTCACCTTTTCCGGTCCGCTCACGACGATGACCTCGCACGCACCCCCGACCGTTCCCGGCGGCGGGTTGGGCAACGCGCCGAAGAATTCAATCTCTGCGTCGCACCGCACGTCTAAAAAATCCCACCCGTCGTCCCAAATCACCCGCGCTTGTTCGGCGTCCGCGACGAAGGCTTCACCGCTCGCGAATGCCTCGCGAGTCGCCGCATCGAAGACGGCGTCGCCGTACTGCGGAACGACGCCGGACGCGCGCGCGACGCTTGAACGACGCCGGACCGCACGGCAACGCTTCGCGGTCGTTCGGGGCGCGACGAGACGCGGGGCGAGCGTCGACATGGCGCGAGACGAGCGTCAAAGAGTGGAGTGCGAAGTGCGTTATCCAACGAGTGCAAATGCTGACTAGGACGAAGAGATCGCGACGACGAAGAGCGAGCTATCACATCCATGGCTGGTAAACGCGCGCGGAAGGGGGCGTGTGTGTGTGTAAGTGTGCGTTTCATCGAAAGAAAGGTCTTAGCTATTCTTAGCGTTGGATGACGACGGCGCCGGCGAGACCGGCGGCGGCGATGGTGGCGGCGTTGTCGTCGAGCGCTTTGGGCGGGAAACCCGAAAGTTGCAAGGCGTACGCGGTGGAGTCATCCGGTCGGGAACTCGCGATGAATGCGCGAATGTGTGCGACGGTGTGGGACGTGTTGAACTTTCCAACCAGTCGGCTGCCGTCTCGGAGGCGGATTTGGATGGAGGTCGTCGGTTGGGTGTCGTCGACAGACCATTCGGCGACGCTCGCGACCGCCGCGGCGGAATCGCTCGCGCTCGGCGCACCCGCGGCGGTGGAATCGCTCGCGAGCGTGCGGCCAGAACCGCCGAATGCCGTGTACTTTGGTCCTTTCGGTTCCTCGTACGGGGCATGCTTTTGCACTAGGTTGATGTTGACGCGTTGCGTTCGGCTCGCCGGGGCGAGCTCTGCTGGAGCCTCGCCCCGCGCGATGGATTCCATGAAAGCCATGTTCGCCGGGTCGTCGAATCCGCGCAACGGACCGTCGTCCACGGTGAACCCATTCTGCCAAAACGTCACCACTCGGCTCACGATTCCCTCGTCATTTGCATTTTCTTCGGCATCCGCTGTCTCGGCTTCCTCGTCTCCGCCAGCCAAGGTTCGCGCTCGTCCTCGAAACGCCCCTTGACCACCACCACCGTTTCTCGCCTCGTTCGGGTTCATATCCTCTGCGCGTCCATCCACCGCGCCGTGCGCCCGCGCGGATGAAAACATGGACGCCAGGCGCGCCTCGGGTCGTTCTCTCGGGTCAATCACCGCTTGTCCGCTCGAAGCGCCTCCGGTGTACCACTCTTGCGGCTCCGGTCCGTCCGAGTGCGAGTCCCCGTCGCGTCCACTGCGCGCGCTCTCATCGCCGTTTATGTCTCGAAGTCCCCGCACGTTCGACTGCGGTTCAGAATGGACGAGTGCGTGTTTGCGCGCGTCAGTCGTCGGGTCGTTGCCGATCGACGAGATTTTGGAATGTCGTGTCGTTTTCGCAACAGTCGTGTTCAACGCGCGACGCGATCGCGATGCTGATGTCACGCGCGTACGCACCATGTGTTTGACCTTTTCTTCTCTGCGATCTACTCGGTCGCGGTTCGGTCGAGACGACGTTTTGTGACGACGTGACGATTACGTTTCGGGAAAAGTGCGTTTTTTCAGTGTTTTCTTATGTGTTCGTAGTGCGGTATGTATAACAGAAATGAAAGTCATATCTCGCGCCAATGTGGCGCGTGCTATCGAAACTACCTAAGCGCATCATCAACGGCCCTTCTTCTTGCTCGCGGAAGACCAGCCGGCGTCATTGTCGACGTCGTCGGTGAAACCGCCGGCGGCGCCAGATCCGCCGGTTTGCGCGGCAACCTTGGCCATCTCGCTGTTGCCGAGACCGCTGGCGAGGGAAGGATCGGCGCGCTTTTGACGAATCAGCTCGGTCGCAAATGCGTTTGCCTGCGGTGTCTTGCCAAGATAGAGGGCGACGTACTCTTGAACTTCGCCGGCGGAGGGAAGACCGAGTAAAAAGTCAACCAGAGTCATGTCGTCAGAGTTGTTTAGTTGAGACATTTGCGTTTTGCACCAACGTCGAAGTGCATTCTTGTCATTCAGAGGCGGAGAACCTCCTGGGCCGGCGCTCGGGGCTGGCTGCGGGGGCAACGGCGCGGAAACGTTCGCCTCCGCGACGGTTGGTCTCGGCGCCGGAACAGTTCGTGGGACAGCCATTGGACGCGGCGCGGGTGGCACTGGTTTCGGTTGAACCACGCCCGTCGCCGCCGCCGCAGCCCAACCGCCCGACGTCGCGACAGCTCGTTGTTGCTCAGCCGCTTGCGCGGCGCGCCGCGCGGCAGCCGCAGCCTCTTCATCTTGAATTTGCTTTAAGCTCTTGCCAGAGCCGCCAGAACCAGCGCCCCAGGCGCCGCCAAACGCCGTGTTCATGTTGGGCGGAGGCGCGTTCTTCGCCGCTTCGGCGGCTCTCGCCTCCTCCTCTCTCTGAATATCGAGCAGCGTCTTACCGACTACTTGCGGCGGTGGCGCGGGCGCTGCGCCGCCCCAAGCAGGACCACTAGGTTTTGGAGGCTCTGGCATTGGTTCAGGTCGCGGTGGCATTTGCGCTGGCGGTATATCTCTCGCCGCCGGCGGCGCGTCCCACTTGTGAGACGCGTCAGCGCTCGCAACTTCTAACCTGCTCGCCCGATCATGCATGTGCCGTCCCTCGAGCTCTGCGAGTGTCATGCCCTTGGCTGCCGGAGGCAGAGCGCCCGCTTGGCTCGAAATACCGAGACCAGCCGCAAAGTTCGCCAATACGTTCGTCTTTAGTGGTTGTGACCCTTGCGGCGGCGGCGTGCGAGCAATACCGTGCGATTGTTCAATCTCCTCTAAAGTTCTACCTCGCGGCGCTTGCATCTGCGGCGGCGGACCACCCGGCGGTTGTTGACCCTGCTGCGTGAGCCAGGGCGGCAATCCACCGCCTTGCGGTTGTTGTTGTTGTTGCTGCTGTTGCTGTTGCTGCTGTGGCGGTTGTTGCATGGGGATACCATACCTCCAACCATTCTTAAGCAACTCAATTAACGGCATGAACGGCGCGCCCGGCGGAGCATCCATAGGTTTACACGGCAAATCATTCGGGAAGAACCCGCCTTGGTGCCACTCGATGAGCTCTTGTCGAGAGAATGGACCCTGCTGCTGCTGCTGCGGGTCGAGATAGAGCCAATCTACATTCATCGGAACGGGTGGCGGTTGTTGTTGCTGCTGCGGCGGCATTCGCATAGGTGGCATTTGCATCGGTGGCGGCTGTTGCTGCTGCTGTTGCGGCGGCGGTTGCATCATGCTTCCTATGTGAGACATGTGCGGCATGAGCGTCTCCTCTTCCTCCAACGCTACAAATCTAGAAGACGTGCGCTGTGGCGCCGCAGCTCCATTGGAAGGTTGCGCGAGACCCGCTAAACCGAGACGTTCCTCGGGCGTGAGCTCTGGAAGCGTACCGCCGAGGAAACCGTCATCTGTAATGCTCGCATCCGCCAAAGAGTTACCTTCTTGTGCCCATTCGGGCATGTTGTCATCCTTCGACTTGACCGCCGCCGTCGTCGTTTTCGGTTCCGGAGGCGCCGCCGTCGACTGATCAGTCTTTGACCAGTCGCCGTGTCGTCCGAGCATCGTGAGCTCCCAGAGCGCGTCGCCGGGTTTGATGTTCTTGAGCGGAACGTTGGTTCCGCACACGTCTTCGGGAAGCACGCACGCATTCGCCTCTTCGAGTTGACGAAGAATCGTCACCAATTCCAACGCATCGTAGCGGTATTTCACCATCGGTTTCTTCGGCTCGGCTGACTCTATATTCTTCTTCGCTTCAGAAGAAGAATCCGTGGCGGTTTCAGTTTCGGCAGCCGCGTTCGAGTCGGCGGCGTCGGCGAACTGACCTTTCGCAGCCTTCTTCGCGACGATGGATTCGTAAAACGCATCGCTCACGCTGCTCACCTTTAACGCCCCGAGACTCAATTCGAGCGCTTGCCCGCCATTCTTCCCTCGACCCATGGTGAACCCGCGTCCCGCCGGCCTCGTCGGAATCCCGTCTCGCTGAGCCCGCCCGGTACCCGCGCGTCGTCCACCGTCGCCTCCATCCGCTCTCGCCCCAGACGCCGCCGCCTCCCCGTTGGTCCCTGACGTTTTATTCCCGCCGCTATCCCCGTCGACCCACTGTTTCCCACCGCCCCAGCCGTCTCGTTTCCCGTCTCGGTCGCGTCCTCCCCGGTCGCCCTCCGCTTTTCCCCAACCATCCTTACCGCCGCCGTACTTGCTCCTCCGCGATCCCTCGCGTTTCCCGCTCGCACCGCCACCACCACCACCACCTGACGCTGATCCATCCTCTTTCCATTTCCCACCCGTCGTCGCTTTCGTCGCGTCGCGGTTCCCATCCGTCGACTTGCGTCCTTGTTGATGATGATCTCGTCCCGCGGTGACCCACCCGTCGTCGTCCGCCGACGCCGCCGCCCTATCCCCGCCGTTCGCGCCCACCGCGTCGCCACCGCCGGTTTCCGTCTCCGCCGTCATCGTCGCGTCGTCGATCGATCGTTCGTCCTCCTTCGTGGTCGTCTCTCGAACCGATCGATCGATCGATCGAATCAGTCAAAGAGGGCTGGGCTGGGCGTAATTAATTAATTCCCTCGAGCGCGCGCGCGCCTTCTTCGGCGTTCGTCCGTCCGTCCCGCGCCGTCGTCGCGCGCCGTCGTCTCGCGCCGCCCACTCCGTCCGTCCGTCCGTCCGAGCGTTCGTCCGTCGTCCGTTCGTC
>Ga0255764_10000081_pt1 | contig 81914 bp, 83 predicted proteins | sample 071ome_30_FD_179964 | JGI IMG/M metagenome (GOLD analysis project Ga0255764, IMG submission 179964) | Coastal salt marsh microbial communities from the Groves Creek Marsh, Skidaway Island, Georgia - 071406AT metaG (version 2) | ecosystem: Environmental > Aquatic > Marine > Intertidal zone >... | reverse complement strand
GTTGACGAACCAACCGTGAGTATGACGTTCCAGGTCAACGACAGTCCGTTTGCGGGAAGAGATGGAAAATACGTCACTTCTCGTAATATCAAAGATCGATTGGATCGGGAATTGATTCATAACGTTGCTTTGCGTGTCGAACAGGGTGATACACCGGATAAATTCGTTGTATCAGGTCGCGGTGAACTGCATCTGTCTGTCTTAATTGAATCCATGCGACGCGAAGGATTTGAGTTGGGGGTCTCACGTCCCGAAGTGATCGTCCGAGACAACGATGGTGTCAAAGAAGAGCCATTTGAATATGTAGTGATCGATATCGAAGATCAGCATCAAGGTGCGGTCATGGAAGCGATGGGCCTTCGCAAGGGTGACATGAAAAATATGGCACCAGACGGACAGGGCCGACTGCGTTTGGAATACATCATCGCCGCACGTGGCTTGATTGGGTTCCGCTCACAATTCCTGACGATGACTTCAGGGACTGGCATTATGAGCCATGTGTTTGATCACTATGGGCCCGTCAAAGCTGGTGATTTAGGAAACCGGATCAATGGGGTGCTGGTTTCGATGACTGATGGCGCAACCACCGCCTATTCGCTGTATAACCTGCAGGACAGAGGTCGTCTCATGGTTGGGCCTGGCGTGGATGTCTACGAAGGTATGTTGCTCGGCATCCATGCGCGAGATAACGATTTACCCGTGAATCCGGTGAAGGGTAAACAATTGACGAATATCCGCGCTGCGGGCACTGATGAGAACTTGATTCTGACACCGCCCATCAAAATGACGCTTGAGTCTGCTCTGGAATTCATTGATGATGATGAGCTAGTCGAAGTGACACCGGCTCACATTCGACTGCGCAAGAAATTACTCAAAGAGTCCGATCGCAAACGTGCTGGTCGGTCTAAGGCGGCAAGCTAGGAGTGCGTGCCGCCCCTTACAAGGGGGCGTATGCACAGACTCTATCCCGAAATTCAGCCCTACTTAGAAGAAGTGATGACCACAAACGATGGTCATCATCACTTGTGGGTTGCGCACTTTGGAAATCCACAGGGGCTCCCGGTGATCTGTCTGCACGGTGGTCCAGGTGCGGGCACCTCGCCTCTCATGCATCGTTTTTTTGATCCTGAGACTTACCAAATAGTCTGTTTTGATCAGCGTGGGTGTGGTCGATCACGACCCTCGGGTTCATTGCACTCGAATACCACGGACTTACTACTTGATGATCTAGACCAAATCACAACCCGTTACAACCTGTTGCGCTATATACTGTTTGGGGGATCTTGGGGCGCAACATTGGCATTACTGTGTGCGGCCCGACACCCAGACCGTTGCCTTGGCGTGGTGTTACGCGGTGTTTTTCTCAACACGGAAAGTAATCTTGAATGGATGTATGGGCGGGGAGCATCTGAGATTTACCCGGCGGCTTGGGCCGATTTTATGGCACCGATTGAATGCCAGACAAAATCGTTTCATGAGGTACTGAACGCCTATCGCCATCTCTTACATGCCGATGATGAGTTTACCCGACTGCAGGCGGCTCGAGCGTGGAACCTTTGGGAGTATCGATTATCTGTTGGTGACTCACAGGCTAAAAAAACCAGCCGATTTTCACCCCATGCTGAGCTCGCACATGCTCAGATTGAGCACCACTATCTCAGCCAAGATTGTTTTTTAGATCCCACAACGTTCAGTGACCCCAACGCGGAGATCGCTTTATTACCGATGGTGTTGCTCCATGGCGCGAATGATCACGTTTGTCCGTTGTCCAATGCGGTGAGGATGAAAGAGCTGTACCCAGCTCTCAAGCTCCGCGTGTTAGATCAGGCGAGCCATTGTGCGTTCAGTCCGCAGATGGCTGAAGGGCTTTGTGAAGCAACTCAAGAATTGGCTGCACTTTACGGCCATTGACTAGCTCTGGGATGGCTTTGGTGGGCCGACATCTGTCCCATCGTTATCAAACGGCTCAGGTTTATCGAGCTCCTCAATGATCGGTGAATCGTCATCGTCTGCTTTCACTGGTGCATAGAGATCAAATTCATCGATGTCATCCGAGGATTCATTCTCTTGATCTGAAGCCTCGTTATCGATCATTGCGACTGCTTGAGAGTCAGCTGGCTCACTCTCTTCACCGTCTGTTTGATCAGCATCTTCAGTTTTCTTAGAGCCAAGGAAACGAGCGCCAATCAGACCTGCTTCAAATAACAGCCACATCGGGACTGCCAGAAGGGTTTGGCTGATCATATCTGGCGGTGTCACCAGCATACCAACCACAAAACACCCGATGAAGACGTAAGGTCGTTTCTCCTTCAGAGATTCCGGTGAAGCAATTCCTGCTTTGATCAACAGCATTGTGGCCACTGGAATCTCGAACGCGAGACCGAATGCGAGAAATAACTTCAGGACAAAGGAAAGATAAGCATCAATATCTGTCATCACCGTCACACCAGTTGGGCCGACGGTGGTGAAGAATCCAAACACTAATGGGAATACAACAAAGTAAGCGAAAGCCATCCCCGCATAGAACAGGAAAATGCTGGAGATAAGCAAAGGTCCGGCAATTTTCTTCTCGTTGGCATAAAGCCCTGGCGCGATGAATCCCCAGAGTTGGTAAAGAATCATCGGAGCACCGCAATAGACGCTGAGGTATAGCGCCAACTTAAAGGGTGCTAAGAAAGGCGAGGCCACCTGCGTTGCGATCATGGATGCGCCTTCAGGCAACAGCGACTGCAGCGGTTCGGCAAGATATGCATAGAGATCATTGGCAAACGCAATGAACCCCAAGAAGAAGATTAAAATCACAACCAAAATCCGGATCAGGCGATCACGGAGTTCGATGAGATGGGCGATCAGTGGCTGATCATTCAGGCTTGGATCGCTCATTCTTTTCCGTTGTTGTTTTATTACTGGTGGTCTGGTCGAGGCCTAGTGGATCCGATCCTGCGATGTCTTCCATCTTTAAGCCACCACCACGTGCTTCAAGCTGTCTCTTCAGATCTTCAAGTTCGAGTTCACGGTTGATATCTTGCTGGATCGACGACACTTGACCACGCAACTTTTTCACCCACAGCCCAACACTGCGGGCTAAACGGGGCAATCGCTCAGGGCCGACGACGACGAGACCAATGATGGCGACCAGCAGTAGCTCAGTCGCACCAATATCGAACACTTAGACTTTCTCTTTCGTTTCAGTCTGCTGTTTCGTGTGTTCTTCGCTGGACTCATTCTGCTGAACAGTGCTTTCGGCAGTTGGTTGTGCCGCATCGTCAGCAGGTTTTTCTTCAGACTTATCTGTGACGGACTGACGAAAGCCTTTCACCGCACTGCCAAGATCCGAACCGAGCGACTTCAGCTTTTTGGTACCAAAGATCATGATCACAATGGCCAGGACAATTAACAATTGCCAAATACTGATACCACCAATTCCCATAACGGGCTCCTATTGTTTTATGTGTTGTTAATTAAAGCCAGTAAACGGGCCACCACCGAGGACATGGTAGTGCATGTGATACACCTCCTGATGACCTCCGGGACCCGTATTCAACACCGTTCTGAATCCTGAATCCAGCCCTTGTTCCTTTGCGATCTGAGGAATCTTTAGCTGAATTCGCCCTAACAAGCCTTCATCAGAGGGTGTTGTGTCCAATAAATTTTCGATATGTCGGCGAGGAATCACTAAAAAATGAACCGGTGCCTTGGGATTGATGTCACGAAAAGCCAAACAATCGTCATCTTTATAGATGACCTCTGCCGGTATTTCACCGTCCCGAATTTTGCAAAATAAACAATCAGTCATGCCCATTCTCTCGATTTGCTTTCTCAACCAAACCACTCACGCCTAAACGTCGCTCAAGCTCCGCAAGGACCGCACTGGGTGGTTCGTCCAAATGCGACAGAAGGACCAAGGTATGAAACCAAAGATCGGCGACTTCGTGAATCACATCCTCATTGTTTTTTGATCGCACGGCATCTTTAGCGGCCATGACGACCTCAGTCGATTCTTCACCCACCTTCTTTAAGATGTGGTCGAGCCCCTTGTGATGCAACTTGGAAACGTACGATTTCTCCGGATCACCGAAGCGACGTTCGGCCAACATATCTTCGAGGACTTCAATGACTGTCATTGCTTGTCTCCATACAGAGTCTTCGGCGCAATCAACACCGGTTCAACCGCTTCCCAATGGCCGTTTTCGGTTGGCGCCCATGAAAAACAGGACGCGCGCCCCGTATGACAAGCCACGCCAGTTTGTAGGATACCTAAAAGAACGGCGTCCTTGTCACAATCTATCCGAAGATCCACTAATTGTTGTGTTTGACCAGATGATTCACCTTTGCGCCACAACGCCTGTCTCGACCTTGAGTAGTAAACAACCTGTCCGCTCTTCAATGTCTCATCCAAAGCTTCACGATTCATCCAGGCAACCATCAAGATGTTTTTGGTGGAGTGATCCTGAGCAATTGCACAGATTAAGCCATTGGCGTTGAAGTTCACCGCGTCAAGCAGTTGTTTTCGAGTGAACTCGTCCTTGAATTCCATCATTACCGCCTGAGAATTAGCACGAGAGATAACGCGGCAATGGCCAACGGCCAGTGTCCGGCAAGCCAGTCATGATCGGCCATCAATGCAGCCCCGGAGATCAGTAGTCCACTGACGCCGAGTAACGAACTGAGGTGCCCCGAATACCGTCGCTTTTTTGATTCCAAAGCCAAGTGCTTCAGAGCTTCAGCCTGCTGCAGCTGTATCGATTCCAGGTGTTCCATGCGTTGTGGAGTCGAAAGAAGTGTATTAGTGAGCGCTGGGAACTGCACGGCCCAGCGCGAGAGATTGCGCTTGGCATAATCCACGATTCCTTTTGGTCCCAGACGCTCCTTGACCCAACGCTCGAGGAAGGGTTTGCCGGTTTTCCAAAGGTCGAGCTCTGGATAGAGTTCGCGTCCAAGGCCTTCAATGTTGAGCAATGTTTTTTGCAGCAGAACGAGCTGTGGTTGGACTTCCATCTGGAATCGCCGAGCGACTTCGAACAATCGAATCAGTAGGACGCCGAAACTGATTTCACCGAGTGGTTTCTGAAAAATCGGTTCACACACCGTTCGGATAGCACTCTCAAATTCGCCGACATTGGTGTCTTTGGGTACCCATCCCGATTCCACGTGGAGCTCCGCCACTGCCCGATAGTCACGATCAAAAAATGCGATCAAATTTTGTGCAAGATAGGCTTGTGATTCAGGATCTAGGGTGCCGACGATCCCGAAATCAATCGCTTTATACACAGGATTTTCCGGATCTGAAATATCGACGAAGACATTACCGGGATGCATGTCCGCATGAAAGAAACTGTGATCGAAGACTTGCGTGAAGAAAATCTCAACACCCCGTTCGGCGAGCTTCTCCATGTTGACCTTTTTTTCTTTGAAGATATCAACGCGAGAAATTGGAACGCCGTAGACTCGTTCTTCGACCATGACGTTGCGGCGGGTGTAATCCCAGTAAATTTGCGGCACATAACAAATTGGCGAATGCTCAAAGTTTCTGCGAATGAGTGCTGTATTGGCTGCTTCACGCATCAAATCCAGCTCATCTAAAATCGTCATGCGATAGTCAGAAACGACCTGCACAAGCTTCAGTCGTTTGCCATCGACGAAGTTTTTCTCAACAAACTTCGCGATTGTCATCATCAGTTTGAGATCTTCCTCAATGACTTTCTCGATTCCAGGCCGAATGACTTTGACGATGACTTCCTCGCCGGTTTTCAGTCGTGCGGAATGGACCTGAGCGACTGATGCTGATGCCATTGGTTCGGCTGAGAATTCGCTGAAGATCGCATCGATTGTGCACTCAAGATCGCTTTCAATAATCGCTTTTGCAGTCGCACCCGCAAACGGCTTCACCTGATCTTGCAATTCCGCAAGTGGCGTGGCGATATCTGGCGGCAATAGATCTCTTCGCGTCGAGAGCATTTGTCCAAATTTGACGAAGACAGGCCCTAGGGTTTGAAGCGCATCACGCAGTCGCTCACCACGTGAGCGTTTCATGCGAATGGTTGGAATGCACCAGGCTAAAGCTTTGAGTACTCCGCGTTTTGGCTGAGGTAATAATTCATCAATGCGCTCTGAAAAGAGCACACGAAGAATTTTTAAAAGGCGAAATGAACTACCCATGCGGTGCCTCAAGTCGTTTGATGCGTGCATCTAAACGATCAATTTGACGATTGAGTGCTGTGACCCTTGATTCGGATTCGTCGAACACAGTCCCTGTCACTAGCGTCTTTTGTTCCGTGCGAAGGAACTCTTCTGTTTGGCGCTTGAGTGATGCCCGACTGGTGAGCCATTGAGTTCTGGCAGCGCGAAGGGTCTTAATCAGTAAGCTGGCGGGCATTGGTCCCAGCGCCTGAGTCACAGCATCTTCCCAGTCGAGGTCCATTGCCTGAAAGGTTTTTTGCATGGTTTGTAGAACTCCCACACTACCTCGGATATCGAGTCCCTCAAAGATCAATGGCGCATTCGGTTGCGTTAACGATCGTGCAGTTTCAACCAGGCTTCCGAGCGTTCCTGATAATTCGACATCGGCGGTTTCTTGAGACTCAGTAGCGAGCCACCATTGCGATTCGCCGCAAACAATCCAAACATCGAGATCAAGATCAGTAATCCTCAGTTTCAGGACTTTACCCACCATCGGAGCAAGTTGCTGTGGTTGAATGTCAGCTGCACGCATCCCCGCGGTGATGGCTTGCTCGGAGGCGGCCACTAAGCCTGCCAGCATCAGGCGAGGGATCACGATTTGACTCCCGTATGAATGGCAACGATGCCACCGGTTAAATTCTGATAGCTGACGGTTTCAAAGCCCGCCTGCCGCATCATCTCAGCAAGCGTTTCCTGATTGGGATGTTTTCGAATCGATTCGGCGAGGTATTGGTAGGATTCTTTGTCTTGAGCGACCAATTGGCCCATCGTCGGTAACACAGAGAAACTGTATACGTCGTAGATTTGCTGAAGTGGAGCGGAGACGGGTGTTGAGAACTCGAGAATTAGCGCTCGTCCACCGGGCTTTAACACGCGGTGCATCTCATGAAGCGCAGCGTCTTTATTGGTGACATTTCTCAGTCCAAAACCGATGGTCACTCGATCAAATGACTGGTCGGGATAGGGCAGTGTCTCCGCATCACACTGGCACCAACTCAAACCCTTCAGTTCTCCGTGATCGATGCATCGATCACGGCCAACTCGCAACATTTGATCATTGATGTCTGCGAGGACGACGTGACCTTCTGAACCTGCGCGACGTGACATTGCACGGGCTAAGTCCCCCGTTCCAGAAGCCAAATCGAGAATTTGCATCCCCGATCGGATAGCGATGGATTCAACGGCGACTCGTTTCCACAGCCGGTGTAGTCCCGCTGACATCAGATCGTTCATGAGATCGTAGCGTCTGGCAACACTATTAAAGACCTCTCGTACCCGATAGGTTTTCTCGTCGACCGGGACTTCTTTAAATCCAAAATGCGTGGTTTCTTTCATGCAGCCTCAGAGAATGTATTGCGACAAATCTTCGTCTTGACTTAACTCAGTCAGACGAGATTCAACAAATTCACGATCAATTGTGACGGTTTCGGGCGCCGTTTGGCCAGTTTGAAACAGTAAATCTTCGAGAACGCGCTCGACTAGGGTGTGCAGCCGCCGCGCACCAATGTTTTCAGTTTTCTCATTCACACGCGCTGCAATTTCAGCGATGGCTTCAACTCCACTGTCGGTGAATTCGATCGGTATTCCATCGGTTTCGAGAAGTGCTTTGTACTGGGTGACCAACGAGTGGTCGGGTTCAGTCAGTATGCGCGCGAAATCTGATGGGTTGAGGGCATCCAGTTCAACTCGGATGGGCAATCGCCCTTGAAGCTCAGGGACCAAATCCGATGGTTTCGCCAAATGAAAGGCACCGGAAGCAATGAACAAAATATGATCAGTTTTGACTGTTCCGAATTTGGTTTGTACGGTGGTACCCTCAATCAACGGTAGCAGGTCCCGTTGTACTCCTTCACGACTGACATCAGCGCCTTGTGCGTTCTCGCGGCGGCAGACTTTGTCAATTTCATCCAAAAAGACGATGCCACGGTCCTCAACATGCCGGATCGCCGTGAGCTTGACCTCATCATCTGAGATCAACCGTGCTGCTTCCTCATCAATTAAGATTTTGTAGGCATCACGAATGGGTAATTTGCGTTTTTTCTTCTTGTCTTGGCCGAATTTGGTGAACATGTCCTGCAGTTGGCTGGCCATCTCTTCCATACCGGGAGGCGTCATGATGTCGACGCCAACCCCTGTTGCTTTGACATCGATTTCAATCTCTTTATCGTCGAGCTCGCCTTCACGCAGTTTTTTCCGAAAAACTTGCCGTGCGCCGCTGTTGTCAGATTGAATTGGCTGATCATGGCGTGGCGGTGGCAACAAAATGTCGAGAATTCGCTCCTCAGCACGGTCTTCGGCTTGATGACGAACGTCGAGCATCCGTCGCTCGCGCTCATCTTTGATGGCAACACCGACTAAATCACGAATGATCGATTCAACATCGCGGCCGACATAACCGACCTCTGTGAATTTTGTTGCTTCAATTTTGATGAATGGAGCTTCGGCAAGGCGCGCCAAACGGCGCGCAATCTCGGTTTTACCAACTCCGGTTGGCCCAATCATTAGAATATTTTTCGGGGTGACCTCTTTGGCGAGATCCTCAGGTAAGCGCATCCTGCGCCAGCGATTTCTGAGCGCAATGGCAACTGCGCGTTTCGCATCGGCTTGACCGATAATATGTCGGTCAAGTTGAGAAACAATGTCATGTGGGGAGAGATCAGTCATGGGTCGCGTTCAATTCGTCAATGGTTAGGTTGTTGTTGGTATAAATGCAGATTTCACCGGCTGCTTTGAGTGCTTCTTCCACAATAGTTCGAGCTGGCAGTTCGGTATTTCGTAACAGCGCAAGCGCTGCTGCCTGAGCAAACGGTCCGCCTGAGCCAACTGCGATGATGCCGTCTTCAGGCTCCATCACGTCACCGTTTCCGGTAATGATCAGCGAGGTTTCGGGATCAGCCACGGCAAGAATCGCTTCGAGGCGTCGTAGCATGCGATCCTGACGCCAGTCTTTGGCGAGTTCGACTGCAGCGCGGGTGAGATTGCCTTGATGTTTTTCAAGTTTCGCATCAAACCGCTCAAATAAGGTAAAGGCATCGGCGGTACCACCTGCGAACCCTGCAAGGACTTTGTTTTGGTATAAGCGCCTAACCTTTCGAGCATTGCCTTTCATGACAGTATTGCCAAGCGTGACTTGTCCATCACCACCAATACAGACTTGGTTGCCTCGACGAACCGATACAATTGTTGTGCCGTGGAATTGCTCCATAATTACTCCCTTCGAACTTGTGCGTCGTACCCATTTTTGGTGAGAACGTCAGCTGCTGCGCGCATGTCACGAACCGTCTTAAACGGCCCTAGGACAATTCGATACCAGCCGCCATTGGTTTGGCTTGGCGGAATCACGCGCGCTTTTAGATCAAGAAATAGCAACGCTACGCGGGTACTTTCAGCTGAATCCGCGGTCCTGAATGATGCGACTTGGATCACGGTGCTTTTGAGCTTTTCAGCAACCGCTTCATCACGGGATTGTCCTGCTTCAACATCAATGGGGACTTCGCCTGAGATCAACAACTCGTAAAAGGTATAAAAGTTCTCGGGTGCCTCTGGAACTTCCTGTCGAATCGTGGTCGTTGTCTCGGGGGTCGCCACCGCTTGTTTCGGCTCTTCAGTGATCTGTGCCGTGGGTGTGGGAAGCGTCGCTGAGTCTGGTGCTGTTGCGGTTTGATTCAACCAAATCAAGATCACAGCCACGGTTCCAAGAAGCACGATACTTAAAGTGATTCCAACAGCTGCAGTGGGCCCTTTTTTTTCCGGGCGCCGATGTCGCGTGGCTTGGCTTGAATAGTCGCGCATTACATTGACCGCGGGGCGCTCACACCAAGCAGATCGAGCCCGTTCCGAATGACGATTTGTACAGCGGTCGCCAGTGCTAATCGAGCATCACGCACCTGAAGATCATCAACCAATAGTCGTGTTCCGTTATACCAGCGGTGGAAATCAGCGGCGAGCTCTTGGAGGTAATAGCAAATTAAGTGCGCCTCCAGTGAGTCGGATGCTTTTGCGACGACCTCAGGGAATCGGCCGACCGCGGTTGCCAAGTCGAGCTCGTCTTGAGTGGTCAGTTCAGTCAGGTGGTTGAGACCACGCGCTGCATCAAAGGGTATCTCATTCAATCCCTCAAGCACCCGACAAATCCGTGCGTGCGCATATTGAACGTAATAGACCGGATTATCTTTGGTCTGGCTGGTCGCCAGTGAAAGATCAAAATCCAAATGTTGATCGGCTTTCCGCATCACATAAAAGTAACGACAGGCGTCACGTCCAACATCGTCTCGTAACTCCCTTAAGGTGACAAAAGATCCCGAGCGAGTCGACATTTGTAAGCGCTCGCCCTCCTTGTACAGAATGGCAAACTGCACCAACCGAATGGTGAGTCGTTCAGGGTCAAAACCGAGCGCTTCAGCAGCGGCTTTGATGCGGACGATATACCCATGATGATCAGCACCCCAAACATAAATGATTCGATCAAAACCTCGGGAAAATTTGTTCGCGATGTATGCGATATCACTTGCGAAGTAGGTCGTTTCGCCGTTATCTCGGCGCACCACCCGATCTTTGTCATCGCCGAAGTCAGTGGATCGAAACCACAAGGCACCGTCTTGTTCGAACAAATAACCGCGCTCTTCAAGGGTTGCGATTGCTTGATCGATTTCACCAGAGGTCACCAGTGACTTTTCACTAAACCATTGGTCAAAGTTTGCACCAAATTCGGAGAGATCATCCTGGATATCGTCAAGGATCGAATGCAGCGCGAGATTGAACGGAAGATTCCAACGATCGCCAAGTGCTTCTTTGGCGTTCTGGATTAATCCATCAATATGCGCGTCTTTCGTGGTTTCAGAATCGGGCGTCACGTCTTTGATGAGATCGTGAAACGCGATTGCGATGGAATTCCCCGTATTGTCATGCAGGGTGTCGCCTAATTCTGCAATGTATTGGCCTTGATAGCCTGCCGAGGGAAAGACGATGTCTTCTCCAGAGGTTTCCAGATAACGCAGGTACACGCTAACGGCCAGAATGTTCATTTGCCTTCCAGCATCGTTAACGTAGTACTCAGCCTCAACTTGGTGTCCCCGTGCTTTCAGCAGGTTGACCAAGGTCGCTCCATAGGCAGCACCTCGACCATGACCTACATGCAAGGGTCCGGTTGGGTTTGCTGAGACGTATTCCACCTGGACGCGTTCATTGGTGGTTGGATGCAAGCCATATTGGTCGCGCTCGGTCAGACATCGAACGACCGGTTCAAAGGCAGCGCCTTTTGCTAAGCGGATATTAATAAAACCGGGTCCTGCAATGTCAACAGCCGCAATGGTCTCTGACGCCGGAAGATGTTCGATGAGCTTCTCAGCCAAGGCGCGAGGGGCTATTTGAGCTGCTTTGGCATGCATCATGGCGACATTGGTCGCCAAATCACCATGCGCAGGATCGCGTGTGTTTTCGATTTGCACAGGTTTGCGATCGATGGAATTGATGATGTTGTCAGCGATGAGTTGATCGAGCGCTTGTTCGAATAGCGCAGCGACAGCGTCCTTCATGGTGTCCCTCCGGTTAAGGGCGGGAGTGTAGCATTACCAAAGGTCCCAGGGATCGACATCCAACTGAAACATCACTTTTCCCCGCTTTTTGTAAGCCCAGGGTCCGGTTTCTTTCAAGATCCACTGCAACAGTGGGCGTTTTCCAAGAATGAGCAATTGGCCATGGTATTGACGATTGCGCCGCTCCATCGGAGCAGGTGCAGGGCCAAGGAGTCGTACGGGGCTATTCAATGCCCGAATCGCATGGGCGACATCACCTAAAGCGGTAAAGACCGCTTCGGCGGTTGATGCCCTTGCTGAAATCAGGGCGAGATGTGTATCTGGTGGCCATTGGAATTGCTGACGCTCCGCCATGATGGCGGCGGCGAGCTCATCATAGTTTTGTTTTAAAATTCGATCGAACCATTCGGAATCTGGCCTGTGCGTTTGAACCAACACTTGGCCGCGTGATCCATGCCTGCCAGCACGGCCGGAAACTTGGGTCAACAACTGTGCAAAATGTTCAACCGATCGAAAATCGGCTCCGGATAACCCCTGATCTGCATCGGTCACGATGACGGTGGAGAGATTTTTAAAATCGTGGCCCTTCGCGAGCATCTGTGTCCCAACTAAAATACAAGGATCACCATCAATCACAGGTTGGATGAGTTGTTCAAATGCACGTCGTCTTGCGGTGGTATCGCGATCAACCCGAATAACGGGAGTATCCGGGAAGGCTGTCGCTAATGCTTCTTCAAGACGTTCCGTGCCGAGGCCAACAGCGAGAAGGTTGAGCCCAGAACATTCCGGACAGACAGTGATCGATTGTTGGCGGTGGTCACAGTGGTGACACCACAAGACATTTGGATGTCGATGCAGGGTCGGCTTGGCGTCACAGTGACGACATCCGGGAATCCATCCGCAATCCGCGCACATTAAAACAGGTGAATAACCACGCCGATTCAAAAAGACTAACGCTTGTTGTTGGCGATCAATAGCGTCGCCAATGGCTCGCCGAGAGGCGTCACTCAAACCATCTTTGGGTTTGTCATGGCGCGCATCGATCAGCCGAATCGTCGGAGATGGCTGCTGACCCGGGCGACTGGACAGACGTAATCGAATGTATTTTCCAAGCTCAGCCTGATGCCAGCTTTCAAGAGACGGTGTTGCTGAAGACAGCACCACTGGAATCCTCATTTGCTGAGCGCGGACGATGGCAAGATCGCGTGCTGAATAACGACATCCTTCCTGATTTTTGTAGGCGCCATCGTGCTCCTCATCCACCAAAATGAGCCCCAGATTTGGCATTGGAGTAAATAATGCAGAGCGTGTACCGATCAAGACGTCGGCGGTACCTTGGGATGCGGCAACAAAGGCTTTTGCCCGTGCGCCATCGGCAAGTCCAGAATGTGAGACTGCTAGCGTACCTGTCAGTTGTTGCTGGATTCGGATCACCATTTGCCCTGTCAGTCCGATTTCGGGCACCAGCAACAGCACTTGCTTCCCACGCTCGAGGGTTTTCCGAATTAATTCTGAAAACACCTGGGTTTTCCCACTGCCGGTAACGCCTTGAAGTAAAAAACACTGGAAGTCGCCTGATGCTTGATTCACACAATCAATCGCGTGTTGTTGCTCATCAGTGAGTGGGTAGTGAGGTGGTTGAGACTGTCCCTGCTCTGTTTTTGCGAGAGGAAAAGGTTTCCCTTTGCGAATTGCTGCCGGAAGGCTCGACAACAGAAGGTCTCCAGCCGGAGCAAGATAGTAATCGGAGGCAAACCGAATCAATGCGTGGTGGGAAGGGTCGATCACAGGTACATCATCGAGGACTTCAAGGATCGATTTGATGGTGCTCAAGTCTTGGGGTTCGCTTGCTTCGCCGGCGCTGATCCCAACGATTTCGCGAGATCCGAGTGGTGCTTTGACGCGCAAGCCGGCTTCGATCGGTTTATCCGAACTGTAGGTCAGGGGCTCGAAAAAAGGCCCTGGAACAAAAACTTTGATAAAAAAGCGTGACATAGGCTTCCGTGAACACCTTAGTGTTTGATAGACTCCGCCGCCCAAACTTAGATGCGGTGCCTAACGCGTAAGGTGGTTGGGGAAGCGGCATCGATTATACAGAGGATAGAACAGATGAGAGCGGATATTCATCCAGCATACACCGACGTGAAAGTCACATGCTCATGTGGTGCGTCGTATGATACACGGTCAACCAAAGGCGAAGACTTTTCTGTCGATGTTTGCCAAGAGTGCCACCCTTTTTATACGGGTAAGCAGAAAGTTGTCGATACCGGTGGGCGAATTGATCGCTTCAACAAGCGCTTCGGTGGCCGCACAATTTCCAAGTAAATTCTTGACGAAAGCCGCTTTGATCGCGGCTTTTGTCTATTCGGGAGCGAGCGTCGCGGACTCCTGTCCTCCCCCTCAAACACTCTCTCCGCCATTGAAACTCCAACGTGTTATCGATGGTGATACCGTCAAATTAAGCGATGGTTCAAGCGTTCGGCTGACGGGTTTCAACAGCTTCGAGCTCAAAGATTCCGGTTGGAAACGTCAATATGCACGAGAGGCTCGATCGCGCGCTCAAGACGTGTTGAGCGAGACGATTTTCATCACTCCCTGGCCTGCTTCAAAGGACCGTTATGGGCGTTTGCTCGGCAATCTGTGGATGGGGGAATCTTATCTCGGAGAAGTCTTGGTTGCCGAAGGGCTCGCATTGACGGTTTCGATTCCACCAGAAAACCGTTTGGTTGCTTGCTTGTTGGATCTGGAATGGCAGGCGCGTGATGCAAAACGAGGCGTTTGGGCGTTGGGTCATTTACCCGAGTCGGCAGAAGCACTCAATCGTGGTGGGTTCCAGCATCGAGTGGGTGACATCACTCAAATCCTGGATGCGAAAACTTTGGTGTTAAGTGATCGGTTACGCGTCATGTTGCCAAAGGCTGATTCATCGATGCGGCTTGGGATGCGATTAGAAGTCCGGGGTTGGGTGTCGCGATCGCCAGCATCGGTCCGGGAACAATTTCCATGGACCTTAACCCTCAAAGATCTGACCAATCGCACCCGCGTATTTTAGAACAACTGCTGGGGTGTTTGGATGGCTTGCCCATCGTTTGAGGGGATCACGGCCTCAGGGGCTGCATCTTTCGGCGGGTTCTCTAACAAAAAGAATTCGCGTATCGATTGATTTTGGGTGCCACGTGCTTTCGCGCCGGTTTCCGGATCAATCCGTGTCGCAATGACACCCGTTGGCAAGGGAGGTATCTCTTCGGGAACACGGTCCAACGCGTGCTTCATGAATTCAATCCAAATCGGTAGTGCGGCTCGACCTCCATATTCAGCTCGCCCCAGTGTTTTCGGCTGGTCAAAGCCCACCCAGACCGAGGCAACCAGATTCTTTTGGTAGCCATTGAACCAGGCGTCGACTTGATCGTTGGTGGTCCCTGTTTTACCAGCCAAATCCTGTCGACCCAAGGACTTGGCTTTTTTCGCCGTGCCCTGCTGGACGACATCTTTGAGCATGTCGTTGATCAGGAAATGGATCCGCTCATCCAAAACACGAGGTGCAATTCTGTCGGTGTAGTCCAAATCGAAAAAGTCAGATTTTGCCGGACGCAGCCGGTTATCGAAATCGAGGTCCACGGACACAGAACGGCCATCACAGTCGGATTGACAGACACTCACTGGACGCGTCTGATACAACACGGCGCCATCGGCTGATTCAATGCGATCAATGAGATGATTTTTTACCCGGAATCCACCGTTTGCAAAAATCGCATAAGTCTCCGCCATTTCTAGAGGTGTCAGAGACGCAGTGCCGAGTGAAATGGATAAATCTCTGGGCAGTTTGGTGGTATCCACCCCAAATCGTTCTGCAATATCAATGATTCGATTCACACCCAGTTCCCGGACCAGGCGCACAGAGACGAGATTGCGTGACCGATACAGGGCGGTTCTGAGCCGAGTGGGCCCGAGGAATGTGCCACCTGAGTTCTGCGGGCGCCAGTCAGTGGCCCCTTCTGTCTGATCAAACACGACTGGTGCGTCGTTGATTAAGGTTGCCGGGGTCATTCCGGACTCAAGCGCTGCTGTATAGATGAGAGGCTTAATGCCCGATCCGACCAATCGCCCACCCTGCGTGGCTCGGTTAAACTTCGACTCGAAATAGTTAAAGCCACCGATCATCGCTCGAATCGCACCAGTGTCTGGATCCAGCGCAACAAATCCCGACTCAACCTCTGGTTTTTGCGCAAGCCACCAGCGCTTTTCATCTTGAAGAACCCGAATTAAATCACCTGGCTCGACCAAGGTGCGCGCATCTTTCACGCGAGGTCCGATGCTGTTGACACTCCGATATTCTCGCGCCCACTCAAAACCCTGCTTCTCAATCACAATGGATTGTTCGTCCGCGGTAACCGCTCGGATGGAATTGTCAGTGACAGAGACAACCACTGCCGGTTGTAATGGGCCAATCGCGTCGACACTCGCGAGTTGGCGTTTCCAGTCAAATAATGTGGTTCCGATCAGTGTTTGTTCGACGCCTCGCCATCCATGGCGACGATCGTATTCCATCAGTCCTCGGATGACGGCATCTTGAGCAAATTTTTGTTGTTCGCCGTGAATGGTCGTGAATACACGGAGACCATCGGTGTAGGCACGATCATCAAAGATTTCCAGTGCGATACGGCGCGCTTCTTCAGCAACATAAGGTGCGGTGAGATCCAGTTGGACGCCATGAAGAGAAGCTGTGACTGGTTGTTCAAGCGCTAAGTTAAAGTCGTACTCTTCGATAAAGCCGAGTTTTAGCATGCGGCCTAAAATCCAATCACGACGTTCCTTTGCGCGCTCTGGGTTGGCAATCGGGTTGTACTTTGAAGGAGCCTTGGGGAGACCGGCGATCATTGCTGACTGTGCAAGCGTTAGTTGGTCGAGCGTTTTTCCATAATAAATTTGCGAAGCCGCATTTACACCATAGGCTCGGTGTCCTAAAAAAATCACATTGAAGTACAGTTCAAGGATCTCGTCTTTAGTCAGCGACTTTTCGATCTCGAGTGCCAGCAAAATTTCTCTGAATTTCCGAGCAAAAGTTCGCTCGTGGCTCAAGAAATAATTTTTCGCAACCTGCATGGTAATGGTGGAGCCACCGGATTGAATCTGACCACTTGAAACCAACTGCCAAGCTGCACGAGCTAAGCCGAGCGGATCAATCCCAACGTGATCACGGAAGTTGTCATCTTCAGCTGCGAGAAAGGCGCGAACCAGGTCAAGCGGGACTTCGTTAATCCTGACGGGATCACGCCGTTTTTCACCGAACTGCGCGATCAACTGTCCATCTGCACTGAAAATCTGTAGAGGTGTCTGGAGTTGAACGGTTCGAAGAGATTCAACATCTGGAAGGCCTGGCTTCAGATACAGATATCCGCCAATCACAACGCCTGTTCCTAAGATCGCTAGCGTTAGTCCGAGGCTGATCAGAAAACGTATTGGCCCTGTCACAATGCTTCCATTTCGAATCTTGGGCAGAAGTGTACCTAAAATCAAAGTCCAATATCGATTTGACAGACTTTATTTTCCTGCTTGGCTCTCCGGGAATTGGAGGGAGTCATGCACACGAACCCATCTCAAGTACAACAAGTTTACATGGGGTGCGACGCGCTTTATTGGATAACCGATGGAGATTGTCAAAAGCAGTCATTTGCAGCCTTCGAACAGACACTTCAGCCAAGACACATGATTGTGTCTGAGTTTTGGATTCAACGAGACATGATCCCTATGGATTTCGTAACCATGGACGCAGGTGGAGTTGGATTTGATTCTTTCGAGTGTGTCGAGCAGGGTGAGCGGTTTCAGATGCGTGCCGCATTGCGTTCTCGAGCCCTTCAATACATCTCGGACTGTATTCAGTTTCCACAACTGGACGCTTTGACACCGGAGACAGATTGGGTCTGTTCGCAACAATTGGAGGGTGTTTTTGCGTGGCACAGCCATTCTCAGGTGACCGCTTGCTTGGTTGTTGACCGAACCGTCAGGCGCGTTGGTCATTGGCCATTGAAGCAGCATGACGAGCAAGTGCATGCTTGGGCTAGGCGACTGGATTGCTCCGTGCCTGAGCTGCAATGTGTCCCAATCCAACAGATAGTCAATGGTTCTCTGCCATGCTCAATCTGATCCACTGGCGCGGTGTGATGATTCGGAAGCGATTCATTTGGTGCGCGCGCTGGTGTCTTTTTCTCACAGTGAGTTTGATCTCGGTTGCGCTTTCTGCATCCATCATGTTGCTCTCGCTCAGCAAAGATTTGCCGGATCAATCGGAGCAGCTTGCGGACTTGATCCACCAAAATACCACCATGAGCCAGCAGCTCAACGAGATGCAACTATCCGTTGATCAACGCTTGCAAGCTCAAACACAACAACTCGAACATCAGGCACAGATCAGCCTGCGCTTATCGAGACTGCAGCGTTTGTCGTTGATTGATGCATTTCGGGTCATCGCAGTCACCGATAGCAAAGACAGCACTGTGGTTCGGCTGCAAGTCGGTGATATGGCGCAACTGACGTCGCAGGCTTTGGAGAATCCGTTTGATGTTCGTCTTGTACAGCCAGGCGAATATGCGGTCATCGCCGAGTTGGTTTTCAGCGATGGTTAATGTTCGACATTGGGTCGCTCGTCACACGAATGTGGTTCTGATTACCTGGTTTGTCGCTGTTGCAGCTGTGCTCGGCGGTTTCGTCGTGAAGCCACTTTTCGATCGTTACGTGGCCCGTTTAATCGATCAACGCCAACTCATCGAGCAAACGATACGTCACCAGCGTTTACATCAACGACAGTTGGCTTTGTCTCAGGCGATCGATGCAGCATCTCACCCCTTGGACTTGATGGCCTTGGTCACGCATCTCAGTGATATCGGCGAGGTTCTCGATGTGCAGGTCACATCTGATCAGTGGGTGGTGAATGTAGCGATGTCCGATCAGTCCGATGTGGGTGCAATTTATGATCTGCTCTCGCGTATCTCTGGTCTTGCGGTCGACACCTTGACGTTGCAAACGATGGATGGCGAGCAGCAGCTTCGCTTGTTACTTGAGCCTTCAGACGCAGTTTGGTTACACACAGTTGATAGGCCTTTGCCAGAACTCGCTTGGGACGATCGTCTTGGTGAACTCTCTACCTGTCCGACTCTGAGGTTGCGAGCACAGTTGGGGGAGCAGTTTCAGGTAGTGATGAATGATTCAGATCGTCTGTCGATCGCAACAGGCGATTGGCTCAATGCGGATTGGCGATTCCTAGGTTACCGAGATCAACAGTTTATTTTGAAAAATGGATTAGGTCGGACATGCGTAAAACCAAGCTCCTGATCGCTGTTTTCCTTGGGCTTGTCTGTTCGAAGGTCAGTGCATCAGAAACCATCCAGCTCGCCTTTGAGCAAACGCCTTTGGCTGAAGCGGTGAGCTTCTTTTCTGAGACTTCCGGGTTGGATGTTTCGATTCCAGAAGGATTTAACCCATCGATCACGATCCATCAGACCGCTGTTGATTATCGGCAAGCGATTGAGAAGATCGCAGTCGCAGCGGGTCTGATCGCCATTGATGTGCCAACTGGGTTCGAACTTCGGAACCGGGCTGAACACTTCGGCGTCCTGGTGATTGACTTGAAGCATCGAGAAGCCGAGCAGGTGCTGAACCTGGTGGAATCATCCAGGCAAGCGACAAAAGCAGAAGTCTCTGTGATTGCTGACCCTGAAACGAATCGCCTGATTGTTCGCGGTGATCTGTCGGAGGTGTCAGCGATTCAACAACTGGTCGAAGTACTTGACGTTGCGGTCAAGCAAATTCTCATCGAAGCAAAACTCGTGTCTCAAGATACCGATAAGCGAAGAGATTTGGGTATTCGATGGTCATTTGCTACATCAGAGCCCGGCCGTTCCGGGATCCAAGGGCAAACACAGGGGTTTGCGGATCAATCAGGCCGTTCAGCGATGTCACTTGCTTTTGTTTCTGACCCGAAACTACTCGCTCTTGAACTACAGGCACTTGAATCATCGGGCGTGGGTGAGGTGATCTCTGAGCCTCGCATTGTGACCACCAACCGACGGGCAGCGACGATACGACAGGGTCAACAGCTACCTTTTGTCACAGTCGACAAGGAGGGTCGGTCGTCGACGGAATTTAAAGATGCGGTACTTGAGTTGAAGGTCACACCGATTTTGCGTGACGATGGAAAAATCGAAATGATTCTTGAAATTCGACAGGATCAAGTCAGCCAATTGATCACGGCTCAGGGCCCTGCAATTGAGACGCGCGAATTACAGACGCGTGTGACCGTCGATCCGGAAGAAACCCTGGTTCTCGGTGGTATTTATGAATCGCGCGAGGAGAATGTTCTGGTCGGGATTCCTGGTTTATCCTCGATTCCGATATTGGGCCAGGCGTTTCAGTCAAGTCAGCGTCGAGCCTTTAAATCAGAACTGTTAATATTCATCACTCCGCGCATTCTATAACTGAGGTTCCATGTCTGATATTGCGTTTCCGCTCATTCTGATCGGCCCAACTGGTGCTGGTAAGACGACTGTGGGTCGACTCTTGGCCAATAAGCTTGGTGTGCCATTCTTTGATCTAGATGAGGAGATTGAATCGCGTTGTGGGGCGGATATCCCGTGGATCTTTGATGTTGAAGGTGAGGCCGGCTTTCGTGATCGTGAGGCGCGGGTGTTGAGTGATCTTGTTGGGCAAGGTGATGTTGTGGTTTCGACCGGCGCTGGGGTTGTCTTAAGACAGGAAAACAGAGAGCTACTGGCTGAGCCTATCAACCGGGTGATTTGGTTACAGGTGGATTTGAAAACACAATTTGATCGGTTGAAAAATGATAAAAATCGGCCGCTACTGCAAGTCGCTGATCCGAAGGCTAAGCTGCGCGCGATGGCGATTGAGCGAGAACCGCTGTATCAATCCTGTGCTTCGATTCAGGTACAGACTCGCAAAACAAATCCGTCTATTGTGGTGCATCAAATTATGGAACAGCTTCATGGGGAAGAGCGATGAGAACGCTAAACGTCGAGCTAGGCGAACGCGCCTATCCGATCCACATTGGACGCGGATTGCTGAGCTCGGATTTGCTGGCGTCGGTGATCCGTGGTCGCCAGGTACTCGTGGTCACCAATGATCGCATTGCTCCTCTGTATTTAGAGAAGGTGCTTGCTCAATTATCGGATTTTGAGGTCGCAACCGTGATTCTTCCCGATGGCGAGAACCACAAACAGATTGATACCTTGGATTTGATTTTTTCAGAAGCGCTCGAGCGTCGTTTTTCGCGGAATGCCACCATGATTGCGCTTGGCGGGGGTGTGGTTGGTGACATGGTTGGATTTGCTGCGGCGACCTATCAACGAGGCATCGATTTCGTTCAAATTCCGACCACATTGTTATCACAAGTTGACTCATCGGTTGGCGGGAAGACTGGTGTGAACCATCGCTTAGGCAAAAATATGATCGGTGCGTTTCACCAGCCTGTTGCTGTGTTGATCGATACCGACGTGTTAGCGACATTGCCTGCGAATGAAATGTCAGCGGGCATGGCCGAAGTCATCAAATATGGGCTATTGGGTGACGAGGCGTTTCTCACATGGATTGAGGATCATCTTGATGCATTGATGTCAAAACACAGCGATGCGATTTCGACAGCGATTGAGCAGTCCTGCCAGATGAAAGCGGAGATTGTGGCGCGAGACGAACGTGAAGGTGGTGTTCGAGCCCTTCTGAATTTAGGACACACTTTTGGCCATGCGATCGAGGCGCACTTAGGGTATGGCGGCTGGCTTCACGGAGAAGCAGTGGGTGCGGGGATGGTGCTCGCGGCACGCGTATCCGGTGCCATGGGAATGTTGATGGAATCAGAGGTGCAGCGTGTTGTCTCTATCTGCGAGCGAGCGAATTTGCCAACGGAACCCCCGAAAGGGATGACCCCGGATGATTTCTTCAGGCATATGGCCGTTGATAAAAAAAATGTCGACGGCAGACTTCGGCTTGTGTTGATGCGCGCGTTAGGGGCGGCCTATCTCGAGGAAAATGCGCCGATGGCGCTATTAGATGATGTATTGACAGCGTGCTGTCATTAGTTCGATCTCAGCACGCGTGTATTGAGCGGATCCGCTCAGCAGTTCGCTGGGCGAAACGTTTGGTTGTGTTGGTCGGTGCGCCTGGTCAAGGGAAGACGGTCGTGATCCAAGATCTGGTATTGAGAACCCCAACGAATCCACTGTGCCTCGAGGGCGAATTAATTTCTGATCGGACAGATGCGGTGCTTCGACTTGTGGGCTTAGTCGGGTTAAGACCAGAGGGTTCGATCCATGAGATGCTGGCGCGATTGCAAACCAAGCATTCCGCAGGCTCCGAGCAGGGTATTCCTGAAATCATCGTCGACGATGCGCATTGTCTTCCCGATGGTGTTTTGCAGTTATTTCATGAGTTGACCGCAGGCGCTTATGGTCGCCGTTGGTCGGTGTTATTGGTCGGAGAAGACCAGCTTGTTTCGAGATTGCAGGCACTTCAGCCAATGCCTGTGCTTTGCAGTGTGGTGATGCTGCCGCCATGGGATCAACAGGATCTGGAACAGGCGGGGTCAAAAATCTACCCGAGTCAGGAGTGGTCGAGCATCCCCTCGAGTGTGCTACAGCGATATGGATCTCAGCCAAAGCAACTGTTGCGTTTAGTTGATGAGTGGGAAGACTCGGTTGCGTCTGCGTCGGATCTGCCCGAGCATGAGGCTAGGGTGTCGATGGTACGAGTCTCCTCTTCTTGGATGATTGGATTCGGTCTTGCGCTTGTCGTCTTGATCGCTGTGCTGATATTTGTTCAACTCAGCGACGAAAAAACACCCGCTCGAACGTCGACACCAATTCCCTTGGCGCCAAATAATCAGTAGTCTAGGCACTCGTACCTTTCATTTGCTCCACGCCATCGAGAGTCATATACTACGCGGCCTTTTTCTTTATGGATTCAGTCGGTTGGATCCGATCGACGCGAGACAACTGCTTGAGCTGAAAGTCAGTTCGCAACGTTCGTCGTCAAATTTCGGCGGGGCGGTTAACGACCCGTATTATTGAAGGTTGCGGCCTGTTTGGCCGTGTATTTTAGGAAGACACATATGACCAAAGGTCTCTACACCCCTGGTGAGTTTCGCGACAATTGTGGATTTGGATTGATCGCTCATTGTGATGGTGAAGCCAGTCATGATTTGTTAATGACGTCGATCGAAGCATTAACGCGGATGACGCATCGAGGCGGAATCGCAGCAGATGGGAAGACGGGTGATGGCTGTGGATTGTTGTTCCAAATGCCAGACGCATTCATGCGGCGCGCAGCGTCAGAAGCCTGCGGTGTGGAGCTGGGTGATTTATTTGCTGTTGGAATGGTCTTCTTGTCCACCGATCCAACGGTCGAAGCAGAAGCCGTTTCTGCAATCGAAGCGGTCTTAAACAGCCGTCGGTTGGCGGTGATTGGCTGGCGTGATGTCCCGGTCGATCCGTCGAATCTAGGTCCCATTGCGCGCGGTAACATGCCGGTATTTAAGCAGGTCTTTGTTGAGCCACAGGGTCTGAATAAAGAGCAGTTCGATAATGAGCTCTTTATGGCATCACGACTGATTGAACGCAGAATGGTTTCAAATTCAGACAATTATCTGTGCTCGCTGTCGCGCCGGGTGGTGTCCTATAAAGGACTGATGATGCCTGTGGATTTGCATCATTTTTACCCGGATCTCAACGATCCACTCATGGCAACCGCGATTTGCGTGTTCCACCAGCGTTTCTCGACCAATACGCTTCCACGCTGGCCGCTGGCTCAACCGTTCCGACTACTCGCGCACAACGGTGAAATCAACACCATCGCCGGGAATCGAAACTGGGCCAACGCGCGGGGTCATCTCTTCACGTCCGCTCGGTTACCGGAAATCGATCAAATTCTACCCTTGGTGAATTCCACAGGATCGGATTCGTCGAGCTTGGATAATATGCTTGAAGTCATGGTCGCGGGTGGTATGGACTTGTTCCGAGCCATTCGGATGCTGGTTCCACCAGCTTGGCAGAACGTGGATGACATGGATGCCGATCTACGTGCGTTTTATGAATACAACTCGATGCACATGGAGCCTTGGGATGGTCCTGCAGGGATCGTCTTAACAGACGGTCGTTATGCCTGTTGTTTGCTCGACCGAAACGGGCTGCGCCCTGCACGTTGGGTAAAAACCAAAAACGGTTATCTCACGCTCGCTTCAGAGATCGGTACTTGGGACTACAAGCCTGAAGATGTCATTGCCAAAGGACGTGTTGGGCCTGGAGAGATTCTGGCGATCGACACAGAAACTGGCGAAATGCTATCGGCTGATGATATCGATCATCAATTGAAGGGCCGGCAGCCATACAAGCACTGGTTGCGAGAGCAAACCATTCGTTTTGAAGCGGATATGAAAGATCCTTTCTCAGATCTGAAACAGTTGTCAGAGAAAGGTCTTGCTCCCTATTTAAAACTGTTTAATTTGACCAGTGAAGAGCGTCACCAGGTGATTAAGCCATTGGCCGAGACCGGTCAGGAAGCTGTCGGATCGATGGGTGATGATACGCCGATGGCTGTGCTGTCGACCGAGCAACGACATGTCGCCGATTATTTCCGTCAACAGTTCGCTCAGGTGACCAATCCGCCGATCGATCCATTGCGTGAATCGATTGTGATGAGTCTTGAGACCTGTCTTGGCATGGAGCTCAATCCTTTTGAAGAGACTGCTGATCATGCTGAGCGCGTGATCTTGCATTCGCCGATTCTATCGGCGCCAAAAATGGATCGCCTGAAGGCATTGGAGCATCCGAAGTATGGTCGTATTCAGATCGAGCTCGCTTTTGACCCAGCCATGGGCCTGAAGGCTGCTGTCGAATCAGTGTGTCAACAAGCTGTTGATGCTGCGCGTTCCGGCAAAACACTTCTCATTCTGTCTGACCGGCATGTTGCGGAGCATCAGTGGGTCGTGTCGGCGACCATGGCAACAGGTGCGGTCCATCATCGCCTGATCGCTGAAGGTCTCCGTTGTTCAGCCAACATCATCGTTGATACCGCTGAAGCGCGTGATTCTCATCAATTTGCTGTACTGCTTGGGTTTGGTGCGACTGCTGTTTATCCTTACTTGTCCTACCGAGTGATCAACGACTTGGTTGATTCTGATGAATTGGTGGGTGATCCGCTCGAGTTGCATCGAAATTATCGGAAAGGGATCAACAAAGGCTTGTTGAAAATCCTTTCGAAGATGGGTATCTCAACGGTCGCAAGCTATCGCGGCGCACAATTGTTTGAAGCCGTGGGCCTGTCAAATGAGATCGTCGATTTATGCTTTAAAGGTGTTCAAAGCCGGATTGCAGGCGCAGATTTCTCTGATTTTGAAAACGATCAAAAGATTCGGCAGTCTTTGGCCTGGTCGACTCGGAAGCCTGTGCCTCAAGGCGGATTCCTGAAGTATATGCATGGTGGTGAATACCACGCATATAACCCAGATGTCGTGCAGACCTTGCAACAAGCCGTTCAAACCGGCTCTTACTCGACCTATCAGAAATACGCCAAGCTGGTGAACGATCGCCCGGTCGCAACGCTCCGTGATCTCTTAAAGCTGGAAAAAGATGCTGGTCGTGCCATTACGGTCGACGAGGTTGAACCGATTGAGTCCATCTTAAAACGCTTTGACTCTGCCGGTATGTCGCTTGGGGCGTTGAGCCCAGAGGCACACGAGGCCTTAGCTCAGTCCATGAACGAGTTGGGTGCGCGGTCGAATTCTGGTGAGGGTGGTGAAGATCCTGATCGGTTTGGTACCAGCCGGACGTCCAAGATCAAGCAGATCGCATCCGGTCGCTTTGGGGTGACGCCGCATTATTTGGTCAATGCGGAAGTGTTGCAGATCAAGGTCGCTCAAGGAGCGAAGCCTGGAGAAGGCGGTCAGTTACCAGGTGGAAAAGTGAATGCATTGATTGCGCGACTTCGCCATTCGGTTCCCGGAGTGACGCTCATTTCGCCGCCGCCACATCATGATATTTACTCGATTGAAGACTTGGCTCAGCTGATTTTCGATTTAAAACAGGTCAATCCAAAGGCATTGGTCTCTGTCAAATTGGTGAGTGAACCAGGTGTCGGTACCATTGCTGCCGGTGTCGCGAAAGCCTATGCAGATTTGATCACCATTTCCGGTTATGACGGTGGTACTGCAGCAAGCCCATTGACCTCGATTAAATATGCGGGATCGCCTTGGGAACTGGGTCTTGCGGAGGCACATCAGGCGCTTCGTGCGAATGATTTGCGCGACAAGGTCCGTTTACAAACCGATGGTGGTTTGAAGACGGGTCTCGACGTGGTGAAAGCTGCGATCCTGGGAGCCGAAAGTTTCGGGTTTGGTACCGCACCAATGGTGGCCATGGGTTGTAAGTATTTGCGAATCTGTCACCTCAATAACTGTGCAACTGGTGTGGCGACTCAAAATGAATTGCTGCGCGAACAACATTTCCGTGGCACGGTCGAAATGATTAAGCATTTCTTCACCTTTGTGGCGGAGGAAGCTCGTGAAGTCATGGCTGAGCTTGGTGTGAAAACCATTGCAGAGCTTGTGGGCCGGACAGACCTGCTTACACAAGTTGGTGGGCGTTCGCAGCGTCAAGCCAAGCTCGATTTTTCACCGATCTTGTATCAAGGCCCTGAGCATGAAGGTAAGCCACAACTGTGCGCAGTTGAGAAGAATCCACCTTATGACGATGCACCTCTGAATCAAGCGATCGTTCATGCGGCTCGTGATGGGATGGTATCGGGTGAGGGTGGCGAATTTCATTTCACGATCACAAACCAAGATCGCTCTGTTGGCGCAACTTTGTCAGGAGAAATTTCTTTGGCTCATGGCCGTGAAGGAATGGCGAATCCGATTCGTTTGAACTTGGAAGGGACAGCCGGTCAGAGCTTTGGTGTGTTCAACGCGCCAGGCCTCGAGATGCGTCTCCGTGGAGATGCCAACGACTACGTTGGTAAAGGGATGGCCGGCGGTCGTCTGGTGATTGCACCACCTGAAGGCTCGACCTTTGCGAGCCAGGACACCTCCATTATCGGAAATACCTGCCTTTATGGAGCAACTGGTGGAACCTTGTATGCGGCTGGCCGGGCGGGTGAGCGATTTGCAGTCAGAAATTCTGGCGCAACAGCCATTGTCGAGGGCACTGGCGACCATTGTTGTGAATACATGACCGGTGGCTTGGTAATTGTCCTCGGGCGAACTGGCCGTAACTTCGGTGCTGGAATGACTGGCGGTTTTGCCTATGTTCTTGACGAGTCGCGGACATTTGTCGACCGATATAATCATGAGTTGGTTGAGATTGCCCGGATTAGCACAGAGCAGATGGAGCAATATCGCGCGCATTTGCGCTCGCAGATCCGTGACTATGCCGAGGCGACAGGGAGTGCATGGGGTCAGACGATCTTGTCTGATTTTGAGTCTTTCGTGAGCCATTTCTGGTTGGTGAAGCCAAAGGCGGCAAGCTTGGGCGATTTGTTGGCGTCGTCGCGGTCAGACGCGCAATAGCGATTGGGAGAATTGATTCATATGTCCAGGCAGAAAAACAACGACTTTCAGTTTTTAGATGTTGGGAGACATGATCCTGCTAAGAAGGATCTTGATCATCGGAAAGGCCAATTTACCGAGATTTATCATCCCTTCTCGAATCGGGATGCCGGTGCGCAGGCTCATCGATGCTTATCGTGCGGTAATCCCTATTGTTCTTGGAAGTGTCCAGTGCACAACCACATTCCGAACTGGTTGGAATTAATCAGCCAGGGCAACATTATGGCTGCCGTTGAGTTGTGTCATAAGACCAACTCGCTTCCAGAAGTTTGTGGCAGGGTGTGTCCGCAGGATCGTCTCTGTGAAGGTGCTTGTACCCTCAATGATGGTTTTGGTGCGGTCACGATTGGCTCGGTCGAGAAGTACATCACAGATACCGCCTTTGCTTTGGGCTGGCGTCCAGATTTGTCTGACGTGCAATGGACCGATAAGCGTGTCGCTGTCATCGGTGCAGGTCCTGCCGGACTCGCGTGTGCTGATATCTTAGCTCGCGGTGGTGTGAAGCCTGTGGTCTTTGATCGTCATCCTGAAGTCGGCGGTCTTTTGACCTTCGGAATTCCTGAATTCAAACTTGAAAAATCCGTCATGGCACGTCGCCGGGAAATTTTTGAGAGCATGGGTATCGAGTTCCGACTGAATACTGAAGTCGGCAAAGACATTTCGGTGGGTGAGTTGATGGAGACCTTTGACGCTGTTTTCTTGGGCATGGGAACCTATACCAACATGTCCGGTGGATTCCCTGGTGAAAGTCTTCCCGGAGTTTTCAAGGCGCTACCGTTTTTGATTTCTAACGTGAATCGCTGTCTTGGATTTGAAAAAGATCCGAGTGAATTCATCAACATGAAAGGCAAGCGTGTGATTGTCTTAGGTGGTGGTGATACTGCGATGGACTGTAATCGCACATCGATCCGTCAAGGCGCAAAGTCAGTGACCTGCGTGTACCGACGTGATGAAGCCAATATGCCCGGATCACGTCGCGAGGTCGCCAACGCGCGGGAAGAAGGCGTGAAGTTTTTGTTTAACAAGCAACCGGTGGAAGTGGTGGGCGATGCAACCGGGGTGACCGGCGTGAAGTTTGTGACCACACAATTAGGCGAGCCTGATGCCAATGGTCGGCGGAGACCTGAAGTGGTTCCGGGATCGGAGGAAGTGATTGCTGCTGATTGCGTATTGATCGCATTCGGATTCCGTCCAAGCCCAGCTGAGTGGTTTGCCGATTTAGATATTGCAACAGCTGATTCTGGGTTGGTGCTTGCGGCAGAAGATCAGAGCCTTCCATACCAGACCAGTAATGCGAAAGTGTTTGCTGGCGGTGATATGGTTCGCGGTTCTGATTTGGTAGTCACAGCGATTGCAGAGGGTCGCAGTGCAGCCGAATCGATCCTTGATTATTTGGATATTCAATAAAGATATTGGATTCCCAAGGGAATCTTGATTACACACTGCGTATCGTTAAATGACCGAAAAGAGGATAACTAAAATGCGTGACGAAACCCTGGCAATCCATGCGGGCTATCAGACTGATCCAACCACTAAGGCGGTCGTTCCTCCGATTTGCCAGAATGTCGCCTTTGAATTTGATGACGCAGCGCATGGCGCAGCGCTCTTTAATTTAGAAGTTCCTGGAAACATTTACACGCGGATTATGAATCCGACCTGTGACGTGCTTGAACAGCGTGTCGCCGCGTTAGAGGGCGGGATTGCAGCGCTTGCTGTGTCATCGGGTATGGCTGCCATTACATACGCACTGCAAACACTCGCTAGCCAAGGGCACAATATTGTGACCACGCCGCAGCTATACGGTGGGACTTACACGTTGTTTGCACATATGTTGCCGAGCCAAGGCGTAGAAGTTCGTTTTGCAGAGACAGATCGAGCTGAAGACCTTGAGAAGCTTGTCGATGACAATACACGTGCGATTTATTGTGAAACCATCGGTAATCCGGCTGGCAATATCGTCGATATTCGTGCAATGGCTTCGATGGCTGCGCGAAATGGTCTACCACTGGTTGTCGACAACACAGTGGCGACGCCAGCATTGTGTAAGCCGATCGAATTGGGTGCCAACATTGTTGTGCACGCACTCACTAAGTTTATGGGTGGCCATGGGAATTCGTTGGGTGGAATTATCGTCGATGGTGGTAATTTTGACTGGACTGCTCAAGGGGACAAATTCCCTGGAATGACAGCTCCGGAGCCTGCGTATCACGATGTGGTCTATTCCGATGCGTTTGGTCCGGCTGCCTTCATCGCGCGTGCTCGGACGGTTCCGTTACGAAATACCGGTGCGGCTCTTGCGCCAATGAACGCATTTTTGTTGTTGCAAGGCATTGAGACCTTGAATCTTCGTATGGAACGTCACTGTGAGAACGCCCAGAAAGCTGCTGAGTTCTTACAATCGCATGCCAAAGTTGAATGGGTCAGTTATGCCGGTCTTCCAGAGCATCCGCATTATGAATTGGCGAAAACACAATTGGGTGGAACGCCATCGGCACTGTTGACTTTTGGCATCAAAGGTGGATTCGAAGCAGGTGTGAAATTCTATGATGCCCTTGGCCTCTTTAAGCGTTTGGTGAATATCGGAGATGCTCGTTCACTTGCTTGCCATCCAGCATCAACAACGCATCGTCAATTATCTGAAACTGAGCAACTGGCGGTGGGCGTGAAGCCTGAGATGATCCGTTTGTGTGTCGGAATTGAGCATATCGATGACATTCTTGCCGATCTTGAGCAGGCACTCGCTGCTGTATGACATCGGAGTTAAAGAACGACCGCTTTCTCAGAGCACTGCTTCGTCAACCTGTTGATCAAACTCCAGTTTGGATGATGCGTCAGGCGGGGCGTTACCTTCCTGAATACCGAGCAACCCGGAAAGTGGCTGGTGATTTCATGAGTCTTTGCAAGAATGCAGAGCTTGCTTGTGAGGTCACCATTCAGCCGCTTGAACGGTATCCGCTGGATGCGGCGATTCTCTTTTCTGACATCTTGACCATTCCTGATGCAATGGACTGTGGGCTGTACTTCGAAGCTGGCGAGGGCCCTCGTTTCGAGCGTCCTGTGCGCACTCGCGCAGATATCGATGCGCTTCCGGTACCACCGATGGCAGATGCTTTGGATTATGTGATGAATGCCGTGAGTACCATTCGCCGCGAACTGAATGGTCGAGTGCCTTTAATCGGCTTTTCAGGCAGTCCCTGGACCTTGGCGACCTATATGATTGAGGGTGGTGGCTCGAAGGAGTATCGGTATGCGAAGGGATTGATGTATTCAGATCCTAGCGCACTTCACGCTCTCCTTGAAAAGTTGGCCGTTGCTGTGACGGACTATTTGAACGCGCAGATTGCAGCAGGTGCTCAAGCAGTTCAGATTTTTGATACTTGGGGTGGTGTTTTAACCGAGCCTGCCTATCGTGAATTTTCACTCGCCTATATGAATCGAATCGTGAACGGCCTTGTTCGTGAATCGGAGGGTCGTCGGGTCCCCGTGATTTTGTTCACGAAGGGTGGTGGCGCGTGGCTTGAGCAGATGGCGGCCACAGGATGCGATGCACTTGGCTTGGATTGGACGGTTGATCTCGGTCGCTGCAGAGAGCGCGTCGGAACCCAAGTGGCTTTGCAGGGAAACTTAGACCCATCCGTGTTGTTCGGGTCTGATGACTTGGTGACCTCTGAAGTTGAACGACTGTTAAAAAGCTTTGGTTCACATCCCGGTCACGTATTTAATTTAGGCCATGGTATCAATCAGCACGTTGATCCTCAGCGTCCTGCCACTATGATTGATGCAATACAACGAATTAGCCGCGAGATTCACTCCGGCTCACATTGAGGTCGATATCATGCGCATGATTGCAATTGCGTTGGGTCTCGTCCTGGCGGGGAACGCCATGGCCGAGTCAAAAGGATTATCCGATATATACAATTTGGCCGTCGCTAACGATCCCGCGTTACGTGCTCAAATGGCAACCCGTGATGCCTCTCAAGCGCTGGGGGAGCAGGTCAGAGGTGCTCGTGGTCTGAGCGCAACTGGAAGCCTGTCAGCTAAAGAAACGCAAAACTTCAAAGCCGATGATAATTACGAAACCGGAACATTATCCGTGACGCTGAGCTTACCGCTGTATGATCGGGGATTAACTGCATCGATCGATAGCCAAGACGCTGCCACACGAGAAGCTGACGCGGCCTTGGCTGCGTATCGACAGACACACATTGTGTCTGTGACGAATGCGTATTTTGCCGTGTTGTCGGCAGACCAAGATTTGCTGGCTGCGAAGGCTGAAGTCGAGGCTTTTGAGCGTCAGCTCGAGCAAGCCTCTGAACGATTGACCGTCGGAATTGGGACGCGTGTCGATGTCGATCAGGCGCGTGCACGTCTGGATTTGTCACAAGTCGGTCTGATCAGCGCTGAAGTCGCGTTGGAAACCGCAAAATCGGATTTGCGCCAGTTGGTTGATGTCCCAGTGAGCGATCTCGCCGATCTCGTTGAGAACTTCTCTGCTGAAGTCCATCGATCGTTGGATGGGGATCTTGATCGGTTGGCGGATAATCATCCTGAGGTGATCGCCGAGCAAGAAGCCTACCGAAGTGCTGTGGCTGATCTGGACGAAGCGCGCGCTGAAACGACGCCGAGCCTTGCGTTATCCTCCACATTTTCGATGTCGGATGTCTCCGGCAGCAATACCAGTTCAAACAATGTCAATGCTCGCAGTAATGTGTTGAGTTTGACGCTGTCTGCGCCGATTTACACCAATGGCGTGGCGTCTGCGAAGGTGGCTGTGGCTCAAGCGGGTGTTGTCAAAGCGGAAGCTAACTTGCTGAAGGCTCGCCGCCAGGTGCTGGGTTCTATGCAGGAGGCCTATCGAAACCTCGAGGCGAGTGCCCGTACTGTGGAAGCGCGCCGTTTGGCGATTGTGTCAGCGGCTAGTCGTGTTGAAGCGACTGAGGCGGCATACGCAGTTGGCTCTGGTGATATTGTTGAAGTGCTGAATGCGAAAAAAGACTTATTCGCAGTCGAGCGTGATTTTGCAAAGGCTCGCTACACTCACGTGACACGCCAATTGGAGTTTGATCAGGCAATTGGTGACTTGTCTGAATCGGCGATCGCACGCATTGATCAGCAATTAATTCAGTGAAAATCCCGAGAGCTTGGGGTGAGTTCCCCAAGCCAAGCGCTGGCATCTTGCAAGGTATCAGCGATGATATGAATCACACCGTGAGATTCCTGAACCTTGCCTCTGACTTTGAGTAAGCGGCTCGCTAGGATCTGATGCCGGAAGGTTTCCACCAGAGAAGGCCAGACTAAACAGTTAATCTGGCCTTCTTCGTCTTCAAGTGTAATAAATACCACTCCTGAGGCAGAGCCTGGTCGTTGACGCGTGGCAACAAGACCGGCCACCCAGATTCGAAGATCAGGATGTCTAGGGAGTCGTTTCAGTTCTGAAGACCGTCTGCATGTTTGAAATTCGGACTGAGTGCGCAAAAGACTCATCGGGTGCGCTTCCAGTGATAAGCCCGTTGTTCGGTAATCCGCGACTAAGGTTTCTCCGAGCTGGGGAATTCTGGGCTTGAACTCTTGATCTGTTTGCACCGATTGCTGAAACAACGGAAGTTGTGACTCTTGATCACCCAGTTGCCAAAAACTATCGAAACGATTGTCGGTGAGCGCTCGAAAAGCATGCGCACTTGCCAAAGTCTCGAGTTCAGATGTCGACAGTTCGGTTCGAATACGAAAGTCATTCAAACTCTGGAACGGATGATGGCGTGCCTGAAGCAGTGTCTGAGCAGTCTTCATGCTGAGACCTTTGATGAGATGGAATCCAAGACGAATACAGGGTGAACCATCTGAGTCTTCAAGAGTTGATAGCCACTCTGATGCATTGACATCAATTGGGCGGACAGGAATCCCATGGCGTTGAGCGTCTTGTAATAATTGTGAGGGTGTATAGAACCCCATCGGCTGCGCATTGAGAAGACCGCAGTAGAATGCAGCCGGAAGATGACATTTAATCCAAGCAGATAGATACACCAGTAATGCGAAACTGGCTGCATGTGACTCGGGAAATCCGTATTTACCAAAGCCTTCAATTTGATGGCAGAGTCGCTCAGCAAATTCCTGTGAGTGACCTCGTGTCAGCATCCCGTTCACGATTTTTTCCCGGAAATGAGAGAGCCCATGTCCGCCTTTCCAGGTTGCCATGGCGCGTCTGAGCGCATCGGCTTCTCCAGCACTAAAACCTGCGGCAACCATGACCAGTTGAATCACTTGTTCCTGAAAAATTGGAACACCGAGTGTCCTATCCAAGACAGCACGGATCTCTTTTGGTTGTTGCTCTTTGGGTTCAAGGCCTTCTCGGCGTCTCAAGTAAGGGTGCACCATATCTCCTTGAATGGGACCCGGGCGAACAATGGCGACCTCAACAACAAGATCATAATAAGTCCGTGGTTTTAAGCGTGGCAGCATCGCCAATTGCGCACGAGATTCGACTTGAAATACACCGATCGCATCTCCTTTGCAGAGCATGTCATAGACGCTAGGGTCTTCTGGTGAAATATCTGCGATGGTGCGAGGAGGATGGCGATACTGCCTCTGCGTTGGTTGATAGCGGGATTGGTAGTCGCAAGCGAGCTCAAGACTTCCTCGAATTGCAGTCAGCATCCCAAGCGCGAGAACATCAACTTTTAACAGCCCGAGTGCGTCAATATCATCTTTATCCCACTGCATACAGGTTCGATCTTCCATGGCTGTATTTTCAATGGGACACAGTTCCGATAGAGGACCTTGGGAAATCACAAAACCACCGACATGCTGAGTCAGATGTCTGGGAAACCCTAAAATGTCCGTGACCAATTCTGTGAGTAGTCGAATTTGTGGGCCCTGAGGATTAATGCCAAGTTCGGCAAACCGATCCAGCATGGCATCTTTTTTGTCCCACCAAGCCAGACTTCCAGATAAGGCTTCGATTAAGTCCAACGGAAGGTTCAGAGCCTTGCCAACGTCCCGAATTGCGGAACGCTTTTTGTAGGTAATGACAGCAGCAGCTAACGCAGCTCGTTCTTTTGAATATTTGCGATAGATGTATTGAATGACTTCATCTCGCCGGTGATGTTCAAAATCGACATCGATATCCGGTGGTTCATTTCGTTCTTTAGAGACAAATCGTTCAAACAAGACTGAAACACGGCTTGGATCGACTTCGGTGATAAACAAGCAATAACAGACGACAGAATTCGCCGCAGAACCGCGTCCTTGGCACAAAATGCCCTGAGAGCGAGCAAAAGCCACAATATCGTGAACGGTCAAAAAGTAGCACGCGTATTTCATCTCCTGAATCAGTGACAACTCTTTTTCAATCAGTTGACTGATGTCTGGTGGGATCCCGTTTGGCCAGCGTTGGTTAGCACCTTCAAGAACCAGGTCTTTTAAGAAGATATGTTCATCTGAGTATTGTGGTGGGCAGATTTCTTTTGGGTATTCATAACGGAGATCGGCCAGAGAAAAATCAAAGCGATCGAGAATATTGAGTGATTCGTGTAGCCAAGGTTTTGGGTAACGCTGCAAAAGCGCTTGATGATCCATCAACGCTCGCTCACTAGAACGCTCCAATTGATCAGCAATCTCAAGAATCGGCGCACCCAGACGAATGGCGGTTAATGTGTGTTGTAATTTCAGGCGCTGTCGAACATGCATGATGGGTCGCTGACTGGCAACAACAGGAAGGTTCCATTCGAATGCAGCCAAATCAATGCGTTCGGCGAATTCTGCTTGGTGCCCTGATTCTGGAAGGTGTGCTGTGATCCACAAGCGCCCTCTAAATGCATAAGACAGACTTTCAAGTTGTGTTGTCCAGTCCAATGACTGAGGATTTGGGTGCCAGAGGCAAAGTAGTGTGTCTGTATGTCCAATGAAATCGCGTCGAGTGAGCTGATAAGAGCCCTTAGGGGATCGTCTACGCGCGAGTGAAATTAATTGGCCAAGTTCGCCCCAGGCGTTGCGACTGGGTGCCAGAAGTGTCAATTCCAGTTGATCATCGAGCCGAAATCGTGCTCCATGAATGAGCGGAAGATTGAGCGTTTGAGATGCAAGGTGGGCTCGCACAGCACCAGATACTGAGGCCTCGTCTGTGAGGCCCAATCCAGCATATCCCAGCGAGTGGGCGCGCGTGACATATTCTTCTGGGTGTGACGCACCTGTCAGAAAAGTGAAATTCGATGTACAACACAGCTCTGCAAACATACTGGTATTATATACAGTAATTTGCGGACCCTCATAGCGAGTTTTTGCTGATTACTTTTCTAATGCAGCCAGTCGTGTTTCAAGTTCAGCGAGTTTCGCTTCTGCTTTTGAGAGCTTTTCGATCTGTTTGTCATAGTCTTCACGGGTGACTACGTTCAGATCTTTTAAACCTTGAGCGATCAAATCCTCGACTTGTTGTTTGAACTGAGCTTGCATTTTGCGTGCAGGCTCAGGGAGTGCTTCGGAAATTTTTGTGGCGATATCATTAAATGCGTCACGATTCAGCATAGTCAGCCTCCTTTCGGTTGATGTGTTCATGATGCGGGTGATTCAAAAAAATTTCATCTGATTCAGTTCGCACTATTTTAGTGCTGCGAAAGTCGTTACAGTGCGTGGTGTGCGCAATTTCGGTGCTTTCTGGAGGGTCTAAAACCCGCCAAAGCCCGCAATCTCCTGCGAAGTGATTGATTGGCACGGTGTCTGCAATGACTCCCTTAGAGAGGTTTTTCCTCCCGTTAGGGTCTCGTTAGTAAGGAGCAATACATGAAACTGGTAACGGCGGTTGTGAAACCGTTCAAGTTAGATGATGTCAGAGAAGCACTGTCAGATATTGGCATGCAGGGCATCACTGTGACTGAAGTGAAAGGCTTCGGTCGTCAAAAGGGGCACACGGAGTTGTACCGTGGTGCGGAATACGTCGTTGACTTCCTGCCCAAAGTCAAAATTGAAGTGGCCACGACAGATGATCAAGTGGACCAGGTGATTGAGGCCATCTCTAAGGCAGCAAACACAGGAAAGATCGGTGACGGCAAGATTTTTGTGGTGAACCTCGAGCAGGCGATCCGAATCCGTACCGGCGAATCAGGAAACGAAGCGCTGTAAGCGCAACAACAACACAACTCGATCAAAGACACACTTCGCAGGAGAGTCATTGTGAACGATTTAGCTACTGTGAGTGGCGATCTGGCCCAGCTGGCCTACGCCCTCGATACATTTTATTTTCTCTTATCCGGCGCATTAGTGATGTGGATGGCGGCTGGTTTCGCCATGCTCGAAGCTGGCCTTGTCCGCGCTAAAAACACCACTGAGATCTTAACCAAAAACGTCTTGCTTTATGCGATCGCATCGGTCATGTATTTAGCGATTGGATATAATTTGATGTATATCAACGATTCTTGGAGCGGGGTGATCCCGGATTTCGGCTTCTTGATTGGTGATGAAAATACAGCCGACGCTGTGATTGCTGGCGGGGACGATGCGCCCTATTACTCAGCGCGCTCTGATTTCTTCTTCCAGGTTGTCTTCGTCGCCACTGGTATGTCGATTATTTCGGGTGCTGTCGCGGAACGAATGAAGTTGATGGCGTTTTTAGCCTTCGCAGTAATTTTCACTGGCTTTATCTATCCCATCCAAGGATCGTGGAGTTGGGGCGGTGGTTTCTTGTCAGAGGCTGGTTTCAGTGATTTTGCAGGCTCGGGGATTGTCCACATGTGTGGTGCAGCGGCAGCTTTAGCGGGGGTTCTTGTACTGGGTGCGCGAAAGGGTAAATACGGCCCGAACGGTGAAATCAACGCGATTCCAGGGGCAAATATGCCGTTGGCAACTTTAGGCACATTTATCTTGTGGCTAGGGTGGTTTGGATTTAACGGTGGGTCCGAATTGATGGTCTCGAACGTCGATGAATCCAATGCGGTGGCTCAGGTATTCTTGAACACTAATATGGCGGCTGCGGGTGGAGCTCTTGCTGCAGCAATCGTTGCCAAACTGAAGTTTGGTAAAGCTGATCTGTCCATGGCGCTTAACGGTGCTCTCGCCGGCTTGGTAGCGATTACCGCTGATCCGTTGTCACCAACGGCACAGATGGCGACGATTATTGGTGCGATTGGTGGTGTCATTGTTGTGTTTTCTATCCTCAGTCTCGACCGTCTCAAGATCGACGATCCTGTGGGTGCCATTTCGGTCCACGGTGTAGTGGGTATTTGGGGTCTGTTTGCTGTGCTTTTATCAAATGGTGACGCAACCTTTGGCGGTCAGATTATCGGTATCGTGTCGATCTTTGCCTTTACCTTTGTGGCATCACTAGTGGTGTGGACGATTCTGAAGATGATCATGGGTATCCGTGTGACCGAAGAAGAAGAGTATCTGGGAATGGATGTTGTTGATTGCGGTATTGAAGCCTATCCAGAATTCAAGCGGTCTTAAATACCTCCCTCTGGGACAAAGTTGGGGCGGCTTTGCCGCCCTTTTTTTATTTCTGAATTTGCGTACACTCACCGATCCCCAAAACCGATAAAGAGATGAAATTTTGCGCGCTGTATTTCTTGACTATCAATCCATGAAGCCCGATGAGCTAGATTTCGAAAAGCTCGCCGGTGCGACCACTGAATTTGTGACCCATGATGCGACTCCACCGGATTCTATCGTCGACCGCATTCAGGGTTTTGAAGTTGTGATCTTGAATAAGGTCAAGTTTCAACGCGCTCACTTTGAGGCTGCGCCTGAACTCAAACTCATCTTGGTCTCGGCGACGGGGACAGACAATGTCGATAAGGCAGCTGCAAAAGATCACGGAGTGGTCGTGTGTAATGTGACTGCCTACGGAACCCCGTCGGTGAGTCAACACACGCTGATGTTGATGCTGATGGTTGCTACACAAGCGGAGCGTTACCGTCATGACGTTCAAGCTGGTCGCTGGTCGGAAAGCCCGATGTTTTGTCTGATGGACTATCCCATTATTGATTTGGCAGGCCGGACACTTGGATTGATCGGATATGGTGAACTGGGTCAGGCAGTCGGTCGACTTGCTGAAGCTTTTGGTATGCGTGTTTTGGTCATGGGGCGTGAAGGCGTTGACTACAGTGATGGGTCTGAGCGAGTGAGTTTCGATACATTGCTAGAGCAGTCTGATTTTGTCAGTTTGCATGGATTGTTGAATGAGCGCACTGCTCAAATGATGAATCGTGATGCTTTCCGAAAAATGAAGCCGGGCTCGTTTCTGATTAATACCGCACGCGGTGGTCTCGTTGATGAGGATGCGTTGTGTGATGCTCTGGAATCAGGGCAACTGGCGGGTGCTGGTCTTGATGTCGTGACCACCGAGCCGCCGGCGGTGGATTCTCGGCTGTTAAACTGCAAGCATCCGAATTTGATCATCACACCACATTCCGCATGGGCAAGTCGTGAGTCACGTCAACGCATTGTGGACATTATGCAGTCGAACTTAGAGGCTTTTATCGAAGGTGCGCCAATTAATCGTGTGGCGTAAGTAAGTCCACTAACTGCTCGAGGCGGGTAATGGTGTGATCTGCAGGTATCGCTTCCTCGGGAGATCGCCCGTGCGTGTTGAACCAAACGGTCTTCATGCCCACCTGGCTTGCTCCAATCACGTCATGCTCGATGTCATCACCGATGTGCAGACATTCATGTGCTTCAATGTTGAGGCGAGCGAGGGCTTCTTCGAACATGACCGGATCGGGTTTGGGTTTTGGGAAGTGCTGTGACTGCAGGGAAAATTGAAAATATTCACCGAGTGGCATGGCCATTAAGTCAGCATTTCCGTTGGTGATCGCGGCAAGCGGATAGATTTTTGACAAATGCGAGAGTGTTTCAACCGTTCCAGGGTAGGGCTTGACCTTTTGACGCTCCTGGTAAAAGATCCGGAAGCCTTCTCCAGCAAGTTCCTCCGCTTCGGCCTCAGTGGCCCCTTGATGTTGGAACCATCGAACCAGTGTTTGTCGGCGAACTACCGTGAGGTTATGCGCGATCTCTGGCTGTTCCTGAACAATTTGCTGCCGAACCGCACGGAATGTCTCCAAACTGAAGTCGGCCATCCAGGCAGCTGGTGTTAAGTCTCTCAAATGTGCAGCCATCACGTCTTCGGCATTTAAGATCGACAGATCGGTTTCCCAAAGGGTGTTGTCCAGATCAAATGTTAGCGCTCGGATGGATTTCATGATTTGGTTTTCGCCCGCGGATGCGCGTTGTCATACACCTCAGCGAGATGCTGAAAATCGAGATGGGTGTAAATTTGTGTTGTTGACAGACTCTGGTGCCCCAAGAACTCCTGGATGGCCCTTAAATCTCCAGAGGACTCCAGCAGGTGCGTCGCGGCTGAGTGCCTTAACGCATGCGGATGCACGTGTTGGTCAAGTCCCACGGCCTGTGCACGTGAATCAAGGCGTCGCTGCACGGTTCGAGGAGAAACGGCGACTCCCTTTTTGGTAATAAAGACCGAATCGCTCAGGCCTTGATCCCAGTCTGCTCGGGCTTTGAGCCAGGCTGAGAGTGCATCACGGGCCTTGTTTCCCACAGGAACAATCCGTTCTTTGTGACCTTTACCAAGTACTCTGAGTTCTTCAGGAATCCCTCGAACGTCTTTGAGTGTTAAACCCAACACTTCAGCCAAGCGAAGTCCCGAGGAGTATAGCAATTCATACAGCGCTTGATCACGAATTGACTCTGGATCATTCGGATTGATCGGGCTATCGAGCAGACGTTGCATGGCATCTGGGCTCAGGACATTGGGTAGGTGCTTTCCTGTTTTGGGTGCGCGAATGTCGGCTGCGGGGTTGGCTTGGATCAGACGATGGTTCACCGCTTCTTGAAGAAGCCCGCGGAGCGCGGATAGTTTGCGGCTGATTGATCGTCCAGTAATGCGTTGTGAACTCAGTGCTCGCACCCAACCAATGATCGAGAGTGGATCAATTGCACTTAATTCAATCTCTTCACCAAAGAACTGTGCAGCTTGTTTGAGATCGCGTGAATAGGCTTCGATGGTCTTCTCGCTTCGTCGCTGCGTCTGACGCATGCCGTCAAGATATGCTGCGACGAATGCGCTGAAGGTCACGACTTACTGCGCCTGACCGAGGAGCCGGGGAAGAATCATCGCTAGCGCCTCGCCGATATGATCGAGGAATAGAGTGTCCTGATTGGATTGGAAGTGCGTTGGGTCCGGATGCCCAAGCGCCAGTACTCCGTATGTATGTCCGCGGACCAGGGCAAGAGTTGCACAGCTCTCAACGGCCGATGAATCGTCGCCAAAGAGTTGGTTTTTCCGATCTTTGGTTAGCCGTCCAACCCAAGGCTCTTTGTCTGAGGCGGTCTGTGCAAGTTGTCCGCCATCTTCCAGTGACGCGGCTTTAATCGGCTGAATCATGGTCAAACTGTCCGGAACATTGAATTGATCGGACAGCAGTAGTCTGACCACAGGAATATCAAAACCACTGGCGAGTTTTTCATCAAGAACAACCGCCAGATCATCTAAATCTCGTGCATCAAGAAGAGACAGAACCAGTGCGCGTGTCTTTTCGAACAGCACGCTGTTGATGCGTGCTGTTTCAATCATGTGATCATTTTCTCGCTCAAGCTGTTGAATCTGCTCTCGGAGTTTCCTGAGCTGATATTCCACCAGCGAGATTGCAACGCCGGAGTCAGTTGGAATTTTTAGCTCACGCACCAGCGTTGGATGTTGCTCGAAGAAATCGAGGTGATCCTGCAAATACGCTGCGATCTGGTCTGCTGTGATCGTCACAACCGAAACTCTCCTTCAAAGACGGATTCAGCAGGCCCGGTCATCATTAAATCATGACCGATTCCTTGCCATTCAATCTGCAGGTTTCCGCCTCGAGTTGCAACACTGACTTGGCTGTCTAACTGCTCAAGCAATCGGGCATAGGCCACCGCAGCACATGCTCCGGTCCCGCAGGCTAGTGTTTCACCGGCGCCTCGCTCGTAAACACGCAACCGGATTTCTGTTCGAGAGACGATTTCGACAAAGCCGACATTGACCGAATCTGGAAATTGAGGAAGCATTTGAACTGCTCGCCCAATGTCTTCAACGGCAATGGAATCGACTGAATCGACGATGCAGACAGCATGAGGGTTTCCCATACTGATAAGCCCGAACTGCTTCTGGTCAAATGGGATGTCGAGAGCAACGGTTTGTGAAGCATCCAGTTCAGGTGGGCCTACATATGGCAGAGCGTTGGGGTCGAGTACCGGTTGGCCCATATTGACACGAACCAGGCCGAGATCGGTTAACTCAAGTTCGATCAATCCACGTGCCGTATTCACGGTAATCACAGGCTTCGATGTCAGTTCTCGATCGGTCACAAATTTGGCAAAGCAACGTGCACCGTTTCCACAATGTTCAACCTCGCCGCCGTCGGAATTAAAAATCCGATAATCAAAATCAGCATCCGGTCTCGAGGGTGGTTCGATCAGCAGGAGTTGGTCGAATCCAACGCCGGTATGGCGATTGGCTAGCTTTTGGATTTGACTTGCACGCAGATTGACATGCTGGCTCACGGCATCGATCACGACGAAGTCATTACCGAGGCCGTGCATTTTTGTGAACTGAATTCTCATGGTCTGTCCACCAGGTGCTCGAGGGCCCACAAGCTCTCAATCGATTCGCGCTGGCGAATCAGGTGGGTTTGGCTTCCGTCGACTAAGATTTCTGGTGCCCTGCCGCGGGTGTTGTAATTCGACCCCATCACAAAACCATAGGCACCTGCCGAGCGGACCGCAAGTAAGTCACCTTCTTTGAGTCGCAATTGACGACCTTTGCCCAGGAAGTCGCCAGATTCGCAGACCGGACCCACGACATCGTATGACGCTTCAATCTGTCCAGCGCTTGGCGTTGTATTGACAGGAATGATGTTTTGCCAAGCGCCGTAAAGACTTGGTCGAATTAAATCATTCATTGCGCCATCAACAATCGCAAAGGCTTGGTCTTGGTTGGTTTTCGTCAAAAGGGTTTGCGTGACAAAAATTCCAGCGTTGGCTGCAATGGAACGACCAGGCTCAAGAACCAATGTCAGATTTCGATCCTTGAGCCGTTCTTTCACAGCTGCAAGGTATTCTGATGGATGCGGTGGTTGCTCTTGGTCATAGGTCACGCCGAGTCCACCGCCAAGATCGATATGCTGGAGGGTAATTCCTTTGGCCGCCAATTGGTCAATCAAGCTTAAGAGCTTTTCAAGAGACTCGATCAGCGGTGAGATGTCTGTCAGTTGGCTACCAATATGACAATCGATACCCACCGGGTTTAACCCCGGGAGTTCTTGTGCACGCTGATAGGCGGCGATGGCCTCTTCGTGCGCAATGCCAAACTTATTGGCTTTCAGGCCGGTAGAAATGTACGGATGGGTTTTAGGATCCACATCTGGATTAATGCGCAGTGAAACCGGAGCAATCCGACCCATGTCTATTGCAACGGCGTTAAGATGCTCGAGTTCCGCCAGTGACTCAACATTAAAGCAATGGATTCCGACTTCCAACGCACGACGCATTTCATGTTGTTGCTTGCCAACTCCTGAGAACACGACTTTAGAGGGGTCGCCTCCTGCTTTGAGGACTCGCTCAAGCTCACCTGCTGACACAATATCGAAGCCTGCACCTTCGTTCGCCAATATTTGCAGGACTGCCAAATTCGAGTTGGCTTTCATGCCGTAACATACCAAGTGTGGAATGTCTGTTAAGGCATCTGCGTACGCATGGTAGTGTCTGATTAGGGTGGCTTTTGAGTAAATAAAGCAAGGCGTTCCAAAGCGCGAGGCAATCGCAGATACAGGAACATCTTCGGCGTAAAGCTCACCGTCTCGGTATTGAAAATGGTCCATGATCAGCGCCCGTCGACAGTTTTGTCCGGTTGATCAGGAAGGAACAAGGGTCCGGTTTGTCCGCATGCGCCGAGCAATAAGCTCGAGCCAATAATGATGCTAGTCAGTAATTTTTTCATAGCGAGAAGTATACCCGGATTTGAGTTGAAACCGGCTACACTGTTTGCAACATGGGGCAGAAAATGTACGCAAATATCTTAACAATTGCAGGTTCCGATTCTGGCGGCGGCGCAGGAATCCAAGCAGATTTAAAAGCGATCTCAGCGACTGGTGCCTACGGGCTCAGTGTGATCACTGCGCTGACCGCGCAAAATACGGTCGGGGTTGATGCGATTTATCCGGTTGCGATCGATTTTTTAAAGCAGCAGATGCAGACGGTGGCTCGTGATATTCACATTGATGCAGTGAAAATTGGGATGCTGGGAACTCCGGAGGTGACGGAGGCGGTTGCTGCTTTTGTCGCTGGCTTGGATTGCCCTCTGGTGATCGATCCCGTCATGGTTGCAAAAAGCGGTGATCGATTATTGCACGCAGATGCCATCGCCTCATTGCGTGATTTGTTGATTCCAAAAGCCACCTTGATGACGCCGAATTTGCCTGAGGCAGCAGATCTGCTTGGCCTTGCTGAAGCTGATGATCGTGAAGCAATGCAGGTGCAGGCGTCCGCATTGTTGCAGCTCGGCTCTCGTGCTGTGTTGCTTAAAGGTGGCCACTTGTCGACCGAGGACTCGCCAGACCTTTTAGTGTTCGATCATCAATCGACTTGGTTCGACAACGAACGCATCCAGACAGCAAATACACACGGAACGGGATGCACCTTATCCAGTGCGCTTGCATCTTATCTAGGACAAGGTTTTTCAATTCCCGACGCTGTATTGGCAGCCAAAACCTACATCAGTGGAGCTATTGCAGCATCAGATCAGCTTAATGTCGGTCATGGTCACGGCCCGGTCCACCATTTCTGGGATCTGTGGAGGAACAATGACTGATTGGCCAAAACTGCAGTTTGCTGAGAAGGATTGGGAGCTTCAGTCGCAAAAGCGTCTTGTGGACGGGTTTTTTCAGCTGGATCAACTGACGCTCACACATCGTGGCTATCTGACCGACTCGGTTGGCCCAATGGTTCGTGAACTATTGGTGAGGACACCAGCTGTTGTGGTCATTTTGTGTGATGTGCAACGACAGCAATTAGTCATGGTGGAGCAGTTCAGGATTGGAGCTGCCATGTCAGAGCTCGCCGACAGTCCATGGATGCTCGAGTGGGTTGCAGGAATTTGTGATTCGGGAGAGACACCGGTCGAGACCTGTCGTCGAGAAGTGCTGGAAGAGACAGGCTTGGTGATCGAGGGTGATCTTCGGCGATTATTTACCTACTACCCAAGCCCCGGTGGTTCCAATGAGTTGATTCACTTGTATTTTGCCCATTGTGATGCGTCCAATGCAGACAGTTTTTGCGGTCAAGGCAGTGAACATGAGGATCTGAAGGTTCACGTAATTTCCATTGCGTCAGCGTTGGAAGCATTGCAGACTGGCATGGTAAATAACGCAGCCACCATCATCGGGCTTCAGTGGTTGCAAGCAAATCTGGATCAATTGGTGAAAGGAGAGTGACTTGCCTCAGAAGGCTCGCCATGTACCAAATTTAAAGCGGCATCATGCAAGTTGTGGCTTGAATTACAGTCTATTGTTACGTTTGGCGCGCCGCTTTGGTGCCGATGAATCCGTCCAGTTTGTGCTGCCATTTGGTGGTCAGGATTGTTTGGTGCGCATGCGGCTCACCGACCTGGGGCCATACACTGGCTTGTGCGAAAGTCAGTGTAGCTTGTTGCACAGTGGTCACACTTGGGTCCCATTACCTGCATTTACTGTGCGGCTCTACCACGACATGCAATTGGCTGAAGTGACCGATGAGAGCTCGTCGGACTTTATTGAGGGGGCCTATCCATACCCCAATCCATCGATGGTCCAACCTAATGAACGAGAGCAATTGGATCAGTTTTTAAGTGAATGGCTCTCTTATTGCCTGCATCACGGCCTCGCCGATCTATCAGCATACGGAATCAACACCAATGAGTTATCAAGCACAGGATATTGAAGTCCTTTCCGGACTAGATCCCGTCAAACGTCGCCCAGGAATGTACACCGACACAACCCGCCCCAATCATTTGGTGCAGGAAGTGATTGATAACTCGGTGGATGAAGCCTTAGCCGGCCATGCCAATCGTATTGACGTTGTTTTGTGCTCCGATGGCTCTGTTTCAGTGAGTGATAACGGTCGCGGAATGCCGGTGGATCTGCATCCGGAAGAAGGGATCCCTGGTGTTGAACTGATCTTGACCAAACTGCATGCCGGCGGAAAATTTTCCAACAAAAACTACCAGTTCTCAGGTGGCTTGCATGGTGTTGGCGTCAGTGTCGTGAATGCACTATCCACCGCTGTCGATATCGAGGTTCGCCGTGATGGAAAACGCTATGACATCGGCTTTGCCAGTGGCGATAAGGTTCGCGAGTTAAGTGAAGTCGGGACTTGCTTGAAAAAAGAGACCGGCACGACTGTTCGATTTACACCTGATCCCCAGTATTTTGATTCAGCCAATATTTCCGTGGTTCGCCTTCGTCATCTTCTTAGAGCGAAGGCTGTTTTGTGCTCTGGGTTAACGATTTGCCTGAATGATGAAAAAACCGGTGAGACAGAGTCCTGGTGTTTTGAAAACGGCCTGACCGACTATCTTCACTCCGAGATTGGGGATTCATTGGCTGTTCCAGAGGCTCCTTATACTGGAAATTTTTCGGCTTCCCATGAGGCGGTTGAGTGGGCCTTGACCTGGTTGCCCGAGGGCGGGGATCTTGTGACTGAGTCCTATGTGAATCTCATTCCAACCCCGCAAGGCGGGACGCACGTGAATGGTCTGCGGACCGGATTGATGGATGCACTTCGTGAATTTTGTGAGTTCCGCAATCTGATTCCTCGCGGCCTCAAACTCTCGCCGGATGATTTGTGGGAGCGCTGCGCCTATGTGTTAAGCGTCAAACTGGAGGATCCGCAATTCTCGGGGCAAACCAAAGAACGCTTAAGTTCAAGAGAATGCGCAGTCTTTGTCAGTGGCGTTGTCCGCGACGCTTTCAGTTTGTATTTGAATTCCAACACGGCCCTTGGCGATCAGTTAGCGGAAATCGCGATTGCTGCGGCGCAGCGTCGATTAAAGTCGAGAAAACAGGTTGCTCGTAAAAAAGTGACTCAGGGTCCTGCATTGCCTGGCAAGCTCGCTGATTGCGCAGGCGGTGATGCAATGGCTGGAGAGCTGTTTCTGGTCGAGGGTGATTCAGCTGGTGGGTCAGCGAAACAAGCACGGGATCGTGAATTTCAGGCGGTAATGCCCCTTCGTGGGAAGATCTTGAATACCTGGGAAGTTGATTCGGATGACATCTTGGCGTCTCAGGAGGTACACGACATTGCGGTGGCTTTGGGTGTGGATCCGAGTTCTTCGGATTTAACCGCTCTGCGTTATGGCAAGGTCTGTATTTTAGCGGACGCTGATAGTGATGGATTGCACATCGCAACCCTCTTGTGCGCGCTTTTTGTGAAGCACTTCAGGCCTTTAGTTGAGCAAGGGCACGTGTTTGTGGCGATGCCGCCGTTATATCGGATTGATATCGGTAAAGAGGTGTTTTACGCCCTGGATGATGCGGAAAAACAAGGCATTTTGGATCGTCTGACAGCTGAGAAACGAACCGGAAAAATGAGTGTCACACGCTTTAAAGGATTGGGTGAAATGAACCCTAGTCAATTACGGGTCACTACCATGGATCCGGATACTCGGCGATTGGTGCAGTTGGTCCTTGATGATTCGGATGCATCTGCTGGAACTGACGAGGTGATGGATAAGTTACTCGGTAAGAAGCGAGCCGCTGATCGCAAGCAATGGCTTGAGGCGAGTGGCCACATGGCGGATATTGCTTAAATCTCCTTGAATTTTCAGCCAATTTCTCTAAGATTTCGCGTCCTGAAACCCAATTGAGGACCCGGTATTGATCGACGTGTTCCCGCGAGAATCTGCTCACACTTGGCTTGATTTAGTTGAGACCACGCCGTCTCTGGTCTTTGATCCAGAGGTCTGCCGTCAACAGTGGACCGATTTGTCCCGGGCGCTTCCAGGCGTCACGCTCTACTACGCTGTGAAATCCAACCCCTACCCTGGATTATTGCAAACGATTGCTGATGAAGCGGGTTGCTTTGATGTGGCGAGTGCTGCGGAAATGAAAATGCTCGAGCAGCAAGGGGTTCATCCATCACGGATGATCCACACGCATCCCATTAAGACCGACGTTGAAATCGAAAAAGCGGTGGCCGCTGGTGTCACCACCTTTGTGGTGGATAACGTCGATGAGTTGTGGAAATTGATTCCGCATCGCCATGCGATTCGAGTGATGTTAAGACTGTCCTTTATCGCCCCAGATGCCCCGATTGATTTGAGTCGAAAATTTGGTGCTCCCCCGCAAGACACTCTGAGCATTTTGGATGTGGCCAATGATTCGGGGATTCGTGTGGATGGTCTTTGTTTTCATGTTGGCTCGCAGGCCGCAACTGCAAATACTCATGCCGATGCGTTGGCCGTGTGCTTGGATTTATGCCAACAGATTCGGGCAGAGGGGTTACCTGAGATTACGCGCATTGATATTGGCGGTGGATTTCCAGCGCATTATCTCGGTGAAGCGGTCGATTTAACTGCCTTTTGTGCGCCGATCCGTGAAGTGCTGACGCAGGTACCTGATGGTATCGATATTTTAGCCGAGCCTGGTCGCGTGATTTCAGCGCCTTCGATGGCGCTCGTTTGCAAGGTAGTTGGGCGTGCCAAACGTCGTGACGGTTGGTGGTTCTATCTCGATGATGGCGTGTATGGTGCCCAGTCCGGTCGATTGTTTGACGGCATGCAATATCGGATGTCGGTCTTTACGTCGAGTGATGAATCGTCACCGTGCGTTTTTGCAGGACCGACGTGCGATTCGATCGATGAGCTTGGACGTTATCCGGAGTTTCCGGTCTTGAATATGAACGATGTCGTGGTGCTCCACGAAATGGGTGCTTACACGCTCGCAAGTGCGACTCAATTTAATGGGATTGCACCACCTGCTGTGGTGACTCGGGATCTTCCTATTCGGATCCAGGAATACGGAAGTCGGTCGTGACTATCACGGCATTGATTGATGGCGGTGGGACGAAGACTCGTGTCCGCTTCCTCAACAATGCGGATCAATCTTTGATCGCTGAAGTTGTGACAGGGCCCTCGAATCTTGGCCTTGGCGCTGATGTGTGTTGGCAGCAAATTCGTGATGCTGTCGACTTGGCAGGACTTTCAATGCCGGCGAAGTGCGTCGCCGGAATGGCAGGGTCAGAGTATCGGCAGCAACGAGCAGAATTTTTAGCGCAATCACCCTGTCAAACCGTGTTGGTTTCCGATCGAGATGCCGGCCTTTTCGGTGCCCATCATGGGAAGCCTGGTGGTTGCTTAACTATCGGGACCGGTGTTGCTTTCGCCTGGATAGATCATCAAGGGAATCTTGGGCGTCGCGGGGGATTTGGGTTTGTTTTGGGGGATCAAGGCGGGGGTGCTTGGCTTGGTTGGCGGGTACTCCAAGAACTGGTTTGCCTGTCTGATTGCAATCAACTGGACAGATTTCATCATCGCTTGATCGCCACCTTAGGCATTGGGGAGACTGCGAATCATTGGATGCACTTTGCCAACGGAGCGGGTCCTCGCGACTTTGCCGGACTGGCGCGGGCGGTAGTGGATTCTGAACACGACGTTCCATTAGCTGCTGAGATCTTGACCGAAGGACTGCATTGGCTCTGTCGTTTGATCGAAGACTTCCCTCGGTCGCTACCGCTATCACTGGTGGGCGGATTATCGACTCTGTATGCACCGCGATTGGCGGCTCTTGGCTATCAGGTGGTTGACCCTGAAGGCGATGCGCTTGATGGGCTTCGTTTTATCGATCAACATCTGAACTATCTTATCGTCGATCGTTGGACTTCTGATGCCTGAGATTAGCGGTCATATGATGACTGCCAACGGACCAATGACGGGCGTGCTTCGTTTTGGCGACACGATCGAGTCCTTGTCTGATTCTCAGGGAGTCGACGATCGGATCATTCTTCCTGGAATCATTGATTGTCATATCCATGGTGGCGGTGGGGGCGACGTGATGGATGGGATATCGGGGATCCGGGCGCTTGCCAGAACACACGCGCAGTTCGGAATGACGAGTTTCTTGGCAACCACTGTGACTGCCGACGATGCATCCATTGAGCAAGTGCTTGACGCTGCTGCTGAGGTGATGGCCAACCGAGAGCCCCAAGAAGCGCGTTGTTTGGGTGTCCATCTGGAAGGCCCGTATTTGAGCGAGGGGAAATTGGGAGCGCAGCCTCCGCTCACACGATTCGTTGACGCTCATCGAGTGGAAGCATGGTTTCGGCGAGGAGTGATCAAAGTGATGACCTATGCGCCTGAACAAGATCCCGACAATCGACTTCCAGCCCTTGCTCAGTCGTCTGATGTGAAATTACAAATCGGACATTCAGGTTGCAATTATCATCGTGCGGTGCAGTGTTTCCAGGAGGGGTGTGGTGTGACCCATGTATTTAATGCGATGACCGGTTTGCACCATCGAAACCCCGGCGTCGCGCAGGCAGCATTACTGAACGCTGAGTATGCTGAGATCATTTGTGACGGCATCCATGTCAGCGAACCTGCGTTTCAGTTGGCCAGACAACACATTCCCCGACTCTATTCGGTGACGGATTCAACTGCCGCTGCTGGAATGCCTGATGGTGAGTATCAGTTAGGGACGCACCGGGTTTTTAAGCGAAGTGATGTGGTCTGTTTGAGCGATGGAACGCTTGCAGGCAGTGCATCCACGGCGGATGTGACTGTGAAGACCTTGCGTGAGTTTGGATTGGATTGGTCAGAAATCGTCGCCATGACAAGTGCGCGGCCAGCAGCCTGGCTTGGGCTGAAAAACCTTGGAGCGATTGAGCTGGGCTATTCTGCAGATTTTGTGACTTATCGGAATCAGCAACTCGAATCAGTGTGGATTGGCGGGGTTTCTGTCGCCGGGGCTGTTTCGTAGGGGGCGACAATTGCGACGCATTCATGTTCAATAGGGGTATGACGGTGAAAGGATTAAACATGCGACTGATGACAATTTGTTTGGCGATGCTGGCGCTTTCAGCATGCTCGATGCTCCCTGAGTCATGGAAATTCGAGACCGAATTTTGGACCTCTGACAACGAGACTGTGGACGTAGAACCAGCAGAAGACTCTGAAGTTGAGAAAGAAATCGTCCTCAAACTTGATGAGAATCAATTGGCGAAAATTCAGGTCGGCCAAACCAAAGCGGAAGTCCTTGAGATCTTGGGTCCGTCGGCTAATGTCGACCATGGAGAGACCTTGGCTGACCACTATGTGAAGGGCGGGGAAGTTTACGACGTCTTGTATTTCCGGGCGACTGTTGGTGGTGTCGAAGATATTCGAGCCTTGTTGTTCAAAGCCAATCAGTTGGTCGGTATTGGTTGGTCGGAAATCAATTAAAAGTCCTTAAATCTAAATGCGAATGTGTTGCATTTAAGTTTGCATGACGCTAATCTCTCTGAACTGAACCTGAGGAGAGATCAATGCGTACACCCCAAATCCTGACGGCTATTCTCACCGCGCTCGTCGTCAGCCAATCTGTTGCTTCCGAAGTCAATGTGTATTCGGCGAGACAAGATTCGTTAATTACCCCGTTGCTTGACCGTTTTAGCGCATCGACTGGGATCAAGGTGAACCTCATCACCGGTAAAGCGGATGAATTGTTGTCGCGGATGAAAGCGGAAGGCCCGGCAACCCCAGCTGATGTCTTCGTGACGGTCGATGCGGGACGTTTGCATCGAGCGAAGGAAGCTGGTGTGCTGGCTGCCATTGAGAATGCAACGCTGTCAGCGAAAATCCCAGAGAATTTGCGCGATGTTGATCGCCAATGGTTTGGGTTGACGGTTCGCGCGCGGCCCATTTTTTATGCCAAAGATCGCGTGAATCCATCTGAACTTTCGACGTACGAAGCCTTAGTTGACGATCAATGGAAGCGCCGGATTTGCATTCGTTCGTCGAGCAATATTTATAATCAATCACTAGTTGCCTCGATGCTTGAGGCGAGCGGTGAGGATGCAACTTTGCAGTGGGCAGAAGGACTTGTTGCCAACCTGGCTCGGAAGCCCACAGGCGGCGACACGGATCAGCTGCGAGCCGTCGCTGCCGGTCAGTGTGATGTGGCGATCGCCAATACCTATTATTTTGGCCGCTTGATCGATTCAAACAAGCCAGAGGACCGAGAGGTGGTTTCAAAGCTTGGCGTCTTCTGGCCAAATCAAGGCGACCGCGGTGCGCATGTGAACATTTCAGCGATTGCAGTGACGAAATATGCAAAGCATCCAGCTGAGGCTGTCCGGCTACTCGAGTATATGGTGTCCGACGATGCCCAAGCCTACTATGCTGAAATCAACCATGAATACCCAGTGGTGCCTGGAGTACCATCCTCGCCGACGATTGCGTCACTTGGCCAGTTTAAGTCCGATGCCTTGAATTTAAGTCTCTTAGGGATCAATAACAGACAGGCTGTAACACTGATGGATCGCGCCGGTTGGCAATAACTTCAATTATTCAATCCAGTCGTTGGCCCGTTCCTCGATTCAACGGGCTCTTAATGACAACGGTTGTGGCCGCACTCTGTGTGGCCTTGCCTGTTTTGGTGGTCGTTTCTTTCGTGATCACAGGTGTTTCTGATGCTTGGAATCATTTGTTGGAGACGCTGCTTGGCCGTTACGCACTGAATTCACTATTGTTATCGGCATTGGTCGCGATTGGAGTGGTCATTCTCGGTGTCCCTGCGGCATGGATGATTTCGTTTTATCGGTTTAAAGGCCGCGGAATCTTGTCTTGGCTGCTATTGCTGCCGATGGCGTATCCTGCCTACATTCTGGCTTATACCTATACAGGAGTCCTTGATTACAGCGGACCGGTACTGACCGCGATGCGGGAACTCAACGCGCCGACATGGGCCATGGATCCCCTATTGAACATCCGATCACTCCCAGGTGCAGCCATCATGCTCAGCTTGGTTCTCTATCCCTATGTGTATCTCTTGGCCAGAGCCGCATTTATGGATCAGTCGGCGAATCTGATGGAGGCCGCCTACACGCTTGGCCAAAGCCGCTCTCGCGTGTTTATGCGGATTGTGATTCCAATGGCACGGCCTGCGATCGCTGCGGGGACATTGCTCGCAGTGATGGAAACCTTGGCAGATTTCGGTACGGTGCAGTTTTTCGGAGTGCAGACGTTTACCACGGGCATTGTCCGAACCTATTACGGGTTTGGTGATACCGTTGGTGCAGCACAACTCAGTACGTTACTCCTTGGTTGTGTGTTCTTTTTAGTGATTTTTGAAAAATCCTCACGCAGTCGGGTTCGCTATTACTCAGATCGGCTGCGCAAGCTCAATCAGACGAGCGTGACCTTGAGCGGTTGGCGACAGTCCGTCGCACAACTCCTGTGCGTCCTTCCAGTGTGTTTCGGATTTCTCTTGCCCACAGGAATTTTGCTGTATTGGGCATTCTTTTATGCTGAACTGCAATCGATGTGGAGTCTGATTGTCAGCAGCTTCCTTTTGGCTGGATTTGCCTCGCTTTTGATCGTCTGTGTGGCGCTACTCATTTGTTACGCCAATCGTTTATATCCGTCAACCTGGCTCAATTATGCGACGACTTTTGTCGGCCTTGGCTATGCATTGCCTGGTGTCGTGGTTGCCATCGGCGTATTAATTCCCTTTGGCGCGTTTGACCGTGGATTGTCAGAACTCCTGCGTCCGTTTGGTGTTGAGCCATCCCTGTGGTTGTCGGGCACCTTAATCGCCCTGATGTTCGCCTATCTGGTCCGTTTCTTAACGGTTGCCACTGGCAACTTGACGAGTGGTTTATCACGGGTTCGGCCGAGTATTGATCAAAGTGGACGATTACTTGGGTTGAGTCAGATGGGGGTCGTCCAGAAACTCCACGTCCCGCTCATCCGCGGTTCTGTGTTGACCGCCCTATTGGTCTGCTTTGTTGATATCCTTAAGGAATTGCCAGCGACCCTGATTCTACGTCCATTTGATTTTAATACGCTGGCCGTGAAAGCCTATGAGCTTGCTGGGGATGAGCGCTTAATCGATGCAGCCGTTCCATCGTTGTGTATCGTCTTGGTGGGGTTGCTACCAGTGATTTGGCTCAATCGATCGGTCACGCGGGAGTAATATGGAAACAGCGGCTTTAATGATTCGAAAACTCCGTTTGTGCTATCAGGACACACGGATTGTCGATGATTTTTCATTAAGTCTGAAACCGCAAGAATTGGGTTGTCTTCTTGGCCCTAGCGGTTGCGGGAAATCCACATTACTTCGTGCAATCGCCGGTTTTCAGGAGTTACTCGATGGCGAGATTTGGCTCGACAACCAATTGTTGTCGACACCTCATCAACACGTTCTCCCCGAACACCGTGGCATTGGTATGGTGTTTCAGGACATAGCTCTGTTTCCCCATTTAACACTCGCCGAGAATATTGCGTTCGGCCTGACAGGTTGGCCTGAGAGTCAACGGACTCAGCGAGTCAATGAATTGCTCGAATTGATTGGCTTGTCTGGCTTGAATCAGCGATATCCGCATGAACTCTCTGGTGGTCAACAACAGCGTGTCGCACTTGCTCGAGCGATGGCGCCAAAACCCAAACTCCTACTCCTCGATGAGCCGTTTTCCGGTCTTGATACGGAGCTCCGAGGACGTTTGGCGAGTGAAGTGAGAACCATTTTAAAGAGTGATGGGATTTGCTCCTTGCTGGTCACGCACGACCAACGTGAGGCATTTGACTTTGCCGATCGGATTGCAGTCATGCATCAAGGTCACATCTGTCAGTTCGATACGCCTTTTAATCTCTATCACGAGCCATCGAGTCCGTTTGTTGCGCATTTTGTCGGACCGGGTGAAATGATTGAGGCAAAAGTCGAAGGTGCTCGATCGGTGTCCAGTCCATTAGGCCTTCTGACTAACGATAAAGACTTAGGCTTCGCACCCGGCTCTGAAGTGCAACTGTTTTTGAGGCCCGATGATCTGATTCACGATGATGATTCTGATTACACAGCCACCTTAGTCGGAAAACATTTTCGGGGCGCGCATCATTTGTATGAGGTCAGGCTCGACCATGGTGTCGTCCTTGGGTGCTTCGCACCTTCTCATCATGACCACGCGATCGGTGAGAAGATTGGCGTGAGTCTTGATATTGAACACTTGGTGGTCTTTCCCAAGTGAGTGTCTCACGAGATCCGATTAGACCCTATCACGATCACCTCGCGTTACTTCACGATCAGTTACGGATCGCCCAGATCGCGATGTACCGTCAGAATCGCAAGGCCATCATTGCCTTGGAGGGCTATGATGCATCCGGTAAGGGCGGAGTCATTCGTGAACTGTCTTATTCATGGGACCCACGAGGGTTTCAGGTGTACCCCATTGGCCCGCCAGCGATGACCGAAGCGGCGCATCCGTTTTTATGGCGTTTTTGGAATCGCCTACCCAATCCAGGTCAAATCGCTGTCTTTGATCGATCTTGGTATGGCCGTTTGCTGGTTGAGCGGGTGGAGCAGGGTCTGCCAGACACCGAGTATGAAACCAGCATCGATGAGATCAATGCGTTTGAACGCATGTTAATGGAGAATCAGATCACTCTGGTGAAACTGTTCCTCGAGACTGATCGGGAAACCCACCGGACTCGGTTGTTGCGGCGAGCAGAACGTCCTGAAAAACGCTGGAAATTAACTGAAAGTGATATCGAGAGTTATCGACATCGTGAGGCCTACGAACAGGCGTTTGCGAATCTCGTGAAGCGCTGCCAAACCCCGCCCTGGCATCGGATCAATGCGAACGAGAAAAAGCAGGGTCGATTGGATGCATTAGATTGCATCCTGCAAGCGCTGGAAGTGGACCTGAATCCACGAACCTTTGCGCTTAACCCGGGAGTCTCTGAACGACTGCATGAGTTGTCGAAATAATGATGTTAATTTGCCAAAAGCTCGGTAAAGTTTGCCCCATGGACAAACGATCGCTGATTCCTTGGCTTCTCTTATTGGTGAGTTGTTTCTCGTTCGCAGATGATCTCTACCGGTCGGAAATCACCTATCTTTCGCCTGTCGATCGACAAACCGAAGTCGATCGACTGCTTGCGATTGAGATCCCTTCTGAACAGCAATACCTGACGCAAATTGCGTTACAAAAACCCGACATATTTATCCGTCAGGTCAGCCGTGCCCGCGAGGTGTTGAGCGCCGGAGGTGAGCTAGGACAAATTGCGTCAAGGCTTCGCACGGCAGGCTTTACCTCACCGGATGTGCAGTCATCTCTGCAAGCGTTTCTCTCCGGCCTTCATCCTGACGATGTGGTGACACCATCGAGACTCATGGAATTTTTGATCCGTTTGAATACACCGGCCGGCGCTTGGGATTATTTACTGTCGGAAACCCCAGACTTGGATGATTTTGCAGCGCTTGAGTGTGCTCCAGGAAAGGCTCCTGCCGAGCTGTTGGGGCCTTTTGAATATCAATTCGTGATTCAGGTCGCTCATCCGAATATGGAATTGTCACTGTGGCGGTTCGACCCTGCAGAGGCTCTGACCTATCCTGTTGCAACGCTGGTTGAGACCACTGTTGATGACTATCGATTTATCGATCGGTTTGGCAATGCGTTCGGAACCCTCAATCGGGACGATTTATCAATGCAAGTGCCTGGCAGTGATCCCTTGCAATGCCAGAAAATCGATCCCGTGATTATGAGGGCTTTCCAAGATCATCGTCGAGAAATGATGTTGTCAGAAAAACAACTTTAACGATTGGCTCTGCAGGGGAACCGCCCCATCATCGCCACTCGGATCACTCCTTGTGCAGGAGCTTGAAGATCGGGATTCCGTTCGTCGATGTACTCTTTCACCACACTCATTAAATTTTTAATTTGCATTTGGTCGGGCGGCGCGTTGAAACAGAGGTTCGGGGAGTCGGTTTCGTGACGGTTATTCCAGCTGTGGACAACGCCTGCCAGAAACCCATGCGCGAGCATACTGGCAGGTGTGCCGAATTGATGGTTGGCTTGAGACAACCACAGTTCGCCCGAGTACGCAGTGGCGTTCGAGCCGTAAAGCAAAGACGCAGAAATGATAAGCATACGAATCGGACGCTTCATGAGACCCTCAATGTTATCGACTGGTTAAGTAATCGGACGAACCACCGATACATTTACCACGAAACGTCGATTGCTGACATCTGGACAATCGTTTCTTGCCGCTCCTCTGACACGTGTCGATGGGGCCAAGCGATGCAAGCGGGTAGTCGAATCAAAAGCCCTCGTGATTGCCGAGTTAGCCTACAAGAAGGTTGAATCAAGCGGCAATCTGGCCAACAATGTTCAACCAAGTTGGCGGCATCAACGCTCGTAGAACGCGCTCAATTTGGCGAAAAAACAATATGAGTGAAAGACATGCAGTCAACTCTTCAAAAAATTATTGCGCGGTTCCCTGAACGCTCCTTCGTTGTTCGGTCGGGTTCTGATACTCGTTATTTTGTTTTAAAGACCTGGCATCAACTGTTTGGCGTGATTTCGTTTGCCACTTTGTTGCTCTGGACTGGGGTTGCGTCAGTGGGATTTTCTTGGAATCACAGCGCGCGGCTGACTGTCGAACAACAACTTGCGATGACCATTGAAGAGAATCAAGCATTTATCACGCAACTCGAAAGCGATCAGAAAAATGCCTATGAACTGCGACAAGCGTTCGATGATGAAGTGCAGAAGAATCGGCAATGGGCATCGCGCTTTGAGGAAATACGAAGTCTTTCCGGCGGTGTGCTGAACGAGTCGACACCTTCCAATGTGGCTGCATTTATCCCATGGTTCGAGGGTCAGTTGGCATTGCGTGTTCGCGCTGTTGAGCAAGCGAATGATGACCTCACCGAACTTGTCATGGACATGAGTGAATCGGTGGCGGAAATCTCTGGCCATCGTCCGCCAGAGTCTGTTGAGACAGTAGGGGCTTGGCTGACTGATGTTGCGGGCGATTTAACCGAGGCCTACGAGACCCAGTCGCGAGCGATGGAAGTGTTACACGACAGCATGACTGCGGCGCTGTCTAAAGGGTTTGCGACCATTGATGGGACGCCACTGGCGGATCCTGAATTTGCAGGGTTCTCACCATCCTTCGGTACCGGTGGTCCAAGTCTCGAGATTGCCAGTGATCACCATGTGTTTGAGCGTTTCCAAGATCGATCAGATCGTTTGATGACACTGAGCCAGGATTGGAAAGCGCTTCAGTCGCTTCTCGCTTGCGCGCCTTTGGCACCCCCTGTCGATTATTACAACCTGACCAGCGACTTTGGTAATCGTAAAGATCCTTTCACGAAAAAGCCGGATTGGCATGAAGGGGTGGATCTGGGTGCATGGCCAGGTACTCGTGTCAGAGCGACTGCTCCTGGAGTGGTGACCTATGCTGGACATAAAGGTGGTTATGGACGCTTTGTTTTAGTGGATCATGGCTGCGGCATTGAGACCGCTTATGGTCATCTCAAATCGATCGATGTGAAGAAAGGCGACACCGTCGATTATCGCGATACGCTTGGAAAGGTCGGCAGTACCGGCCGTTCTACAGGCCCACACGTGCATTATGAAGTTCGTATCAAGGGCAAGCCCGTCGATCCCTATCAATTCATCGAAGCAGGACGTTATGTTTTCAAAGAACAAAAACTCACAGTCGCAGACGCGAAGTGAATCAAGGAGCCAATCAATGAAGTCACCGAATGAAACCTTCGCAGTGTTAGCACCAAACTTGGTCGTCTCCGGAAACTTGGTTTCTGAAGGCAATATTCATGTGGATGGAACAGTCGAAGGTGATGTTCAAACGGTCCATCTGACCATTGGCGCCTCTGGTGTCGTCAAAGGCCGTGTGTTTGGTCGTGAAGTCAAAATTTCTGGACGTGTCGTGGGTTCGATCACTGCTTGTGAGTTGGTTTTGGAGGAATCGGCAGTCGTTGAAGGTGATATCCATTACCAGTCGCTCTCTGTTGCTAGGGGCGCGCGAATGAATGGGAATTGCCAGTTCTCTGAAACAGACCTCGACATCACTGCGTTAAGTGGTAAACGACCGGCAACAAAAACCGAGGGTGCCCTCGCCTTTGGAGATGCTGCGATGGAAGCAACATCAGCGGCAAAAACAACAACGCGAGCCAAAACGGCACCGTAACCGCTCATGGCTCGTGATTCGGAAATTCGGAGGTTAGTGTCGCCGGAAGCGTTGTTTCATCGCTTTGCAGATCTCTTCCGAGGGTTTTTTCTGGTGTGTTTTGCCCTGCTCGCCACTTTAGGGTTGGTTGGAACGGCCTATTTCTCCGCACAAGTCGTGATTTCAGATACCCCCAACGCACCGCTTCAGGAGATTGTGAGTCGTTTCAATGCGCCTGAAATTTCTGAGTTTGAGTCGTTTTCAGATCGCTTGCTTCAAGGGCAGATTTTGTGGCCGCAGGTCTCGATTCCGGTCGATGTGGCAACAACAGAGCTAACGGATAAAGAGCGTAAGGCCATCCAAGCGGGATCTGCATTATTGGAGTCACTGGTGGCTTCTCGTGGAGTGGAGAAAGACGAGGAGCGACGTCAACGTGTGGCTCGTTTGATCGAGCACGCGCACCAACGCTTGAGTGTCCAGCCGGGGATCCCGGATATTTCGTTTGCGACCTTGTTTTTTGATCATGTCATGCAAGCCTCATTGCAGCCTGCATTTTTCCCGACAAATGCCTCTGTCGCCGGTCAAGCGCGAGAGCGGGTTGATCGGTATTTGACAGAATATCCGCTGATCCACGTGCAATGGTTCGCAGATCAAGTATCAGACCGTGCGCTCACGATGGCGCGGGGTTCTGATCAACAGGCGTCGGCGATGGCTGACTATCAATTGGCATTAGCGATTTCTGACCAGCAGATGCAGCGGAACGCCGTATTGACTCTGGTGTCTTTGGTCATGTTCAGTTTAAGTGCATTGTTATTTTTGTTGATTCGCATCGAACGCAATCAGACGCTCCAGACGCAATACATGGCAAATCGCTATGTCATGTATATGCCAACGCCCAAGTCAGATCCCTAGTCGACGCCTAAGACGACTGAATACGGCCTTGCTTCAACTGCAGATGCGTTGTTGCAAGCCGAGTCATTTCATCAGCGTCGTGTGACACGTAAACGATTGGAAGATGCATTTGATCTCGCAGCATTTCAAAGTACGGCAGGATGTCTGTTTTTCGCTCTGGATCCAAAGAGGACAGCGGCTCGTCGGCCAAGATCACATCCGGGTTTGACAATAATGCACGCCCAATGGCGACACGCTGTTTCTCACCACCGGAGAGCTGTGTTGGTCGGCGATGAGTGAAGTGTTCGATACCGAGTAGTGTGATGATCTTTTCAAGCGCCTTGGGGTCTGATGGTAAATGTCTGAACCACCGGCCACACTTTAAATTTTGCATCACGGTTAGGTGTGGAAACAGTCGTGCGTCTTGGAAGATATATCCAACATGTCTCTGTTCGGGCTTTAAGTTCACTCCAGTGTGACTGGAGAACAATACGCGTCCTTGAGTTTCAATGTGCCCGTAATCCGGTGTGACAAGGCCAGCCAAGACGTTGATCAAGGTGGTTTTGCCGGCACCTGAAGGTCCCGAAATGGCAGTGATGCCTGCGGGCGCGTCGAACTGAACCTCTAAGTGAAAATTCGGAAGCGAGAGACCGAACTCAACAGATAAACTCATCGACCCTCCACAACGGTCTTCACTCGCTTGGCGAGCCATTCGGAGAGTAGCAGTGCAGTCATGGAAATCACGATTGCCAGAACAACCAATCGATACGCAGATTCTTCACCACCTGGGACTTGCATGAATGAATAGACCGCCGAAGGCAAAGTCCGTGTTTCGCCAGGGATATTCGAAACAAAGGTGATGGTGGCTCCAAACTCTCCGATGGCTTTAGCAAATGCGAGAATTGATCCTGTCACCACGCCCGGGAGTGCCAACGGAAGACTGATCATTGCAAAGACAGCCCAAGGGCTGGCTCCCAAACTTCGTGCAGTGTCTTCAAGGCGTCGATCGACTGCCTCAAAGGATAAGCGGATCGCACGAACCATCAGCGGAAAGGCCATGATTGCGGCCGCTAACGCCGCTCCGGTCCAAGAAAACGCAATCACGATCCCCAGGTCTTTCAGTACACTGCCAATCGGTCCTTGGGTGCCGAAGAGTTTGAGAAGGATGAACCCCGTCACCACCGGAGGCAGAATAAGCGGTAGATGCACCAACCCGTTCAGTACCTGTTTGCCGGGAAATTCAAACCGGGCTAAAACAAAACCGACTCCGATTCCAAAGGGTAGACTCAAGATGGTTGCCCAGAATGCCACTTTTAACGACAGCAGAACGGCCTCGATCTCTGAAGGACTGAGCCAATCGGTCATAATCGATTCTCAACAGGCGGTTGAAAACCATGTTTGGTCAGAATCTGCTGTGCCCGTTCACTTTTCAGGTAGGCATGAAAAGCGGTGGCACCCTTGGAAGGCTCATTGCGGCCCATTAGGGCGACGGGGTAAACAATCGGTGGATGTGTATCCGCTGGAAATTCGGCAGCCAAAAAGACGGTGGGATCTGCGAGAACATCACTGCGATAAACGATCCCCCATCGCACTTCCCCCAGTGCAACTAATCGAAGCGCCGATCGGACATGATCAGTTTGTACGATCTGTCCTTGAACATCCGTCCAAAGATCGAGAGCCTCTAGGGCTGCTTTGCCATACATCCCGGCTGGAACAGCATCGATGAGCGCCATTGCGATGTGACCAGAACCGAGCGTTGATTGCAGACTTTCTTGTGTTAGCGCAATTTGCTCTCTGGCAACTGAGGCGATGACTAACCTGTTGCTCGCCAAATGGAAGCGACTGTCAGTCATGATCGCTTGGTGTGAGGCTACTTCATCCATCCACAAGACGTTGGCTGTGATTAACAAATCGGCGGGCGCACCTGCGACAACTTGTCGGGCAATTTGTGAGGATCCGGCGAAATTGAACTGAACAGTATGGGGTTGGGTTCTCTCGAATTCGGTACCAATCTCGTCAAGTGCATTTTTGAGGCTGGCAGCGGCAAATACCAAGACGTTGTCAGCTCGCGCTAGTGAACTCCCAAGGCTGATCCATAGGAATATCAGCAATAACCGCAAAATGCCCCCGTTATGTTTTCGGAAATATAACGGGGCAGTATTCAGTAGACCGGTTCGTCCGTCAATGATGCATTGTCTTGATAGACACCACGGGAACGGTCAGATCGAATGTTTTCCCGGATTCAAATTCGAGCGACAAATCGATGGTTGTTCCTGCTTCAAGGGGTGCTTTCAGATCAATCAGCATGATGTGATAGCCGCCGGGTTTCATCACCATGGGTGTAGACGGGTTGATGGCAAACCCGGCCTTCACTTCACGCATTCGCATAACACCGTGATCGTTGATGTGTTCGTGCAGCTCAACAACCGATGCGGCTGAACTCTTGGCTTTGATCAGTCGATCAATTGATGTCGAGCGAATCTCGCCATAAGCACCTGAATTTGGCATACGGCCAATGCTGGCTCGTGTTTGGAAGTTTGAGAAGGTGATGCCATCGGCTGTGACCTGTTCAAATGCCGTTGGATTTGCATTGTGGCCCATGTGTTGGCCATGGTTCATAGCAATAGCTTGGACGGAAAAGAAAACGAGAACTAGCCCGATGAAATAGTTTTTCATAATGAACTCCTGTTGATAAAAATGGTGGATAGATCATCAGGAGACTGTGGGTGGTCCTCGCGCAAAGTGCGCATAGATACGCGTTGCTGTCGTCCGATGATTCAGGGCTGAGTGCTGTTGATCAACTGATCGAACATTGAGAGGATCGAGCTCTGCGCTTTGCATCCCGCTTCCATGAAGCAAGGCAAATGGACAGATGTCATTGGAATCATGGTCTGTTGAATCTGACGGCAAGCTACCGCCTGTCGCTGAGCAGAGAATGAATTGCAGAGAGCCGTCCTGAGCCACAGATGGCATATAGCCATTTGGGATCAATAGCCCAGCGACAAAGAAGCCCAACCAGACGGCGAGAACATAGGGTCTCCCCTCGCTAGGCAAATGTGAACTGCCGTGATTGTTGCTGTGTGTCATGGAGTCAGTTCTCGCGACGGATCATGCGATCGCGCGCTCATTTTTCTGACGGACGGTAGGCTGCGTTCTCTAGCCAGCCCAAGAAACCGCTCTGCATCACAACCACGTTATCGAAACCGGCAACACGAAGTGCGAAGGCGGCTTGCGCGGATAGGGAGCCGGTATTACAGAAGACGATCACTTTCCGATCGGTTGGGATTTCGTCCATGCGCTCGATGACCTGGCGCCACTCGATATGGATGGCTCCCGGGATTGTTTGCTTGTCGAATTGTTCGCTGTCACGGGTATCAATCCAAGTGACCGCTTCGAAGACGGATTGATCAATTTGTTGGGGAAGGATGATGCCAGATTCGTATTCCTGGAACATGAGGTATTCGCCCATCGCTTCGATGACAGCTTCATTGGCCTTGGCTGACATTGACGACAAGAGTCCGAGTGAGATCACGAAGGAAAGAATCAATTTCATGCGTCAGTTCCTGAGGTTGAAGGGTGAAGTTCGGATCGTTGTCGTTGCTTGACGAAGAATAAAGCGCTGAGGCAAATCAGTCCAACCGGGAATGCAATCCAGTTCATGAATTCCCATCCTATCAACTCATAGGCGACACCTGAACTCAAACTGCCAAGGGCCACAGATCCGAAAAGGATGGAGTCATTCAAACCTTGGGCGGTATGTTTTTCATGAGCTCTGTATGTTTCTGTGAGCAAGGCGGTGGATCCGATGAAACCAAAATTCCAACCGAGTCCCAATAAAATGAGGGAGAGGTAGAAATGCTCGAGGGTTATCCCGGCAAGCGCCACTGCTGAGCACAGCATCAACATCATTAAGCCGGCGGCGATGATCTTGCGCTGACCAAATCGGCTGATGAGTTTGCCCGTGAATAGACTTGGGACGAACATCGCTAAGACATGCCATTGGATACCCAATGCAGCCTCAGACACATCAAAGCCACATCCAACCATGGCCAGTGGGGCTGCTGTCATGACAAAGGCCATCAGAGCGTAACTACTGGTTCCGCATAAGACGGCCGTGATAAAGGTCGGGTCTTTGATGAAATCTTGTTTGGTTCGTCCATCAGACCGTTGGATGTTCTGTTTTTCCGGAATCTGGTATGGCAGCAAGGTCATTACAAAGAGTCCAATGAGAAAAAGACCTGCGCCACTTAAGAATGCACCAGCAAAGGGTGTGGGGTAGAGGAGGTCTTTGTTGTGCATGACGATTTGTGGGCCGATGACGGCAGCTGCGATTCCACCAATTAACACCCGCGAGATCGCTTGTGACTTTAACGGAGCATCCACATAATCTGAGGCTGCGAATCGATATTGCTGGACGAAACTATTGGCGCCTCCGGCGAGAAGAAGGCCGATACATAACCCGATAAAGCTGTGCTCGAGAATGGCGACACCTGCCAGAATGATCCCGGCAAATCCAAGAAGAGAACCAGCCATGAATCCGCGTTGACGGCCGATGCGATACATGAAGAGCGATGCAGGGCCAGCCATGAGAGCGACGCCGACATTGAAACCACTGACAGGCAGAGTCGCGAGAGATTTGTCATCGGCTAATAAATAGGCCCCAGCCAATCCGCCGAGTGAGATCACGATGGGAGCCACTGATGCATTGATAGCACTCAAAAGTGCGTAGAGATTGGCAATCGCTAAGGTGTTGGTTGGAAATTTCATGGATCTGTGAAATGGCTCAGTTTTGCTGTTGGAATGCTTGAAGTGCAGTAGGATAAACCCCAACGTCTCCGAATCATAACAATGAGTGCCCCATGCCAACTTTAGATGACATCAGTTCATACCGGATTCAGCCAAACCCGAGCGACCCTCGTTTATCCCGAGTGATCACAGGCGTTAACCAGCATGGTCAACCGACGAAGACATCGGTGATTGAAGAACGACCCCTAACGATCTACCTCAATGCTCAGGAAATTGTGACGGCCATGACGATTGGTGACTATCCAGAGTATTTGGCAGTGGGGTTTTTAAAAAATCAGGGAATGCTGAAACCGGACGATGTCATTGAAATGGTTGAATACGACGAGGAGCTTGATGTGGTCGTGGTTCGCACTGAGCGCGAATCAAATTATGAAGAGAAACTCAGCAAGAAAACCAGAACGTCAGGTTGCGCGGTTGGGACCGTCTTTGGCGATATGATGGAAGGAGTTGATCAAGTCTCCCTGGCTGCCACACCGATCCACACTTCTTGGATCTATCGACTGTCACATTTGATCAATCGCACGCCGAGTTTGTATCTCGAAACGGGAGCGATTCACGGCACGGTCTTGTGTGAAAAGGATCAACCGTTGATCTATATGGAAGATGTTGGTCGGCACAATGCGGTCGATAAAATCTCGGGTTGGATGCATCTGGAGCAAGTGACACCTGATCACAAGATCATGTACACCACTGGACGCTTGACGTCGGAGATGGTGATTAAAACGGCACTCATGGGAATCCCTGTGCTTGTCAGTCGGTCCGGTTTCACTGCTTGGGGTGTCGATATCGCAAAGCAGATCGGGTTGACGCTGATTGGTCGCATGCGAGGTCGTAAATTTGTCTGTTTAAGTGGCGAAGACCGCTTGGTGTTTGATACAGATCCTGACTCGGTCCCTGAAGAGGATAAGAGACACCGGCGAAAGAGTGCTTCTGATGAATGAGCGCATTCTGGGTGTGGTTCTCGCCGGTGGACTTGCCACCCGCATGGGTGGCGCCGACAAAGGGTTGTTACCACTTGGCCAGCGGGCGATCTTAGACGAAGTCCTCGGCCGTCTTGAACCTCAGGTGCATGCCATGGTGATCAATGCCAATGGAGATCCTGATCGCTTTCGTCGTTTTGACCTACCTTGTATTCAAGACTCAATGGAAGGTTATCTCGGGCCACTTGCAGGCGTTTTGGCAGCCTTGGAGTATGCACGTGAGCGCGACTACGATTGGGTTGCTTCTGTGGCCGCAGATACCCCATTTTTCCCCAAGAATTTTGTCGATCAGGCGCGATTGGAGGCGACATCGAAACAAGCGCCTGTCGTTCTGGCTTCAAGCTTTGATCATGGCAAATCGAAATGGATGCGCCATCCCACCTTTGGACTTTGGCATCCCTCGCTGATTGATGATCTGCGACAAGCGCTCACTGAGGGTGTCCGCAAAATTGTGATGTGGACCGATTCAGTGGGTGGTACGGATGTCCGATTCACACATCCCTCGTCGGAACTGGATCCATTTTACAACGTCAACACCCCTGAGGATTTGGTGATTGCACAACAGGAGATTCGTTGATGGAGACACCAGTATTTGGGGTGGTCGGCTGGAAAAATTCTGGGAAGACGACGTTGACTGAGCGCCTTGTTGCAGAATTCTCTGCCCGCGGGTTGCGAGTCTCGATGGTGAAGCATACCCACCATAACGTCGACGTTGATCGGTCAGGGACAGATAGCTATCGGCACCGTTTGGCAGGCGCACAGGAGGTCATGTTGGCTGGTGGTTCACGGTTTGCGTTAATGCACGAGTATCGTGACCAACCTGAGTTTGAGCTGGCTGACTTGCTCGTACGGATGTCGCCCTGCGATTTGGTGTTAGTTGAAGGCTTTAAGAAAACGCCGATCCCTAAACTGGAAGTGCATCGGCAAGAGCGCGCCATGGATTTACTTGCACAATCAGATGACAGCATCCTTGCGGTCGCCGCTGACTGTGACGTCTCGGGGCTTGATATCCCAGTGTTCGATCTCAACGATATACCCCAGATAGCTGACTTTATTTGGAAACACACCCATGCCTGAAATCCAGCCGCCACCACTTCGAAATGATTGTTTTGCATTACCCCCTGGGGTGGATTGGACACCTGTTGCGGAGGCGAAGTCGTTACTTCGGCAAGCGCTCTCGGTGGTCGTGAGTTCAGGGCAATTGATCCCCGTTGAAGAGGCCTGTGATCGGATACTGTCGAGTGATATTGGCGCCGTTCGGTCAAACCCACCTGGATCAAATTCAGCGGTTGATGGTTACGGCTTTGCAGGGCCCATCGCTGAAGGCCCCCAAATTATGGATTTGTGCGAGGGGCGTGCCGCAGCGGGAGTACCATTTCAAGGGCGAGTCGAGCCAGGGCAGGCTTGCCGGATTCTGACAGGAGCCATTTTACCTGAGGGTGTGGACACGGTTGTTCTGGAAGAAGACTGCACCATTGAGCCCAACCGGATTGCATTTAATGGCCCATTGAAACAGTGGTCAAATACCCGTGAAGCGGGTGAAGACGTCATTCTTGGGACCCCCATTTTTCAGGCCGGCCGGCGTCTGACATCAACGGATCTTTCGTTGTTAGCATCAGCTGGTGTGGCCGAAGTCAACGTCTATTCACGATTACGTGTGGGAGTGTTATCCACTGGCGATGAGCTGAGGATGCCTGGGCAGACTGCTGATGATTGGCAAATCTACGATGCCAATCGGTTAATGCTGTTGTCGATGATTCGAGATCTTGGGTTTGAAGCGGTTGACCTTGGTTTGGTTGAGGATTCGCGGGACACCGTTCGAGATACCTTGAATCAAGGTGCGCAATTGTGCGATCTCATCATTACATCTGGTGGTGCGTCAGCCGGTGACGAAGATCATATTTCCGCAATCTTAAAAGCAGAGGGGCAGCTAACCAGTTGGCGAATTGCGTTGAAGCCAGGTCGCCCATTGGCATTGGGGGTTTGGAACGAGACGCCGGTCATTGGTCTCCCAGGGAATCCGGTTGCAGCCTGGGTATGCACGATGGTTTTTGGTCGTCCGGCAATGGAAGTGTTGGCCGGTGGTCTTTGGCGAGAGTCTCGTGGTTATCAAGTTGTGGCTGCTTTCACCAAAAAGAAACGACGCGGTCGCTCTGAGTATTTGCGAGCTCGGCTCAATGCCGATGGGCAAGTTGAAGTGTTTCCATCGGAAGGATCTGGGCGGATCTCGAGTATCAGTTGGTCGGATGGATTGGTGGAAATTGGTTTCGAAGAGGAGATGATCGAACCGGGATCGGTGGTTCGATACATCCCCTATGCAGAATTCCTAAGGCCGTCTCAATCAACAGACCCGTGAACTGCAAAGGCGTCAAGGGATGCACTTTGCGGATGATTGAATCGAAATGATTCATGAACACCGGTGTCGTTGAGCGTTCGGCTGACCATTAAAAGGGTATTGTCATCATGGTCTTCGCACATACTCTGCATGTGATCCAATTCTTCTTTGGCCACTGGTAAAGCGGCGTCCATGTCGGGCGCGCCATAGTGCTCCACAAAGTGTGCCGCTAACTGTTGAATCAACCGCTCATATTCGGATTCGGTAATTGATGTAATCGCCACAAAGGTCGCTCGGCCAAAAGATTCAAGCGATAGCCACCCGTTAGAAAACGCTTGTCTCGGTTTGCCATTTAAATTCTCTTCACTCCAGTTGGAGAACTCAAAACCGCCACTAATTGCCCATTCGCCAGCATTAGCTGGATGATCAAAAACGTTGTCATCAGATTCATCAAGCCGAATTATACGTGCGAGTTTCATGGTGTCATCTCATCGATCAGGTGATGGATGCTCGTTAACCCATCACGTTTCAGTAAGAGACTTCCTTGTCCATCGGTGCCAACAAACGTACCCTCAGCTGGGTAGGTGATGTCTGAGCCAATTGAGTCGCATTTGGCTCGCCAGTGATCTTGGATCGCTTGATAGCCTTCATCTTCAAAGGTGTTTAACCAGACCAATGTATGCCTTGACCAGCTCTCAATGATTTGTGGCACGGTCAGTTCGATGCACCCTTCCTCATACAGCCACGTTTGTGACGGATCAGAGCCAGCTTCCAATGACTCCGGCCGAACGAAAGGCACCCTTAACCCGATGACTAGCCACTCAGGGATCTCATCTGGTTGTGTGGTGGATGCTTTGAACCGAAGTTCACCACATCGAGCGGCATTGATCTTCAGCTGACTTGGCCACACAAAATGCACAGCGAGTTCCGGTGGACCCAATGCGCCAAGGCTGTCGGCGAGCGAGAGCATTAATGCATGAATCACCGAAACGCTATCTTTCAGAGGTAACTCTGGTGCGAGCGTGATCGCTGCGCGTAACGTGTCTCTATCTTCAGCGTAAAACACAGTTCCAGGATCGCAGCCCATCATCGATGCCCCAACAGCCTTGGCGAAGGGGTCGAGATCGCGAGCAACTTTTTCTCCGCTCAATAGCGGAGGGAAGGTGGGGTCTGTAATCACATCGCCGAAAATCAATTCAGAACCTCACTTGCGATTAATAAATCGGCAATATCGAGAAACGCTTTGGCTTGCGGGCTCGATGGCTTTGAGACGACCATCGGCACGCCACCATCAGAAGCGATGCGAATATTCAGATCGAGAGGGATTTCGCCTAAGAAAGGAATCCCTTGTTTTTCAGCTTCGGCTTTGGCGCCGCCATGACCGAATGGATGATGTTCTTTCTGACATCCATCGCAGACAAACGAGGCCATGTTCTCAACAAACCCGAGTAACGGGACGTTCATGCGCTTGAACATATCAATCCCTTTTTTTGCATCCAGCAGGGCAATGTCCTGTGGCGTTGAGACGATCACTGCACCGGTGACATCTACTTTCTGACTGAGCGTCATTTGCACGTCGCCTGTCCCTGGTGGCAAGTCCACCAGTAGAACATCGAGTTGTCCCCACTGCACCTGACCGAGCATCTGCTGCAATGCACCCATTAGCATGGGTCCACGCCAGATCAATGCTTCGTCATCTGGCATCATCAGCCCGAGTGACATCACAGTCACGCCATGGTTGCGCAGCGGAAGGATGGTTTGTCCATCTGGGCTCGAAGGGCGCCCGCTGACACCAAGCATCCGTGGCTGGCTAGGCCCGTAAACGTCGGCATCCAGCAGGCCCACTTTGAGGCCACGCATGGCGAGTGCAACAGCCAAATTGGCTGAAACGGTTGATTTTCCGACGCCGCCTTTTCCTGAAGCGACGGCAACGATGTGTTTGACGCCTTTGACTTCAAGTGGTGGCTGAGCTTCTTTTTTTGGTGCTTGTCCGCCGCCATCGGTGGCAATGACGCCTGCATCTTTGAATTCGGGATTACTCACTTCAATGTCCTGTTTTTTGCTATGGAAGCTCGACTGTACCTTTCACTTCATGGTTCAGGCCGATCGCGTCGCAACGCAGTGTGACCGTCAAATCGAGACTTGTTAAGTCAGAGTTGGATTCGATGGCGCGAACCGCATCTTCGATCTTCTGTTGTGACGTGACTCCGACGGATTTGAGAAACTTACGCATGGATAAATTGAAGTTATCTTCGCTCATAGCGATCTCCTATGTCATGATTACAATGACTTGTCTCAATGTTATGAGGTGGTGTCAATTGATTAGAAAAACAATAAAACTTCTGGTTGCATCTTGGTTGAGCGCACTGCTCATTAGCCAACCGCAGGCCTACGCGCTCAGTTTGTCTCACGATCGCGCAGTACCAGCTGACTTGATTCAGTATATCGTCCCTAGATTTTCCCTGAAAACTCGCATTCGTTTTGAACGCGTCGATTCTTCTGGTGATATTCAGTTTGTGACCGAGCGCCCAGAAGGTGGGACTCAAGTGTTGCAGTTGGTCTCCGGCGAAACTGTATACATCCGCGCCATGGGTGAGGCTGCGCAAAGTTCTGATTATCTGGCGTTTGTTGATTGGCTTATCAGTGAACCGGGTCGTGCGACAATTTCGGACTTCCAAATCGATGGTCAACAGGTTGCGATTCCTGCTGAAGCACAAGAAGCTGCGCCGATCGAAATCGTCATTGTCGGCGATTTGGATCGTGGGCAAGAGCTGTCGTGGAACCACTGTCGCAGGTGTCATAAAGTTGATCGTGCAGATAAATACGCCGGAATCGGGAACGCTCCATCTTTTCACGCGATGCGCTCGTTTGATGACTGGTATCTGCGCTTCTCCACCTTTTACACGGTCTCTCCGCATAAAGCCCTGATTTCCGTGAAAGGCTCTGGAATTGAGCAGGACCGGGGCTTGATCACGATTGCCCCGATTGATCTTCAAATGAGTGACATCAATGACATCGTCGCTTTTGTTCATACACTGACGCCGCTCGACTTGGGTCAACCTCTTCAATTTAATCCTTAACTGTCGAGGTAGTCATCGGTGGTGCGGACGCGCGGACGGTCGGGTCCGCGTAATGGCGCATTTTCATCGTGATACTGAGCATTGATGCGGCAGTCATCACACATTTTGACCAGTTTGGTGTTGTCGGAGTTGGTATACATCCAGTGATTGCCTTCGAGCTTTTCAATAATCCGTTCAATGGTTGATTTCACGCCAAATGGACGACCGCATTCAATGCATTCAAATGGATCTTCTCCATGTAGCGACACCTGCTCAAGGGTCTGCTTCCCAAAGCTGAGCTGCGGTTTCAATGTGATGGCTTGCTCTGGACAAGTATTGGCGCAAAGTCCACATTGCACGCAAGCATTTTCAACCAGATTAATTTCTGGCCGATCGGATCGATCATTGAGGGCTCCTGTTGGGCATTGCGAGACGCAGGCCAAACACAACGTGCACTTATCGGAATCAACTTCAATTGCTCCGTAGGGATCGCCGGCTTCGAGTGCGACCGAGATCGCTTGTTCACCATCGTGTTCAAGGAAGGCGGCGATGACCCGCTTGGCAACCTCGCGACGACCACCGAGTAAAGCTACCTCATCATGTTTGAGGGCTGGCATGCGTGTCCCGTAGAGCGCAGATTCCAATGACGCCACATCACGGACTTCAAGGATACGCACGCGAGCTGGATCCAAGCGAGTTGAACTTAATAGCCGGTGCGTTAGCCCAGACTGATTTGCAATCGCTGTTTTCGCTGTTTGCGGCGACTTTAAAATCAATGCTTCGCTTCCACCAGCAGCGAGTGTTGCCAATAATTCCGCATGGCCAATGAGTTCGACATTGTCCACCTCGTAGGGAATGACATCAGCGGGGAGTCCTTGACTAAATCGAGCGGCATCAGAAATTAATTGGCGTCCAAAGGTCCGATCAATAAAGAGAACGCGAGGCGGAATGTCCGCATGCGCCGTAAATGTCTGGATCAGTGTTTTTAGGCGTTCGACTAAAAATTCAAATGGCGGGTCATCATAGAGAATCGCACCTGTTGGGCAGACTGATGCACAACCCCCGCAACCCCCGCACATGTCGGGGTCGACGTAAATTCCGTCACCGTTGGATCGAATTGCTTTTGCGCCACAGGTATCGATGCATCGAGTACACCCGATTTTTTGTGACCTTGAGTGAGCGCAAATCGATCCTTCATATTTCACATAGAGCGGCTTCTCAAACGTGCCGACGAGGGCTTTCGTTTGTGCGCCGAGGGTGCTGAGACGAATTGCATCAGGATGCGGGGCTCGGAGATAGCCGTCGCGGGTTGCTTCAGCGGCGAGCAACGATTCTTCAGAGACTAAATCGATGACAATATCGCAAGTCGAACTGGCTGAGTCCCGTGGAGTCGTGAATTGGCTCGCCCCACGTCCGGTCGCAACTAATGTTGAAAATTGATTGAAGACCACGTCAAAAGCGCCGAGTCCTCCGGACACAGACTGAATTTGGCCAATAGCGAGGTCATAGTGCGCTGAGGGTCGGATTTCCTCTGGCGATTGTTCGAGCACACAGGTCACTGCCAACTCCTTACCCAGCGCTTCTGCAAATGACAGGGCCGATGCGTCTTTCGCGATGATGAGACAGGTGCCATTAGAGGCAACCTCTCTCACTTTCGTGCCTGGTCGATCAAGGGTTGCATCAGCCAATAAGGCGAGTTGTTTGGCTTCGACCTGTTTTGCTTGTTCATTAGCTCCCGTCCAGCCGGCGCGGTCCCTAAGATCGATCAGGTCGAGCGATGCTTGAAGTGCGTTTTCTGCCTGCAGTTCTTCGGTCAGCTGTTCAAATATGCGGGCTTGTTGCTCGCAAGCAAACACAACTTGATCGCGTTGCGACAGTGCTGCGACTGCCACATCCATATCCTGACCGCAGAGTTGGTCAGTCATAATGACATCATCAAAGCCCTGCGACTTAAATGCTTCGGGGTTGTATTTGATGCTGTGATCGCAACTACAAAGAATCAGAGTTTTATTTGTTTTCATTTGTGGGGCTATTTTTTTCATGTGATATCACCATAGACTACCCTCAGTAAGGGCAAATATGACAAAAAGAAGACCTCAAGGTGAAAAATCTGTGAGCGACCCAAAGCAACCGATCGATCAATCTGACTTATTTGCGGCGCGCATGATTTCCATGCCAGTGGGGATCATCGTGAGTCGGTCCCCCGGTGTAACACGCTGGGCAACCGAGATCTGGAAACCGTCGGGCCTGATCCCGGGAGCTGATATTGCGCACTGGGTAGAGCTTCGTTCGGAAGGTGACGTGACCCATTATCATGCGCGGACTCTTCCTTTGACACTGCATCGAGCTGAGGTTGAAGCCTATCGTATGGCGTTATCTATGGGCATCCCTTCGGCGTTTGTCATTCTTGACGAGGACGAGTCAGGGGAATCGCCTGGGGGCTGGCAGGTTTCTGATCTCACCCTTTCGCCGTATGAAGCTCAAGATATGCTGGATAGCGGTTTTAGTTTGGTTGAGCCAGTCCCGATTCCTCATGTGATTGCGAGTTGGGCGCAACAATTTGTCGATCACCATTTTGTTGAAGAGCCGTTTAAAAAGCGAAAGCGTGATCGGTTTGACCTGCAGCAGGTCGATGAAGGGATTGGAGACCCTCGGGTGAGTCAAGGTAGTGATGTTTATCTGTCGCCCGCGTCAATACGAAAGAGGAAAAAGCATTGAGCGAAGACAAAGGATTCTTGTCTCGGTGGTCAGATCGTAAGCTGAGCACCGATTTGGCTGAGATTGAGGCGCCGATATCGGATCTGGAGAAGGCGAGAGAACCAACTGATGAATTCGATGGCAAGTCAGATGATGAGATCATGTCCATCCTCGAATTGCCGGACCCAGGAACTTTGAAGCTCGGCGATACGGTTGAGAAGTTTATGGACGGACGTGTTCCAGAGCGCATTCGCGCCCGCGCTCTCCGTGCGTTTTGGAAAACTAATCCTGTGCTAGCGAACATCGATGGATTGGATGAATACTGCGAGGACTACACGGATGCGGCGACGGTCATAGAAAATTTGCAAACTGCCTACCAAGTTGGCAAGGGGTATGCGATCCAGGCGCTGGATGCAATTGAATCTCTTGCTGATCAAGATAGTGCAATCGAAGATGAAAACATAGATGCTATTGACCAGAGTATTTCTTCTGACCGACAGCGGTTAGAAGCGTCTGCTAATGATAATCCTCAAATTGACTGCGATGTGGTGGATGCAGATGCTGACGATGAGCAGACCTTGGATGAGCCGCCCCGGGCAACAGCGCAGTCGACAACGCCTCAGCCTCGGCGGATGACTTTCGACTAAACATATTGTAATACCAGACTAAAAAGGTATTATCAGTCGGCGCGGAATAAAAAAGCCAAGGAATGGCCGCTCAACAAGGTGAATGAGTGATTATAAATGACCGTTGATGCTACGATTGAGATAACAAGCCCCCCGGTGGTTCCTGAAGATCAGGACCGAGCATCGTTATATTCGTTACTTGGTAACTTGCTGCTACAGGTGCCTGACAAACTAATCCTGGATCGCTTGGCCGCCTTGACAAAAGGTGACGGTGAGATAGGCGGGGTCATCGAAACTCTCTCTCAAGTCGCTAGGTCTATGAATCCCGGATCGGCTGAGCGCGAATTCAACGCTCTTTTTATCGGTGTTGGGCGCGGCGAGGTGTTGCCGTATGCAAGCTATTACCTCACCGGATTTCTTCACGAAAAACCATTGGCCGATCTGCGCGCCAAAATGCGTTCTTTGGGCATCCAGCGGAAGCAAGGTATTTCTGAACCGGAAGATCATCTCGGTGCTCTCTGTGAAATGATGGCGGGAATGATTACAGGTGCCTTTGGGCAACCGATGCCTTTGCAAACCCAAAAAGAATTTTTCAATGCGCATATTGCCCCTTGGGCATCGCATTGTTTCAACGATCTCGAAAAAGCGGAAAATGCATTGCTCTACGCTCCAGTCGGCTCCCTAGGCCGGCTATTTGTGGAGATTGAGCAAGAATCTTTTCGTATCGAGTAGGCCGTAAGGCAAAAAAGTGTGAAAGCACAACAAGGAGATGTTCATGAGTGAACAGAAAACAACACAGGCAGGGCGCCGTGGCTTCTTGAAACTTGTAACAACTGGGTTGCCAGTTGCAGCGGTCGCTGCGGCAGCGGGAACGCAAGCGTTAGCAAGTTCTGAAGTAGAGATTCGTCAAACTAGTGGTCTTCGCAAGAATGATCATTACAAGAAGTATCTCGAGACAGCACGGTTCTAATAAAAACGAATAACGTCAGGTTGCAATTGGCCCTGATCAGTTATTCACAGAAATCCTGAGGAGGATTTTCATGTTAAGGAAAAAGGCGAATGGGGTAGCAGTTGGCTCCCAAGTGTCATCCTTACTGAAAAACGTAGTCTCTCACAAAATGGATCGGCGGACGTTCTTGCGTTCAACCGGTTTAGCTGTGGGTGGTCTGGCTGCGTTTTCGATGACGCCACGTTCGGTTGAGGCAGCGGCCTCAGCATCGGGCGATGCGAAAACTGAAATCAAAAAGAGCGTTTGTACGCACTGTTCGGTCGGCTGTACGGTCCAGGCTGAAGTGCGTGATGGCGTATGGGTTGGGCAGGAGCCTGGTTGGGACTCCCCGTTTAACCTTGGGTCACACTGTGCAAAAGGTTCTGCGGTTCGCGAACTTGGCCATGGTGAGCGCCGCCTGAAGTATCCAATGAAGTTGGTCAATGGTACCTACACCCGTATCTCATGGGAGCAGGCGATCAATGAGATTGGTGACCAGATGCTCAAGATTCGCGAAGAAAGCGGTCCAGACAGTGTGTACTGGTTGGGTTCTGCGAAGACAAACAACGAGCAGTCTTATCTATATCGGAAGTTTGCTGCTTACTGGGGTACAAACAATGTTGACCACCAGGCGCGTATCTGTCACTCGACCACTGTAGCAGGTGTTGCGAACACTTGGGGTTACGGTGCGATGACTAACTCGTATAACGACATTCACAATTCGAAAGCGATTTTCCTGATTGGTGGTAACCCTGCGGAAGCACACCCAGTGTCTTTGCAACACATCATGAAGGCAAAAGAGCAAAATAACGCTCCAGTGATTGTTTGTGATCCACGCTTTACTCGCACAGCCGCTCATGCGGATGAGTATGTGCGTTTCCGTCCGGGCACTGATGTCCCTCTAGTGTGGGGTATCTTGTGGCACATCTTTGAGAATGGTTGGGAAGATAAAGAGTTCATCCGGACGCGAGTTTGGGGCATGGACGACATCAAAAATGAAGTCGCCAAGTGGACACCAGAAGAAGTGGAGCGCGTGACTGGAACTCCAGGCTCTCAGCTCGAGCGTGTCGCGCGTACTTTGGCTAATAACCGTCCAGGCACAGTAATTTGGTGTATGGGTGGTACTCAGCATCACAACGGTAATAACAACACACGCGCGTACTGTATCCTTCAGTTGGCTCTTGGAAACATGGGTACAACTGGTGGCGGTACGAACATTTTCCGTGGCCACGATAACGTTCAGGGCGCAACGGACTTGGGTGTACTTGCGAACACATTGCCTGGCTACTACGGCCTAGCGGCAGGTTCTTGGGCGCACTGGGCTCGTGTATGGGGTGAAGACCTCGATTGGCTGAAGGGTCGTTTCGCGACCATGAAGACCAAAGATGGCAAGACTAAGACCATGATGAATGAGCACGGTATTACGGTGTCTCGTTGGATCGATGGTGTTTTGGAAGCCAAAGAAAACCTCGGTCAGCCAGATAACACTCGTGCGATGGTGCTTTGGGGTCACGCTCCAAACTCACAAACTCGCCAAGTGGACATGAAAGCTGCAATGGAGAAGTTGGATGTTTTGGTTGTGGTTGATCCGCATCCAACAGTGTCAGCGGTCCTCCATGATCGGAAAGATGGTGTTTATCTACTTCCAACAACCACTCAGTTTGAAACGTACGGCTCTGTTACAGCGTCAAATCGTTCAATCCAGTGGCGTGAAAAGGTTGTCGATCCATTGTTTGAATCGAAGCCAGACCACGTGATCATGAAGTTGTTTGCAGATAAGTTCGGTTTTACCGATCGTCTGTTCCGCAACATTAAGGTGAATGGTGATGAGCCGTTGATTGAGGACATTACACGCGAGATTAACCGCGGTATGTGGACTATTGGCTACACAGGCCAGTCGCCAGAGCGTTTGCAAGCGCATATGGCTAACCAGCACACCTTCGACAAGACTACCCTGCAAGCTGTAGGCGGTCCGTGTGACGGTGACTATTATGGTATGCCTTGGCCAGCTTGGGGTACGCCTGAGATGAAGCATCCGGGTACGCCAAATCTTTACGACATGTCCAAACCGGTCTCGAAAGGTGGTTTGACCTTCCGCGCACGCTTTGGTGTTGAAAGAAATGGTGAGAATCTGCTTGCAGAAGGCGTGTACTCTCAAGGTTCTGAGATCAAAGATGGTTATCCAGAATTCACCATGCAAATGTTGATGGATTTGGGTTGGGATAAGGATCTTACCTCAGACGAGCGCGCAGCTATCGATAAGGTCGCTGGAGCGAAGACAAACTGGAAGACCGACCTCTCAGGCGGTATTCAGCGAGTTGCAATCAAGCATGAGTGTGCTCCATTCGGTAACGCGAAGGCCCGCTGCGTGGTTTGGAACTTCCCAGATCCAGTACCACTGCACCGGGAACCGTTGTACACCAACCGTCGCGATCTCGTGAAGGATTATCCAACATATAAGGACCGTCATTTCACTCGCGTACCAACTCTGTATGAGTCAATCCAGAAGCAAGACTTCTCGAAAGATTTTCCAATCATCCTGACCTCAGGTCGTTTGGTTGAATACGAAGGCGGTGGTGACGAAACCCGTTCTAACCCATGGCTTGCTGAGCTACAGCAGGAAATGTTCGTTGAGGTGAATCCTCGTGATGCGAACAATCTTGGTGTACGCGATGGCGAAATGGTCTGGTTGGAAGGCCCAGAGGGCGGAAAGGTAAAAGTGAAAGCCATGGTTACTGAGCGCGTCGGCGTCGGTGTAGCCTTCATGCCATTCCACTTCGGCGGTATGTTCCAAGGCGAAGACCTTCGTGCCAAGTATCCAGACGGAGCTGATCCGTATGTGCTTGGAGAATCAGCAAACACAGCAATGACATATGGCTACGATTCGGTGACCCAAATGCAGGAAACCAAAGCGAGCTTGTGTCGAATCATGCCAGCGTAAGGAGGATAAATTATGTCATTAGGTGGAAAGGCGAGAGCCAAGTTCCTATGCGACTCCGAGCGCTGCATTGAATGTAACGCTTGTGTAACAGCATGTAAGAACGAAAACGAAGTGCCCTGGGGCATTAACCGTCGTCGCGTGGTAACCATCAATGATGGTAAGCCAGGTGAGCGGTCAATCTCTGTGGCTTGTATGCACTGTTCAGACGCGCCTTGTATGGCGGTCTGTCCTGTTGACTGTTTCTACCAAACAGATGACGGGATCGTATTGCACTCGAAAGACCTGTGTATCGGTTGCGGCTACTGCTTCTACGCGTGTCCGTTCGGTGCGCCACAGTTCCCGCAGGCGGGTAACTTTGGTTCACGAGGCAAAATGGATAAGTGCACATTCTGCTCCGGTGGTCCTGAAGAGGACAACTCGCAGGCTGAATTCCAAAAGTACGGAAGTAACCGTATCGCGGAAGGCAAGCTACCTGCGTGTGCCGAGCAGTGCGCGACCAAAGCACTTTTGGCCGGCGACGGTGACGACGTCGCAGCGATTTATCGCGAACGCGTTGTAACACGTGGCTTCGGTTCAGGTGCTTGGGGCTGGGGAACCGCCTACGAGAAGAAAGGCGGCTAACAGCCAAACGGACGGCGGGGTTCGCCCCGCCTGTCTGTTTTATCAACTCAACAACGATTCCTGAGGTCGTCATGAATTTAAAGGTAGTAGGTGCGTGTTTAATCGCACTATTGACGTTTGCTGTGACTCCGGCTTATTCCCAAGACGAGGGTCAACGTGCATCGACAGGCGGCGCGCAGACGCTAGAGGATATTCTTGCGCGGCAGAAAGGACTCAAAGTCGACGAATCGTTTCGTCGTGATAATTTAGGAAACCCAGAGAATGCCCAGCCAATTTCAGGCAATTTGGGATCATTGGGTGGTGTGTCAAACTCCGACATTTATCGCGGAATTCGTTATTCAGAGACGGATGTGAAAGTCTCGAATAATGGTCCGGCCGCTGAAATTTTAGTTCAAGACGGTGGCATGTCTTGGCTACTCACCCGCGAGGGCACCATTCGAACGTTTGCAGGCTACGGAATTGGTGGAATCATCATCGCTCTCGCGGCTTTCTATTTCATGCGCGGTCGCATGACAATTGAAGGTGGGCCGTCTGGCCAGACGATCGAGCGATTTAAATCTTTTGAACGATTTGGTCATTGGTGCTTAGCTGGTTCATTTATCATGCTCGCATGTACCGGACTTTTATTGCTCTTTGGACGATCAGTCATCATCCCGGTCTTTGGTCATGAAGCCAATTCCACGATTGCTACGTTCTCAATTTGGGTACACAACAACATCGCTTGGGTTTTCATGGCTTCGCTGGTTGCGATTTTTGTCATGTGGGTCGCACATAATATTCCAAGTAAGTTGGACCTCGTATGGTTCGCCAAAGGTGGTGGAATCATTGGTAATGGTCATCCATCAGCCAAGAAGTTCAACGGCGGCCAGAAGCTCATTTTCTGGATGACGATTGTACTGGGAACCTCAGTCTCAATGTCGGGTCTGTCGTTATTATTCCCGTTTGAAATGCCGATGTTCGCCAAGACCTTCGCCATGATCAATACGGTACTGCCAGCGATGGGCTTACCAACAGAGCTACTTCCCCACGAAGAGATGCAGCTCGCCCACCTTTGGCATGCGATTGTCGCTACTACCATGATCATTGCGATCATCGCTCATATCTACATTGGAAGTGTGGGGATGGAAGGCGCATTTGATGCGATGGGTGACGGACAAGTCGATCTCGAATGGGCGCGTCAGCACCATGATCTATGGGTCGAAGAGGAGCAAGCGAAAGGCTCTCCAATTCGTCAGGTAGGGGATATTCGATGAAGACAATGCTCGCAGCGTTTGCGTTTACGATTGCAGTCTCTTTCGGTGCGTATTTTGTATTAAACGAAATGGGTTTCTCATCAGCAGAAGTCCAATCGGCACCGTCAGTGCGGCTTGATTGACGCGAACTCAGTGGAGTTGGAGATCGACGTTGTCGGTCTCCGATGTCCATTACCGGTACTCAAATTGAAAAAGCGGATTGAGCCTCTGCCGCCAGGCTCTCTGGTCCGGTTGATCACGAGCGACCCGACGACCCTCAAAGACGTGCCCTCCTATTGCACCTTGGTTGGTCATGAGCTTGTCTCGCTACAATCAGAACATCCGCCGTTTGAATTCTTTATCAGGATGGCTGGCAAAACTTAGGGATGACAGTGGCTGAGCCTGGAGATCAGTATGCGTTTTGTTGTTCTGCTTATCACAATTGTTTCAGCGTCACTCAATGTGTCCGTTGCGTTTGATCGCTATACCGCACATGGTGGACCAATTAAGGGCCTCGCCTTTTCCTCAAAACTTGATTTGTTAGTCAGCACCAGCTTCGACTATACCGCGGTCGTTTGGGATTCGACGACCATGCAGGAGCTGAAGCAACTCATTGGTCATAATGCGGCGGTGAATACCGCGGCGTTCTCTCCCGATGGTCAGTGGCTCGCAACTGCAGGCGACGATAACCAAGTACTCCTTTGGTCAGTCACTGAGATCAAAGACGCCACTGCCTCGCCGAAGCCGATCGCTTTGATCGGTCATACAGCGAAAGTGATCCATCTCGCATTCAACGCTGACAGCACTCGGTTGGCATCTTCCAGTTGGGATAGGCGTGTTGGGCTTTGGGACGTTCCAAATCGGCAGTCAATTCGTTTTTTTCAAGGTCATCAAGGGCCTGTGAATGCCGCTGAATTCCATCCGACCCAACCACGCCTCTATTCCGCTGGTGGAGATGGACATATACGGCTGTGGAATTTAGACACCGGAGAGTACGTTCGCAGCATTATTAAAAATGGATTCGGTATCAACGTGATGGCTTTGAGCGCCGAATTAAATGTACTTGCTTATGGTGGCTCCAACGGCGTGATGAAGAGCGTCAGCCTCGATGAGTCGGGTCCTGCAATCGATCTTTGGGTTGGTGGACCACCCGTTCTTGCCATAGCGATCGAGCCGCAATCAGAAAAAATGGCGTTTGGTACAGCCGAAGGTCGAGTCGTCATCGCTGATGCGTTGGTTGGTGAAATCCAGCATGACTTTCATGCGGTTAAAGGACCGATTTGGGCGATGCGATTAGGAGAGAATGCGGAATCCCTGTACTTCGCTGGCTTGGACGACTGGATCACGAAAATCAATTTGGGTGACTTCATCGTACCTCATCCGCTCGCTGATCGAGATCGCCGGTTTCATCCGGATGAACCGATTGATAATGGACAAAAGCAGTTCGCGCGAAAATGCAGTGTCTGTCATACCTTAACGCCCTCCAGCAAGCGGCGCGCAGGTCCGACGTTATACGGCGTCTTTGGACGCAAAGTTGGGGCTGTTGAAGACTACCCATATTCTCAAGAGTTGCTAGATATGGAACTCGTTTGGAATGAAGACACCATCGACTTACTCTTTAAAGAAGGTCCGGATGTTGTGACGCCAGGCTCAAAGATGCCTGTCCAACGGATCAAAGGTGAACAGGATCGAGCCGACCTCATTAGCTATCTCAAGCGGGCGACCGAGCCTCAGTGAAACCACTGGTCGCTGCATTATTGTTCCTGGTCGCCATTGCTGCTCAATCAGATCACGGGCCTCGAACCTGGGAGAGGACTCATGCATCGGTCGTTTCGGTCTTACCAACATGGCCCGGTTACGAAAAGCCAGGCTTCGGAGCGCCGTTAGGAGTTGCGCCAGAGGGCAGTGGGGTTGTTATCGGGCTCGATGCGCATAGAGAATCACGTTGGATCCTGACCGCAGCACACGTGGTCAACCGTGCGACAGAAATCGTGATCAAACCATCTGACCGTCTATCCCAACCGGCAAAAGTCGTCTGGCTTGACGAAGACTCAGACGTTGCGCTGTTAGAAGTCCGAGAGGCTTTGCCGGCGCTGACTCTGGCTAAGCAATCGGCCTTACCGGGGGAGCATGTATGTGCACTCGGAAATCCATTCGGCTTAGGAGTCAGTATGAGTTGTGGTGTCATCGCAGGTCCGAACCGACAGGGGATTGGACTGAATAGGATCGAGGATTTCATTCAGACTGATGCAGCC
>Ga0255764_10000074_pt1 | contig 85000 bp, 61 predicted proteins | sample 071ome_30_FD_179964 | JGI IMG/M metagenome (GOLD analysis project Ga0255764, IMG submission 179964) | Coastal salt marsh microbial communities from the Groves Creek Marsh, Skidaway Island, Georgia - 071406AT metaG (version 2) | ecosystem: Environmental > Aquatic > Marine > Intertidal zone >... | reverse complement strand
CGGATATGGGGCAGGTGTCCAGTCAGGGCACCTTGGCGCATTTATACATCAACGGAGCTTACAAAGGATACTACAATCCCACCGAACGCATCGATGAAGACTTTCTTGATTCCTGGCAGGGGGGGGGCGGTGATTATGACATCATTGCTCAGTTCGGTGAAGTGCGGTCAGGAAATACCACTGAATGGAATCGGCTGAAGACGGCGATGAACCGTGATCTGTCTGCGGCTTCCAATTACCGGCTCGCCGGTCAGATGCTGGATATCGACAGCTTCATCGACTACCTGATCTTGAACATATATGTCGGAACGCGTGACTGGCCCCACAACAATTGGCGCGCAGCGCGTGAGCGGGTGGATGGAGCGAAATGGAGGTTTTATGTTTGGGATGCCGAATGGTCCTTTTTCAATGCTGGCGGTGATGTGCGTCATAACACCTTGACGGAGGAGTTGGTGGTTGCTCAGGACATCGCCCGATTCTACCAATCCCTGGCGAAGAACAGTGATTTTAGGGTGCGTTTTGCCGACCGGGTTCATCGGCACTTTTTTGGTGATGGAGCGTTGACGGATGAACACATCCTGGAGCGTTATGAGGCATTGCGAGATGGCTTGGCGGGAGTTGTCAGGATCACGGATTCAATCGCCACCAGCTGGATTCCGCAGCGGCGAGCCATTGTTTTGGGACAACTTGCTCAAGAGGGATTGTTCCTGGCTGACGATGTTCCCCGGTTTTCCGTTCCCCCGGGAAGTGTAAGGGACGCACGCGTGAGCTTATCCACTGATGAAGGGGACATATACTACACGCTTGATGGAACCGATCCCTTCCTGCCTGAAAGCAGCTCCGAGAATCTCATGGAACTGGTCGCCGAGCGAGCGACAAAATATGCGTTTGTCCCAACCGATGGAACGATCCGAAGTTCCTGGCGATCGAATATAACTGACTTCGATGACTCAGACTGGCTGAGGGGCCGAGGTGGTGTGGGATATGATCGGGCACAAACGTATGATTCCCATATCGGTATCGATGTGAGCGATGAAATGATAGGCAAGAACACTTCCGTATACATTCGCATCCCATTCAATGTTCGATTGCGTGATTTGGAAAATCACAACCTCATGAATCTGCTTGTCAAATATGATGATGGATTCACCGCATTTTTGAATGGCAGACGTATCGCAGACGCCAACGCTCCCACATCGATTCGCTGGAATTCCGTTGCGAATTCGGAACATGCCGATTCCGAGGCGGTCGAGTATCAGGTCTTCAACGTGACAGACCGGATGAATCTGCTCCGGGACGGGGCCAATCTTTTGGCCATCCATGGGGTGAATGTGAGTCTTCGTAGCTCCGATTTTCTCATTGATGCCTTGTTGGAGGTGGGAATCCTGGAAGCCGGAAAAGTTGCGCCGAATGCCATCCCGTATCGTTCTCCCATTGTGATAGACGAACCAACGGAAATTCGGGCACGCAGCGTGACGGACGGACGTTGGAGCGCTTTGAACAGCGGGGTGTTTTATCCGGGCAACCTGACGCCTGACATCAAATTCACCGAGATCATGTACCATCCCCCCGGTGGAGATGCATTCGAGTTTATTGAATTAACCAATTTCAGTCCGGTCTCCTACGATTTGTCGGGGCACCAATTGCAAGGCGTATCCTATGACTTTGTTTCCGGAGCAAGCCTGGCTGCCGGCGCTTCCATGGTCCTGGCTTCCAATAACAATCCGGCAGCGTTTCAGTTGCGATATCCATTGACGCATGTCGATGCTTATTTCGGTGGGAGTTTGTCAAACAGTGGAGAACGACTTTCCCTTGAGGATGCTTCGGGGAATTTCGTGACCGGTGTCCATTATGGCGATCAAGGTGTCTGGTCGGATGCCGCCGATGGGCAGGGGCATAGTCTCGAGTTGAGGCATGCGTCGGCTGATCCTTCGGTTCCCGCCAACTGGGATCGATCACCATTGCCCGGCGGTAGCCCTGCAACTTATCAATCCAGGTTGAGAGTCGAGGGTGTGGTGTTGAGTGAAGTCGTCGCCGCCGTGGACGACATGTCTGCGATGGAACCCCCGGCACCGGACTGGGTCGAACTTGAAAACAGAGGTGGGACCGCTGTGGATTTGGCCGGATTTCGATTGATCGATGAAACAGGACGTTCTGAATTTGTCTTTGGAAACGATGTGATCTTGCAAGCGGGAGAACGTCTGGTGGTCACGCAGCAGATTCAGGAAGACATTGGGGAGGGTTTTCCTTTTGGTCTGGATCGTGATGGTGATTCCGTGGTGTTGTTGAATCCTCTCGGTGACAAGGTGGATGCCGTTTCCTTTGGACGTCAATTGACCGGATATTCATTGATTCAGGACGAGACCGGGCATTGGTCCCTTGGAGTGCCTACACCCGGCGCTGTCAATCTCCATGCGTCAACGGCACCCCTCTCCGTTGTGCGGATCAATGAATTGATGGCAGATCCGTTGCCGGGACAAAACGATTGGCTGGAATTGTTTAATTCCCATGCGGAATTTCCAGTGGATTTGAGCGGCTTACATTTCCAGTTCAACAACCACACCGTGAGCGGAACGCCTTATACATTCATAGAACCACGTGGTTATCTATTGCTCGAATCCACTACGACGACTTTGCAGAGTGCGCTTCGATTCAAACTACCATCCTTGGGTGGGCAACTCACGTTGCTTGACGATCAGGGCACGCAGCTGGATCAAGTCGTTTACCGGGAACAGCAAGAGGGGCTTTCGTTCGGGCGGCTTCCTGATGGAAATGGACGGTTTCAAGTCGTTACTGGCAACTCCAGTCCCGGCGAAGCGAATGTTCGAACGTTTCAACCCGGTGTGGTGATCAATGAATTCATGGCTCGGAATCGTTCCATTCAATACGAAGGTTTTGATGGGACACCAGACTGGATCGAATTACTGAATGTCACCAGCGAACCCATTCGATTGGATGATCTTAAACTACGATTGAATAGTGCCGATGAGTGGGCATTCCCTGCGGGATTCCATCTCGAAGCAGGGGCCTATTTGCTGTTATGGGCGAGTGATGACGAAATGGGCGGTGAAATTGGACCGGGTGAATTTTTTATAGATACATCACTGGATGCATCCGGCGGGTTGCTTGAACTGATCAGCCCTCAGGGGCAGGTGATGGATCGGGTGCATTATGGTATTCAGATAGCCGATCAAACGATCGGGCGTGGACCGGATCAATGGGCCCTGCTTTCTCAGCCTTCACCGGGGCAGGAAAATGCAGAGCCTTCCGATTTGGGGAATGTCGATCAGCTTCGTTTCAATGAATGGCAGGTAGGTGGAGAAGGGGATGATTGGTTGGAGCTTTACAATACAGGGGGAGATCCGGTTGCTCTCGGTGGTTTGTATGTCACGGATGATCCCTCATTGAACGGCAAGACCAAACATGTCATGGCTGCCTTGAGTTTTATCGGGCCACATGGGTATGCGGCTTTATGGGCGGACAATGATCCGGATAAGGGCCCAAACCACCTGAACTTCCGGCTATCAGCCCAAGGCGAAACCTTGAGGATGTATGCCTCCAATTTTTCATTGATTGATGAAGTGTTTGTGACCGGGAGTTTAATGAGTCCGGGATCCACGGGCCGACTTCCTGACGGAACGGATTTCATCACGCATTTCATAGCGAACGAAACCACACGAGGTTTGCCGAACGGAAGCCGGTCGGGTGCGCCTGATGTTCAAGACCTCATTCAGTCCATCAACCTGTCGGATAACGACGTAACCTTGGAAGTAGCCACTGAAATAGGTCTGAAATATCGCCTTCAATTCATCGACGATCTGACATCCGATCGTTGGGTCGATCTGCAGTTGTTCGATGGGACAGGAGATTTGGTAAGGCTATCCGATGAATTCTTGTTGGTGGGAAGCCGGTTTTACCGGGTGGTTGTTGCGCCGTGATTTTTTTTCTATCCATTTTGTTGCATCAGTCGATCGCCGGGTTTGATGATGAGCAGGGGAGTCAGGATGCCGCTCTCGGGTTTGATTTCGATGAGCTGTTCGAAAAAGGTTTTGTCTTTGATCCCAAGAAATTGTGCCAGGCGACTTCGAATGTTCTTACGTTGAAATTCCATTTTGAAGGCCGCCATCTTCTTGCCATCCGGACCCGCCGCCGGTCCGGACTCTTCTTCGGCAAATTGTTTGTGCATGTGCCATTCATGCGCAGCGTCATGAACCATGATTGTGTTGTTGAGTGTCGGTTCGATGCCCCATTGTTCCAACAATTCCCTGGATTGCCGGAAGGGTGGTTGCTTGCGCTCGGGTGATTCGTAGTAGTGCTTCGTGTAAATGGCTGACACAACCATGTCCCGGTAACCTGGCTCTTCAATCCGATCGGGATCGTAATACTCATCCGTCCACTCAAATCCCTCATCCAATGGACCATCGGGATCGGCCACATACTTCTCTTTTTCAGGAGGTGTCCAATGACCATACACCGCATCAAGGGCGTTGGTTTCGAGATCTGAAACAGGCATTTCCTCAAACATGTTGGCTGTTGTCTGCAATGTTGTGGACGCAGGAAAGGAAGCGATGTCATTCTTCCCCATTTCGTTGGCGCCGGATTCCAGCAATGCTTGATCCAATTGCCAGTTCTTCCACATCAGCAAAGCCAGAATGATGGACAAAACGAAGATAAGCCAGTTTTGAGTTTTCATTGTATGAGTAAAAGTTCTCCAGGTTCGATACGTGTGTCAGGAGTTAGGAATGGAACTTTGGGATGAATTTGATAAAGCTCTGTCCAGAAAGTGGTGTCATCCATTTTAACCAAGTTTCTCGCAACTTGTTTCATGGAAATCCTGAGGTCGTCGTGATATTTCTCAAAATCCTCATGGACCGAGGGAATGGCTAATTCCGGATTCTCTGCTAAAACCGGGTTTGGTGTCGCGATTCCGTATAGACACATGTAAAGTTTTTTCATCAGAAGGGGGGGCGGTTCAATTCCATACACTGTTAGCAACTCAGACAATGTCCTGAATTCCTGAGTTAGCCTGGCATTGGAAGAATAAAAATTCCTAAGTTCCACATGCTTCTTCAATCTATCTGCAAGGGAATCATCCATAGGTAGATTAGGATCATACGTTTCACCAGACCATCGTGGTTGAAATGGGAACAAACGTGGTTGTTGGAGTCCTGCTTGAATCGTGCGATAAAAGGATTGTGCTTGTGTGAGGGAACGGGGGCCGGAAGAAGCCGGCGACTTCTTGGGCTTTTGTTCGATCGGTTTTGTAAGAATTACTTCTTTGGCTGGAGTAGTTGTTTTTCTGGTAACTTTGAATCCAAATATCAGGATTAAAACCACCAGTATTCCAGTGATATTCATCTTCAAGGAAAATCCCTCCTTGCTTCGATCCAATGGTCTTTTGTGGTTGTTAATGGGCATGTCGAATCGTTAAAAGCGTCGTCATCCGTGTTTGGATTAAACGGATTTATTTTGTTGTGTGAGTAGGGAATGAATCAGTTAGGGGCAAACCGAACCGTTCATTCCATTGTCATCTTCTCCTGGCTGGAACAAATCGGTTGTGTGATCACAATCTAGTCTAGAATTGGCTCGGCTTATGAGTTCAAAAGCACTTGAAACCCCATTCAATGGAACGTAAACCGATTTGTATCCACGTGCATAACTGGTTTGAAATCCTTGATTGGAACCATTAATTTCAAGATTTGGTAATGTCTTGATTCGGCAATAGATTCGAGGATAAAGAGGCCCCGACATTTGTTTGCTGGGAAATTTTGCTCCCTTGTAATACGTGTTGCGCAACCGATGGTCGATTTTCATTATCCACGCTTTCTCTCTTTGGAGTTTACCTTCGACCGTGACGTATGAACGCCAGTACCTGTTGGCTTCTTCGAAGTCAGAGAATCGAGAAGGATTCAGTGGAAATGTTTTCCTCTCCTTTGTATGGAGATTTATTTCAATTGTTTCAGTCTGATAAAATGCCCTTGTGGTGTTCATCCAATCTACTCGGCGAAATGTCTGATGATCCATTCCTGCATACCGATGAGACAACCCCTCCCTCCACGAAGCTCGTTCCAGTTGGAAGCTGGCGTGGGAGTAGTCGATTAGATAATCCGCGAATTTCTCCACTGCGACACCAGTGATGTCCTTGATGAAGTCGGCTCCCATTTTCTTGATGTGCCCTACTGGAAGGGAGATGTTTGGAAGCGGGTCGGTTGTTTGGGCGAAGCCTTGCGTTGCGGTTGCGAGTATCGCGGCAAGGAGGAGAGTGAACTTGATTTTCATGTTGTGGCCTAAGCTTGGTTTGAATGATTTGAGTTGCGTGAAGATGATTCTTGAACGGTGTGTTGTCAATATGAAACAAGTTAAAAAAGAACAAGTTATGAAAATGCGACATTTGGCTGGAGAGAAGTGAGCCAGATGTCGCATTTTGAGATATTATGTCGCAAATTTGTTGTGGAGTTTTTTCTTCTGGGGCGAAATCAAGTTGAGCATGGCTGTTTCCATTTCGGGGTGGGGATCTAACGGAATACGCCGTCAGTATGGAAAATTGGCGATGGCTCGGCCGCCGAATCGTCCGTAGAGGATCGAATGGGCTGCTGTGTAGCCGGCATTGTAATCGAGGGCGACTTCGTTGGCTCTGAACCAAAGGACGCTAAAACAAGCTCGTTATTGGTTCTGAGCTTCTTCGATGGCAGCCAGTTCTTCCCAGCGTTTGTATAACCTGGCAACGTTTTGTTTGGCTGTTTCCAATTTTCTGGTCAGTTCCACGGCTTCGTTGGCATGGTCGACATAGTAGCTTGGATCGTTGAGCGTGGTTTCCATGGTTTCCACTTCTGACTCGGCTTCCAGGATGGCTTCTTCCATGCCCTCCAGTTCGCGTTTTTCCATGTAACTCAATCGGCGCGGTCGGTTCTTTTTTTCCCGGGCGGGTTGAGGGTCCTTGGTCGGTGTTGATGAAGGGATGGAGGCTTTTTGCCGGGCCAGTTTTTCGCGACGTTTTTCGAGATAATAGGAATAGTTTCCCGGCTGGGCAAATACTCCCTCGGGTTCGAAGGCGATGATCTGATCACAGATACGATCGAGAAAATAACGGTCATGACTCACCACGATGACGCTTCCGTCGAAATCGGCCAAGGCTTCTTCGAGCATGCGAAGGCTGGGAAGATCGAGGTCGTTGGTGGGTTCGTCCAGGATAAGAAAATTGCCGCCGCGTTTGAGCACTTTGGCGAGCATCAAGCGGGCGCGTTCTCCGCCCGACAACTGGTTGACGGGTTCGTTGGCCCTGTGTTCGGGGAATTGGAAACGACGAAGGTAACCTCTCGCGCTGATGCTCCGGTTCCCGAAGGTCACGGATTCATCGCCATCGGCTATTTCCTCCAATACGGATCCTTTTCCGACGAGTTGCATGCGCGATTGGTCGATGTAGTTGAGTTGGATTTTTTTTCCGATGACCACGGTGCCTTCGGAGGGCTCTAGTTCACCCATGCACACTTTCAGAAGGGTGGTTTTACCAACCCCGTTTTTGCCGACGATGCCGATGCATTTGCCGGGGGTGAGCGTCAGGTCCAGGTTGCGGAACAACCATCGCTCCTGCTCTCCTTCGCCCACTTTCACACCGGCTTGTTCGAGTTCCACTCCGATGTTTCCCATTTCGGGCGGAGGTGGAATCAGGACATCCATCTCGCGTTCTTCAGGGGGAGCTTCCAGTCCCTTGATTTCGTAATAGGTGTCCAGTCGATGCTTGGCTTTGGTGCGTCTGGCGCGTACTCCCGCCCGAACCCATTCGAGTTCCTCACGCAGGAAGCGTTGTCGGCGACGTTCCGCTTGATCGGCGATCTGTTGTCGAATGGCTTTGTTCTCGAGGAAGGATGTGTAATTGCCCGGATGCGAGAAGGCTCGTCCCTGATCCAGCTCCACCACGCGTGTGGCGATGGTATCGAGAAAGTACCTGTCATGGGTAACAAACATCACTGCTCCCGCGAAATTCTTGAGGTATTCCTCCAGCCAATTGATGGTGGTGGCATCGAGATGGTTGGTGGGTTCATCCAGCAGGAGCAGGTCCGGTTGCGCCACCAGTGCGCGGCAGAGGGCCACTCTTCGCTTTTCACCTCCGGATAAACCGGCGACCTTTGCGTTCATATCCGGAGCGGACAAGGAGGTGGCGATGGATTCGGCGCGTGTGTTCATGTTCCAGCCATCTGCCAGTTCGATCCGTTCCAGCCAGGATGCCTGATCCGCATCCGATCCTTCACCGGCCTCGTACCGACGCATCCATTCCAGCACATCAGCGGCCCCGGCGAGGATGTTCTCGTGGACGGTGGTGGTTTCATCCAGTTCAAACTCCTGGGGTAGGTAGCCGACTCGCAGTGCTTTGCGCCGGGATACATCTCCGGCATCGGGTTGGGATTGATTGGCGAGAATTTTAAACAGGCTGGTCTTACCGCATCCGTTGCGCCCAACCAGACCGACCTTTTCTCCGGAAGTGATGGCAACGGTCACGCCGTCCAACAGACGCAGGTGATCGTACACCAGAACAAGATCGTTGGCGGATAACAACATGGTGTTGGATGGCAAAGCTCCCATAAAGTGCCCTCATCAAATGGATGATTTCATCAGATAACAAGAAATTTTGACTAAAGTGAACAAAACAGGAAGTTATTTGAAGTATGCCGCAGGTAGATTCCCGATCATATCGGGATCTCGATCCGCCCGCTAGCGTCAGCTATGCGGATGTTGGGTGTTCGAAAACCGAAGGCTTCCCCAAACGAAATGCAACGTGGAGTATGGATGCCACAAGGTGGCGCGCCGAGGACGGCACGTTCTACCCGGGGAAACTCTGCGGCCCTGCGCCTCGGCGTGAATACAATACAGTTGTCACCTATGCTTCCTTGCCGGTCGGATCCAACAACAACAAACCTTCAAGTGTCAGGTTGGGGCGGATGGTTGTGATGCAATCCAGTCTGCCGGCAATTAGTTCGGCATAGCCCCCGGTGGCGATGACGGGGATTTGTGCGGTTCCCAGTTCTTCCTGTAATTCTTCGATCAGTTGACGGATCAGACCTCGGTAGCCATGGACGGTCCCGATCTGCATGGCTTGCTCGGTGTTCTTTCCGATGACAGAACCTGGATCCGTGATCTTGATGCGTGGTAGCAGGGCTGTTTTTTCATGCAGGTAATCGGTCATGACCGAAACCCCCGGCGCGATGATGCCACCGACGTATTGGCTGTGTTGATCAACCACATCAAACGTCACCGCTGTCCCGAAATCCACCACGACCGATGGTGCTCCGAAATGACGCGAAGCGGCCATGGCATTGGCCAGTCGATCGGGTCCGATGGTTTCGGGTTTGGGGTAATCAATGCCGATTCCGACGACGGTTTGATGGTTTAATTCACAAAAACCACGAGACAATGTTTGTGACTCCAGCCAGGATCGAACATTGTCGGATGCCTTGGGAACAACGCTGCAAAAGGCTGCCCAGTCCGGTTTGGTATCGGGTGTCCAGATGGATTGTAATGTATCGATTTTGCCCTGGAGTAGCGGTTGAGTGGGAATCTCCTGAACTTGTTCCAATTGATCATTGATAAAACAACCGATGTGCGTGTGGGTGTTTCCAATATCGATGGCAACTTTGGTTTGGGGTGCTGGTTCCATGTTGCGATTGATTTAATCCATTTCAAAGGTCACATCACCACCGGTGATACGTTCCAAATGGCCGTTTGCATTTCGGATCATCAGAGCCCCTTCACTGTCGAGGGATTCGGCAAATCCTTCGCAGGTTCGATCCATTTGATGGATGCGAACCCGTTTGCCCAGAGTGATGCATTGAGATTCCCATTCATCGGAGACTTGCTCGAATTTACCGTTCAGGATGCGTTTGTAGTCCTGATCCAATGCCTGCAGCAAACGAACTGCCAATGTCGATCTGAGCACGGGTTTACCAGATTCCAATCTTAAGGAAGTGGCCATTGAATGTAGTTCAGAGGGGAAATCAGATTGTTCCAGATTCACATCCACCCCGATGCCGAGAACGGCATGTAACACCCGGTCAGGTTCAGCGCTCATTTCTGTCAGGACTCCGGCGACTTTGCGGCCATTGATCAAAATATCGTTGGGCCATTTGATATCGGGTTTCAGATCAGTCACGTTCCGGATGGCGCGTGCCAAAGCGGTGGCTGCGATGACGGTTAATTGCGTCATCTCCGGTGGGCGCAGGGGGGGGCGAAGTAACACTGAAAACCACAGACCTTTACCTTCCGGGGAAATCCATTTGCGACCCAGGCGTCCACGGCCTTGGCTTTGGGATTCCGCGAATACCACCAGTCCCTCTTTTTCTCCGCTCACTCCCATTTGGTCTACCAGTTTGTTCGTGGAAGCGGTTTCCCGGAACACTCGAATGTCTCGACCGATCATGGTGTCTGACGGGAGTTGGGATTGAATGTCGTCCCCCAAAAGAACGTCGGGCACGGAGATCATGCGGTAACCAGAGTGCGGACCTGCATCGATGCCAAATCCCAAGCTGCGCAACTCCTCGATATGCGACCAAACGGCGGTGCGACTGATGCCTAATCCCTCCGAGATCGCGGTTCCATGAATGCCGCTGTCACCCGCCTCACGCAGTGCTCGCAGGATGTGTTGCAAGGTGCTCATTCCAGAGGGGGAAGTTGAAAGTCCAGAGCGATGTCCACCGCCGGTGCCGAGTGGGTCAAAGCGCCTACGGAAATGAAATCCACTCCACTTTCCGCCACTTGACGGATCGTTTCCAGATGGATTCCACCACTGGCCTCAAGCAGGCATCGGCCTTTGTTTTTGTCCACTGCCTGCTTCAATTTCTCAGGCGGCATGTTGTCCAGAAGGAGGATGTCTGCTCCGGAATCCATGGCAATGTAGGCTTGCTCCAGTGTGTCCGCTTCCACTTCGATCTTGAGTTTTGGATACATTGTTTTCGCTTTTTGGATGGCAAGCGGAATCGTTGTGGCTGGATCCGGGCCGAGTGTGGCGAGGTGATTGTCTTTGATCATGATCTGGTCAAACAGCCCGATCCGGTGGTTGGTGGCCCCACCGCAAGCTACCGCATACTTTTCAAAATGACGCCAACCCGGTGTTGTCTTGCGCGTGTCCAGCACTTGGGCCTTGGTGCCGGCAATTCGGTCCACGTAGCGTTGCGTCAATGATGCGATGCCGGACAACCTTTGAATAAAATTCAAAGCTGTGCGTTCTGCCGTCAGGATGGAGGCTGCATTACCTTCGATACGGACGATGCAGTCGCCGGGTTCAAGCATATCCCCATCAGTGTGGGTGAAATTGAGGACCAGGTCCTCATCGACCTGTTCGCAGGTGATGCGGACAAACTCCACGCCGCACACCACGAGTTCCTCTCGGGCGCGCATTTCTGCAACGGCGGTGGCTCCATCAGGGATAACCGATTGCGTCGTGGCGTCGCCGGTTCCGACATCTTCTTCCAAGGCCCTTTGAACGGCCAATTGTATTTCCTGTTCAACTAACTGCACGGGCTTGGACATTAGGGAAGAGTTTGAATTTTGAATAGTGAATTTTAAATGCTGAATTAAAGACCTTGTTCTGGTTTGGGTAAGGATTCGATGGGGGCTCCATCAGCGCGGCCCCGGGTCCAGGCTTGGAGGTTTTGTAATCGTTGGAGTCCGTTGGCGAAATAGTGGTCGGGCAGTGTGTTCAGGTGATCCTGAAAACGTTGTTGAAGGATTTCGCTTGGGATTTCCTTTGTTTCCTCATTGAACCAGTGGTTTTGTATTTGAACGGCCAGTTCCTTTCCGATGATTTGATGCCCGGTGACGGATGGGTGCACATGGTCCACCAGAAATTCATTCCCAGTGATCCCGGTTGGAGTCATTTCAACCGCCGTTTCATGCAGGTCGTAGAAGGGGATGTTTTCCATTTGAGCAAGATTGGACAGCATCGTCCGCATATTGGACCGGATACGCAGGGGGCAAATGTCTTCCTCCAGCGCTTTTTCAAAATACTGTTTTGCCTGTTGAAACTTGCCTGATTGGTAGAGGAGTTGCCCGGCTTGGTACCATGTCATGGCATGCTTCGGATCTTGTTGGAGAGCTTGTTGGAGAAGCGCAAATGCTTCCATCAGGTTCCCAATTTGAATTTCGACAGAGGCTTCAGCCTGGCATTTTTCCCACTGGATTCTTTGGGAAGCGTTGAGGTTTGTCTGATGTTCTGATTTGAAAGGTGGGCTATCCTTTAAATTGACGCAGGGACTGAGAAGCATCATCGGAACCTTGGCTCTATGGCATGTCCGGATCATGTTTTGAATATTGATCCGAAAATGTTCTTCGACCGACCGCCGCCAGGAATCATTCCGGTGATAACGTTCAATGCCTCGCTCATAATCCAACATGGCATCCACTTCCGGCCCCAGCGTGGCCTGAGGGGTGTTTCTATGTGTCCATTTGGATCCAACAGCCATGGCGCAACGCACCACTCTGGAATGGGACAGTATCCGGAAGGCCGGATCCAGAATGGGCATCGTTTTCTTTGTAAAAGTGTAGCTGCGATCTTCGAGAAACTCGTTGTTGCCGGTGCAAAGCAGGATGAGATCCGGCTCGTATTGAAGGCATTCCCTTAAGATGGGTGTCAGGCGATAACTGGCATAGGAGACACCCCCGCAATTGATGACCTCTATATTGAGGTTTGGATGTGCTGCTTCAAGATTGAGACGCAACCACGTTGTGAATGAGGTTTCGATGGAGTAGGGGCGTCCCTGCACTGTGGAGCCTCCCAGGCAAAAAATGCGGAACGTGTCGGGATGCTTGGTGGCTGGAAATCCGTTTTGAACGAATGCACGTAGCCTGTCATTTCGAATTTGATAGGTATCGTTTTGTTGATTGAGTTCGAAAAGAGGCATGGTCTCGCTGAATCCCACCAGAGGATCCGCCTCCAATCTGGCCCAGGATGGATCGAAGAGAGCCAGCAAAAATTCTCCCGCCAGGAAGGGGATGCAAACCAGTCCCACAGCGGCCAAACGAAAAGACCATCGACGGCGCTTGGAGTGGTGCTTTAGCGGTATTTGTTCCACACTTCAGGCACGGCTACCCACATTTCGGGACGTTTGGGATTGGAATCCCAGTTTTCCTGAACCCAGACTTTTTCCTTGCGAATCTTTTCAGCGTGACCGTCGTAGAAACCGATGTTGGATCCTTCATTGTGGCGGTACAGGGTCGGGCCGCCGTTGCCGGCGTTTTTGTAATCCTGTACGCTGCCGGTCTGGCCTAGCTTGTCCCATCCGGTGAAATAATTGGCGCCCTTCCACTGGGACCACCAGTCGTCGCCGTCATGAAAAATCAGTTTTTCCGAAGGGCTCTGGACCGCTGTCATCTTATGTCCCGCATGGTCTTTGCTCGCTAGAGCCCAGCCACGACCATCGGATGGGTACCAATCCTCAAAGTTGTAACTGTAACTTGTCAGCGTACCGCGGTTATCAGCATTCGATGCATTGGGGTTGTTGTTGAAAGCGTATTGGGACGGGTTGCGGATTTGCTTGTCCGCCGGGCATCGGTAGTCGATGGGGGTTTGCACGATGGAGTTTTCGTTTTTGGAATACCCGATGATTTCGCGAAAACTTTGGTTCGCCATCCAGATCTGGGTGTTGCCAGTGCCGCGATTGAGCGCAATGAGGGGAACCGCCTGATCATCATGGTCCGTTGAATACACCATGTTGGCGATGGAGAATTGTCGGATATTATTCAGGCAACCGGTGGCATGCGCCGCTCCTTTGGCTTTCGAAAGGGCCGGCAGCAACATGCCCGCCAGGATGGCAATGATGGCGATGACCACCAGTAGTTCAATGAGCGTGAAACCTTGGTTGGCCGATAAAATAACCAGCCTCTTTCTGTCTGGAAAACGGGCGTAAGTTTTCATGTTAAAAATTCGGTGATATGAGTGATATTAGCGCATCGCATGCTTTGGGGAAGTTAAATTTTTTAGTGGATTTAAAACGGATCCAGCCGCAGCGCTTTATGGATTTTATCTCTTTGATCTGACTGGATACCTGTCTCATCTGCATAATCTCGCCACTGGGTTACCACAGACTGCACTTCACGGATAATGGCTTTTGCTTCGCCTTGTTTTAATCGTGCGATCTTTCCGCACGATTCCATATCTTTCATATCAAAACCGTCTCTTTTTCCGTTCACGGACATTTGGTGCTTCGATGTCCAATCTCCCGTTGGATTGAAGCTGTAAGTGACATCGAATGCCGGAGACAGAGTCCAGTTCCCTTTGCGATCCATTAGGAAGGCAATGTTCTTTACGTGGTCATCCTGGTTGCGCGCCACGATGTTGAAGATCATGCGGCGGAATTGTTGCTCGATTTCATGACGCCCCATTCCCAAGTCACGCATGGTCATGAAGGCCTGCTCGTATCCGTAAGTGCCGACCATGTTGAAATCCAAGTGGGCTATTGCAGCCAATGATTGCAAATGTAATTTGTCTCCATTGTTGGTTCGGTCAAATCGCTTTGTCATGAAATGTCGCCGGCCATTCTCTTCGAATAATCGACAGGGCATCATGGTGATGCCTGCGTCTTTTGCCATCCTGGAGTAAGCATATTCGATAGCGCCATAGCCTCTGGGATCAGCCAGTTCTTTATCCCGGTTATTCTGCACTCCATCGAACTTCATCAGCCAGTATTCGAAGCCATTGCCGGCTTGGATCTGTCCAGATCTTACCTCGTTGGTCTCGGGGTTCCACGCAATCAGTGCCTTGGCTCTTGCACCACCTGCTGATGCGCCCACACGAAGTATTTCCTGCACTGCGCGTTCTTTGTTTCGGTTTGCAAAAATGGTGGAAAGCGAAGAGCGGTGCGTTAATATTTCTGAGGCAAGCTTGACCAATTGATCCACATGGATGCGGGATGAAGTGGATCGTTGCCTTGTTAAAGCGGGTTTGTATTCCAGGGCTCCCATGCCCCGCAATCCGATGTAACACAATCTGTCCACTGGGTTAAAGGACTCAGGTTTGCGACCTTTTGTAGCCAGCCAGGTATCGATCATTGCGCTGCCAAATTTGTCGGGTAACGAATCCGCCAATAACCCGGGAAGTCCATGAAAGGATTTAAATTGTAGTTCGGGAAAGCGGTAGATACGCGATGACAGGGGCATTCGGATCGGTGAGATTTCGATGCCACTGTGGAGAAAGTCAGAATCATACTCAAACTCGGCGATTTGCTGTTCTTCTCCCAAACTCACGTAACCGATGTCGGTTCCCCACAATCTAACGGTAGCCCGAGTTGTCACCTTTCATCACCCCATTTCCATTCCTGATGGCCGCCTTTGATTGATTTCTTTTTGTGTGCCCTTTTCGGAAGTTCGTCTTTCCCTTTGACGGCATGCCTTGGGCGTATGCTTGGCTCGGGTAATACCACTTCAAATCCCCCAAGGAGATCCAGTTCACGAAAGATGCGAAAGAGCGTTCGGGTCTGTGCGGAATCGCCCTTTTCCAGTCTCTCCAGGGTTCGTTTTCCGACTCCGGCTTTCTGGGACAACTCTGATTGCGTCAAATTCATTTCAATACGTCGTTGCACCAAGCGTTTACCTAACTCGATCAGCACCGTGTCGTCGTGTTGTAGATCCTTGAATTTCATTTAAACGATGTCCTTTAAATCGTAATATATGGCGAATAAATATCAAAAAACAATATAATTCGTCAAAAATGACGAATAGAAAGGTATTGTTAGAGCGGCGCGGTGTCGTTCACCTATATGGCGACTGCAGCGCATCGAGAGCCATTTACCTGATTTTTGAGTTAAAACTTGTAGCAAGCAATGCTGTCGTCGTTGCGGACGCAAATGACATCCTGGGTCAGGGCCGGGTGGGACCAGACGATGGGGCGTCGGCGGAGGTCTTTGCCGTTGGGTTCGATGAGGTGCATGCGTCCAAGCTCGTTGTATCCGTCCGGTGTCAGGTCACAGTCAATCAGGTCTCCGGATTCATTGAAGAGTAGAAACCGGTTGGCTGGGCCATTTTTGATGAGGAAGACGTTGGCCCATCGTTCCTGTTTGTCCGGTTCACCCGTGGTGACATTCATGGTTTCCCACAGGCGTTTGCCGGAGCTGATTTCCAGACAACGAAACTGACCGTAGCTGCACACTCCGTAAATGTATCCGTTGTGAAGAAAAGGTGTGCTCATGATGCTGTTGAGGTGGGTGGTGTCTTTCTCACTGGCTTTTTTTGTCTGCCAGAGAACGGCGGGGGGATCTTGTTCGAGGTCGAGCAGTGTGGAACCGTTATAGAAGCAGGTGAAAAAGAGGAGATCGTTGTATTGCCTGGGAGTAGGAACCGACAGGGCGAATCTTAAAGGCCAGGGTATGTCCCAGTGTGAAGTGCCGTTTTGGGGATCGATCGAGAAGATGCCGTCTCCACTCCATACGATGAGTTCTTTTTTACCTTTGCGATTAATCATGGTGGGGGGAGCGTATCCCATTTCTTTGAAGTTCAATGAGCGCCATAGTTCCTTTCCGGATGCCAGGTCAAAGGCGACGACGCCAGCGTTGTTTTCGCCGCCGACAAGGCAGATAATGGTTTCATCAATGAGCAAAGGGTGTCCGGCAAATCCCCACAAGGGCGTTTTTGATTGGTAACTCTCTTTGAAATCCTTTTTCCACACGAGATTTCCATTCTCGCGATTCAGGACACTCAATCGACCCTCGGCTCCCAGTGCGATGACGTGGTTTTCGGTGAGAACGGGTGTCGTGCGGGGGCCGGCAGGGTAGCTGATGGTGTAGGTTTCCGGGTAACGGTGCTGCCATCGGAGTTCGCCTGTCTCAAGATCGAAACAAACAATGCCTTCCGATCCGGGAAGAGCCCCTCTGGCAAAAACATCGGCTGGCCCTTTTTCGCCTCTATTCAGATGCCAGTCCATCACCACGACCACATCGTTGTCGATGGATGGACCGCTGTAGCCGCTGCCGAGTTCGTGTTTCCAGGCGAGTTTGAGGGGTTTCGAGTTTAGGTCCAGCGCTCGTTCTTCCTGTGTCCACACAGAATCCGCGCGATCTCCCAGCCATGCTTTCCAGGACTTGTTCTCACCAGCGCAAAGTGAGTTAAGCGCATGGATGCTTACGAGGAGCAAGGTGAGTGCGATTGGCAAGGGTCGTTGGGATAGCATAGGGTTTATCATTTTTCTGTTCACGTTGGATTGGATGAAAGGTTGGTGTGCGCTATTCATATGTCTCCTGCAGTCTGAGTCGATCTTAGGTTTCAACTCCAAAGATTCAACGTTCAATACCATCCGTTTTTTGGCCTTGCAACATGACCCTACCGGAGGCGACAGCCTCTGGGGTAGTAGGGATCCCGATAGTATCGAGACTGCGCGTCCGCCACAGCGTTCGTTAACGCCGCAGACATCCCCGCATATCCAGCGTGTTCGCGGACCTGCGGCAGCAGGTCCCTACCGAAATTTGGGTGAACCGCTGGGGGCTTTTACTCTTTTATTGGTAGATCGAGATCAAACATAAGTGATCGGACGAACTTTGTGGGGAGGGAACCGTAGGACAGGGCCTGGTCGTGGTAGGTTTTCAGTTTGAAGCGGTCACCCCATCGTTTCTCAGCTTCAGCTCTAAGGTCGACGTGCTCCAGGTAGCCAACGAAATAGGTCGAAAGTTGGGCTGATGTCAATTGTGCGCGTCGCCATTTGCCGGCGGCTTCTCGTTCCTCCTGAAAGGCATCTTCGGTCATCAGGCGCATGGCTTCCTGTTCGGTGATGCCATCGACGTGCACCGCCTGGTCGAGCAATGCGTTGGTGACGTCGCGAAGATACCATTTCAGCACGATGAGGCGCATCAGCAGATCATCTTCAAGGAATCCTTCCTCACACATCATCCATTCACTGTAGACCGCCCAACCTTCGATGAAGGATCCCGAACCAAATACTGCCCGCAGCATCCGAGGATTGCGATTCGCATGAGCCAATTGAACGAAATGACCGGGATAGGCTTCGTGGATGGTGAGGTTGTGAAGTGAACGATGGTTGTATTCACGCAAATGAGAGGTCACTTGTTCCTCACTCCAGGAAACAGGAGGTGGAGAAACGGCATAATAGGTCTTGAGTCCCACTTCCATGGGGCCGGGAGAATCGCAATAGGCCAGAGAAACACCTCGGCGAAACTCGGGCATCACGATGATTTCCATCGGGTCATCCGGTAGCGTAATGATGTCTTTTCGGCGCAGAAAATCGACGGTTAGTTTGACGGACTCATTCGCCGCGGCCACAACCCCGTCTGCACTAGGGCGGTCTTGGTAGGCAAGCTCGAGACAGGCCCGGATGATGGCCCGACGATATGCGTCAGATGGATGTTCGGGAAACCTGGTATAGGGATATTTTTCTTTGTAGATGGTTCGAGCCATTTGGTACATCCGGTGGTGCAGTGTTTCGATTTGCTCGCGCCCTCGATTCCGGATTTGTGCGCGCGTCAGAGGTGATTGCAGGGACCAGTTCAGCTTTTGGTCATACAGTTCACGTCCCAATCGAAAATCACCCTTGGCATTGGGAAGAAGTTCGTTTTCCAACCATTGCTGTTGCTTTTTCACCGCCTGCCGCGCTGTCGCAATGGCGTTTTTCAGGCGCTGTTGGTCGGTTGTATCCAGCGTGTTCAGGTGAGGTTCAATGGTGTTCTCAATGATATTCAACACGCCTGCATTTTGTCGGGTGGCTGTTTCTGCGTGGATGTGTGGAACGCGTTCGATTTGTAACACGGATCGCACTTGCTCATAAAGTCTGGGCAGTTGTTCCAGCCTCGATATGGCCGATTGGAGTCGTTGTTGTAACGGTGCAAAATCCCGGGCGGTCAGGCTGTAGACGGCATTGCCTGCCAGTCCGGAGTAACGCAACGGATTCCAGGCCCATTCCTGAAGTGTGCCTTCCTGCCAGAGTGCATACTCGAGCCGGTGTTTCAGAATGGATCGATCAATTTCATCATCACGGGAAAGTTTGGCCGGATCCAGTGCATTCAATGCCGAAAGTGTTTTGCGCGTCAATGCAAGCCTTTCGGCGCGCCCTTCTGCGCTGACGTCATCTACGAGTGCATCAAAGCGATGATCCCCACGAAAGGTTGCAGATATCGGAGAGAGACGTGCTGAATCGTCAAAATACTTTTGCACCAGAGCGTCCAAGGGGGATGGGTTGGATGATCGCGAGAGGATATTGCCCTGAGTATCCGCCTCTGCGGTGATCGCCAGGCATATCAGGATGATGAACAATGAACTGAGGCACTTGTATCGGTTCATGGTTATTTCAATAGATGAGCGGGGCGCGTTTTGTCGTGGTCGGTGATGACTTTCTGCAGCATGGAAAAGATGGTGTGATCCGACTCGGTGGCAACGTTTGCGGGGATGGGTTTCAGGTCAAACGGAACACGACTGTCGAGGAATTCAAAGGGCGCTTTTGATCCCTTGCGTCGAACGACATGGGATTTTGTGCGGGCGATGACCTGCGCTTTTTCCGGTTTACCGTCGCGTGAATACCAGAAGTAGGCCCATGGTTTGTTGCGTCCGGGACGTTCTTGCAGGGTTGTCCAAAGACTCACCCCGTGTTGAGGGTGATTTGACGGAAGTTGGACTCCGGTGACGTCACAGATCGTTGGCAGGACGTCGGTGAAATCCACCAGTTCGTCACTAACCGATCCCGGACGGATGTGGCCGGGGTAACTGACGATGAAGGGAACGCGTGTGCCGTTGTCGTTCATCTGCCCTTTGCCGCCGGGAATCTTCCTGCCCATCCAGTCGCTGACCACCGGTTCGTCCGTGCCGTTGTCGCCGGTAAAAATGATGATCGTGTTGTCCCGCAGTTTCAGTTCGTCGAGTTTTGCTGTGATGCGGCCGATGATCTTGTCCATGTGATGGTCCATGTCTGCAAAGTATTTGGCATCGCCTTTGTAGGTTTCGCTGCCCGGAGATGTTGCATCCCAATCTGGTGTTCCCGGTGTCGGGATAAAGGGGCAATGAGTCAGGATCATCGGGTAGTAGAGGAAGAAAGACTCATCCTTGTTTTCTTCGATGAAGTTCAGGGCAAAGTCTGCTGCGATATCGGGTCCGAACTCACCGTTGTTGTAGTCCTTGAACTCACCGTTGATTTCCATTCTCGGGTTGCTGAAACGGGTGTCATGAGGGGAGCCTTTGCGCGTTCTTCCACGTAGATGCTGCCACAGACAGGATTGTTCGAAGCCAAAATGTTGTGGGCTGTCCAGCTCCTTGCCGAGTTGCCATTTTCCCACGATGCAGGTGCGGTAACCAGCTTCCTTCATGATGTGCCCAAACGTGGTCGCCTTCCGGTCAAGCAAACCGAATCGAATGTAGTTTCGCACATTGTAGATACCGGTCATGAGTTTCACCCTGCTCGGGGTGCACAGCGGGTTGGCAAAGGCGTTGGTGAATCGCATGCCGGTGGAGGCCAGGCGATCCAGGTTCGGAGTCTGATATTTGTCGGCTCCATTCACTCCCAGGCATTCATAGCCAAGATCATCGGCCATGATCATCACGACATTGGGTTTGGCTTCAAGGGAAGTGATGCACGAAATGGCGAGGTGACAGGCTACAATCAGCCACGAGCGTGTGTTGATGGTCATGCCCCTTTATAACGTTTTCCTTTGCCCGGGGTCAATCGTGCACGATGCGATGTTCGAATGATTTATCTTTTAGACAGGATGAACTGGATGAACAACCAACATAGTCCCAAGTCCTATGGATATTCCGCGCGTCGGGTGGGGATGGGAAATATTTGAATATTTGGAATGCGTGGTCGTCCGATTCTACATTACATGCATTTAGTGTGTAACCACTCTGACTCTGTCAGGGTCTATCTCGTTATCGATTTGGTGTCATGACCATGAAAATCAAATAGATCTGGAACAATCTATCAGGCTTCATGAGACATCAACAGGGGGCATCCGAGAGGGTGCCTCCATTTTTGTTTTTACCCAATCAATTGCAACCCGGCTTTCAGATGCTGTCTGGCTTGCCAAAGGTTTTGGATCAGAAAGACTTTGCTTTCTTTGTCTGCTTCGATTCCCAATTGTCCCAATTCCCAGTTCAAATGGGGGAATAAAGTGTTCAGGGCCAGTTCGATGCGGATGATCGGCATCAGCAGACGAAGACGGACTGCCAGGATGGGATCCTTTTGGGGAATCGCATCTATTTCATCTAGAAATCCATCCAGGAAGTCCAATTTGGCATTAAAATCCGGTTGAGCGAAGATGCGCGCAATGACGCAGGCCGGGTCGCCCCATCTTGCCTGATCAAAATCACAGAAAGAAATTTCGTGTTCCGGGGTGATAATCGTGTTGTGGAACGTGAATTCTCCCGGAGAAATGATGGCATGATCCTCTTCAAGTTCCTTTTCCGGATCCAGGCCACTGGTTTCGCAGGATGAGAGGAAATGTCCAATGACTTTCTGCCATCCAGGGACCAGTTCATCTTCCCAGAAAGAAACAAGGGGCTGCACATCCCGGAGTTCCTCAGGCACCCCTTGGAGCATCAGGTTGTTGATGACATCCAGTAACCCGGACATCGAGTGTTCACGGGGTGGGATACCGGGAAAATGGGCTGCTTCAGGCAGACTGCGATGCTGGTTGATGGAGGCAAGAAAGTGGCCTGCTGCAATGGTGCGCGGGAGGTTGACCTCGTCTGGTCGTATGGCTCGGCCGTGGAGCAGGCTGAAGACTGCGATGCGATTGGAAATATCCCAACTCAATGCAAACGGGTTTTCATGAATATCCGCCGCTTTGAGAAATTCGTAGAAGTGGCGTTCCGTGTCGAAGGGATCGGCTTCGTGAGGAGGGGACAGGGGATACCACTTCAGGGCGTAGTCCAGCCCTTCGTGGTGAAGTTTGAAGGTGCGCTTCAGTTGACTGCCCGGCAAGGGGGAGATCAGGGGATCTCCCCCTACGCCGAGCGCGTTCAACAAAGGTGTTGCCAGTTCACGAATCGTTTCCGGGTCCATGCTGCTCCCAACATGCGACCCATGAACCGGTTCGTCAAGGCGCTACCACGCGGAAGTAGGCTTCGCTTTGGTCGGCGGTGACCGTGTGGGAACTGCCCGTGGTGTCCACATTGGACCAGGGACCGTTCACGGTCGCGCTCTGTTGCAGGACTCCTCCATCACCCTCCCAGCTCAGCGTGACCTGTGTGCCGTCAGCAGCGATGCCCAGCTCAACTTCCACGGGATCCTGGGAAATAGTAGCCGGAACAAACATGATGTAGTTCAAGTCCACATTGCCATCGGCATTGATGGCGGTCAGGCGCAGGGTCTGTTCGCCACCGTATTCCATGACGAGGTCACGACCGTTCGCGTCTTTCAATGGGAAGAATTTGTAGCCGCCGCCTGTGCCAGTGACGTTGAATTGCCCGATGGCCGTTGCTGTTTGATTGGCGCTGGTGGGATTGTTGACCGATCCCAGGCCGATGGTCTGTTCGCCGCGACCGCGTGCTCTCAACAGCACCTGATAGGTGCCTTGCGGGATGTCTCGGGTGTAGTTGTACCATTCATCTGTGTTGACACGTTCGACGTCGAAGTCGCGCACGTTGTCTCCTTCATCGGTGAATTTGGTTCGCAGCGAGTCGCCGGATACCCAGGTGTCCACCAGTTCATCCTTGAACGAACCGGGACCGAAACGGAAGCCATTGTCCAGAAAGGCCTGGAAATCGGCATCGGCATCGGTGGGACGGTCATCGGCGAAATCGTCATTGGCGTCCACGCCGATTTCACTGACACGATCAAAATAGCAGTTCGCTGCCGAACCACCCGGGGTGTCGCAGGGAACAGGATTGGCGAAGAACTCGCCGCCGCCGAAGTTGAAGTCCTCTGCTTCGATGGAGTAATTGTCCAATGAGATGGTGTCGAATGAAAAATCGAAGGAGTAGCTGCGGCCTTCGCTGTCAGTTGCGCCGATCTTGCCGGTGTAAACCTTGTTCTTTTCCAGTCCGGCAAAACTGCCGGTCCAGCCCGTTTCAGAACCATCGATGGTGGCGTTTGCAATCACGCTTTTACCATTGAGTTGAAGGGTGATATCGGACTTGGCCACGGTTGCGTCTCCCTGTGGTGTGACACTGAATTCGATCGGCGAGTCTTCGGATACCAGTTCGGCACCTTCGATGTTGTTGGTGATTTCAACAGAAGGGGGGCCATCCACATCCCGGCCGGCAGCCAGTTCCTGGATTTCTTCCACGCTCAGGGCGCGGCTGTAGATCCGCACTTCGTCCACACGCCCGGTCATCAGGCGAGCGGCATCGATATTTGGGAAGTAACCGCCACCAATGGTGACCGGCACAGCTCCCTGATCGGGATCGATCAAGGTTTCCACCGGGTTGCCAACGCCTCCATTTTTGTTTTCCAACACGCCGTCGATGTAGTGATCCACATCGCCTATCGCGGCAAAGATGCCGTCCTCATTGGCATCGACATCAGGATCAAAGACAGAAATGAAGTGGTGCCATTCACCGTCATTGACCGAAATGGTATTACCGAAGTTGTTACCGCCCTGGTTTTCTGTGCGGAGGAATTGTTGCACATTGCCATCGGCATCCGTGCCGCCGTTGAATTTGAAGTGCCAGCGTTGACGACCGGAATGGACGCCCCAGCCCATGATGGCTCCGACGGCGCTGGAGTTGGCCGCCTGCCAATCGGTTTTGACCCACATGGAGATGGTGCGCGGGTTGGCATCGCCGATCCCGTAATATTCGTGCGGCGAGGCCAGCATGTAGGAGCTGTCGAATTTGACAGAACCGCCGAACTTACCGCCGGACCAGTCGATCATGGCGCCGGGGAAGATGTTTTCTTCAGGTACTGCTTCACGGTCATTGCCGGAAGCATCATTGGCCACATTGCCGGAGCCTTCATCGAAGCTCCAGTAGACTTCCAGGCCGTCCCTTAGATTTTGGGACCTCGCGGTGGGTATAGCCATGATTGCGCTCAGCGCAACCGTCGTCATGGCAAGCGGAAAAACATGCAGTTTTTTCATAATACTATGGTTTTGGAAACATCCGGATTATGAAAACCATGATTGCTTTCGGCAAGCTCAAACAAAAGTCACCAGCGGAAAAACTGATAGACAAGGGTGAAGCGTCTCAGTTTGATTTGACTCCTTTGCTCTTAAAGGGATAATGCTGCCACGAATCCGCTGGAGAAACGCATTGAGCAGTTGGAAAAAAGAGTGGAACAACTGGAAGCCCAACTGGCCGCTGGGAAAGCTTATTCCGACCCTGATGTTTCTCGTTCCAGAAGCCGGCATCATGCCCGCCACCCCTTCGATCCTGAGAGGGCAATCCGGCGTGCCCGGCAGCAGAATTCGTTGTGGTTGGTGCAGGGATTGCGGGTTGTTGGATTGACGGTTTTACTATGCTTTTTGTGCTGGGGCGGAGTAGTCATGTTTGAGTATGCAGAGGATTATTTCAAACACCAGTCTCCCACAGTACTACTACATCCTCAAAATACCCAGCCTTGATGATTTGAGCCACAGGCTGCATCCGTTTTTTTATAAACTCACCCGGCTTTCTCAAGCCATGGCCGTAGTGTCTTCTTCAGATCCGGAAGGTCGCGCGATTCCGGGCTGAAGAAATCTGTTTCCAGAGAACGCAAGGTCGCTGCCAACTGTTCGCTATCTTCTTCGGAGAGGGCCGATTCTTTCTTTATCTTTTTGAGTAAGCCAATAGCTGTGAACGGGGTCAAGGGATCCGGCATGGCCAGTTCGCTGGACATTGTTTCGGGTTGAGTGGCATTGCCGGTGCGATAGAGCGCATAGCCCGCCGCGCCAACCACCAGAAGAATCAGAACCATCCATTGCCAACCGGAGGAGGCCTTGCCGTAGCTGGCCATCAGGATGATCTCAGGTCCGACACTCGCCAGGTCCGCATCCTGATAACGTTGGTAAATGACTTCCTTGGTCTCCGTTTTGGGAGTGGGAAAAGCGAATGTTTTGGGGCGTTCCGTCAGTTCGGGACGTGCTTTCATGCGGATCATCCATTGGCGTTCGGCAATGGGGGACAGATCTTCACTTTCCTGGTCAATGGTGGAAACAGCAACTCCCTGATCATCGGTCGATTCGATTTCGAATCCACCTTGTTTGAATGATACCAAGGTGCTCAAATCTGGAATCAGCCCATGCGCGACTGCTTTGATTTCTAGCACGAGGACACCTTCATCCGCCCGACGTTCATCGAGCATCTGAGTGAGGGTCAGGTCTCGATAGGGGCGTTCTTCGGCTTTTGTCTTGGATGCGTCAATGGCCAGTTTGGGGGATTCCACCGGGAGCACGACATACCCGGATGTATCCATGAAATCGAAATCCATCTGCAGACTGGGGATCATGTCCACTTCCGGTCCCAGCGGTTTCAGCAACAGGTAGGCATAGGGCGTGCGTCGCCAGCCGGGTTCCATGTCTCCAATAGACTGGGTCTTATCACTGTGAAACGTCACCGACAGCACTTCGAATTGTTCTTTCAACGCTTCGCGGGCTGCCTCTTCAAAATCATCGCGGTAATTCACCGTCGGGCGGCCGTAGTTGTAGTAATAACCAACGTTGTTCTGGTTTTGCAGGTACTTTGCGAAACCTCCTGATTCACGTTCCACTTCCTTGGTGTGCCGGATATCCACGAAAAGTCCAAACGGTTCCTCATGGCCTACGTTTGCGGATCCGTCGATTCGGGCGGCGAGTTGAATTTCGGTGACCAGGTCATTGTAGTAATCATACAGTTTCTTTGCCTCGCGCGCTTTCTCATGTTCGCCCACAATGGAAAGTCCCGCTTTCAGGTATCGGTGTTTCAATTCGGCTTTCAAAGCGGTGATGCGTGTGGAAAGGGAGTTGGCAAACCTCGCGAGATGACGTTCGGCAGTAGGTCCCGGAAGTCCGAGCAACGCCTCTTTGATCAATGGCGCTTGTTTGAGGTCCGGTTGATGGAAGTCCCGCAGGCCGCCCAGATCCGTTGCTCCCAGGCTGGCGTAAAACCAGAATTCGTATATCTCGGAGCTTTCTTTGTCCTGGGGCAGTTCCTCGACCTGACTTTTGTAAAGTGAAGCGGCTTTCGCAAACGCTTCGAATGCTGCAGCACGTCGGGAGCTGAATTGCGAATCCTTGGTCAGTTCGTAGCGATACGTGTTCTCATCAAAAAGGATGCAAGCCTGAGCCAGATGCAAGGCCCAGCTTTCAGGATACTTGACGAGACCTTTTTCCAGCACGGTGTTGGCCACGTCATAACCCCTGAATACTTCGGCCTGGATCTCCTTGTCCTTGCGTTGGGTTTGATTGCTTTTCTGCACATCGGGTTGTCGCCAGATGGTGGCGAGGTTGGAACGCATGGTCTGGATCATTCCGGCCAGGGTTTCGGGTTTCAATGTGTCGGAATTCCCAAAGACCTGTTCGATATCTTCCAGTTTGTAAACCTCGGCGACGCTATGGCAAGTGGTGAATGCTTTGGCCAGCAGGGATTCATCAACCGGCTCAATGTCCAATTCGCGCAATCGGTCAATCCATGTCGTGAGTTCGGCCAGGTTTCTGACCTGTTTGGATCGCGTGAGCGGTATGCCTTCCGCTGTGCGGTTGTATCCGTAAATATACATGTAGGTGCTGCGGCGATTCCGCTCGGTGTTCGGGTCATGGTTTTCCGTCCAGATCCTCACAAATTCATTGGCCAGTTCATGTGCTTCGTCCGGATGACTCCCCGCGAGTTTTTCAATGTAGGGGAAGGCTTGTTCTTCCTCCTTCACTTTCAAATGAAGCTTGGCCAACAGTTCCATGAACTTGGGTTGAAGGTTGGTTTTGACCGACGAGAGCCACGATTCCTTTGGTTGAAATTTCAAGATGTCACCGGTGGAAATGGGCTCCGGTTGATTGGGGTTGCGCGGGCGATTGTTGAAAGAGTTGCTGTAAAACATGTTGCCATACATGTCCCATTGCATGGATGGGAAACGGCTCTGGGTTTGATCGTTTTGATAGGTGTATTCCGCTTCGGTGAGCCAGTTCAAGGCCATGAGATTCAGTGTTTCCGCCCAGGGCATGGTTTGATCCTGATTGTGCTCCAGCAGGGATTCGACCGCACGGTGTTGGATTTCCAATTGTTTCAGGCGTGCGGACGCGCTTCGGTTGGCGCGTTGTTGAGCGCTGGATGCGCCTGTGGTTGTGACGATTTCGAGTCCCGCCGCCGGATTCTCGCCAAACACCTGCTCAAGCCATGTCTCGGCAAGCTCTTTGTCTATTTGTGAAGTGAGTTGAAGGGCGCGATTCAGGGCTTGTTCTTTTTCAGATGTTTCAATGTCGTCCAAAGCCAGGGCCATCTGGGTCACTTCCCAGGCTTTCACCAGCCAGTCGTCGTCCGGTTTCTTGGCATGGTGGTCCAGATAACCAACGGCAATGAGATTTAAACTTTCCGCATCCTTTGCCTCGACAGCTTCTTCGGGTGTGATCAGGAATTCCAGTGATTCGGCCCTTTTGCCTGCGCCTCCCAATAGTCTGGCAGCCAGGATGCGTCGGTCTTTTTCCTGGCCTCCCAGGCTTCGTGTTCCTTGTCGCAGTGTTTCCAGAATGGAGTTCAGGTCGTATCCCTCTGCCAGGATTTTTGACAGGAATCCACTCAGCATGCCTACATGGGACGCCGCCAATTTACCCGGGAATGCATCCGCCAATCCAAACAAATCCGTCGGTGACATCACATGGCTTTCCCGGCGTTGCTGATTGGGGGGAATGGGTTGGTTGGGTGGCATACCCGCCGGCCTGGAGAGGCTTTGAGTCAAATGCCGCCAGGTCTGGTCGACATGATTCGTGGGGATGGAAGTGAAAAAGCCGCGGATGGCCTCCCAATGCCCAAGGGTGACGTCTTTTTGAAAACTTTTTAGTTCCTGGTCGAGACGTTGATTGATTTCTGCAGTGAGTCTGGCTGTCTTTTGGGCATCTGTCTCTTCGGGGGAGGGAGTATCATCGTTTTCCTTCGTTGCCGATTTGGACTCTTCTGTTTTTTTGTTGACCTGATTGGAGCTGGCCAGCTCCTTGAGGATGGTGGATCCGCGTCGATCAAAAGTCAGCTTTGTAAATTTTTGAAGACGAAGCTGGTTTTCGTCGGGTGCGGGAGGAGGGGTTGAACCATTGGCGTTTGCACCCGCGGGGGGCGGCGCGTTGGGAGTTGCCGGAACGGAGGTGGTTATGCCAGTCATCGCTTTCAGGCTCTCAAGGTCCGGCGGTAAGGACGGAACGACCCTGACTGCGCCGCTGGAAGAGCGGATGATGGCTGTTTGCGCCGGGAGGGAAGCCGTCATGGCTACGAAACACACTGCTCCCAGGATGATGATCCAGGATTTTGACATATTGCCCTGTTTATTTGAATGTTGGTTCAGGAACCTTGCCCGTCCGGAGGTGGTCCGGAACCGGCACTACGGCTGTCTTGAGGTGGTTGACCTTTATTACCTTTACCATTACCCGAGCTTCGGCCGCGACCGCGGCCACTTCCACAGCCCTGTCATTGGCTGGGAAGGGGGAGTCCTTGCAGATCCCCCAGATCCATTCGGGCCAGGCGTATGGTTGATTCCAGGTCTTTTTGATGCAGGAGAGCCAGTTCAGGTCGCTTGTCTTCGGAGGCCGATTCGGCCAGAAGTTTGTAGTGTTGGCGGGCAGATTCAATGTGCGGTTCCCATTCCTCACGACCGAGCCCTTCCAATCGCATCAGCCAGGTGAGGTAGAATTCCGAGCTGGCCAATGACTGGCGCACGTCGTTTTTAAATGCTCCTGCAACCGAGGTATCCTGAGCAATCTCATCCATCAAACCGACGAGCGCCTCGCGGGCATTGGGTAATTGCGAAGCCATCATCTGGGCTTTCGCCTTTTCCAAAGTCACCTTGCGGCGCATCTCGACATCATCCTCGGGAAGTGTCTGCAGTGTCTGATCGCACAGCTCGATTGTTTTCGTCCAATCCTCTTGGTCGGAATAATGATTGGCCGCCTGGACCATCAGGCCCACTTCATCCATCACAAGTCCCCGTTGCCCCGGTCCGTAATGGTAGGCGACCGCCAGCGCTGGCAATACCAGCCATAGAGATAAAATCCATTTTTTCATGGCAGTGTGTTTTCTGGGTTACCTTTAAGTTGTCCATAGCCTATTGTTTGCGGAAAGAAATGCAACGACTGATTTGCTTCATTTCTTTTTCGTGGGCACGATCCAGAGCGGTGGGATTCCGGTTCATTTTGGATGGGATGTGCTGCTGCACGTCCGCAGGCGCGATCGTTAACGCCACGGGCATTCGAAGATTTTCAGCGCGCTCGCGGCCCCGCGGCAGCGGGGCCCTACCCGAGGGCGATAGCACTTGGGGGTATGTCCCTCGCAGCAATAGGCTTTAAACAGCTGCCACTGCCTTGCTGGTGCGGAGGGTACCGTCTGTGAGGATGCGGGCCCGTAGTCCGCCATGGTTCTTCAGCGCCTCTTCGGCACCCGGTCCGAAACCTTGATCCATCCAGTAGCAGGGGCTGCTTTCCTCAACGCCTTCAAAGCGGATGCCCTGGACCTCGAAGGTTTTTCCAATCAAGGAATTGAGATCCACTCCGCGAGTCAGAACATTTCTGCGAAAAGCGGAAGGAGGTTTGTCGAACACGTCCAGTTCGGCTTGAAGTCGCTCATAGACTTCCATCTCGAAGAAGGTGATTTGTCCTTTGTAATTTTCTTTGTGATCGAAGTAGCGGTCTCCTACCAGTCCACTTCCTGCCTTGCATTCGATTTCCCCGACTTCCTTGATTGGGTGAGTTCCCGGTGGTTTGCCGTGGTGACCGACAAAGTTGTGGCCTTCCGAGATGTAAATATGCTCGATCCGAAATTCTGGTTGAGATGTGTCCTGCATGAATGTTCCCTATCCAACCTACCAGTAGTCGGGAAGATCCGAAAGGGTTTCCTTCAGGATTTCATAGATGGCTTTGCGTGATTCAACCGTCAGTTTCGAAAACTCAGGTTGATTGTTCTCCCCGGTGAGGATTTTCCAAAGCTTCATGTAGATCTCATCCTTAAGCTTTTTGGGTAATGACTGGAATGCTTCGCTGTAGATGAGGAAACTGCATGGATTTTCGAATAGCCTTGTCTCCAGATTGAATTCCCTCAGGGATCTGCCTTTGGAATCTTTCGGGCCCTTCTCGGCGAATACCTTTGCGTAAGCGGATGAAGCTCCGACTTTATCGGTGAGAGGCGCTTCATCGACGAACAGCAGGTAGCGTAAAAAGGCGTCCACCTTGTGCTTGAGATATCTCAAGTGGCCGTAGGCATTGAGCATGAGTTGGGATTCGTATTGCATGCGGGTAATGAAGTTGTGCATGTGTCCCTGATGCTCGAGCACCATCAACGCCACAATATCGCTGGTTCCATGTGGGTAGGGGCTGATGTTGAAAAACTCTTTCAACTCCTCCATGTTGCCGCGAAAATTGGGTGTTTCCTTCTGTTTCTCGAAAGCCGCTTTTCCAAAAAGATTGCCTCGATGCAGTTGCTTGCCGTGTTGTCCCGTCACAAACCAGCCTCCCCAACGATCTTCAAAGGGGGTCCGGTGATTCACCTGGCTGGTGCCTGTGATCAGATCAACCACTCCGATTTCATCGGTTTCAAAAGACCTGACCAAATGTCCCGGCACGCCCATGGTTTTTGACGAGGCATGGCACTCGAGGCACTGGTCGGTTCGGACGAATTTGGGTTTTTTGTTCGGATCCTGTTCCAAGGTGTAAAAAACACCTCCAAGTTCTTTGTCGACGGCGGTGATTTCGAGCAGGTCCGATCCCTGAACAAAGCCGATGTAGGAGTTTTCATCGAAATACAGGGCTCTGGGAGTCGAAGGTGAAATTTTATGGCGTTGGAAGGATGTTTTGGAAAAGACCAGAACCTGTGATTCGGTTGAAATGCCCAGGTTTTCCAATAAAGAAATCAGGTAACCCTGACCGTCGTTTTTGAATTCAAGCTTGACCTCTCCCCGGTCGATGGCTTCCTGCAACCTCGCCACAAGGCTGGTGTCCTGTTGTTCACCGTAACCGATGGTGTCCTCTTCGAACGGCATCATGTGGGTAGCCCCCTGGAAATCGTCATTTCCCAGAGATGTGCCGATACCGGCTGCCGCGAAAATGATGGCGCAGATGATGTATGAGGATTGTCTGAAAGGAGAAAGCAATGAAGTGATCATGACCATTGGCAGTGTTTTAACTTTGGAGCACGTTGGGCACCATTCAACGTAGCCGGATTCACTTCCGCCAAACGAATTTTGCTTCCATTTAGGCATTTTTTGTTAAATCACTTTAAAAAGTCCTTTTATTCAGTCGTTGTTTGTTTGGGGGGGATGTGCTGGCCCGGATGACAAGTTCTGCTGGTATCACGATCGATTGTGGGGATTCTCCTTTCAACAAAGATTCCATGAGGTCCATGGCCGCTTCTCCTTGTCGCATTTTGGGTTGGCGGACAGTGGTCAATGGGACTTGGAAATGTTCGCTGGTCAGGATGTTGCCAAATCCCACGATGGACATTTCCTGAGGAACACGGATGCCTTGTTGGATCAGGTGGCCTGCCGCACCGATGGCCACCAGATCGTTGACGGCCTGGATGGCGGTTGCCTGGGAGTTTTCGGCCAGCATTTTTGCGGCGGTGTTGGCACCTTCTTCAATCGTGCCTCCCGCCATGAATACCAGTTGGTCGTCCCAGGGTATATGTGCTTCCGCCAGTGCCAGCCGGTAGCCTTCCAAACGATCTTTTCCCCACGGAGCTGCCAATGGTCCGGAGAAAAAGGCAATGCGACGATGTCCCTGCTGGATCAAATGTTTGGTCGCCTCCATGGTGGCGTGGAGGCTGTCCGTTTCCACATTGGCAAACTCTTCACAAAAAGGTGCTCGATGTCCCAGGACGACACAGGGCGTGCCATGTTTTTTGATTTCCTGGTAAATGGGGGCTTGTCCTTCCAGTCGATACACCGGCGACACAAACAATCCGTCCACGCGTCTGGCCAGGAAACGTTTGATACTGGTGGCTTCGCGTTGCGGATCATTGAGCGAATGCGCAAACAGGATGTCATAACCGGCACGATGGGCGCGCTCCTCGATGGCCATCATGACGCGGGCGTAAATGGGGTTGGTGGCAGCTGAAATCACCAGACCGAGCAGACGGGTTTTTCGGCTCCTCAAGCCGCGTGCCGTGACGTCGGGAACGTATCCCAATTCATCAGCCAGTTTTCGAATGCGTTCCTTGGTGGCGACGGAAATATCCGGTGCATCCCGCATCACTTTGGATACGGTCATGACCGAAACATTACCCTCTTTGGCTATGTCCTTCAGTCGAATCATGTTGTTGGTTGTACTTGGTTGTTGTTGGTCGCTCCCTACTCCTGGCACCCATCTTACCGCAGTGTCGTGAACGACACAATGCCTTCCACTATGATATGGAAACAATTTTTCTGACGACGGGTGGCCGGATTTTATTCTTTTTTCTTTGAAGCAAGCCATTTAATGGCTGCCTGCACGATGATTTCATGTGTGCCGTCGAACACGGTGATTCTGGTTTTTCCAGATGTGCGGCGGAGCAGGGGTTGCTTCTCGCCATAGGATGGATCTTGTTGAATGGCTGCTCTTAATGATTCCGGAATGGCTTTGTTTTGTTCCATTTGGTGGATGGATTTCTCGGTGAATTGCTTGTCTTGGGAGGCCAGTATATTGAATGCCCTGAGAGAATGCCCCACTGGAACACTGCCTGTGTGGCCATCCATGATTCCTGTATTGATGTCGAGATTTACCGGACGCGCATGTTCCAAAAAGGAAATGGGGGATCGGTTCAAGTATTGAAAGTTAATCGCTGCATTGTCGCCCGGCGCCCCTCCGCAGGAGGCTTCAATCATGGCGGTATAGCGGAGTTTGCGTTCCGCCGTTTCGCGGTGCCAGTGTCTCAAGTCAGATATCGGCACCCATGCGGAAACCGCCGCCCAAACATCCGGAGCCTTGGCGGCCATCATCAAGGATGCCATCCCTCCTCCCGAGGCGCCCACCAGATAGATGCGTTGGGGATCAACTTTGGCGATGGACCGAGCGTAAGTCACCGCATCAAGGATATCACTGACCACCAGATCCGAACAGGTGGCTGCCGGACGTTGGTTCACGCCTCGAAAGTCCGGGTGAATGAAATGCCAATCCCGCTCATTCGCTTCGCTCAGGTAATCGATTCCGCTGGATTGCTTGAAATCACCCGACCAGCTATGAAGGGCGACCAACAGCGGGCGGGAAGTTTCCGAGGCCCTCGCTTCGTGCCAGATGGCTTTTTGAAGTGCACCGTCGAATGAGGAGGGGATCTGCACTTGAACCGTCCCGGGGGTTTCTTGCCATGGTTCAGGTGGGACAGGAGACGGACCATTCAGGGCGAGTGTGGTGTCAATAGCCTGTTGAACCTCTGACGATGAAGGGAGTCCGGAATGTGTCAGACCCGCAAGTCCGACAGTGAATTGAATAAAAGTCTTTTTGAACTGGGGGCGCGTACCGGGGCCACGTCCGAAGCCGAAAACGCACATGCCGTCACTGGATGCAATGCTTCCCCCGTTTTGCGCTCCCAGGTACCAGAACGTATCCGGCAAGTCATCCTGCTGGTGCTGGTGGATGAACAAGAGTTTCGAATCGTTTGCATCCCCGAAAAACACCCTTTGCCATTGCCCGAAGTGTTGTTGTTTTGATTTGGGGATGGTTTGTGAAGGGGCATTTCGATCCGTTCCCCAGTATTGTTGATCGGGTTTGAATCGGCCGGCGATGGTCCCTTCATAAAGAAACCACCAGGCATGCTCAGGATCGATCTTTTCCATGGTCATGGTGGCTGATTGATCATGAAAAGACCAGGACCAGGCCCATTTCCCCGAGCGACTGGTTGTTCGGATAGCCTGATGCCCCACCTTCAACGAAGTGCAGCGATCAAACCCCGGATGTCCCGCCCCTGCATCCGGATTCTCCGAACCAAACACCAAATTGGGAAGTCCCCGATAACCGGCGGCTGCGGAGGCGGGGTATTGTGAGAGGGGATCTTTCTTAAACTGAATCCAGTCTTTTCCATCGCGATCCACTATTCTGGAAAACCCACCTCCGGCCTTGTCATAATACCAGTCGGCTTTCGAAGTATGGATCAGGAAGTGAGCACGATCCTGGTAGGTGGTTTCGCTGATTTCGACAGCCTCAGTTCGAGAAGAGAGTAGTGAGCCCCAGACGGCAATCATGCATATGATCTTGCTGGCTCGTAGCGTTGGTGTCATAGGCGAAGCAGGGTAGTTTTTTGTTCATGTATTTGCAAAAAACTTTTCCAAACAGATTGACGATAGCTTTCAAGATTCGGTTGATTCAAGATCCGGAAGCGACAGGTGGCATGGATTTTCTTTTCATTTCCCACTGAGTCTTTTAAGTTGGTCCCGAGTCCTGTTTTGCAGTGAAAACAGGCTTTGTAGTGGATCAAATGATGCGTTTTGGAGCTTCGTTTGCAGGAAAAACTCCGTGCATCATTTGTCTGATAACTAGTAACTTCAAAACTTTTGAGTTGCGTTTCAGGCTTGAAGCTGGCTCATTGCTGGTTTTATTTAGTCCCTCATGCCAACACGGAAAGGCACAAATCAGTCGCGTTCATTGAGCGAATCGCCGGATTTGTTTGATCTAAAAGAATATTTGGATCGAGCAAGTCGTGCGGTGGACCGTGCCTTAAACGCTTATCTGCCCAATGCCCGCATGAAACCGGCCACCATTCACCGAGCCATGCGTTACTCCATCTTTGCCGGTGGCAAGCGCATGCGACCCGCTTTGTGTCTGGCGGCTGCGGATGCATGTGGTGGTGCGTGGGAACCAGCCATGTCCTCGGCATGCGTGGTCGAGTGCATTCACACCTATTCTTTGATCCATGATGATTTGCCATCGATGGACAATGATGATCTCAGACGCGGGAAACCGACCAATCACAAGGTGTTCGGTGAGGCGATCGCGGTTTTGGCCGGGGATGCCTTGTTGACACACGCTTTTGAGATGGCGGCTGATTTTCAACCAACCAAACGTTATTCGCTCAAGGATGCCGTTCTGGAAGTGGTCAAAGCCTCGGGGTCCAAGGAGTTGATTGCCGGCCAGGTGGCCGATGCGGAAGCGGAAGGGCAGCAAATCACTCCGCAGCGGCTTAAATACATCCATGAATGCAAAACGGCTGCCTTGCTCATGTGTTCCGTCCGTTTGGGGGGGATGAGCGCGAATTGTACGCCGGCTCAACTGAAAGCGCTTTCTGAATTCGGCTACAATGTGGGCCTGGCTTTTCAAGTGATCGATGACATCCTCGATGTGACTCAGACCAGCGAGCACCTGGGGAAAACCGCGGGTAAGGATGAGGCTTCTCACAAGGCCACCTATCCTTCATTGATCGGATTGGATAAATCCCGCAAAATTGCCTCCAAATTGACCCAGAACGCATTCGATGCCCTGGCTCCATTCAAGGGGAAAGCCGTGGCCCTTCATGCCATCGCAGAATATCTTCTCAAGCGCACTCACTGATGGGCGGGTGCTTCTATTATTCCCGGGCATCATCCAAACCGGGTAAAAAATCAAAAAGGTAGATCCTATGATGCGGGGCTACAAGCGCGTCTACGGAGGTGCAGCAGCACAATCCCTGCCGTTCCGAATCCAGCTCTCTTTCGTCTCTTAACTGAATTCAAATTTGCTTTTCAGTCGAATTGAATCATATTGTAAGATGCTATTTTAGGGATGATAGCATCAATTGAATTGAATACAGGGTAACTCTTGACCATCGAACCTGTATGCAATGGGGTGCCTGAATCCTTGTTTTAGAGCATCTGAAGGTTCAAAAATAGAAAGTTAGTCTTGGTTTGGAAAGCAAAGCATTTGAATGATCTGCTTTACCGGTGCACAACTTGTGTTGCGGTTGGGTTTCGTGCGGCTCATTGTCGTGTGGCATGGGCTGCAGGCTTGGTTCTCTTAACCGTGTTGGCTCTTGCCAGTTGCAAATCCAAGCCAAAATCAGGGCCGGATCCAGCTTCTGCAACCGTTTCAAAGGACGAGACTGACCAGAAGGGGACAGAAGAATCTCAGGCTGCGGACGAGATTGTTCTGGAGGATACGATTTACAACAAAACCTACGACGCCGAGTTCAAAAAGATTTTTGAACTTGCCAACAAGGGACACTGGGAGGAGGCCGAAGTCATGGCTGGTGAGGTCTACAACCGGGAAAGCGCCAGTCCGGGCCCCATGGATCCATCGGTAGAACGCGTGTATCGCTGGGTGTCCAAACAGGCTCAAATTATCCGTGACCAAGCTCTGGAGGATAAAATCCGCCAGATAGACTCCAAGAATTCTGTTTTCAGTCCCACCATTAAATCACTCGTTACTGAACAGACCGACCGGGGGTTGCCTCCCCGAAAGGATCTGCGTGATGCCGTTCAGGAAATTGAAGCAACGCCATACGTTCCTGAAACCTATAACAAGACCAAAACCATTATACGGCGTAGCGAGATGTTTGACTTCAAGAGTCAGCAAGGCCGGATGGCGCGGGAATTGGACAAGCAAATATCCATCACCATGGATGACGTTGACCTGGAAACCATCATTTTTCAAATTGGTGATAAAGAAGAAATCAATTTTGTTGCCGATCGTTCACTTGCCGCTTTCAAACAGAAGTTGAGCATCAATTTTGACAACGTCAGGCTGGGGGAATTTCTTGATTATGTTTCACGCAATTTTGAACTTCAATTTCAAGTAGGTGACGATTTGATTTGGATTGTTGACGGCAAAGATGCCAGCAAGACCATTGAGGAAACCCGCATCTATCGACTGCGCAAAGGATTCATCCTGCCTGCCATTTTCGGCGCCGATGAAGTGACCAAAACAGAAACACGCGCCAAGGATGGCACGGTCACCACGGTTACCAAGCAGACAGCCAAAACCTTTGTGCGGGACGGAGCGGGTGGCGCTCCTTCCATTGAAAACGCCATCAAGAAATTTTTCAAAGGTTCCGATCACGAAATCGACTATGAACGCAATATCATTCTGGCCACCGGAACGCGTGAGCAATTGAACGTGCTGGAGCGGATCATTGAGGAATACGATCGGCATTTGCAGCAGGTGTTGATTGAAGCGCGTTTCATTACTGTTTCGGAAGCCGCGTTCCTTCAACTGGGGGCCCTCTGGGAAACGGGGCGCAACCCCGCGACTGAAGGTCGTTCTTCAGAGGATTTCCTGGGCTTTGGTCCGGAGAATGTCGGTCTTGGGATGCAGGAAACATTCACCAACATTCTTGATCGTGACAACCTGAGTGTGACCCTCACGGCGCTGGAACAGGAAGGAGAAACACAAACCTTGAGCGCCCCCAGACTGACTTTGGTGAACAATCTCCCCGCCACCATATCGGATGGGAAGGTGCAATATTATTACGAAGAATACACCATCACCCAAACGATCAACGAACGAAACATTGTTTCTTCCCTCGTTCCAAAGGGCAGTCCCAAACAGATCACTTCGGGCGTGACCCTGGATGTGCTCGCCAGTATTGGTGGGGATGGGCAGTCCATTTACCTGGCACTCAGCCCTGAGGTGAATCAGGACGTCGAACTGGTGCCTTTCGCGACCGTTTCGGATGCTTCCGGGAACAGTTTTGAAATTCGACTGCCTCAGTCCCGAACCCAATCCCTTGCCACGCGTGTCATTGTTCAGTCCGGTCAAACCGTGGTGATGGGGGGCGTGCTTGAAAGGGAGCAATCCACCTTTGTGGAAGCGGTGCCCATTCTGGGTAAGATCCCATTAATTGGTTCCGCTTTTCGCCGTCGTACTGAAATTGACAAACCCCGTTACCTGTTGATTTTCGTTACGGCGACCTTGTTGTCCGAAACCGGTGAATTCCTTCGTTTTGACGAGATCGCCGAAGGTGAACCTTTGTCCTTTCATACGCCTCGCTGAGCCTGGCCTCGATGCATATGATCACGGGGCTCAAACAACTCATTTGGCGCAATCGCCGGTGGATTGTCCTTGCCCCGGAAACAGACACAGCGCACGTGGTGGTCTTTGAGGAGACTTTTCGTGGCCCGGTGCTCCGTGATTCCCACCACTTTGATCTGGATGCGGATACAGGAGCGGGCGATACATCGGAGGACTCAACGGATTGGCAACGCTTCGTTGAACTCCACAAGGACGAGTCCTGGGTCATTCTGTTGCCTCATCAGGCGACCATTTCTCAGTGGATGTCTCTCAAAGTTACCGAATCTGACCAACTGGAAGACCGTCTTCAGGAGCAAACGGAACGTCTGGTCGGTTTGGGCGAGAGTCAGATAGTCATTGATTACGAGGAAATACCCTCTCATCAGACCGATAACGCCAACTATTGGATCACGTATTGCCAGGAAACTGAAATTCGGAAAATCATCAGGGATTTCGGTCTGTTTGACGTTGCTATTTGCGATGTGATCGGAAGTATGGATGCCTTTTTTGCAAGCAATCTTGCAGATGGGTGCATACAGGGTGAATGGATGCTGCTGGAGGTCTGTGAGGGCGGAACAGCAGTTGCTATTTTTGATGGGCAGTATCCGCAATATACCTCTTTTTTCCCGGTCGGAAACGGCATGGCACGAGAGCAGGGAGCGCGTACGTCCGGCCCCATTCGGATTGGTCCGGGCGGTACGAACGGTAATGATATTGCTCTGCAGCGCACCACCAATGGGATTCCAAAGATTGCCGAGGAATGGGCCAGGGATATTCAGCGCGCCTGGCAGGAGTATCGTGTTTCCATGCACAAGGAAAACCAGGTGCGAACCATTGATTGTCCCATTCTGTTGGTTGCAAACCCGGATTTGCAGGATGCCTGGGGTGAAGCTGCCCGGACCCTATTGCATTCGGATGTCATGGATGCATCCAAAGTGTGGGAGACTTCAGTTCCAAACCTGGTTGAGGGTGAGCGAAAACATTGGGGGGGGATGCTGACTGCCTATCGTCGAAACATTGAAGTTCCTTCCTTGCTACCCGAATCCGTCAAATGTTCCTGGAACGAAAAACAAATCAATCTCGTACTTCGGTCTGTGGCTTTTTTGAGCTGTGTGCTTGCCATTGTGGTCATGGGAGTGGCGGTTGTTCAAAAAACCATGCTGTGGCGGGCAAAATCGGAATTGATCGAAGCTGTGGACGGGATCGAAGGACGTTTTGATCAAAGCCTGCTTGTGTTGCAAGGTTTGAAGGAGGAATACAAGATGTTGCGCCCTCTCATCGAAGCCGAACAGAACACATTGGCGGCTTTGGATGTCCTTGGTGCGATGCAGGAGATTCGCACCAACCACCAGGGTTGGATGGTTTTGCTGGCCGATAAGGAATCCTATTACCGTGGCGATGAAATGGTCCGGACGAATCGAGCGGCCATGACCAATGCAGTCACGGCCTTTCCAACCAACCAGATTCCATTCCAGCGCGGTTTCATTGTGGAGACCGTGTTGAACTCCAGTGGAGAGTCCATGCGAAACGAACTCGAAGAAATAGTCCGTTTCCTGAAAGCAAGAGAATACCTTCAAAATGCCGACATTCTCCCGGGAGATACGCGTCGCATGCTGGTCGATTCGAATCTGGTGATTGCCGGAAAACATTTTGCCATCAGTTTGGAACTGCCGGTTTTGGATGCCGATGACCTGGTGACTGAGACTGCTTCCGGTGCACGTCATGTCGACCGCACCGTGACGCCCGTTTGGCGTACCTTGCAGCCGGATGTGAACAAACCGAGTGAGGAGAAGGAGATTCAACAGCCATGAAAGCCTTGTTCCAATCTCTGGTTTCCGATACCCGAACGCTCCTTTTGTGGTTGGTGTTGATCGTGCTGGGGTACTTCGTTGTGCTGATTCCGATTGATCAAAAAGTGAAATCCCTGAATCGACCGTTGGAGGAAGCATGGCAACGTTTAGGGGCCTCCATGAACACCAACCGTCTGGGTGCCACTCTGGATCTCCAAAACATGAACCAGATGGCTGCGGACATGGAGTCTCAATTCGCTCTTTTTACCGATGCCGAAGCCGAATTGATCAGCAGGGTGTTGCTCACCGAAACAGATCAAGCCAAAGTTTCCCAACCCTTTCAATTGGTTGAATTCGAAAATGCTCTTGTGACCTTGGAAGAACAGCTCAAACGGGAGGCCGGTGAGAAAAAAGTGACTTTGGAATCCGGTGTCTATGACGGATTACCGCACCATGATGTGTCGATCACGGAACCACAGTTGCTTTGGGCGGATCTTGCTTTTGCTCGTTACATGCTCACCTTGGCGATCGAGTGCCGACCCGTCAGGATTTTTGATTTTCAAACACTCATCAGAACATCCGATCCCGAAGCGGTCATAAGCGCTCAACATCGCTTGCACCAGTCCAGATTCCGCCTCAGGATGCAGGGAACCATGGAGGCTGCACATCGTTTTTTGCGCGCATTACCTTTGCGTGGATCCGAGGCGGAGGCGGCTGGATTGCCCGTTCCCTACTGGGAAAAACCGGCTCTGTTTCTGGAGGGTGTTCTCATCAAGAAAGCCGTTGCCCAACCATCGGACATGGTTGAATTACAGCTTGTCATCAACGGGTTTATTTACCAAAAAACCACGGAGAAAAACGATGGTGACGACTGAATCCAAACCAACATATGCGGCTTGGCCAAGGCACCGGTGGGTGTCCTTGGCGGTCATCGTGGCCGGATTGATTCTTGCCTTGCTTGCGGGGTGGCGACTGGGAGGGGATTTGCCTGAACTACAGCAAATCCGTTCCGAGGAGGCCAGAGTCGCAGAGCCCCTTTTTCATGCACTGTTGCATCGGCCGGATCTGGTCGATACCCATTCCGGAGTGGTGATGTCCGGTGAAAACAACCCGTTTTACACCGACCATTTCAAACCGCCCCCCAAACCAGCTCCCCCTCCCAAGCCGACGATGAAACAGGTCGAAGTCCTGTATCAGGGGTGGTTCGAGAGTTCCAAACATGTCGTTGAGGCTTTTGTGACCATTGATGGCAAGAAAGCATCGGCACAGCTTGACCAACCGTTAGGTCAGGATTTTACTTTATTGGAGATTCGTTCGGATTATCTCAAATTGAAAAGTAAAGATGATCAGGAACACCAAGTGCCGTTCAAGAAAGCCACCAAATTGAAAGTGCCCATCAAGTGACGCCAAACCATTCCACAGATAATCGTCATGCCGATGTGGCCGACATGCTCCTGGCGCGCGGACTGCTGACCGAGGAAGGACTTGAGAAGGCCCGCAGTCTTCAGTTGCACAGAAAGGTGAGTTGTGCCAGAGCCATCCTGGAGTTGGGGTTGGCCGGGGAAGAGGATACCATTCGCGCACTCGCCGAATCGGAACACCTGGAATACCTGGGATTGGAGGATTACCAGCCGAACGATAAGCTGCTCAAATCCGTGCCCGTCAAGCTGGTCTTCCATTATCAATTACTGCCCGTTCGAGTTGAAGATGACCAAATCACTCTGGCTTTCAGTGATCTGCCCAGTTCCATTGAGCTTGGGAACCTGCGCTTGATCCTTGGAAAACGCATCCAGGTGGCATTGGCGATCCCCAGTCGATTGCAGTCTGAGATCAAGCGTTGTTTCGGGTTGGGAGCCGACACCGTTGAACAACTGCGGTCGGATAGCCAGATCCCCGATCTCGATCAGGAAATCGTCTATGATGTGGGCGCGCAAGGAAGGCTCAAACCCAAGGATGGAGCCATTTCCAAACTGGTCGACCAGATCCTGGATGAGGCGTTGAAACTACGCGCCACCGATATCCATATCGAACCCTATCGGGATGCCATTCGATTGCGATATCGTATTGACGGTATTCTCCAGAAAGTTCCCGTTCCCGAACAATTGAAACAACTTTACGGAGCGATCGTTTCGAGGCTCAAAGTGATGGCGGATTTGAACATCGCCGAAAAGAGGCTCCCACACGACGGACGCATCACCATGAGCACTCAAGGGGAGAAATTTGATTTGCGCGTGTCGGTGATCCCGACCAAACATGGTGAAACCATCTGCCTCCGCATTCTGGGCCGTGAAAGCCTTTTTATGGACCTGGGGCAACTCGGTATGGACCCGCAACAGGAAAAACTTTTTTCCAAGATGGTGCATTTGCCGCAGGGACTCATTCTCATCACGGGGCCGACCGGTTCAGGGAAAACCACCAGTCTTTACGCCGCTCTGGCACAGGCCAATGATGACGGTCGGAAAATCATTACCATCGAAGATCCGGTGGAATACCAGATGGAAGGCATTTCCCAGATCCAGACACGGGATGACATCGGGTTAACTTTTGCCAGTGGCTTGCGTTCCGTTTTGCGACATGATCCCGATGTCGTTCTGGTGGGAGAAATCCGTGATCAGGACACCGCCGAAATCGCCGTGCGAGCTGCTCAGACCGGGCATCTGGTGCTGTCCACTTTGCATGCCAATGACAGTATTGGTGTTTTATCCCGCCTGTTGGGGATGAATACGGACCCGCATTTGATCGGATCCTCACTGGTTGCTTCAGTCGCGCAACGACTTGCCCGCAGGATTTGCCCGAATTGCAGGGAGCAGGATGATGCCATCAGTCATGAGCTTCGAAAGGAAATGGCGGAGATCCTTGCCATTGAGCCTGATGAAGTGCAGGCATGGAAAGGGGTGGGATGCGACGAGTGCGCCCAATTGGGTTACCGGGGCCGCGTGGCCATCTATGAGTTCTTTTTGATGAACGACGAACTGGCCGAAGCCATCGCCCAGGGTATGACCGTCACCCGGCTCAAGGAGGCAGCGCGTCAATTTGGCTGGCGTTCTTTGAGGGAAAACGCCTTTTTGAAAATTCAACAGGGATCCATCGCACTGGAAGAACTCCGCAGAGTCACCTGGCGCATTCGTGGAGAAGAGGGATAGGTCTTATTCCAGATCAATTCGACGAATTGTTTGAGGCTGCTCAAAATGCCTGCACCATTTTGTGAATTTCATTGAGTCTGGCGGTGGCGGTTTTTCGAGTCAAGCGGGGGAATTTGCCGTTCATCATGACCCATTGACCGTTGCGCATGATCTTGAGTTTGTCGCGTTGGGTGGCGATCTCGGAAATGTTTTTGAGGAACGCTTTCCACTTCAGATCGCTGACCAGTATCAATCGTTCCACCGGATCCGGTAATGGACCGTATCGATCCCGGAGTTCGTTTTTGATGGTTTGAAGCGATTCGGTATTGTTGACTTCGGCAAATTTGCGGTAGAACTCGATGCGCTGCTGCGGTTCGGTGACATAATCCAAAGGGAGATAACAGGGTTCTTTGGGAGTGGTCTTGGCGGTGGTTTCTTCGAGTTCAACGTCCCCGTGCGTTTCAATGTAAACAGCCGTTTCTCGTGGTACGGATATTTCCAATTCGGGTTTCTTTTTCCGCCGATTCGGTGTGGGGTTGGCTTGAGTTGTGGTGTCCACTTCTCCGGGATTCATCATCAGAAAATCAAAATCGATTTTGACTTCAACCCGTGGCGGTATTTTTTCGCCGCGCAGGGAACTGATGCTTTGCTTGAGCAATTGGCAATAAAGGTCGAATCCAATGGCGGTGATATGTCCACTTTGCTGGGATCCCAGTAAATTGCCTGCGCCCCGGATTTCCAGATCCCGCATGGCGATTTTGAATCCGCTTCCCAGCTTGGAATACTGTTTCATCGCGCTGAGGCGCTTTCGGGCATCGGTCAGCACCCCTGCATGACGGGGTAACAGCAGGTAGGCGTACGCCTGGTGTTTGTAGCGTCCGACTCTTCCGCGTAACTGATATAATTCGCTCAAACCAAATCGATCCGCGCGGTCGATGATGATGGTGTTGGCGTTGGGGATGTCGATGCCGCTTTCAATGATCGTCGTTGAAACGAGAATGTCTGCTTCTCCATTGATGAAGGTGCGCATCACCGATTCCAGTTCGCGTGCCTCCATCTGTCCGTGTCCAACCACAATACGGGCGTCCGGGACAAGTTGTTGAATGCGTTGAGCCATCGTGTTGATGGTGCCGACCCGGTTGTGCAGGAAATAGACCTGGCCCTGTCGATTGAGTTCGCGGCGCAATGCGTTCTTGATCGCTTCTTCGTCGAAGGGAATCACGATGGTTTCCACTGGCAGCCGGTCCTGTGGTGGCGTTTCAATAGTGCTCATGTCACGGGCTCCCATCAACGCAAGATGCAGGGTACGTGGAATCGGCGTAGCGCTCAGAGTGAGCACATCGACGAGTTTGCGCATGAGCTTGAATTTCTCTTTCTGCGCCACGCCAAAGCGTTGTTCTTCATCAATGACGACCAATCCAAGGTCTTTGAATGTGACGTCTTTTTGGATCAGTTTGTGCGTGCCCACCACAATATCCACGGATCCTGTGGCAAGGTCCTGAATGATCTTGCGCGCTTGTTTCGGTTTTTGAAATCTCGACATCAATTCCACCCGCACCGGGTAGTCCGCCATGCGCTCGGTCAAGGTATTGTAATGTTGTTGTGCGAGGACGGTCGTAGGCACCAGGATGGCCACTTGCCTGCCATCCATGACCGCTTTGAATGCCGCTCGAATGGCGACTTCTGTTTTGCCGAACCCCACATCGCCACAGATCAGACGATCCATCGGTTTGGCGCGTTCCATGTCCCCTTTGGTGGCGTCAATGGCGCGGATTTGATCGTCCGTTTCTTCATATAAAAACGAGCTTTCGAATTCCCGTTGCCAGGTGGAATCGGGTTGAAACGAATGCCCCTCCTCAGAAGCGCGCGCCGCCTGTATTTGCAACAGTTCACCCGCCAGGTCACGAACCGCTTTTTCAGCCTGCGCCTTGGCACTGTTCCAGCGTTTGCCTCCCAACGTGTGAAGTTGTGGACGTCCTTTGCCGGCCCCAATGTATTTGCTGACCAGGTGCGCTTCGCTGACCGGAACATAGAGTTTGGGCGGTTCGTCACCAATGTTCTTGGCGGCGTATTCAATGACCAGATACTCGGGGCCGTTTTCATCGTTGCCCGGCGTGGCTGTCGAGCCGACGGGGGGGAGGCGTTGAAGTCCGATGTAGCGACCGATCCCATGCTGAAGATGAACCACGTAATCCCCGTCTTCGAGGTCCGCAAAATCGATCTGAAGGATGGATTTGGCCGCCGCCGCATGGGGCGATTTCAACCTGCGGGGGCGTTGCACTTTGTATCGACCAAAGATCTCGGCATCCGTCACCACAACGCATCCCAATTGATCCGCCACAAAGCCGCGCCCGAGACTTCCGGTCAGGAGAAGCAGTTGTCCGTGTTCGCCCGCCTTGTCACGAAACCCTGTTTCGTCCCAGATCTCCTGAAATCGCTGGCTCTCGCCTTCGTTGTTGCAGACGACCAACACGGCGTGCCCTTTCCGCAACCAACGGTGCATTTGTTCCAGAAAATCCATTCGCTGCTTTTCAACGATATGGGCCTCCGGACGATGGTCTCCCAATGGACGATACACTTCCATGGATTCCAGATCGGGATTCAATTCAATTCCCTGGTCGCTGGCGGTGGGGGCTGGAGTATCTTCCGGATCGCTCCATTCTGCATCCGCTTCCTTGAGTTCAATGCGCATCCACCCGGCCTTATCCAGCCGCGATTGCAAGCCATACCAATCCAGAAAGAACGGATCATCCTCTGGGATTTGGTTTTGATAATGCTCTGCCGCCTCTTGTAGCGCTGTGGGTTCTGCGTCGAAAAGGCAAGCTGACTTGGGGAGATAATCCAGTAAGTTGAAAAAATTCTGTTCCGAATCCGAGGATTCGGATTCCACTTGTCGCTTGATCAATCCCAATTCGCCTCCCGGAGGCAACTCCACCTCTGCGATACGATCGCGTGTGAGTTGTGTTTCTGGGTGGAAATAGCGGATGGATTCCAATTCATCACCAAAAAATTCCAAACGAACGGGCCACGGGCTGCTGAGCGGGAACACATCCAGGATGCCTCCACGCAGGGCAATTTCACCTTTTTGCGTGACTTTGGCTTCCGGCTCGTAAGCTTGGTCTTCGAGCCATTCCACCAGATCCAGTGGGTCCAGAATGTCCCCCACACGCAATGTTCGGAGGCGATCCTGAAGTGCGTCCGGCTCAAAGGTCCGCTGCATCAGCGCCTGAATCGTCGTGACGATCACAGGAGCTGGGGAATCCTGCGGATCAGCCTGCCATCTCAACAGGGCGGTGAGTGTTTCCAGGCGTTCGCTGATGACATCCGCATGGGGTAGTTTGGCTTCGTGAGGGAGATGTTCCCAGGCCGGATAGAAAAAGGGGCGCGAGGTGATCGTTTTTTGGGGAGCGTCCGAGAACCAGTCCAGCCAGGTTGCCAGGTCCTGGTGCATCGATTCCTGAAGTTTTAATCCGGATGTGATCAGCACAAGGGGCCGATCCGGAAACGTCGCCCGAAAACCGGCCACCAGGAAGGGCCAACTCGCCATGGGGGCAGGGATCCAACGCAGAAAAGGGAGTTGGCCGGGGTGGCGGATCATTTCATCCCACCAGGCAGCATCCTTCCACTCCTGATAAAGTGGGAGACTGCTGGATCCTGAATCTTGGCTCGATGTGCTCACGGACGCACTCATTCACTCCTTTAGTCGGGGATTCGTCAAGTCGTGGAATGCCTGGAATGGTATGTTTCTCGTGATAAACCCATCTGAATCGCTGATCCCTTCTTGTCAAGAAGGCCTGAAACCTTAACATGGGGGTTCGTGGCGAAGAAAAAGAATCATATCGGACTGATGATCCTGATGCTCATCGTGTTCGCAGCCTCGCGCTGGCCAGGGGCGATGCCGGTGAACTTCAGTGCTGCTTATGCGCTGGCGTTTTGTGCCGGTCTGTACTTCACGCCTCGTATGGCCTGGCTGCTGCCACTGGGGACGCTGGCCGTCACAGACCTGGCTCTGAATGCGTATTACGGTTATTGGCCGCAATGGTATCAATTGAGCAACTATCTGGGTTATGCGTGCCTCATAGGTCTGGGGCAATGGATGAGCAAAAAAGATCATTGGGCAAAACTGGTCGGTGGGGGACTTGTTGGTGCGTGTTTCTTTTACCTGTTGACCAACACGCTTGCCTGGTTGCTGAATCCTTTCGACAACAAAGAATACACGCGCGATCTGACGGGTTGGTTGCTGGCTCTGACCAAAGGAACAGGCGGATTTCCTCCAACCTGGATGTTTTTACGCAACACACTGCTCAGCGGGGGACTGTTTACGGGGTTGTTTGTCGGCGCGGCCAAATGGATCGAAGCCACTGAGGAAGCTGCAGAAACCGAACCGGAACCTGAGACTGAACCCGAGGAGAGCGATGTGGAGGAAGTTCCGGCTTAAGGAAATTTCCATGGCATGTTTAAAATAGGCGTCATTTCAGATACCCATGGATATTTGGATCCTTGCATTCAACGGATCTTTCAGGGCGTCGACCACATTCTCCATGCAGGTGACATCGGTTTTCCGTGGTTGTTGATGGACCTGGAACAAATCGCCCCAGTGACCGCCGTCCTTGGGAACACCGATTACGACCTTCCTGTTAGAGAAACCGAGGCGGTGGAACTCGCCGGGTTTAACATCCTGGTGCATCACATCGTCAGTTTGCCGACACCTGCTCACGCCATTCGAGAGCGGATCGAGCGCACAAGCCCGGACATCGTCGTGTTCGGTCACACGCATCGAGCTCATCGTGAAACATTGGGCAAAACGGTTTATTTGAACCCCGGATATGCTGGACGTGAAAAAATGGGGGTCAAACGCTCCGTGGCCATCATGGAATGCGATGGCAAGGACCTCGATGTGAAGTTCATTGATCTGGATGCCTAATGCGTCAAGGCATAATGAACAATGTTGATGCCCATGGGGTAGGAAAGAGGTTCAGAGAACCGGGAGAAGAACCAAGGGCTCGTGCCTTCTTCTTCCCATCCATCACTCAGATCAGTGTTGTGGCAGATCAAGACCATGATGCGTTCGTTGTCGTCCACGATAGCCAGGTAATCAGCAGGATAAGGGCCTTCGCCATAACGCTGAAGAATTTCATCTTCGTATGTTTCGTAAGCGCCTTGTCCCTTGTTGCGTTCAGCCGAATCCTGGCTGGGAACCTGAGGTTTGATGGTGAGTGGAAATACCGAGTTGAAAATGGGGTGTGAAAGGTCCAGTGAAATCGGTTGTCGATTGGGGAAAACTTTTTGCATTTCTCCAAGAAAATGTCGTTTCATGGTTTCACCCCAGAAATCGTCCACCATGAGAAATCCTCCGTTCAACAAGTATCGCTGCAATGACTTTGCCTCTTGTTCCCGGAAAACGAGACTGCGCGGATCAATCACAAATATGAAAGGGAAATCGTAAAGTCGATCATCCGTCAGGCTAACAGTTGCTCCGTCGGGATGCACAATCAAGGAGGTGAGTTGCTCCAGGCGATAGGAGAAATTATAATCAGCATTCGGGTAATCCACCCTCCATCCTCCACCTCGTCGACCAAAGCCTCCCCCCATACCGTATTCGATCCTCACAAATGTGAAGATGTCATCTTGAAAAGATTCTTCCACATGCCATTCCGGAACACCCGCACGGGATGCTGGACCGGGTTGAGTAATGAGCCTTTCAGATCCACGCCCCCCCACGCCCGGTCCCTGGAGACTTTGCGCCCAACTGATGTCAAACATCAGGCAGACCCCCAGGAAGACCATCAAAGGCCAACAGTTGGATCGCATTCTTGCTGAAGGATTCATGTCATGTGTGCAGATTTACAGTGATACCTTAAATCTGATCGACCCCACGGACCGTGTCAACCGGTAAAAATAATTTGGCCGGTAGCATCCCGCGACTGTGGGATCCCCGACGCGCCCCTTGTGGCATCCAAACCGACCATACCGTCCAAAGGAACCCCCAAGTGCATCTCCTCAGGTAGATCGTGCCGTCCCCGACGCGCTCCTTGTGGCATCCAAATTGACCATACCGTCCAAAGGAAATCCCAAGAGCATCCCTCTGGTAGCCCGTGTCGTCCCCGCCAGCGAACCGACGCGGGTAAGGGCGAGCATATGCCGTGGGGTTTTCCGTTGTAAGGTGAAAAGCAGGGGAGGGAAGCCATGAGGGGACGCGTCGGGGACGACACGATCTACCTATGGCGTACAAGGGGGATCGCGGGCTGCCTGAAATGCGATCGCGTCGTCATTGTATTTAACATCCCGGAGTCATTTTCTGACTGATTGCTTCCGTTTTTTTGAGCATTTAATTAACAGCCAAAGTGTTTTCGACTTGATCGAGTGCTTGAATAGCGTATGTCAAGAGCATGCGTTTTTTGAATAATATGGCCTTTCATCTCCTTTTAATCCCGCCGTTCCGGGGCGGGAGATATGATGGGCTGTTTTGGCAAATACGTGCTATTTTGATGGCTGTCACATTTGGGATGTTCCTCTCCTTAGGGATGACGACCCATGCTGTCGCGGCAAAAAACCCCAACATCATCTTCATTATGGCCGATGATCTGGGGTTTGGAGACCTGGGGTGCTACGGTCAAAAGCAACTTGAGACCCCGAGATTGGATCAGATGGCCTCCGAAGGGATTCGTTTCACCCAATACTATGCCGGTAGCACAGTTTGTGCACCTTCGCGTTCGGTCTTGATGACCGGATTTCACACCGGGCACACGCGGATTCGTGGCAATGGATTGGTTCCGCTGGATTATGGTGATTTGACCGTTGCTGAAATGTTGAAACAGAAATCCTACGAAACTTGCGTGATCGGCAAATGGGGGCTCGGTGAAGCCGGTTCGACCGGACTTCCGAATCTTCAAGGCTTCGATGAATGGTTTGGATTTCTGAACCAGAAAGAAGCACATAATCATTATCCACAATACTTATGGCGCAATCAGGATCTGATGGGGATACCTCAAAATGCCAATGGACAGAAGGGACTTTACATTCATTACAAGTTTACGGATGTCGCCATGAATTTCATTCGCATGCCCCACAAGAATCCTTACTTTCTCTATCTCGCATACACGCTCCCTCACAAACGTGTCGAAGCGCCCACTACCAAACCTTACGCTGACAAAGACTGGCCGGAACCTCAGAAAATGCTCGCCGCCATGATCTATCGATTGGATCTCCATGTCGGCAAGATTCTGGACGCCCTGGACGAGACCGGTCAGGCTGAGAACACGATCGTATTTTTCTGCAGTGACAACGGGCCCCATAACCAGGAGGGTGTTGATCCGGATTTTTTCCAGTCCTCGGGGCCGTTTCGGGGTATTAAACGGGATCTATACGAAGGAGGGATTCGCTCGCCCATGATTGTCCGTTGGAAAGGACGCATTCAGCCTGGGCAGGTCAGTGATCAGGTATGGGCGGCCTGGGATGTGTTTCCGACTTTGAGCGAGTTGGCGGGATTAAAAGCTCCACGTGGATTGGACGGTGAATCCATGGTTGATGCGATCCTGGAAGGAAAGACAAAGGACCACGATCCACTGTATTGGGAATTTCACGAGGGCGGATTCCATCAGGCTGTTCGCATGGGGGATTGGAAAGGCATACGCCACGGGGTACGGGCGCCTCTTGAACTTTACAATTTGTCCAAAGATCCGGGCGAAAAACAAAATGTAGCCGATGATGAACACCGCATGGTGAGTCGGATGGAGAGTTTCCTGGAAACGGCTCGATCCCAATCCAATGAGTGGCCGGTTCAGTAAATCGAAGCTTCGTCTCATCCAGTCTGATAAAATCACATGATACGGTTTGCGATTGATAACAATCTAAAGGTCGACGAATTCCACAGTTTGCTGCTGCGTTCCGGGCTGGCTGAGCGGCGTCCTGTGGACAACCGGAGTCAGTTGCAGTCCATGCTGGAAAATGCCGACATGATCGTGACTGCCAGATGGGAAGACACTCTGGTGGGAGTTGCTCGTTCAGTGACCGATTTCGTGTATTGCTGTTATTTGTCCGATTTGGCCGTGGATCGCAAATTTCAATCGCAGGGTATTGGGGAACGACTGATGAATGAAACTCAGAAACACTTGCATCCGGATGCCACTTTGATTCTGCTCAGTGCTCCTGCCGCGACCCATTACTATCCCAAAAAAGGATTCAAATTGCATCCCGCGGCTTTCACTCGATCCGGGCGGACGGTTTTGGAATAGCCGGTCTGTCGTTCCATCTGGCGAATCCCATTGCCAGGAGATCGAGGGACACAGCCAGGAACGCGATCCACACGAGGTAACGATCCAAAGGAAGGCTTACATGATCTGAAGGAGCAATGCTTGCTTGGATCGTGCCCTCTTTGCCTGGAAACTCCGTGCTTGCCCGGATGATTCCCTCCGAATCCACCGCCTGGCTGATGCCGCAAGCTCCCACTCGGACAATGGGCACTCCGTATTCCGTCGAGCGCATGGGAGCGATTCTTGCGTGGAGTTGATGTTGTGATGCCCCCCAGTGTAATTCATCCAGAGTTGGAACCAAAATCATGGAGGCACCCTTGCGGATCAACCCGTCAACCACACGCGTGTAACTCAAATCATAGCAGATGCAGATCCCAACCGGTCCCCATGGTGATTGCCAAATGTCTTGTTCTTCTGCCGGAAGTCCGTCGTTGAAGAATTGAATGGGGACGGATTTGACCTGCTTGTGAATGATGTCACCATCCGGTGAGATGACGAAGGCGGTGTTGCAGTAGGTGTCGCCTGGCAGCGGTTGTGTTCCGCCTGCCACCAGGTGAACCCCATGTTTGTGGCACCAGTCCCGTAGTGGTTTGGGTGGTTCCCCCAAAAAAGAGTATTCGGCCAGGACGATCAATTCCGTATGCGGATGCAGGTTCATGAAAGCGTCCAATACTTCAATACTGGCCGGCGATCCGGGATCTTCCAGATGCAATCCTCCGATTTGGACAGTGTCGGTCGCGTCAGTAGGGGATGTTTGTTGATTGGACGCAGCAATCACCAGGACACCTGCCGTCAAGGTGGTCCCCATGGTCCAGACCACCCCTTTGGCTGGTTTAAAGAGCAGACTCAGGGAAGCGATCAACAGGCAGCCTGCACTCAGCCCATAGACACCCAAGCACCCGATCCAACTCATCACTGGAGATGTGGAAAACGCCATGCCGGGAGTGGCCCAGGTGAATCTGAGGTAATAAAGCTCTCCGCGCGCATATTCGAGCGCCATCCATGAGCAAACCAAAAGCAGGATTTGCAGAGGAACACTGCGTCTTCGCTGGTAGTGACTGGCCAGAGCCATAAATAGTCCCAACCAGAAGGCCAGAACCAACCACAAGACCACCGCCGCACCACCAAAAATGTTGAGAAAGAACCGCAGTTGCCATCCATAGATCAACACGCCCATCAAGATCCCCCGATAGAAATTCTTACGGCCGCATCCGTGTTGACTTGCCTGGATCAGGCAGAAAAAGAAAACAATCATCATCGGCGCCAACCACTTATTTGCGCTCGCCAGATGGAACGTAACAACAGCCCCCAAACACCACAGCATGGGTGCTTTCTCTGAGGAATGGTTTTGTTTGTTGGCCGATGACATGTTCCTGTCTGATTCGATGTCCGGAGATGGTTTTTTATTCCGAATCCACCCATGCACCTTGAGGCGAATTGGCCATGGTCTGGTATGCAAATATTGTTGCAGACAGACCAATAAGCGTAGGGGAACCATGCTTGAATGTTTGAGTATTAAGCTTAAGCTTGCTTCGACCAATGACTGTTATGACCCATCGTATTCCACGCAATGATGCACTCATGAGGAATTACCTGATTGCCTTCCTGATGTTGGCTGGTTCGTCGTTTCTTTCGGGCTTGTCGGCGAGTGAAGTCAGTTTCAATCGAGACATACGCCCCCTTCTTTCCGATCGCTGCTTTCATTGTCATGGTCCTGATGAGGCTCAGCGCAAAGGTGATCTGCGTCTTGATACTTCCGAGGGGGCCATGCTCGATCATGACGGAGTGCGGGCCGTTGTTCCCGGTGATCCGGATCAAAGCGAATTGATTCAGCGCATTTTTACCAATGATCCCGATGACGTGATGCCTCCACCGGATTCGGATGCCAGTTTGTCAGACGCTGAAAAGGCATTGTTCCGTGCCTGGATTCAAAAGGGAGCCGAATATGAAACGCATTGGTCCTTTGTTCCTCCGGTGCAAGCAGACATCCCTGAAGTCAAACTCCAAAATTGGGTGCGTCAGCCGATTGATGCCTTTGTCTTCAAGCGACTCGAAGATGAGGGTTTGTCTCCTTCCGAACAGGCGACCAGAGAAAACCTGATCCGTCGTGTAACGCTGGATCTGACCGGACTTCCTCCCACACCGCTAGAGGTGGATGCTTTCCTCCGGGATCATTCCACTGACGCCTACGAACAATTGGTCGATCGATTGCTTCAATCCAATCGGTATGGTGAGCGCATGGCATTGGATTGGTTGAATGCAGCAAGATACGCCGACACCAATGGATACCAGAACGATCAGGAACGTCAGATGTGGATCTGGCGGAATTGGGTGATTGATGCCTACAACCAGAACAAACCCTTTGACCAATTCACCATTGAGCAGATCGCCGGAGACATGCTTCCGGACGCGACCATCGATCAGATCATTGCATCCGGTTTCAATCGTAACCATCGCATCAATGGAGAAGGGGGAGTCATACCCGAAGAGTATCGTGTGGAGTATGTGATTGACCGGGTAGAAACCACCGGGGCTATCTGGATGGGACTTTCTGTCGGGTGTGGACGTTGTCACAGTCATAAATTTGATCCCATCAGTCAGAAGGAATTTTACTCCCTGTTTGCCTACTTCAACAACGTTCCGGAAAATGGGCGCGATGGCAATCGAGGCAACGCTACACCCACGATCTCGGTGCCGGTGCCGGGAATGGAGATCAAAGTTTCCGCAGCTGAAAAACAAGTCGAAGAACTGGAAACCACCCTGGCTTTGAACACTCCGGAATTTCTCGAGGCATTTGAATCCTGGAAGAAACAGGCTCGTGCCGATATCCAGTCACAGCAATTACACCCAGTCTGGCAGGCTGCCAGCGTGTTGGATGTTGAATCAACCGGGGGGGTAACTTTTCAACTGCTCAACGATGGTTCCCGTTTGGCGACGGGACCCAATCCATCGAATCCCAGTTATACCGTAACGCTCCAACCGGGACAAGGGACCTTGACCGGCATACGTTTGGAAACATTGACGCACCCGGATTTGACCGACAACGGACTTGCCCGCTCGGTGAACGGTAATTTTGTGCTCACTGAGTTCGAGGTGTTGGAAAAGAAACCGGACATTGAAAAACCAAGGTCATTGAACATTGCTTCCGCTCAAGCTTCCTATTCACAAGGGAATTATCCCATCGAAAACGCCATCGACGGAAAATCCAATACAGGGTGGGCTGTTTATGGGCGGCCTAAAATAGAGGATACCACAGCGGTGTTTACCTTGGCCGACCCTCTGGATGTGGCCGAAGGGACGCAGCTCGTGGTTCGCTTGCACCATGGTGCGGGTTTCAATCGACATGCGATCGGTCGGTTTCGCTTGTCCCTGACTTCCGCTCGGAAACCGACGCTGGACGGCAAAGAGGGATTTTCCGAAGCCATGATAGCGGCTTTGAACGCAGGGGACCAAGGCACGGATGAACAGCATCAACTCTTGATCGAACATTACCGTCAAATGTCCCCGGTCTATGCTCCATTGCGGGAACAATTGGCCACGGCTAAAAAGGAACTGGATCAAGTGCGCAAAAGGGCAACAACCACCGTCATGGTGATGGAGGAAATGGAAAAGCGGCGGCCGGCTTATTTCCTGAATCGTGGACAATATGATCAGCAGCGCGAAGAGGTGTTTCCCGGGATTCCTGTCAGTTTGGGTAAACTGCCCGAAGGTGCCCCGAACAATCGACTTGGGCTGGCCCAATGGCTGGTGGCTCCTGATAATCCGTTGACGGCTCGTGTCACGGTGAACCGATACTGGCAGATGTATTTCGGCACAGGATTGGTCAAGACAGTGGATGATTTTGGAGCTCAAGGAGAATTTCCAAGCCATCCCGAATTACTCGACTTTTTGGCAACGGAGTTCATTCGCAGCGGATGGGATGTCAAGGCAATGCAACGCATGATCGTGACCAGTGCGACCTATCGTCAATCTTCTGCCGTTTCCGAATCCCTATTGAAATTGGATCCCGAAAACCGTTTGTTGGCGCGAGGCCCGCGGTTTCGGTTGCGTGCCGAGGCAATACGTGACCAGGCCTTGGCGATCAGTGGTTTGTTGGAAGAAAAACTAGGCGGCCCCAGTGTCAAACCTTACCAACCGGCCGGGCTTTGGGAAGAAGTAGCCTATGACAAGAAGATGAAATACGTGCGAGGCGCGGGGGATGATCTTTATCGGCGCAGTATGTATACCTTTTGGAAACGTGCCGTCGCGCCACCCACCATGGTGATCTTTGACGCCGGTGGTCGTGAGCGTTGCGATGTGGCGCGCAGAGCGACCAACACCCCGCTGCAGGCCTTGGCGACTTTGAATGATGTGCAGTTCGTGGAAGCGGCGAGGTTTTTTGGCGAACGGATGATGCGTGAAGGTGGAAATAGCGATGTGGAACGATTGACCTACGGTTGGCGCCTGGCAGTGACTCGACAACCCGATGCCATGGAATTGGACATCATGCAGAAGAGCCTGTCCAAACATCTCGAACACTATCGTAAGCATCCACAGGAGGCTGAGGCCCTGATCCAGATTGGTGAGAAAAAGTCCGGATCGGACGACTCGGTCAAACTCGCCGCTTACACCGCCATTGCCAACGTGTTACTCAACCTCGACGAAACGATCACCCGCGAATGAACCAATTTTTCACCATACCTTTCGGTAGGGCCCCGCTGCCGCGGGGCCGCGATCGCGCTGAAGGTGTTCAGATGTCCGTGGCGTTTATGAACGTGCCTGCGGACGCGCAGCAGCACATCACTCCCCATTTTTTTACTTTATGAATTCTTCATCTGATCCAAATCAAAACATTGAATCCCGCATGGACATGACGCGTCGGTATTTCTTCCAGCGCGCCGGATTGGGCATTGGTTCCGCTGCATTGGGTTCCTTGATGAAATCCGATCTGAAGGGTGCCGAATCCAGAAACAAACAGGGAGGTCTGCCCGGGCTTCCGCATTTTGCGCCCAAAGCAAAGCGCGTCATCTATCTGTTCCAAAGTGGCGCTCCTTCGCAATTGGATTTGTTCGATCCCAAACCGGGTTTGGACAAGTTGTTCGATACGGACCTTCCAGAATCTGTGCGACAAGGCCAACGTTTGACCACCATGACGTCAGGTCAGACCCGTTTTCCGCTAGCTCCTTCCAAATACAAATTTAAACGTCATGGAGACAGCGGGGCCTGGATCAGTGAGTTGATGCCTCACCTTCCTGAGGTGGCGGACGATCTTTGCTTCATCAAATCCATGCACACCGAACAGATCAATCACGATCCCGCGATTACCTTCTTTCAAACCGGTTTTCAATTGGCCGGACGTCCCAGCATGGGATCCTGGGTGAGTTACGGATTGGGTTCCGCAAACAAAGATCTGCCTGGTTTTGTCGTGATGGTGTCGCGAGGCACCGGACGCCCCAGTTGCCAGCCACTTTATGATCGGCTCTGGGGGGCGGGTATGTTGCCGTCACGGTATCAAGGCGTGAAGTTTTTGTCTGTCGGCGATCCGGTATTGTATTTGTCCAACCCCAACGGAATCGATCGCAACACGCGCCGCCGTCAACTGGATGATCTGGCTTTGCTCAATCAACATCGGCACGAGCAAATCGGTGATCCGGAAATCTCCACACGCATTGCCCAGTACGAATTGGCCTATCGAATGCAGATGTCCGTACCCGACCTGACCGATACATCCGATGAACCAAAATCCGTCCTCGATATGTATGGTCCGGACGTGCACACGCGTGGCACCTATGCGAACAATTGTCTGTTGGCCCGCCGTCTGGCCGAGCGTGATGTGCGGTTTATTCAGCTTTACCACATGGGATGGGATCAGCACTTCACCTTACCCAAACAGATCAGTGGCCAATGTCGGGACACCGATCAACCCACCACTGCTCTGTTGCGTGATCTCAAACAACGCGGGATGTTGGATGACACGCTGGTGATCTGGGCGGGTGAGTTCGGTAGAACTGTCTATTGCCAGGGAACCTTGACCCGCGAGAACTACGGGCGCGATCATCATCCAAGGTGTTTTACCCTTTGGCTGGCCGGTGGGGGCATCAAGCCCGGGATGAGTTATGGCAAGACAGATGATTTCAGCTACAACATCGTCGAAAACCCCGTCCACGTGAACGACCTCAATGCCACCATCCTCACCACGCTTGGGATCAATCATCAGGCTCTTTCTGTTCCGTTTCAGGGCTTGGATCTGAGGCTGACCGGTGTGGAGGGACACGACACCGTGCGGGATATTCTCCTTTAATTGGAAGCTTTCCCGAGGTGGGCTATTTGGGGTAGCTTGGGGCCATGACAAAATTGATATGGTTGCTGGTGGTGGCGTTTTTCGTTGGCGTGCATCAGAGCCAAGCTGATCGCAAACAACCTAACATTCTGGTCATTCTCGCAGACGACATGGGGTATGGAGATCTAGGGGTGACCGGAAGTGTCCACTTGAGAACACCGCACCTGGATTCCCTGGTGAAGTCGGGCGTTTTCTGTCGTCAGGGTTATGTTTGCAGTCCTGTTTGTTCTCCATCGCGGGCGGGATTGTTTACCGGGCGCGATCCGAGACGTTTCGGTTACCAGGCCAACCTCAATCAGGGAGCGGCCGCCTACGATACGCGTCCCGAGCTTCTGGGGCTTCCCCCCGGAGAACATACATTGGGTGATCATCTGCGTTCTGCCGGATATGCCACGGCCCTCATCGGTAAATGGCACATGGGGATGGGGGAGGCCTTTCATCCTTTAAAGCGGGGGTTTGATTATTTTTGCGGGATGCTGACAGGGAGTCATACGTACTTTCCAAAAGCGAAACAACACCGGATTGAGCGAAACGGTCAACCGGTTCAGGAGTTTTCAAATCCTTATCTTACGGATTTCTTTACCGACGAAGCATTGAGTTGGCTTGATCATCGTCAGAACAAAGAGCAACCCTGGTTTTTGTTCCTGAGTTATAATGCCCCTCATGGACCGATGGAAGCAACGGATGAAGACCTTGCGTTGTTTGCGCATATTGAAAATCCGAGACGGCGAACATATGCCGCGATGATGTTTGCCCTGGATCGGTCGGTCGGTCGTCTGCGGCAATACTTGAAAGAGCGAGGGGCCCATCAAGATACCCTGATCGTGTTCTTTTCCGACAACGGAGGAGCCACCAACAATGCCAGCTGGAATGCCGATTTATCCGGCGCAAAAGGATGCCTTCGGGAAGGCGGTGTGCGGGTGCCGATGGTTTACAGTTGGCCGGGTGTTTTGCCTGCCGGCGAGTTCTACGAGCAAGCTGCCTCCAGCCTGGATCTGTTGCCGACATTCATGGCTGCTGCTCAGGCGAGTCCGCTTCCCCTGCGAAAACCATTGTCCCATGAGGATAAGAATAATTTTAGAAAGGGTATCGAAGAGTATGGCGCCTACGACGGCATCAATCTGTTGCCTTATTTGAAAGGCGAACAAACAGCGACTCCTAGGAAATTGTTCTGGCGCTTGCAAGGTCAGGCGAGCGTATTGCATGGTGATGAAAAACTGATCCGTCTTTCCCATCGTCCCGCACAACTCTTTCGGCCTGCATCAGACAGAGGCGAGGCCCATGATCTTTCGCTCAGAGAACCTGGCGCGTTTCAATCATTGTTCCAGGAGTTGAGCAAGTGGGAAAGCATGCTGCCCACGGTTCCTCTATGGGGATCGTCACCCTATTGGATGGGGCAAAGCGCCAAGATCTACGATACCTATGAACCAAAATCCGAGCCAGAATAAGGTGTTTGGGGAAGTTGACTCCATTGCCTGTCTGTGTATCATTATTCCATGAAAATTAAGGTCATTGTTGAGAGTGGGGAGGATGGTTACTTTGTTGCACGTTGCCCTGCCTTGAAATCCTGCTGGTCTCAAGGGAAAACCAGAGAAGAAGCCCTTAACAATGTCAGGGAAGCCGTAGAACTATACCTTGAACCTGATCCCAGACTTCTCAAACAGGATGGCGGGCAGGAAGTTGTTGAGCTGGTGTGAAACTGCCGCTTTTATCAGGAAAACAAGTTTACAAGGCGCTATGCCGACTCGACTTTGTTGAAATACATAGAAAAGGTAGCCATGTAAAAATGGAACATCCCGACGGACGTAGAATAGTATTCCCATTTCATTCCGAGATCGATCGCTATACCTTGAAGGGAGCATTGCATGATGCATCTATCGACGAAGCAGAGTTTCTTGAACAATTGAGATAAAGAGATGCATAAGTCTTCTAAGCATTTTACAACACTGCTCTCCCTCATCCTTCGAACACGCCTGTTCTTTGCTTTAGTTTGCTTGCTTGTAGTGAAGGCAGCTTGTCAATGGTCTGCCTGCGCTCAAAATGAGACTCAGTCTTTGGAATCCTTGTTCGAAGATCAGGTTCTTCCGTTCATGAATCGTTATTGCCTGGATTGCCACAGTGGGGATAAGCCCAAGGCCAAGTTTGATGTCAGTCCTTACCGGCAAACGAGTGATGTGATTGCTGATTTCGGTCATTGGGAGCTGATCCTGGACATGCTTGAAAACAAAGAGATGCCTCCCGAAGACGAGGAACTTCAGCCCAGTGAAGATCATCGCAAACAGGTGGTCGATTGGATCCTGGACGTAAAGCGCGAGGAAGCCGAGAAAAACGCGGGAGATCCGGGCGTGATACTTGCCCGCCGCTTCAGCAATGCCGAATACAATTACACCATCCGGGATTTGACCGGCGTGGACATTCAACCGACCCGTGAGTTTCCGGTGGATCCAGCCAATGAGGAGGGGTTTGATAACACCGGTGAATCCCTCACCTTGTCGCCCGCCTTGTTGAAGAAATATCTGGAAGCTGCCCGAACAGTTTCTGAATACCTGGTTTTAAAACCGGAAGGTTTCGAATTCGCACCCCATCCGGTACTGACTGAAACCGATCGGGACAAGTATTGCGTCAATCGCATCATTGAGTTTTACCAACAGCAGAATACGGATTTGGGAGATTACTTCCTTGCGGCGTGGGATGTTAAGAATAAGAGGATCCGTTCATTGCCCGATGCTTCCCTTGAAGAAGCTGCCATCACTCATCAGGTAAGCTCCAAGTATCTGATGTCGATCTGGAATTTACTTGAAGATGGGCAACAGCATTGGGGACCTGTTGCCCGATTGAGATCGTTTTGGAATAAGGCATGTAAGGAGCAGGACAGTGAACTTGTTTCAGCGAAGATTCAGGCCATGGTTGATTATGCAAAGGAAGCGCGTGCGGCGTTGACCTTTGATATCCCGCATATTCGTGTTCGGGGCATTCACAACGGGTGTCAGGCATTCGTGCTCTGGCGTAATCGGGAAAAAGCCGATCACCGCATGTCGGGAGATATTCAACGATTGATCGAACATCCCAGAGAATCCGATGAAGCATTGGGATTGAAATTGCCTCCCCCCGGTAGGGCCCCGCTGCCGCGGGGCCGCGATGCGCGCGAGATGGATCATTTGCCTGAAAATGAAAACGTTCTCATCACCCAAGCCAAAACAGCCATTGAACGATTCTGCGCGATCATTCCCGACGCTTTCTACATATCCGAGCGAGGCCGTGAATTTCTCGATCCAGATAAGAACCGTCAGAATGCTGAAAAGGGGCGATTGTTGAGCGCCGGTTTTCACAGCATGATGGGTTACTTTCGCGATGACCGACCTCTCTACGAATTAGTCCTCACTCCAGAACAACAAACAGAGCTGGATGCGTTGTGGCAGGAGCTGGATTTCATTGCTTTCGCGCCCATGCGTCAGCATCAGGGATTGGTCTGGTTCGAGCGGACCGATTCGAGGTTCATGCGCAGTGAGGAATTTGATTTCGCACGCGCGGAAGACAAAGACGTGACTTCCGAAGAAAAAATCAAACGCCTGTCCGAGGTATACCTTGCCAAGGCATTGGCAATGGGGGCGGACGCCTTGGCTGCTCAGGCCATTACCGAACATTTCGACTTGATCAACCAAAGTGTGCGTTGGGTGGAAAAGACCCGACTTCAGGCACGGCCTTCGCATTTGAGATCCTTGATCGAATTTGCAAGGCGTGCCTATCGGCGACCGCTCACGGCATCCGAAACGCAGGACATGATCTCCTTTTACAGTCAGCTCATGGCGGAAGGGAATTTGAGTCACGAAGACGCCATCAGAGATTGTGTGATGAGCATTTTGGTGTCGCCTCATTTTTGGTATCGGTTTGACATTCCCTCCTCACAATCCGGACTGAGTCCTCTTCCGGATATCGCATTGGCGAATCGTTTGAGCTACTTCCTATGGTCTAGCATGCCGGATGAAACATTGCTCCGAGATGCGGAACAAGGGCAGCTACATGAACGCAGCGTCCTCCTTGGTCACGTCCGGCGCATGACGAGGGATGATCGTTTCCGGGGACTGGCGGTGGAGTTTGCCGGGAACTGGTTGGATTTTCGTCGGTTTCAGACTCACAACAGCGTGGATCGTCAGCGGTTTCCCCAATTCACTGATGCGCTGCGACAGTCCATGTTTGAAGAACCTCTTCACTTTTTTATGGATGTCGCTCGGAAAGATCGTTCCATATTGGATTTTCTTTACAGCGACCATACCTGGGTGAATCCCTTGTTGGCTGAACATTACGGCATTGCCTTGGAGACTAACGATGATGGTTCGGATTGGCAGCGAGTCCACGCAAAGGAAGATGGTCGTGGCGGACTTTTGCCCATGGCGGTTTTTCAAACAGTCAATGCCCCCGGACTCCGCACCAGTCCGGTGAAGCGGGGGTATTGGATTGTGCGACAGGTTTTGGGAGAGCACATCCCGCCGCCACCACCCAATGTGCCCGAGTTGCCACCCGACGAAAGTTCCATGGAACTTCCATTGGCCAAGATGTTGGCCCGGCATCGCGAAGTGGAAGATTGCGCCACTTGCCATGAGAAATTCGATTCCATTGGTCTGGCCTTTGAAGGCTACGGTCCGGTGGGTGAGCGGCGTGAACTGGACCTGGCCGGACGTCCCGTTGAGAACCGTGCCGTCTTCCCGAGGGGTGAAGAAGGAACTGGACTTGATGGCTTGAAGGAGTATCTTGCTCAACATCGTCAACCCGAGTTTGTGAATCAACTTTGCCGCAAATTATTTGCATACGCTTTGGGGCGAACATTGATTCCTTCAGATGAACCCATACTGGAAACCATGCAGGCACGTCTGGCAGAAAACGGATATCGTTTCCAGGTAATGTTGGAAAGCATTGTGACGAGCCCGCAATTTTTGAATCAACGAGGCATGGAAACAATCGTCCTGAACAAAGAGTGATGAAACACAAGAACTCACGCAAACAACAGGTCCTCCGCGAGACCGGATTTTCCCGCCGACGTTTTCTTCGGGGAACCGGTGTGGTCATGGCGCTGCCCTGGCTGGAGTCGATTCCCGTATGGGGAAACGAATCGGAACCGTCAGAAAAAGTTCAACCTTACCCCAAACGCTTCGCCGCGCTTTTCATGGCCAACGGAGTCAACAAACATCATTTCTGGGCCAAACAAGGCGAAGATGGACTCGAACTCGGCAAGAGTCTTGAGCCGCTGGTTCCCTTCAAACAGAAACTGAATTACATCTCCGGACTGTTCAATAAAAACGCCACCGGTGTGGGCATTCACCCCGGACAAACCGGTAACCTGCTGTCCGGCGCCGCCCTGAAGAAAGGCTCCGAACTGCGGGGCGACATCAGCATGGACCAGGTGCTGGCCAATCATATCGGACAGCAAACCGTTCAACCCTGCATGGTGCTTGGCTGTGAACAACCGGTGACCGGCTACCACGAAACGAATTTTTCCATGGCTTACGGTTCTCATATCTCCTGGCAGAACGAATCCTCGCCGGTACCCATGGAAGTGTATCCTTCACTCGCCTTCGACAGCCTATACGAAAACAAGGGCAACATGCGCAACTTGAGCATCCTGGATCGCGTGATGGATCAGGCCGGGGATTTGAGTCGCAAGGTCAGTCGCGCAGACAAGGCCAAACTGGACGAATACCTGACCAGTGTGCGTGAAGTGGAAAAACGCATCGAATCCCTTCGTCAACTCAAGGACAAGGCGGATGGCGTGGTTCTGGAAAAACCAACCAAGCTGTTCACCATAGAACGACCTGAAAACGGTTTGCCCGAAGATATCCGTGAGCACATGCGCTTGATGTGTGACATCATTGCATTGGCCTTTCAGACCGACAAGACACGCGTGGCGACCCTGTTGTTGTGCCGCGATATTTCGGGTTTGTTTTATCCGTTTCTGGATGCCCGCAACGCGCACCACTCCGCATCGCATCATGACGAATCCGACGAGTTCGAACGCATCACCCGTTATTACGTCAGTCAGATGGCGCATCTCGCTCAACGCCTCGATGCCATGCCGGAAGGCGAGGGGACAGTGCTGGATCATTCCTGCCTGATCTGGATTTCCAACATGTGGTCCGGCAGTAAGCATGATTCCACCAAGGTGCCTTTGCTGACCTTGGGTGGCTTGGGCGATACCTTGGAAACGGGGCGTGTCCTGAACTACCTGGACAAGTCAGACGAAGACCGCAAGCTTTGTAGTTTCTACCTATCCATCATGGATCGCATGGGGGTGAAGCTGGAACATTTCGGAGATTCCGATACTCGTTTGGCTGGCATTTAACATTGGGTAGAAATCATGTTGAAAGTCTGGATAAGGGTGTTGGTGGGAGTTTTCCTCGTAACAGAAACTTTTTCACATGTCCGATCAGACACGCGTCCCAATATTCTTTTTATTGCGGTTGATGATCTGAATGACTGGATCGGTTGCCTCGGCGGTCATCCTCAAGCGATCACTCCCAACTTTGACCGCTTGGCGAAGCGAGGTGTGTTGTTCACGAATGCACATTGTGTGGCGCCCGCATGCCGGCCTTCGCGCACGGCCATATTCACCGGTAAAGCGCCGCAACAAACCGGTGCCTGGTCGAATGACAGTCAGGACGTCATCAAGGATCAGCCAAAAGGTTCTTTGATGCCGCATTATTTTGCCGATCATGGCTACGCAACCTTCGGCACCGGCAAACTGTTCCATGGCGGCGGCGGTGAAAATTTTCAACATACCTTCAAAACCGAACAACGCTGGAGTCCTTTCACCGGCAAACAGGCTAGTTACACTCCAGAGGAATTGCCGACCAAAGGTACGGATCAACCCAGGCATGTGATTGAAAAAGGACCTGGCGGACACGATTACGTGCTCCCCTTGAATGGACTGCGCAGCGAGCGGAATCCAAAAAAGGCGTCTGCGGAATCCTTTGACTGGGGCCCGTTCGATGTTGAAGACGACGAAATGGGAGACACGCGCATAGCCAACTGGGCGCTTGAACAATTAGGGAAATCGCACGAACAACCCTTCTTTCTGGGAGTCGGTTTTTATCGTCCCCATATTCCTTTGTTCGCGCCACGGCTGGATTTTGAGGTTTACCCTTCTGTAAGAGATATCCAATTACCGCGTGTGTTGACGGGAGATCTTGGCGACTTGGGAGAATCAGCGAAACGTTGGGCGCTGGAACCGATCACCGCCGGTTCGCACCAAATCGTGGAAGCATCCGGTCAATGGCGCCAGGCTGTCCGGGCCTACCTTGCCTGTGTGACCTTTGTGGATCGACAGTTGGGACGTCTATTGGATGGTCTCGATCAATCAGTTCATGCCGAAAACACCTGGATCGTCCTGTGGGGGGATCACGGTTGGCACCTTGGAGAAAAGCAACATTGGGGGAAATGGACAGGCTGGCGCGAATCCACCCGCGTTCCCCTGATGATCATCCCGCCCGAAAGCGATGCCGAAGCCCTGCGTGGAAAGGAATGCGCTGAACCTGTCAGCTTGCTGGATCTTTATCCCACCTTGGTGGAATTGTCCGAATTGCCCGAAAAAACAGACCTTGAGGGAACCTCACTGTTACCCTGGATGCGCCATCCCAAGCTCCAGACCGGGCGTTATGTGCGAACGATGTTCAATCCTGGCAACGTGGCAATCTCGGAGCGTGATTGGCGATACATACGCTATGCGGATGGCGCGGAAGAATTGTATCACATCGCAGAAGACCCTTACGAATGGCACAACCATGCCAGTTCCGAGGAACATGCCCCGGTGCTCGATCGTTTTCGCAATCGATGGACATCATCTGATTTGAATTAGACATGAAAGAATACCGACCATTCCTCAAAGAAATGCACGACTGGTTCGGGACCCCGGACTGGGCTATGGAACCATGATTTTGTTGAGTGCACCACCGCAGTCGCGCGATCTCTAAGATGATCGCGGGTGGGAGCCGTTCAAAAATTAGAAATCCATTATCGGAGGGGTAAGCTCCGTCTTACACCCACTTCAAACTCAGTGCTATGGAACCCTTTTCAGGCGGCAATGGAAACGCCACAGTCATTCGATTGACGATAGTCTCCCCGCGCTCCATTCCTTTTGCTCAGAAACGTTTTAAATGCGCATCTGAGAGATCATGGTTTCTGGAGTTCCTTAAGTGTTGTGGACACTGATCTTTCAGCGTTCCTTGATGGGCCAATGTTCCGACGGGGTGCGTTCGTGATTCAGGAAGCGGGTTAGTTTGGCGGCTACTTGGGGGTATTGTTTGGCCAAGTTATATTGTTCTCCGGCGTCGCCGGTGAGATGAAACAGTTGGAGAGGATCTTTCGTTCCTTGTCGGACTCCTTTCCAGTTGCCCCAGCGGACGGCCTGTTTGAAGCCGCGTTCATGGAATTCCCAGTAGAGCATGCGGTCGGACAGGTCTTGTGGCTGTCCCATGAGGGTTGGTCTGATGCTGACTCCGTCCAGAGCAGCGGGTGCGTCGATGCCTGCCAAATCGGCTGCGGTTGGGAGAAAGTCTGCGAAATACCATGCGGTGTCATTAACCTCTCCGGCTCGGACCTGATGCGGCCATCGGACGATCATAGGGACCCGGATGCCGCCGTCATGCATGGAGCGTTTGATGCCTTGCAGGGGGCCGTTGGAGTCGTTGAAATCCGGATCGTTGCCGCCTTCCCGGTGCGGTCCGTTGTCCGAGGTGAAGAAGACGATGGTGTGATCGTCGATGTTCAGTTCTTTGAGCAAGGCAAAGATGCGTCCGATGTCTCCGTCCATTCGACTGATCATTGCTCCATGCCCTTTTTGTGGTTCGGGCCAGTCAAGATCGGCATAATCTCCCAGGTCCGGCACTTCCATGCCTTTGTTCCTGGCTTCGTTGTTGGCGTGCGGGATTGTGAAGGCGAGATAGAGGAAGAAGGGATGATCCGCATTTTTTCGAATGTAAGTCAATGCTTCCTCGGCCACCAGGTCATGACTGTAATCCAGTTTATTGTCAGAGACACCGCCCCCGACGGCGTCTTCATTCGGGACGGTGTTGCGGAGCATGACCTTCTCATGGTTGCGCCATAGATGCGTTGGGTAGTAGTTGTGGGCGTGGCGTTGATTGAGATAGCCGTAAAAGTAGTCGAATCCCTGTTGGTTGGGATGTCCTGTCGTTTCCGGTTCGCCCAGGCCCCATTTTCCAATGAGGGCGGTGCGATAGTCTTTTTGTTTCAGGACTTCGGCAACGGTCACATCTTCGGGGAGCAGGGGAACTCTGGCGTTGCCACGCACGCGGGTGTGGCCGGTGTGGAGTCCGGTCATCAGCACGGAACGAGACGGCGCACAGACAGTCGAGCCTGCATACACCTGCGTGAAACGCATTCCTTCGGACGCCATGTTGTCCAGGTTGGGTGTTTGAATGCGTTTCTGACCGTAACAACCCAAATCACCCCAGCCCAAATCATCCGCCATGATGTAGATGATATTGGGTCGGTCGCTGACGGTGGCCGCGACAGTTGAGTGCACGCATGCAAAACCTAATAACAAGGCTGCCAAGGCGTACGATTGCCTGATGGTTTGAACGGAGAACATGAGGCGACTCTAAGGAGTTTTTCTATGAAAAACAACTCAAGACTGGGAAGGGGCGGGCGAGTGGGGCGATTCAGGGTATTGGGATGCCTCATTCATTTCGGTAGGGCTGAGCTGCTGCTCGGCTGTGGCGCGTTTATCGTCTTCGGAGCCTGTTAACCTCTCTTCCCGTTCGCGGACGCGCGGCAGCGCGTCCCTACCTTTTGGGTTTTGCGATATTATCGGGAGAGCTGGCCCCTCCAGGGTTACTAAAATGGAGGGACGAGCTTCGACGCGTCTCTTGCTTTGGCCTCAATGCGTCCATGAGCAAGTGACGTGGAACGTGGGGAGGCTGTTGGTATTCGAATGCCTGAGGTGTTTCCTTCGTGCACGTTTTGGTTTTCGTGCTCCTCAAGGTTTGAAGTGGGGCAAGGTGGAACTGGCCCCTCCTGGAAATTTTTTGAGTCAGTTTTCTGGTTGATTCCAGAGTCGGTAGGGATCATTGAGACGACGCATTTCGGTCAGAAGTTGGTTTTCCATTTCCGCCAGTTTTTGACCGTAGCGGGGATCGTTTGCGAGATTTCGTTGATTGTCTTGCGGTGCGTGGCCGGTCAGGTTTGCAACGTCGTTTTTGTGGTGTTGTGCAATGAACTCATGGGGGTTGTCAGCCAGGTTGAAGAGTTGGGTTATTGCAACACCGTCTTTGGGGGAGGCGTATTTGAGGAGTTTCCAATCGCCTTGTTTTACGGTGCGGATGCCGGGTTTGGCTCCTCCGCTGTAGGCTGCGTAGAGGGTTTCACGGACCATGTCTTTTTTGCCGTCCAGTACCGGTTTGAAGCTGATGCCTTCATTGGTGGTCGGTGGGGTAATGCCCGCAATGTCGCACAGGGTGCCCAGGACATCCAGCAGATAGATGTTGCCGGTGACCCGTTTTCCGGCGGTGATGCCGGGGCCTTTCACGATGAAGGGGACTCTGAAGGTGTGTTCGTAGAGGTTTTGTTTGCCTTGAAGTCCGTGGCGTCCAATGGCCATGCCGTGATCGGCTGTGTAGAAGATGTAGGTGTTGTCGAGTTCTCCCATTGTTTCCAGTTTTTCCAGAACGCGTCCTATCTGGATGTCGATGTTTTCGCTGCAGGCGAATTCGCGCCCCAGCTCGTTGCGGATGGTTTGTTCATCACGATTCTTCCAGACTCCGCTGACATTCACTTCGTCCCGGACACTCATATGTGTGTTGTCGAACGGATGCGCAGGGAGATAGTTGATGGGTAACGCGGGTTGCTTAGGATTTGCTGAGGGTAAGGTGTTTTTGTCCTTGTGGTTCACCGCGCCGTATTTGGCCAATAACTCAGGTTTGCCGTCGCGGGTGTCATGGGGGTGTGAGAATCCGAAGTAGATCAGAAACGGATCGGTATCCTTTGCCGTTTCCCTTTCGTTCAGGTAATCCAGCACCTGTTCAGCATGCCAGGCGCTGCCTTTTTCATCCGTGCCACCACGACGGGTTGCGTCACGGCGAACGGTGAACAGTTTGTTGGCGGCTTCATAGCTGTTGCCGTTTTTGCAGGTTCGCATGGTGTCGTAGCCTGCTCGGTTGAATACCGCCGGTAGAGTGTATTGCGCCAGATCCGGTGGGACCAGTTTGGGATTGTTGACGTTTGGGTTCTGGGTTTGGCGCGGCTTGGTCGGTATGTGCCACAGGGTGCGTCCGGACATGATCATGTGTCGCGATGCGGTGCAAACGCCCCCGGTCCATGAACCCATCTGGTGAGCTCCGTCGAAAACGATGCCTTGCGACGCGAGGCGATCAATATTCGGGGTTTGCAGGATGGATTCAGGATTGTAGGCCTTCAGGTCAAACGGTGATTGGTCATCGACAATGATGAAAAGAATGTTTGGGCGTTTGGCAGCGATGGCGGTTTGTTGTCCCCATGTCAAAACAAAGGGGATGGTGAGGATCCATGTCAGCAGTTTCATAACGTTGTCTTGTTGTCCAATGAACATCCGCATCCCATTCACCTTCCAGATTATTCTGGAGGGCAATTCCCCATTTTCCCTGAGTGTTGGTCGTGCTATTTGCCTGCGCTCCATCCTCCGTCGATGAGGAATGGGGTGCCGGTGACAAAAGCCGATTCATCGCAGGCCAGGTAAAGCGCTGCCGATGCGATTTCTTCCGGCTTGGCCATTCTTCCCAGCGCCTGGGTGGATGCCATTTCTTTGTAGGCTTTTTCCGGATCGGGGTATTCTTTCAATCTTGCCGATACGAAAGGGGTTTCCACGCGTCCCGGGCAGATGCAGTTGCAGCGGATGCCTTCCGCGGCGTGATCCAGGGCAATGCATTTGGTGAATCCCACAACGGCAAATTTGGTGGTGCAATAGGCCAGACGATCTCTGACCGCCACCACGCCGCCAATGGAGGCCAGGTTGATGATGTTGCCTTTCCCGCTGCCGATCATGTCCGTCAACACCGCTTTGGTCATGTTGAACACGCCGCGCACATTGACGGAATACATGCGATCCATATCTTCGCCTTCGGTTTCAAGAAGGGTGCCCACATGGCCGATGCCGGCGTTGTTGACGAGGATGTCGATATGACCGAATTCTTCTTGTATGGATTCTGTGACATCGACGCATTTCTCCTCATCCGTAATATCCAGATGAATGGCCTTTGCCTGACCGCCCTGTTCGGTGATGGTCTGGGCTGTCTTTTGTGCTGCCGCTTCGTCCTGATCAATGACCCCAACAAAAGCACCGGCTTTGGCAAACAGGATGGCAATGGCTTCCCCAATACCGGATCCGGCTCCGGTGACCAGCGTGATTTTGTTGTCCAGACGAAACATATCAGTTGAACTTAAGGAGTTCTTCGACGGTCCACATGTCTTCACGACCGGGGTATTGATCGCGGATGGCTTTGACTTCCCCGGGATCCACCGGGCTTGCCGTGTGGCCCCATTCGCGGCGGACGTAAGTCATGATCGAGGAGAGTTGTTCGTCATCGAAAACGGCCAACCCGGGCATCACGAGTTCCCACTTTTTGCCCTGGATTTCGATGGGCCCCTGCAATCCATGCAGTACGATGCGAATCATGCGTTCTTTGGAACCTGTGGACCAATCCGAATCTTTCAAAGGTGGTGCCAACCCTTCCTGTCCCATGCCATGAGGTTGGTGGCAGGCCCCGCAACTGATCAGGAACAGGTCGCGTCCGGTCTCAAAGCGTTTTTGTTGTTCTGCCGTCAGCGGTTCAACTGCCGCTGTGTTGATGACCAGATCTGCTTTGCCCGGCCAACTGAATGCGTCATAAAGCGCTTTGGCCAGTGCGGATAGTTTTGCGTCCGGTGAGGATGCCAGCGTGGTGAGGGAATGGAGAGGGGAATCCAATCGAATGGGTTCGCCCGCAGGAACCCACTCGCCCTGGGAACGTTTGAAGGCTGCGTCGCGGAATCCGGTCAGCAGGCTGGTGGCTTCGTGTGTTCTCAATTCAGAAGCTGTTTCCACCGTTGATTTGATGGATGGAATATCGCGTGAGCGCATGATGCAGCTGGCCAATTCCGTGAAGATGGTGTCCGCTGCTTCCGGGTTTTGCTGGCTCCACCAGGGTGACTGTGCCAGGACGCTGTCCAGCAATGCGGCTTCCCGACCTTCGACTCCTGAAAGAACGGCGCTCCGGATGTATTCATTTTCGGCGTTTCGTGTCAGGATGGATGCCAGTGTGTCCAAAGCGTCTTTGCTGTCGGTTTCACCCAAAGTCAGGGCCAGTTGCATTTGAACTTCCGGCACATCAAACTCATGGCTCAGCAGTTGTTCCAGGACAACCGGTTTCCGGGTGCTTGTCAGGTGTTGTTCCGACAAACGGATGGCAGCTGAACGGACTTTGGGGTGACTGGATTGAAGCGCTTCCTTCAATACGGCCCATTCCACACCGCCCATACCATCCAGCGTCCAGAGGGCGTGCAACTGGGCCAGGGGATTCCGGTCTGACGCAGCCATTTCGGCCAGCAGGGGAAGCAGGTTGGGATCGTTTTGCTCCACCAGCAGGCGTTGGGCTGTGCTGCGCGTCCATCCGTTCGGGTGGTTGAATTGCTGGGCCAATTCGGAGGGGCTCATTTTCGACATTTTAGCGCCCGAGACGGCGTCTTTGCCTTTGTAGACGACTTTGTAAATGCGTCCTAATCCGATGGGTTCGTAGAGTCCGCGGTCTTCAATCTGCTTGCGCAAAAAGGAGGTCAGATAAATCCGGTGCTGAATCAAGCCTCGATACAGATCCACAATGTAAAGTGCTCCGTCGGGTCCGTTGTAGGCATTGACCGGTCGAAAACGCTCGTCGGTGGAAGTCAGAAACTCCATCTCATGGTAGGCATTCTTGGCGTCCAGGATGCCGTTGGATTCGGTCAGGATGTTGCGGCGGACGAAATTGCCGGTGGGTTCACAGACGAAGGCATTTCCGACATATTCGGATGGGAATTGGTTGCCTCGGTAGATGACCGGACCACAGGCTCCCGTGTATCGGGCCAGGGTTCCATCTTCCCGAAGCGTCCCGCGTCGGTAACCGCGGTTCACCCCGGGATTGATGCGTGACGGCCAAACGGTCTGGTCTCTGGCGATGCGGACACTTGCGCCTCTGGCTCCACGGTAGTTTTTATTGCGGCCCAGGTAGGCAGCGGGCAGGAGATCTCCGCGGAGTTGATCGCTGTTGGAGTTGTAGATGATGCGGCCGAAATTGTCCTGACTGATGCCCCATTGTCCGCGTGAATGGGTTTGTTCGCGCAGCCATTCGCCTCCTGTGTAACGAAACTGGGTGGTGTGGTTGGCGCTGTAAATCCAGTTGTCCAGCGCCCACATCAATCCGTTGGATGCGTGTTCGGGGTTGGATCGCATGCCGTGTTTCGGGTCGTTTTGTGTGGCGTAATCGTCGGCGATTTCGGTGCGTTCGTCGCATTTCAGGTCGCCGTTTGTATCTTTGCAGTACCAGAGTCGGGGTGGTTCGGCCACAACGACGCCTCCGTCGATGAGTGCGATGGCGCGTGGCATGACCAATCCGTCGAGAAAGACGGTTGATTTGTCCATTTTGCCATCCTGGTCGGTGTCTTCCAGCACGACGATACGGCCCACGGGTTGATCTTCGTTGGTTCCCTCGATATTGGGCATGTATCCGCGCATCTCCACGACCCAAATACGTCCGTCCGGATCAAATTCCATGGCAACCGGGTCGCCGACAAGAGGCTCGGACGCAACCAGTTGGATGTCGAATTCAGGGGGGAGTTTGAATGAAGCGAGTGCATCCTCCGGGGTGAGAGGAGGTGATGGCGGCAATTTGAGGTGATCCGGCAATGGGGCCTGGTTTTCACCGGCTTTGTCTCCGTTCTGGGCCATGGCGATCCATGGCAACGCGCTGATCAAAGTGATGGCAATAAACTTCATGATGTACTAAGATTGGACGTAACCTAACGATCTCCATTCAACATGGCAATCCTAAGGAATGAACAAATTGGGCTTAGGACCGTTTTGGGCTAAAAAAATATGGAATATTTGGTGACCCGGCCACTCTGGTTCTTTGTTGCCTGTCGTGATGAGGCCAGATTGGATGGCCTGTCTGACGATGGAACGATGGACACCTTTTTCACCATAAGAAATGACTGCAGCGATCAAATCTGAAAGGACATTTGAAGAGATTGTCCAACAATACTACGAGGCATTGTATCGATTTGCTCATAGTTTGTCGCGTAATGCCAACGATGCGTGTGATTTAACGCAGCAGACCTTTTTGTTGTGGGCCAGCAAGGGGCATCAGTTGCGGGACAAGAGCAAAGTGAAATCCTGGCTTTTCACCACTTTGTATCGCGAGTTTTTGGGAATTCGACGCAAACAAACCCGTTTTCCGCAGGTCGAAGTGGAGCAGGTGGAGCACGTGATGCCCAGTATTTCACCCAACATGGTCAATGAACTGGATGGAGATACCGTGGTGGATTTGTTGCACGGGATTGATGATACGTATCGGGCACCTCTGACATTATTCTACCTTCAACAGCATTCATATCTCGAAATCGCGGAAATCCTGAATATTCCCATTGGAACTGTGATGTCCCGTCTTTCCCGTGGTAAGTCCCAGTTGCGCAAGTTGATACAGTCGCATGACTCGGGGGCATTTAAAAAAAAGATCGTTCCCATGAATCCTGAAGCCAATCAAAGTCTGAAAACAGGGAACGGACATTAATTTTCAACAGCACGAACATGACACACGAAGAAGCCAAGTTTCTTTTAAGAGCCTATCGTCCTGATGGGCAGGATGCCGGTCTGCCGGAGTTTGCCAAGGCGCTCGAAATGGTGGATCAGGACCCGGAACTCAAAGCGTGGTTCGAATCTGAAAACGCTTTTGATCGCGCCATGCTAGCGAAATTAAATGAAGAAAAGGTTCCCGAAGATTTGCTCGCCAGCATCCTGGTCGCCAACAAGGTGGCCCGGCCGCATCGTTCGGCCTGGACCATGGATGGGATCAAATGGGCGGTGGCCCTGCTCTTTGTCGGCGTCATTTTGATGACCGCTCTAAAGGGGCGGGGAAATGATCATCTGGCGAGGTATCGCAGTGATGTCATGGCCCACCTGAAGGTGCCCGGACATCGCTTTGACTTTCAGTCCAAGGATTTTACGGAGTTGAAATCATGGATGGACACTCAGAATATGAAGATGGACGTCGGTTCCATCGATCATCTGACGTCTCTGCCCACACATGGGTGCAAGATCATGGATTGGGAGGGACAGAAAGTGACCTTGATCTGTTTTGAACTGCCGGACCGCCGTAACGTTCATTTGTTTGTGTTTCATCAAATGCAGATGGCAGATCCCGGTGGATTGAAGGAGCCGCTTTGGCAGGAAGAGGAGGGATGGACCACCGTTGGTTGGACGGCTGGAGAGGATCTGTTCATGCTCGCTGGGCAAATCCCGAAACAGGAATTGCGGCAGTATCTTTGATTTTTTTCGACAGCCTCCGTCGTCGTGGGATCTACGGGATGCGTGGTTATCTGATAAACACTCTTCGCGTACTTTTAATGGCACCCGAGGCCAAGGGGCGCGATTATTTCCACGGGGTAAACCTATCAAAACCACAGAGGACACAGAGCTCACAGAGAGTTGCAATAAGTTAGTGTAAAAAACGTTACCTCTGTGCTCACTGTGTCCTCCGTGGTTAACAAAAAATTCATTCCCCCCGCACATTTAATCGCACCCGAGGCCAAGGGTTCCTGTTCAGGTTTGTTGACGGTGGAGGGGGACTGGCATAGGTTGCTTTCATGTTTGATTTGGAGGCACCTTTTCCACCTGCGGGGGATCAACCGGAAGCGATCCGGAAGTTGAGTGGTGGATTGAAGAAAGGTAATCCGCATCAGGTACTGTTGGGGGTGACCGGTTCGGGAAAGACTTACACCATCGCCAATGTCATTGCCGAGATTCAGCGCCCGACCTTGATCATTTCTCATAACAAAACCCTGGCGGCTCAATTGTACTCCGAGTTTAAAGGCTTTTTTCCCAGAAATGCGGTTGAGTATTTTGTCAGCTACTTTGATTACTACCAGCCCGAGGCTTACCTTCCCCAGACCGATACTTTCATCGAAAAGGATTCGAGCATTAATGATGAAATCGAACGATTGAGGTTGTCGACCACGAGTTCACTGGTGTCCCGACGTGATGTGATCGTGGTGGCCAGTGTGTCGTGTATTTACGGGTTGGGAAGCAAGGAGGATTACGAAGCGATGATGATTCCGCTGAAGGTGGGGGATGACCTGACTCGGGAGCAGTTTCTTCATCGCCTGGTCGACCTTCAATACGAACGCAATGACGTGGCACTCACACCAGGGAAATTTCGCGTCCGGGGCGATACGGTGGAAGTGGCTCCGGCCTATATGGAGGAGGGGATTCGTCTCGAGTTTTTCGGAGATGAATTGGATCGAATCACACAATTCGAAATACTGACCGGGCACCGGATCGATTCGCTGGAGTATGCCACCATTTACCCAAGCAAACAGTTCGTTACACCGCGTGAAAAAATGAAGCGCGCCATCCTTTCCATTCGGGAAGAGCTGACCGGTCGTATTGCGGAATTTGAAAAGGACGGAAAGTTGCTGGAAGCGCAGCGCATCAAGATGCGCACGGAGTATGATCTCGAGATGATGGAAGAAATGGGCTTCTGTTCCGGAATTGAAAACTATTCCCGTCACATTTCCGGTCGTCCTCCCGGTTCGAAACCATATACTTTGTTGGATTTTTTCCCTGAAGATTTTCTGCTGGTGATCGATGAATCGCATGCAACGGTTCCCCAGGTGGGGGGCATGTATGCCGGGGATCGATCGCGGAAAACAGTGCTGGTGGACCATGGATTTCGATTGCCCAGCGCCTTGGACAACCGTCCTTTGAATTTTGAAGAATTTCAGGGACATCAGCATCAGACCATCTATGTCAGCGCCACCCCCGCAGATAGAGAATTGGAATGGGCCAGGAATCAGGTGGTGGAACAAATCGTTCGACCGACCGGGCTGGTGGATCCCGAGATCATCGTGCGTCCGTTGAAAGGGCAGATTGATGACCTGATCGATGAAGCGCGCAAACGGGTGGATCTCAAGGAACGCGTATTGGTGACCACCCTCACCAAGCGAACCGCCGAGGAATTGACCGACTACCTGAATGATATCGGCATTGAAGTGCGATATTTGCACAGTGAAATCGATGCCATAGAGCGTGTGGAAATCCTAAGAGCATTGCGTCAGGGAGAATTTGATGTGCTGGTGGGGATCAATCTATTGCGTGAAGGATTGGATCTTCCGGAAGTCTCCATGGTGGCCATTCTGGATGCGGACAAAGAAGGATATCTACGTTCCACGACCAGCCTGGTTCAAACCGCCGGCCGTGCGGCGCGTCATTTGAATGGTAAAGTTTATCTCTATGCGGATGTGATGACTAAAAGCATTCGGGAGTTTCTGGCCATCTCCAAATACCGCCGTGAAAAGCAACTGGAACACAATCGGAAAAACGGCATCACACCACGAAGTGTTTCCCGCGCTGTAGAGGATGGTTTGTCCTATCAATTGCGAGGGCGGAAAGAAGCGGACATGGTGCTGCGGGAAACTTCGGAAAATCAGGATGTCACCGACACCATCAAAGAACTCGAATCCGAAATGCAGGAAGCCTCATCCCGACTAGAGTTTGAAAAAGCCGCTTTGATTAGGGATCAGATTCGAGAGTTGAAACGGAGCGCGGGCATGGAAGTTGCCCCGCGTCAGAAGGCCACGCCAACCAAAGTCAGTTACCAGACAAAAAACAAAAAGCGCCGCTCAGTTCAGCTCAAGAAAACCACTCGAAATTCGAGAAAATAGCTTGATGGTTGTTTCGGGTTAGAAAACTATTCGAGTATGATTTTCAAAAAAGATGGCGTTTACGAAACTGAGACTCATCAGTCGGAAAATATTCAGGCGGTAGAATCAGGGAAGCATCATGGTATCATCAGGAGAGGTGTGAAGACGGCAGAGTTACGCCCTTTGCAAAGAGGTTCAGCACTTAAAAGCGGTTGTTGGCTGGCCCCTGACTTCAATGATACGCCCGAGGATTTTCAGGAGTATATGTGATTTAAGGGACTGGCTTCTGTCAGGCAGCGTATCAGGCTTTGGGTGGCTCCACATTCACCCCGTTCATTCCAGAGATAACCGATCGAATATGCAGGTCGCGTTGAGGAAAGGGGATTTCGATGCCTTCCTGATTGAATCGTTCATGGATGCGGGTGTGCAACTCGTGAATGGTGGCCAGTCGTTTGTCCAGATTGGGAAGATAGCAGCGAAGGACGATGTTCAGGGCGCTGTCTCCAAACTGATCAAATGCAGCGATTGGGGCCGGATCATCCATGATTTCCGGATGCTGGTTGGCAATTTCCAAGAGCAGATTCCTTGCTTTCTCCGTATCACATCCGTAAGCGACTCCAACAGTCACAGTGATGCGGTTGACTGTGTTGGTCAATGTCCAGTTGAGGATTCGACCCGTGATGAACTCTTTGTTGGGGACGATGAACTCCTGGCGATCCCAGTTCATGATGGTGGTGGCCCGGATTTGAATGCGGGTGACCATGCCGGAGACATCGGATACGGTTACAATGTCTCCCACGCGAATCGGACGTTCCAGGAAGAGCAGCAGACCGCAGACAAAATTGGCCACGATCTCCTGTAGACCAAAACCAAGGCCCACACTCAGCGCGGCAAGAATCCATCCAAACTGGCTCCATTCAATCCCAAAGAAACTGAGCGCCCATACGACGCCGACTGAAACGATGAGATATTGGCAGATGGTGGTGATGGCATAGCGGTTTCCTGATTGCAGAGGAAGGTTCTGAAGGATAGCGATCTCCAGAACACCCGGGATGTTTCTGGCGGCGGCGACGGTCAGCAGACTGACGATCAAAAACTGAACCAGGTTGAGTAAGGTGGTTTCCTGAATCGTCTTGATGCCGTCGATGACCACTTCAGTATCCCACACCACAAATGTGTTGAGAAAGTTGAGAGCTGGCACGACACCAGACCAGACCATCCAGAAACTTGCCAAAATGAGACAGCCAACCAGCGTGCGCAGCAATCGGCGGGGTTGTTCTTTCACCGCGGATAAATCCACATCCGGATCCTCAACGGAAGGCAGAGCCATTTCGTCCTGAGCCGTGGGGGATTCTTCCTGGGCTGCGCGTCTTTTTTCGAGAGCTTGCTCCAGGGCTATTTTTCTTTCCTGGACATGGAAGTAGCGCAATCCCCAGTCGTGGAGGACCATGATGAAAATCACCAAACCAAAGGATGCTATCAACCGCATGCCCAGATGAACCGCAGCGTAGTAGTAACCGAAGATGGCGAGCAATATCAGGATCAGGGGGATAGCGAGTGTCAGTTTGATCCAGAAACCTGAGGTGCGTGACAACCAGGCTTTCGGATGATCCACAATCGCCTTGGCAAAAATGCCCGTCTCAGCATTCAGGATGTTTCGCAGGAACAAGGTGGTGGCTCCCATCGCGATGATGAAAGCCAGTCGTCCCAGTGAATCTTTGTATGATGCTTCAGCCTGGGATTCCATCATGACCGCAATCCATCCCATCAAACTGATCAGGCTGAGGAACCAGACCATATGACGACGGATCAGGTTGATGGTTGTGTCCTGCCAGCGGAAATGGAGTTCGGCGATGCCTTTCGGTCGACAAAGTTCCATCAGGAAACTGAGAGCGAACATATTGCAACTCACGAAGAGCAGTCCCGCGCCGAGAGCCTGGGAAAACTCGAGTTCCAGAGCCGTCTGGGTGAGCGCATATCCAATGTAGGCGATGGGAAGTGAAAAAATGAGTGACTGGAGCAACACAGCGACCATGGATTGGCTCGTGTGCCAGAAGGAATCCGACGAAATGCGTCGTGTCATCATGGACCACGCTTCCGTCTTTTGACGGATTCGACGGCGAAAGACCAACAATCCGCCGGATAACAATAAAACAAAAGCCGATTGAACAGGGGATTCTTGGGTGGCTTCCTTAATGGCTGAACCTGCTTCTTTCCAATGCTTCGGGTGGCAAAGCCACTTTGCCGCATCTATCCAAGGCGCTTTGATCCACCCAAGGATCGTGGTCGAAGTCGGAACCCACATCAGTTTCGCATCCAGAAAATTACGATAATCTTTCACGGAGAGAATGTAGCTTTCGTAATCGAAATGATACTTGTCCAGCCGGTCGAGGAGCGAATCGTAGTCTTCATTGAGTTGATTCAGGTAGTCCTGTTGTGCCGTGAGCAACTTTTCGGTTTCCGCCAGGAGATCAGGGTATTGATCGCTGTTTTGGATGTCGGAATCTCCGGCAGTTAATAATGCTTCAGGCGTGCTAAAATTGTCCATGGCTTCGTCTGCCTGAAAGTCTGAAAGACGGTAATTCCTGATGGTCAATTCGAGAACTCGATTGGTCTTTTCGAGTGCGTTCAATGGTGGAAGACGTCTCCTCTGGACTAAAAGCAGATCAACCAGGGTGCGATCGATTCCCAGAACTTCTATTTTGTTGCTGATGCTGGTGAATGCCTCTGCCGTACTGGTTAGTTTTTCGGTCAACGCCTCCTGCTCGGGGGTGAGTTTACCTAGTTTTTCGGCTACTTGAGATAGGTCGCTTGCCAATGTGGCGTTCTGGTCGGCAATCAATCTGATGACTGCGTGTTTGTTGATGGCTTCTCGTTTGACACGTTCGGCCTCTTTCTTGGCCTCCGCTGCTTCTTCCTGCCGGCGTTGATTGGCCCGGTCTTCCAATTCTTTTACCCTGGCTTCCAACAAGGCAACCTGACGCATATTTAAATCTCGGGTAGCCCTACGCAGGTTGAGGCGTGTGTCGTGACTGAGGGACTCCTGTTCCAGGCGGGTGATTTCATTCAGTCTGGACTGACGGCGTGCCTCCAAAAGCGCGAGGCGAGCTTTGGCTTCCAATGGGGTTTCTCCTTCTGGCGGAGCCGCAGCCAATGCTGTGGTGGCTTCGGCCAGTTTCTTTTTGGCCTCTTCTAATTCAGTCCGGTTTTTCTCCGGACGCGCAGATTGAGTTTGAACTTCCCCTTCAATCGTATTGAGTTGGTTCTTAAGGTCAGCAAGGCGCGCCTTTTCCGTCGTTAAAACCTGGTCCAGATCCTTGGAACTAGCTGAAGAATCGATGTCGCTGAGGTGGTTGGTTTGTGCGTTGGCGCCACTGATGGCGGGCAATGCTTCGAGTTGATTTTTCAGTGACTTGATTGCGTCTGGGCCCGTAGTGATCGATTGTCGAAATTGATCGGCTTCCGTTTTGAAGGTTGTCGCCTGTGTGAACCTTTCCAGCGCCAGCTTGAACTGGTCCGTCAGGTTTTTCTTCAGGGGCTCCTCCAGATCCTGATTGGCCTCCAGTTGACTCAGTTCGGATTTGATCTGATCGGCTGACCAGGTTGTCGTTGGTTTTTGTGGGGCTGGTTCGGTGGCGGTTTCAGTGTTCTGGGCTATCAGGGACAGGTAGCCCAAAACAAAACTCAGTAAGAACCAGTCATAGAATCTTGGCTTGGTATACATGAAAAGGATGTTGGAATGTGATCAGACATCATTCCTGTTTTGGGCTGGTCGCTTGTTGGTATCACCCGGGTCACCCGGATTGGTTCTCAATATTCTTCAATTCCCCGAAACTGCAAGTCGGAAAATTTAGGGATCGTGATTTGATGGATGTACTGGATTGGTTATTCTTCGAAGAAATTCAGTTTTCCATTTGAAGCTGCCGACCAGCAACACAGTTTGTAAAGGATTCTTGCACCGACGTTAGCATCCCATTCGTCATCGCCCGGGGCCACTTCGTTCAGGTCGAAACCGATGATTTGACGTCCGCTTTTGACCACTTCGCGGATCAGGCTGACAGCTTCATGGAATGCGAGTCCTCCGGGAACGGGGGTGCCAGTGTGGGGGCAAAGCTTGGGATCGAGACCATCGATATCAAAGCTGATATAAACCTTGTCCGGTAAGGTTTCCACGATGTGTTGTGTCGTTGTTTTCCACGTTTGGCCCTCATGCAGAGTGTCCTTGAGCTGCTCGTCAAAGAACGTATGAATGCGGTTGGGTTGGGAGCGTATCAGGTCCAGTTCCTGTTGGCACAAATCACGAATACCAACCTGAACCAAACGTGAAACTTCCTGAGTTTTCAAGGCATTCCACATGATGCTGGCATGTGAATATTCAAATCCTTCATACGCTGGACGCAGGTCCGCATGGGCGTCGATCTGCAGGATGCCGAACGTGCCATGATGTTCCGCCATGGCCTCCATCAGTCCCAGAGGGGTGCTGTGGTCGCCGCCGACCAATCCCACCAGCTTGCCTGCCTGAAGGTGTGTCAGCGCCTCATTCTTTAACGCGTTTTTGAGTTGTTCTGCCGCCTGGTTGGCTTCCTGAACCACCGGGTGCCCCTCGTCCGGGGCGCTGCCTTCTTCCAGTGAGATAATGTAATCGCCTGTCTTTTGCCGGAGTGCATCACTCGTGGTTTGAATCGAGGGATCCCAATCTCTCAGGTAGTAAGCTGCTTCCCAGGCACGATCGAATTCCGGATCCGCCAGATCCAGTTGGGCCGAGGCATCAAGGATGGCTTTGGGACCTGACGCAGTGCCCGCTCCATAAGACACGGTGACTTCCCATGGCACCGGGAGCAATATGACGGATGCCTTCTGTTCATCGGCAGGCAAACCAAAAAGGGTTCCCTTGATGCCGACACCGTTTGGATCAAATGGTATGGATGACATTTTAATCTGCAAATCTTGAAAGAGTTGAAACTATCATTCCTTAAGGGAGACGGCTTCCCAAAGCTGCTTCCGTGAGTCGATACCACTGGTCACGTGATAATTTGATGTTGCAGGCCTGCATGGCCTGGCGAATACGCTCCGGGTGCGTGGAGCCAATGACCGGCATGATTTCGGCGGGATGTCTCAATAACCAGGCTAATGTGATAGTGCTTCGGTTTGTCCCTAGTTCGTCTGCAATCTCGTCCACTTTTTCAAGTAACCCAGAAGCGGAATCCGAAGTCTGGTGTTCAAAGTCAGGGCGAAGTCCGTCTCCCAGTATGCCTCTGGAAAGAGGGCTCCAGGCCATGGGCGTGATTTGATGTTGCTGGCATTGGTCCAGTCGTCCGTCCGAAATAGCTTGATGTGAAACCAGGCTGATCTCGATCTGATGCACGGCAATGTTCGCACCCGCCTGATGATACATTTCGATCTGGGAAGGTGAAAAGTTGCTGGCTCCGAATAGTCGGATCATTCCTTTGGATTGAAGGTGATCAACGGCTTCCGCCACTTCATTCGGGTTTCCCAGGAAGTCCGGCCGATGCAACATGAGGATATCCAGATGATCGGTTCCCAGACGTTTGAGCGATCCTTCGCAGGATTGAATGATGTGGTCCTTTGAAAAGTCATAGCGGTAAGGTGACAGGGAATCCGGTTGACCGGCGAATCGGATGCCGCATTTGCTGGCGATGAGGATCTTGTCCCTGAGACCAGGTTGTTTCTTGAGCGTTTCCCCGAACAATCTTTCGGCTTCCCCATCGCAATAGATGTCGGCGTGATCGAATAACGTAAACCCGGATTCAACCGCGGTCATGACGGCGGTTTCGGCCTGTTTCGATTTTTCTTCATCGATTGCCGAGGCATCCCAGGTGCCAGCCAGTCGCCAGCAACCATAAGCCATCCTGCCCGGGGAGATGGGGAGTTGATTTAAGGGGTGTTGCCTCTTTGTTTGAGATGATGCCGTTGGCTCCATAAGTGAATCGTGTGAGCTTGGCTCGGACAAATCAAGTCAGATCAGTGATGAATCAATATCCGACCGCACATCCGTCCTTGCGGGGGTCGGAACCTCCGAAGTATCTCAATGGATCGTCCATGCGCCAGATACTTTGATAACCCCCAAAGGCACCTGTTCCGGACCGTATGGTATGGCCCATTTCGGCAAGTTTTTCTTTGACGGAAGATTCAATCATATGTTCGCAGCCCACAGATCCGGGGCCGGTAGACCGTTCACCCTTGGGAGTGGAGCTTTCGAAATGGGCTACGCGGGGCTGTTCGCCTGCCTGTTGGGGCGACATGCCGAAATCGATCATGTTCATCAGCACCTGAGCGTGTCCCTGGGGTTGAAAATCGCCTCCCATGACACCGAAGGACATCACGGGTTCATGGTCCTTGGTGAGGAAACCCGGAATAATGGTGTGGAAAGGACGCTTTTTCGGTTCGAGTTTGTTCAGGTCATTTGGATTGAGTGAGAAAAGTTCTCCTCGGTTTTGCAGTGCAAATCCCATTCCGTCCGGTACCCACTTGGATCCCCATCCGTGGTAGATGCTTTGGATGAACGAAATCATGTTGCCGTGTCGGTCCGCTGCCGTGAGGTAAATGGTGTCAGAGGGGCCGGTCAAGCGGCCTGCGGCGACTTTCTGAGCGGCGGCTGCGGGGTTGATCCCTTTGACACGTTCCGCCGCGTATTCCTTTGAGATCAGTTGTTGCAACGGAACTTTTGCAAAATCCATGTCGGCGTAATAGACAGCGCGATCTTCAAAGGCCAGTTTCTTTGCTTCGAGGAACAAGTGCAGGTGTTCGGCTGAATTCGGTGTCATCGATCCTATGTCAAAGTGTTCCAGCAGATTCAGAATTTGAAGCGCCGCGATGCCTTGTCCGTTGGGTGGAAGTTCCCAAACGTCAAATCCGCGGTAATTTGTCGAAACGGGATCCACCCAGTCACAAGTGTGCTGCTTGAAATCCTCCCATGCGAAACGACCGCCCACTTTTTCGGAGTAGGCGACCATGCGCTCGGCCAACTCTCCTTCGTAGAATGAGCGTGGACCTTGTTGGGCGAGTGTTTTGAAAAAATTGGCCAAATCCGGATTTTTGACCCAGTCACCGAATTGCGGCTTTTTTCCATTCGGACAGAATGTCTTGTATAAATTTTCGAAAGAAGCTGAAGAAGATCCAACCCACCCGTTGGCGATGATGGGGGACAATGGCCAGCCTTCCTTTGCGTAATAAATGGCAGGGTCCATCAGTTCCGCAAACTTCAATGCGCCAAATCGCTCGGAAAGCGCTTCCCATCCGCTGACACATCCGGGGATGCTCCAAGAAAGAGGGGAGTAGGGATCAATCGTCTTGAGTCCCAGATCCTTGGCTTCATCCAGGTTCCAGTTGGCGGGGGATCGTCCGCTGGCGTTTAATCCGTGCAGTTTTTTGTTCGCCTGATTCCAATAAATGGCAAACAGATCGCCGCCCGGACCATTGCTCATGGGTTCAACCACACTGAGTACGGCATTCGCTGCAATGGCCGCATCAACGGCATTGCCACCTTTCTTCAGCACATCCAGCCCTGCCTGAGCGGCAAGCGGTTGACTGGTTGCCACCAATCCCTGGGAGCAGGCCAGGGTCGAACGGTTTTGATTTCGGGTCCCGATCCCGCTTTTTTGGAAGGGGACTTGTTGATGGGCGTTTAGTTGCATTGATTCGGAGGACATCCATCCGGCTGACAATACAGATCCAAATTTAAGAAAATCTCTGCGATCCATCATGCGGTCATTCAATCCCTTTCATGAAAGAATCGCAAGCAAGGATCTTGATTGTTGTCGGTTGACAAAAAAAGGAAGGCGAGTCTGAAAACAGACCCGCCTTAATGAAACTTGGTTGCTTGGTTGTTTGAAACGGTGGTTACTTTTTCTTGCGGGTGGCCTTTTTCTTTGGCTTGGCTGCCTTCTTGGCCGCACCCTTGAGAGAGTAAATCTGTCCGTCTTTGATAAACTGCTTGTTGGTGTAGAGCGCCGCGGACAAAGAGTTCAATGGGTTGTTTGTGGAAAACTGATAGCCCATTCCCTGAACGGCTTCCAGAATTTCATGACGACTCTTGGGGCCGTTTTCAAGCGCTTTGCTGATCGCCTGTTTCAGGTTGATTTCGTTCTTGGGACGACGACGTTTCTGTCCAATCACGAAAGTTGGAGGAGCTCCTGCATTGCCCAGCAGCTGATCAATCTCTCGGATTTTCTCCACAATCTTGGCTCTGGTTTGAAGCAGACTGTCCCGCTTTTCCAAAAAGTTTTTTAGTTTCTCTTGCATAACTTAGATTTGAGTTGGTCTACTCAAAGTAGATGGTGAGTATAAACTGGATAAATGGGAATGCAAACAAAAATGGATAATTATAGCAGTTGTAACAATCGGAAACTTGTCACGTTTTTGTCATGTTTGAGTTTAGATTTGTGCTTAGTTTGATAGGTAAGTAATTTGGGGTAATTGGTTAATCATAATTTATAAGGATGATTTAATTGTTTGTATTTGTGTTTAGATCATGCGGGTCGACTTGTCAATGTCATTTAGCTAAGCTTCACCCGTTTTGACCGCAACGGGTTATGCGGGCAGCAAGTTTTGGACAGCCGACTTTTAGGTGCTTAAATTCAGAAATAAACCTTGATTTTACATCAAAAAATGACATCATATACGGAAACACTAATATATATGTAAACTT
>Ga0255764_10000064_pt1 | contig 88241 bp, 89 predicted proteins | sample 071ome_30_FD_179964 | JGI IMG/M metagenome (GOLD analysis project Ga0255764, IMG submission 179964) | Coastal salt marsh microbial communities from the Groves Creek Marsh, Skidaway Island, Georgia - 071406AT metaG (version 2) | ecosystem: Environmental > Aquatic > Marine > Intertidal zone >... | reverse complement strand
TTGTGCTTCATCTGCATCAAAGTTTCCTTCACATGCTTTTGTAATATGGAATCCAAAATGCATAGATTGATAAACATTGTAACCTGCATTAATATTAGATTGCTCACTGTTGTCTGCAGCCCAAATACTAAAAATAAATGGATCAATGTCTACTCTGCTAAATGTACTTTCTCCGTCACTGCCAAGTTCATTAAAGACATTACTAATAACACTTTGTGTTGCATAGTAAACTTGCGCTGTAATACCAAGTGTACTATTCGCTGTACCTTCTCCAATTGTCATTGTTTCGTTTGTACTAACAATTCTAAGTCTGTTATTACTATTACTTGCTGTAATTCCAGGCAAGCTAGCATTGTTTATAGAACTAATTGTATCTGTTAAATCACTAGTACGGTCTACACTAATAACTGTTACTGTAGCAGGTATTACACCTTCAGTGATACCCACAAATGTATTTGCATTACCTGGTCCTACAAATAATGTAGATGCACTGCAAAGTATTTGTAATTGACCCGATGCTAATCCGACTGCACTAATGTTAGGAATGTTTGCAGCATTGATTTGATTAACTACTTCCGATAGTGTTAGATCCGGTGTATCAATAATTGTAATACCACTACTGTTAATAGTTTGATTTGCTGTTGCAAAACCTACATCACTATTTGCACTTGCTGCACTAATAGTTAAACTAAACGGTTGTGACGTATCATTTGTAGTTTTTGTTACTATCAGATTGCCGCCTGTAGTTTGTCCAGCTGTAACATTCGGAATACTAGCATTATTAATTTTTTGTATAATTTCTGTTAAGTTATAAACTTTTCCGCTAGTACCAGTTTCTGTTGCAATTACTTCACTTGCAGCAAATGTACTAGAAGAATTGTTTACTGCAAAGTTTCTGATATTAGTAATATATGGTGCAGAATCTAATGCGTTTTTAGTTGCTGTTGTGTCTGATGCTAATATTGTAAAAGGATCTGTATAAGAGTTATTAGTAATAGAATTTACTAGTTCCATATCATTATTCGCTAATGCATCTAATTCACTATCAAACGATCCGCCATAGAACGATTGTAGCACTCCAAAATTTAATCCAGATGCATTTGAAAAATAAGATGCTAAGAATGAATCCCATGAACTTAAACCACTTGTGTTAATAAATGCTTGTCTTAGTGTTTCAATTGCAGATATTCTAGCACTAACAAGTGTAGATATTTGACTAGTATTTGTTACAAACGTTGAATTAAATGCTTGTGTAAATCCTTGTTGTATTGTTACGTTAGTAACTGAACTCTCAGAGTCATCAAATGAAATTGTTACACCGTCGATAATTAATTCTTTGCCACTAGTCGGTCCACCAGTGATCGTTGGATTAACTACTGTTCCTGTTTTAGTTACATCTTGGAATACAATATTCGAAACTTCGTTATCAAACACAAGTGTTTGATTAACACTACTACTTTGACCTAGTATTAGTGTAGACCCATGCGGAACGCCAGATGTGTTTAAATTTTCTGTTCCTGTTAGTTCAATAGTATTAAGTGTTGTACTTTCACTTGTTCGCTGAATCGTAACTACTGTTCCGTCAATTGAAATAGTTTGTCCGTCACTTGGAATAATAGGCAGTGAATTTCTGCCAATAACTTCAATTGGATCGTTTGGTCTTTGTAGTCCACTTGATCCGTCTGGGTCACGCATTCTCCAAACATAGCCTTCTTGTATAACTTTGTCGTTGAATTTATAAGCTACACGATTATTCCATGCATCAACTTCTTGCCAGTCTCCGCTAAAGTCATATGCAGTTTTGTTTTCTACAGGAAATGCTGTAAAGTCTTCTTTGTTTATTACTCTATAGTCTGTTTCTGTTAATAATGGTAAGCCAGCAGTTACAAAATCATTTTCAAATTGATCCATGTCTGCTAAAGACTGTGTATTGTATTTTTTTGCAGCTCTAGTTCTAAACACATTTTCTGTAGAACCAGTAACTAATAAATTACTAGTAGGATCTATGTTAATGATATCTTCTGTAATAATATCGCTAACATCATCTGCATGAAATTGCACAACTTGCGGACTAGTTGATAAAATGTCTGTATTAAGTTCAAACTCTACAGTATCTCTACTTCTGATATCACCAAAGTCTGCTGTACGCAATGCCCACATTTCATATAAGTTTGCATCAGCTTGTCCGCCGAGCATACTTGTATTTCTCATAAATGCATTAAGTCCAAATTTAGTACCTCTGTATTTTCTTGTACTTTTTGTAAAGTTGAATACAGTGTCGTTGTCTAAATTTAAATATTCGCTCCACTGCGGTTTATTATAACCAACGTTAAATCTAGCAGTATCAGTCATTTGTGTATTATTAACACCTGCACTAGATTCGTTAAAGTATTCTAGTGTACTATTTGCTGTAGTATCAAAGTTATCGATAATTGTATTATTGTTTACAAGATATCCAGGTGTATATAGTTTACCGTTCCAATCTTTTGTACGTGCACCTTTCCAAATAACACGCAAATGTCTTTGACCTATTTCTGGTTTATAGATAACATCGTCAAAATCTGTTTCATTGTCAACAACAAGTACATGTTCTAGTTCAACACGGTATAAACGAAGTCCAAGTATATTTGTATCATCTGACTTTGTTTCAATTGTTGTAATAGGATCTTCCGAAGAGTTGATAGGTCTACTAACTACAATTTTGTTAGCAGGTACAGCACTACCTGTTTCATCTATTAGGTTATTAATTCCGTCATAACGATTTATAACAGTGTCGTAGTATCCTCTTGTTCCATCATTAATTTCAAACTTCTGTGTATCTGGAATACAAACATATGTTTTGCCAACCTCTGCTGTTTCACTCCAACGAGCAAACAAGTCTGCTGTTGTTTTCCAATTTGTAATCCAACCTTCAGATTTTAAGTATTCGCCATGTCCTAATAGGAAACTGTATGCATCTTGTAAAGAATTAAATGTAGTGCCATAATATATTCTACTAGGTGTATTCAAAAACTTAGTATATCTAACAAGGGATGTATTTGCTAAATTTACATAAACTTGTCTACTGTTTTCTGCAGGTTTAAAGTAATTTGCATACAGTGTATTTCTATCAATGCCTGCAACTCTGAATCCAACTTCAAGTTTTGTAAATTGTAGTGCACCCATAAATGTTTCTTTGTTAGGCTGATTTAAGTAAAGTAGTGTTTGAATATTTTCTTCAGGTATAGTTACTTTACCTTTATCTTGACTACTTTCTAGTACAACACTTTGTCTATTAGGATTAACAAACCCACCTGCTTTAATAATTGGCTGCATCGCTGCTCTTGTAAATCTATCAGCTAGTGTATTTGCATTAGTGTTATTATATTCTGCAAAGTCTACAATAGCATTGTTAAGTCCAGTTTTATAACGTTTAGCTCCTTGACGTAAAAATACTTCTGTAGTGATAGTTCCTTCGTCAAATACAAGACCCGGCTTACTTTGATAGTCTTTACCGGGATTGGTAACTGTAATGCCAACTACACGATTGTTTTCTACAATTGCTCGTGCAGCGCCTTCTGAACCATAGTTTCCAAAAATATTAATTGATGGTACAGTTGTTACATCAGAACTCGATTTTACAAGTATTCTTTCAATAATACTGTCGCTATAATTTATGTTTGAAATAATTTTATTTTTATAATTACCAAGTCCACGTAAGTCGCTATCAATAACAATGTCGTCTGGAATATTAGCATTACTAATAATACTTCTATTAGTACTGTCATAATATGTATTTGTAACCCACAGTGGACGCAGTCTTAATAGTGCAAGTATTTGTAAAATTTTAAATTCGCTTGTTTTAACCCATTCAAATTCTACATTACCCATGTCGCCAAATGTAAAGTCAGCAGCACGTTCCACTGTACCAGGTGCTGTTACAATACCTGCTGTTACTGGGCCATTTAGTTCGCCACTTACTGTAACTAGTGTATTATTATCCCAATCATATCCTGTATAAGCATATGCTTTATTATATTTTGGAGCATCATCTGGATTATTATAGTGTCCTGTTTTTAATGCATTAATTAGCGAGAAACGTCTTGCAGAATTTGTCCAATTATATTTTGAATCCCACCAAGTTGGCTTTGTATTATGACCTAACATTTCCCAAGGATGTGTATGAGGACGTACTGTATTGAAATAGTATGTATAGATTCCTTTCCAGCCTCCGATGCCGTTACCAACACTGCTATAATTCCAAGTAAACTCATCTGCAGAATCAAATGAAGAATCAGTTAGTGTAGTTAAATTTTCAGTAACTGAATAATGTTTAAAGTCTGGTTCCAATGCTGCAATAAAGTTGTCCCAATTATAAGGAGTAGGTCTGTTTGCATTTGGCATTATTTCTTTATAATCAACTACAGTTGAAATATTTTCGTTTAAGTTGTTATAAATTCTTAGTTCTAAATCCCATAATGCAGCATCATTGATACTGAAGTCAACACTAGATCTATTTGTTAAGTTTGATCCTGATCTTTCAACAATACTTCCGTCATGTCCTTCGATATAACTTGTGTCAACTGTAGGCTGATACATTTTAATAAGTCCTAGTTTAACTGCACTAGGAGGTACGTAACTTACAGTATTTTGAGGATACCAACGTATGTGTGTAGCAACTGTATTGTTAGTTTTATATGTAACAGATTTAGTTATAGTGATTTTATTATCAGACAGTGTATAATCAACGCCTTTAACTAAACTATGCCAACCGTCTGCATCTTCAACCCATGCTTGAATATGATTTTTAGCGTCATGATATGTGTTGATAATTTGTGGTAAATCAAATACAAGTGTTTCGCCTGATATGCTAACATAGTCTACACTTTCATAATCTTTAAACATTGCCATATTACTATTAGCATATGGACTGTTAATACTTTTTCCTAAATTAATACTTGCAAGTGCACCGTCAACAATTTCATGTACAGGTGTTTCAATTGGAGTCTGCTTGTGTAATTGTTCTACTTTACGTAAGAATTGTTTTTTAAATTTTTTATAACTACGGGCAGCATACTTTAAACTATTATAAACATTAGTGTCAATATCTGCACTCAATTGATTTAGTAGTGCTGTACTGTAAGGCTGTTTTCTAATTGTTCCATCGAAATCATGTGCGTGTGGCAAATCGACATAGTTGTTGTCACCAAAGTAGTCACCTGTAAAACCTGGCATACGTGTCATTCCACGACGCAAATGTTCTTGTAAATCTCCAAAGCTAACTTCTGTTGCCCAGTCATTCATTGCATTATATAAATGTGTATCTGCTGGTACGAAATTGCCGTCAGCATTAACAGATAATTCTGCATCACTATGCCAGTATACATCTACTGTATCATTATTGTTTGCAGTTACAGTTAGTTTGGTATTTGCAATTGTATAATTTGTAGATGTTTTACCATTAACAAAAACTTCAACGTTTTTATGATCGGTATTATCATTGATCCAAATTAAACCAGTATTAGTTGTGTTGCCTACTTCACGATATCTAATAACCGATCCTGTAAATGCAGCATTGACTTGAATTTCAGTGTTATATGCATCTGTGTTTATTTTTGTAAAATTAGAAAGTACGTTGCCGTCAAAGTCTGTAAACTCTAAATCATTTATGCTAAAGTTAGATTGTACATAGTATGTTCTATCTTTACTCATAAACAAGTCTGGATTAACATCTGATACGTTGTGTAATCTTGTAACAGAATTTTCTGTGCTTGTAGTAGCAAATTTAAATCCGTTTTTGTCTTTGTGAACAACAAATTTATTATCTGTGTTTAGATCAGTTGTACCTAATTCTACAACAACATCTCCTGTTGCAATAAAACTAGCATGACGTTTTACAGGCTGACCATTTCTTAATAATTTCCAGCCATTATAATATTTGTCAGCATCTAACATTTTATAGAAGTAATAACCTGTAATTTCTTCTATGTTTCCTGTGTCAAATGTTTGATGATAAGAATTATTTTCTTTAATAACATTGTACTCGTAGCGTTTTGCTCCGAGCTCTAAGTCGAAACTTAATCCAGGTGTATTGCCATAGTCGACATAACGTGGGGCAAACCCTAAACTTTCATCAACACGCCCAGAACCTTTTCCATAGTCAAAAATTCTATCGCCTTTGAATGTACTATTTGGATAAACTGTTGTATCTTGTAGTTCTACTAAATCTGTATCATATAACTGGAACAATGCACCTTGACTTGTATGTTCTTTTTGTTGTCCGTACACCCATGTTGTGCCATCCCAATACCATTCGCTTCCACTATAAATGTATCCGTTGTAGCTATCATAAAATACAGCATTATATCCGTTAACACACATTATTTTATGACCTACTTCATAATCTGTTAAGTCGTATATAAGTGTTAAAGCTAAATTACCTGTTGCATATCCGCTTACACGGAATATTTTATTATTGTAATTTACATCTGTACAGTTAGTGAATAATACTAGTTCGTTGTCTTCTATTACTCTAGAATATATTTGATTCCAATATTTACGATTTTCATACTGTGTTGGGTCGAATGCTTCGCCATGTGTTTGCTTACAATCCCAATAAGTTATTTCTCCGCCGATTGTTCTTTTAACTAAGTCACCTTTATTGTATCCTTTATGAACCCATTCATCGGAAACTAAATGCCTTGCAATATCAAAGTAAGTTTGTCCAATAATATCATTTGCAGGATCTAATTCATCAAACATATAATCAACAAATGTTAAATGTTTTGTGCCGTAATTATATTTTTTAATATTTGCTTTGTATTCGATAATAGGTCTTGTTGCACGGAATATTTCTTTTGTGTATAGTGCAGGATCTTCATCTAAGAAATCACAAATATTTTCGATTGTGTTTTGTTTAACCCAAAGATTACTACGAGCCCATGCACTTTGATCTTGACTTGTGCGTTCTTCAACTGTATATTCACGTGCTTGCATTTTTAGTTCACGTAAATCAAAAGGTTTAAATTCAAAACTTTCCTCAACCTGGTCAAACCTAGTAGGAGCTCTTCCGCTGTAAATTGTTTGGTTAAACCATACTCGTTTACCGTAATTATCTACATTTCCTACCGGAACAAATTGCTGTGTAAAACTAATACCTTCTGGTTTACCTACACCGTCGACAATGTAAATTTCTTCTTTTTTATGTGTTCCGCTAACAGTCCAGAAGCAATGTATTTCGATTTCATCTCCTAAGTTAGGCGCTGTAGTAAATTCATACTCAGTTGCACTAATTTTATTATAGTCAACTCCTTCTGTTTGTAAAACATTGTTTAAATAAACGTTACTTTCTGTTGGGTTACTAATAGGACTTGTAAATACTTGATTGTTTGCAACTGTCTGATGTATACGTTCAATATCGATACTTTCAAATCGAATACGCATGCCGTTTTCAAGTGTAAGTGTTTTACCATTACTTAATGCTGGAGATGTATATTCAAATTTTCCAATAATATCATCGATTGTAATAGGATTACTTGCATTTGGAATAAGATCAATAACAGGAATTGAATCCAGCACCCAAAAGTATTTGTGATAGTTTACAAACATATCATAATTAATTGGCAAGTCTAATGTATAGCCTTCTTCATCAAAAACTCTGCTGTTTTGATTTAAGTGCACTCCACTAAAATTCATATTATGAAGTAGGTCATCATATGTAATAGCGTTGGTTACAGATCCGTTTGTGTCTTTGTTTACAAGACCCGGAACAAACTGATAAGGATCACTAGTTCTTCCATCTTCAACATATGAGTCATCAATATTTCTTGTGTGTGTTTTTGCACCTACATAGTGATTAATAGCTTGTAAACTACCGCTACTCATCAATTGTTCTAGTGTACTATCTAAGAAACGTTTGTTTACTTGTGTTCTGAAAATCTCAGGCAACAATCCTGTAACGTTACGAGTCCCTACATATTCTGTACTTTCGCCAGGTCTAGTAATTAGTGGGGCATCAATTGGATTTGCTCTGTAATTCTTGCTCATACGATGCTTACTCCGGAGTTAGCTGCAATACTTGTTGGATTTGCAACAAATGCATTTGTTATTGTAATATTAGAAGTATTTAAGATTGGAACAAATAGCTCGTCGCTGTCGCATCTAATTTCAAATAAGTTAGCTTCAAAGTCACTAACTGGAGCAATTGTTACTTGACTTACTTGTCCGATCATGTTATTATGAATATATGCTGCTAGCTCAGTGAAATAGAAAGTTTCACCAAAATCCCAGTTATTAATATTGAAATAATCTTCTATTAAACGTACTACTTGTTGTTTAATTTCAGTATCACTAAGTGTAGAATTACTTGTTTTTGTTACATTAAAACCTGCTTGCAATTCTTCACTTGCTAAGTCTCCAAACAATACCTTATACTTGACAGGTCTGTAAATAACCTGATCACTAATTGTTTTTTTGCTATCTAATCTTGCAAACAAATCGTTTAGTTCGTGTACAGTTGGCGGATTAGGTTTTGTAAATTCTCTGCCATCATTTTTAGCCCAAATTCTAAAATCATTATCATAGCTTTCTAGTAGTACAAATGTGTCAATAATATTTGTAATACTTGGATCAATGACCTGTCCTAAGTCTGCAATTCTATTATACTTTGTGTGCAATTTCGCTCTGCCAGGTACAATTTCTGTGCCGTTTGGATCCCATACTTTATACTGAAATCCGTCAACATATCTAATACCTAGTTTAGTAGTTTGCGATGTAGCAATATCGTGATATGCTGCAGGGTTATCCGGGAATCCGTCGTTGTCTGGATCTGCTAGTGCTACTCTAATTTTGTGTGGATCTGTATAACCATCATTATACGTAAAATATCCTGTAGCATTAAACTTATAATCTTTATTGAGTGGTGTATGATCTGTGCCGCTAGATGTATTAATACTCAATACTGTAACACTGTCTCGACTTGGTTTTAGTGTTTCGCTACTAAATGTTTCTGCAAAGTTTAAATTACCAAATTTAACTTTTTGATCACTGCCATATATAAGTCTTGTTTTTCTTGTTAATATTTCCCACTTGTCAGTCTGATAGTTAATACGTATAATCCAACTATTGTCGATACCTGTGTTACTTGCATCACCTTCGTTGAATCTGCTCCAACTTGCTACACTGTTATTTGTAATTCCACTTGCAGGTAAATCTGCACTATCGACTACTAACCATTGTTGTCCAGCAGCATCATATCTTAGTGCAAAACTATTATTATTTTCTAGTTTTGTTAATACTTCAGTTTTAATATTATCTGTAAGTTGTGATTCCCAACTTGGAACAATACGTCTGATACGTGCACCACTTGGTACAATTTTGTTTAATACAACTGCGCCACGACCACGCTCGTCAATACCAGTTGGAATACCAGTAGCGTCATCTATGCCAAGTCCTGTAATGTTTAAACTAACTACTCTTGTCCATACACTGTCAGCGTTCGCTACTTCTACTACTGCAACTGCTCCGCTGCCTCCAGTTGATTGTGCTTCAAATTCAATGCTGGTAGCTTCGTTATAGTTAATACCACTATTTTCAATGGTAACACTATGAACTGCACCATTGGCAACATCTGCAGTTAACACTGCGTCCGTGCCAACACCTTTAATTTTAACTATAGGAGCGTCTATATAACCGCTACCGCCATTTAAAATGTTAATACTTTTGATGTATCCGTCTTTAAATGGAAATGTTACAAATTCAACTAATCCGTTAATTTCTGCTTTACGAAGCGGGTGTTGTGCCATTTCGCCTAAACGCTGTGGAACACCGTTTAGTGTAATATTGCCTGTACAAGTTTTATGACTTTTAGTAACTTGATTCCAACGATAAACATTTGTTTCTGTATTATCTGCAGTTACGTAAGTAATATAAGAAGTAGTGTCTGTATATTCTTTAGTAAAGTTATAGTTACCCAATGGACCATAATAATGTCTTGTATAGTAAAAGTTTTTAACTTCTGCATTATCTAGTAAAGGTCTTAAATGCTGTTGATATAATGCTTCACTGTTTAAATTTGTTGGCAAGTTAACAACTTTACGACTAGTAACATCATCTGTATACAAATAACCATCGTCAAAATATTGAGTTGCATCACTGTATGTTGCAGTTGGATCATTAAAATCTCTAAAGCGGCTGTGTCCGCTATGAATACGATTTACACTTTTAATTTTTCTAATGTTGTTGCTAACAGTGAGTGGATAAATGCTGTAATCTTCTGCTGTGACCATACGATCCTGTGTAGCAAAAAATCTACTTGCATTTGCTTTGATACTGTCGATACTTTCTCTTGCACTTGCATTGTTTATAGTTTCTTTTAAACTACAGTCTAGTGTAGCTCTATACGTTGTACCATCATGTCCTACATAATCAAATACAATAGTAGTGTTACCAATGTCACTAGGTAATAATCTATAAGTTAAGTTAAGACCTGTTCTGTACCAAACACGAATTGTTCCACGTGGAATATTACCAAAGTTACCGTCGGCAAAAACAATACTTACTTGATCATTTTCTCTACTAGATACTGTATAAATGTCACGTTGATTATTTTGTAAACTATTATAAACTGCACTTAGTCCATACAGTCTGTCAATTTGTGTCCACGTTTTGAGAACTTGTCCTGCTTCGTCGATTGTTTGTACCCAAATGTTACCGTTAGCAATGTTTTCTGAATTAACATCTATTACCATGTTTGGTAAACCGTTTTCAATATTAAAATCTTTAAACTCTAGTGTACCTTGTTTCAATCCCATAAAGAATCCAGTGTTTGCACTGTCTGTACTACTGTTGTCGTTACGATACAACAAATCTATAACACCATAAGGATTAGGTGCTTTTTCTTCTAACTTTCCTAGTGTTTGATTATAGTAAACACTGTGTGCACCAAATGCTGCTCTACCGCCGTTTACTTTCCCTGTAAAATTAAAAACAATTTCATTATTCAAACTGTTAGTTCTATAAATTTCATTACGTATATTATTACTATCTGTAAATTTAGCAAACGGCTGTCCAAACTGACTGTTGTTTTGTAATACTGAATTCATAACAGTTAAGAAATTTTGATAAGTATCTGGATTGTTTGTACCGCTAAATTGTACAAACTTGTTTGCAAGGCTGTTGCCATTTACATCGTAAACTTCTTCTGTTGTTTTAATACTGTTTACTTTTAAATATCCGCTGGCAACGACATTTCTAGTAGGTGTATATCCTAAAAATTCTGCAATACGTAAGGCGCTTTCTCTACGCTCAGCAGTACTTAAAAAAGTCTCACGAGCATTTAAGTCGTTTCTAAATGCTAAGTTATGTCCAAGGAATGCCATAAGTTCCATTAAACTTACAAATTCACTTGAACTAATCCAGTCGTTAAAGTTTTCTGGATAATTATTGTTTATGTATTCTACCATTGTATTACGAATGGTATCAAAATCATATGCTTGGAAATTTGCTTGTGCAAAACTTTCGTATATTACACTAAAGTCTTCTGCAGCAAATAAACTGCTTTGTCTTGCGCCTTGTGCCATTATGCTATCTCACCTACAAAATTTAGATATAGTTCTTCTGCTGTACCTGTATCAACGTATTCTATTTTTGCATGAACATTAATAGTGTGATCATCTGGTTTTTGTAAAAAGGTACTAATTAAATTCCAACGTGGATCATTATTAATAATTCTTTCCACATCTTCTTTGATTACACTTTCTGTGTAAGAATCCATTGGTTCAAATAACATTTCCCAAATTATACATCCAAATCCTGGATTCATCACTCTTTCACCACGACGAGTGTAAAAGTGGTTTGTTAAGTCACGTTTTGCTAAATCCTTATCTGTAAGGATTCTACTTTCTGCTAATTGTCCAATTGAACTATATCCGATATATGTTGCCATAATAATATTTATCCATAAATTATGTGCTAATATAATTTATTAAATTCTTATAATGGTGTTGATAATATCTTGGTCTTTTAGTGATTTTGTTACAATAATTTGTGTGCCAACAATTGTATAATCAAATATATTTTGAACCAAATCGCCATTTATGTAAACTTCTAATTTTTCCACTGGACTCATACTAGGAGCTGCTGGAATAGTAAATGTAGTTGTGGTTCCATCATATACAAACTTGTTAGTTAGTAATGTATTTTCATATTCTTTTACTAACTGCCTTTTATTACCTTCCGGAGTAAATGGTAAAAACTGTCTAGTTTCAGCATAGTATGCAAATCTTGCTCTTTTAAGTTCTTCTTGTGAATATAATGCAGTTTCGTTATTACTTCGCATTGCATGTATGCCTTGCGTTCTAAACCAACTACGAGGTTTATTTTTTCCGTAGTCTGCTAGTCGCAACATTGTTGCAGCTTTGATACACTGCTCTTTGTTGTATTTGCTTCTCATCATCATACTAGCAACTGTGTTCCAGTCTTTATCTATAATATACTGTCTCATATCATAAGTTGTTTCGTTTGCGTATACAAAATGAATTTTGTTTACTGCCCAAAAGTAAAGCATAAGACCGTCATAAACACACTGCGGTAGTTCTGTTATGCCATATGATTTTAATTGTCGTCTATAGACTTGTAATTGTTTTTCAAATTGATCAATCCATACATTGTATGCTTCTTGTTCTGTAATACCACGACTAACTGCGCCTTCACCGTAGCCAAAGCCGTCATAGCCAACGTACTTGCCAAAGTTTAGTGCAGCAAGTTTTCCCAGATCAGAAATTTCTATTGTTTCAATAGCAAGTTCAGTATTAAAACTAGCTTCGTCTAATACTGTAAAATCTGTCCATATAGTTTTATATTGATTTTCAATAGTAGTTAACATTATACATTCCTACGTAAGTCATTTCTAGCTTCCATCATTACATCGCTTTTCCAACCTCGACGAGTTCGTGGATTTGAATTTCCTTCAAATGTACGAGCTTCTCCTACTAGGGCTATCGTAGCTAGACCAGGAGATCTATCATAATATAAGTTTGCATCTGGCACAGTGTTTGGTTGCCCTGGTGCTTGTGCAATTTGACCTAAACGTGAGCCTCGTCTGCCGCCTCTGCCGTTTTGTGGACCTTGTGTAGTTTGAATATCTATACTGTTTCTGTCTATATGTTGGTCAATGTATTGATCAGAGTAAATGCTTGCACGTTCTTTTTCTTCTTCTTTTTGTGCGTCTCGTCTAACATTGCTACCACCTCTGTATCCGCCTCTTGCTCCAGAACTACTTCCTAAGCTAAAGTCATTTTCGTCTGGATCTACAGGATCACTTTTTGCTTGTGCAGCAATTTTATCAGACTGTGCAGCGTGTCCTCCCCAAGGTTCGTGTTCTGGTACACGATTTGTTATTGATTCTTTTACTTCTCTGTTAACAGCTAAAGATCCTACTGTAGGTCTTGTAGCACACGTTGCAGGCGGTCCGTTTAAATCTATTAAGTCTGCTGTTGCTTTCATGTGTGGTCCTGCACGTAAGTGCATAACACTTTTTGTACACAGTTTCATATCATCTTGTGCATATAACTGTATTTGATCAACAGTGGATTCCATTTTTATGCCGCCATCGCCACGTGCTCTTATATTAATAGTTTCAGCATCAACATTAAATTCATCGCCTGCATAGAAGTTTATACTTTCCTTGGCATGCATACTAATGTTGCTTTCACTGAATACGTCAATGTTTCCATCTGGATCTATTTCAACCCAGCCTGTTCCGTTTTGGTTAATAATATAAACAATACCTGCACTATCGTTTAAAAGTATTTGTGCACCACGACCACTGCGTAATCTAATTAAGTTGTTATCACCATCTTTGCGGTTCTTATCTGGTACAAAGTTTGTACCTTTTTTATATGACTCGGTACCGTCATCTAATACTAAACTGTGGCCGCCTGGACTGTTAAACCCGCTTACTCTACTAGGTGATTCACGTCTAGCACCACTACTAGAATGTCCTCTGTGTGCATCTAACCCAAGTCCTTGTATTGCAATACCTTGCGACACTGGGTGCTTTCTTCTGGTGCCATCATGCTTTTTTGAAACGTGGTGATCATATGCACTTTGTACATCACCTTCTAATGTATCTGGACTTGCAGGATATCCGCCTTGCATAGCATTTCGATTAATATCAGGAAGTACGCCTAATAAAAAACCTTCTTGTTCAGCACCAGTAAATGCAACTAGTACTTCTGTACCCGGCGCAGGCGGAGTCCAAGTAGCACCGTAGTTATTACTTCCTAAATCGCCCTGAATAGTACCCCCAAATGGACTCATTTGTCTAACTTTGTGAAACTTATGTCTTTCTTCAATTGTATCTTTTTTGCTTATAATCTCAGATCCAACTATGTCTACCCAAATGTGTTGTTGATAACGTTCGTCTGCAAAATCGACAACTTTAGCAATAAACACGCCGTTAAGTTTTCGCATACCTTGACTATTTTCTCTATCATAAAAGTCTGGAATACCAATTGAACTGCGATTAGATCCTGTAAATTTATTTGCATTTGCCATTTTATCTCACGTAACCTCTCATTAATTCTTCGTACGTTAGTTGATTGTTTGTATTCGTATCTCTGTAAGACCTTAGAAGCATTGTAAATTCGCCGCCGTCATATCTTGCTTGTACTTGTAGTACTACGTACAATCCTGTAATTGTAAATTGACCAGTTGCTTCTCTACTACTTATACTGCCCATTAATCCCGAATCCATGTCAGGATATGTTGGAAAGTTTAAATTTAAGAAATAATAAACTCCGCCGGTCATGTACTCAGCACCATTTGATTGACCTAGCCAATAGGGATCTCCTCTTATGAAAATCTGCTGTTGCATTAAATCGCCGAGTGCATTTAAGTTTAGCTCCATTGCACCTAGCATACTAGATCCAATGTCGTCGTTTTTCTTTTCAGGTCCGCCGTTGGCAAGTGAATTCACCGGAGCGTATTCAAATCTTTGCGGTAAATCTTCTCTTTCATTTGATACATTATAGTTTCCACTTCCTGAGAACAATTCACTTTGTGTAATATATTTGTTTTCTATAGGAGGAATTCTAGTAGAACGGCCAGAATATCCTTCACGTTGTTGTTTTAGTGCAGAGGCATATGCTTCTTCTGCTTCTTTTAAATCTATTTTAAGTTGTCTAAGTTTAGCACTTATTTCATCTTGTTGATTGCGTAATTCAGTTATACGTTTTCGTTGTCTTTGTCCTTCGAAATCTCTAGGATCAGTATTATTAGTTTGTATTTCAATATCTTTATTAATTCTTTTAAGTTGAAGTTCAGCTGCTGATATTTGCCCTTCTAATAATGATGATTGATTTTTCTTTTCATTTGTTTCTTGTTGTCCTTCGAAACTACTACCAGTGAATACATCGGATGTATTTCGAAGTGCACCACTATTAAGTGCTTGAATAGCATAGTATGCTGTATCTAATTTTATATCTAAATCTAAAACTTCTGTGTTTAGACCAGTCAACATATAATCAAATCTCTTTTTGAGTAATCCTTTTTCAAATATGTTAGCAAGCCTGTCTTGTTGAAGATCTTTACTTACATGAAGTCGTTTGAAACTAACTGGATCATGAATTAGCGTTGGCGCAATTATCGAATCGGCACTGTATGTAATTTCTTTTTTATACTGTTTTGCAACAGCGTCATACATAAAATATTTTATATCAGTGTTGAACGAAACCCATTTTGTTAGTTCAGCTAGCTTAACAGGATCTGCTTCTCCTTCATCAGGGTCATTTTTTATAAACTGACCTTTGTCAGTTAATATTTGTTTAAATTCTCTAGTTTGGAATAACGCTGTAGCAATCGCTGCATTTAGTGCTGTACCTTGCGGCAAAGTAAATTTTAAAGTACCGTCTCCTGTTACACTAATACCACGAGTTTGCGATAGTGCTTCAGTATTAACTTGGTCAAACTTCCAATTAGCCCATTCTTCGGTTGTCTTAAAGAAATATCTATCACGTTCAACTTGTCCTTTATTTCTTGCTAATTGTTCTTCTAATTGTTCGTTGTGTCTTGTTTCAAGTTCTTTTAAAAAATCTCCAAATGTTGTAACATTATTAATATGAAGTTCTTCTTTTATATGTAACTCTAATCTGTTAAATGCTTCGGTTTTTGTTTCAATAAAATTTCCGTAATATGTACTTACTCCGTCTTTAAAATCAAAAGTTATTCCGGTACAAGTAGTTGAATAATAGAACGGTCCTGGACCGCTTACAGCTCTGTCACCTACCCAGCCTTTGAATTCCAACTTCATAATATAACAAGCAAGTAAGTGATTTTCTATACCTAATCTTTGTGCAGCTTCAACAATTCTATTGAATAATGTAAAACCGCCAGGTTCTACAAATGTAACTGCAAAGGTGTTAGCCGCTGCATTTCTATTTTCTTGTTCAAAACTTAATACTAAATCTTGTATAACTGATTGTAAACTAACTTCATCGTCTACACCAGTTTGACTTATGATAATAGAGTCGTCACCGTCAGCTATTTCTGCTAGGCGATCTTGTTCCATTTTCAGCGGATGTACCATGTATATAGTCCATTGATATGAAAATGTATCATACTGATTAAGAGGATTAGATATATAATGACTTGTACCTGCCGGACGTCTACTTCTGCCAGGTTCTTTACCTGCTTTTGTTTCATCTGTTACGTCTTCACCTGCGCCGCCGAATGCGTCTAAGTCAGATGTTTCAGCTTCTTCAGAACTTGCAGCAAGACCACCATTTAAGAATATTGCTTGTTCTTCTTTACGTCTGTTAAATAAACCTTGTGAAAATTCACCGCCTGCTTTGTTGTATTCCAACATTTTTTGAGCAATTTGTGATTTTGATCTAGTACCGTTTGCTGTTAACTGATCAATACTGCCTATGTTATATGCAAAACTAGTAAGTGCGTCTCGTTCTTGCGGCGTCCAGTTATATCTACTGTCGTACTTGTCTACTCTTTCCCGATATACAGAAAGTTGTTGTTTAAATAAATCATATGCTTGATCTCGTGTGACTTGCATATTAGGTTTATTGTTAGGGTCTGTACTACCTGCATAAGAACCATGACCTATACTCCATTGTTGGACGTCCCAATACGGATCTGCACTAAATCCTTCTTTTCTAATAATGTAGTCGATTATATCTTCAGCCATTAACGACTCCCGGTATTACGGAAAGATACAGGAACAACGATTTCTAATCCTGCTACAAAATCGTTTAATGGATCTTTAAGTTCTTCTCTATTATAATGTGCAATAACCCACCATAAGTTTGCATTACCAAACAAATCATATGCTAACAAATCAGGACGTCTGTCATACTTTGGTTCAACTTTCATAGTTCTCGTTTCAGGACTCAATGAGTCGATTGTTAATTTAGGATTATATATTTCTAAATATTTACGATTTAAACTAGTTTTAGAATAGTTACTGTTATCTTTATAATTTATTTTCATTAGATAAATCCTTCACCGTACAAGCTACCATTTAAAAATCCATGTTTACTAAACACTTGCTTTTGCCTGTCAGGATTTTGTTGCTGCATCAAGTCTATTGAAATAGTCTGTAATACTGGAACACTTTGACCATTTATTTCTACTAGATCAACACCACTGTCATATGTTGTTGCAAAGTTTCCTACTATTACAGGAATTCTATTAAATTGCTGACTACCGAATGCACTAAATCTTAACACAGGCGGGGGAGTGCCAGCACTAGGATTAGCTTTTATATCTTTAGTACCATAGTACATTTTAGTAACACTACGTAAAAAATGTATCACTCCTAACACATATGCTAGTTCTTCTCGGGTAGTTTGTGCAAACTGTGCAGTAACTTGAATTTGAGCACTAGGTGTGTTTCTATAACTATGATACGAATAATTTGTATGAACTAAGTCGTATGTATTATAGTTTACACTTTGTTGGTATGAAATATCAGGCTGATTAGGAAATAATATTCCTCTATTAGTTGTCAATGATACTGCAGGTCCTTGACAGTATAAATCAGGTCTGCCTGTTTCTAATCTAGCTCTGTTATCACTGATCGCCATTTAACTTATCCAATACAAATTCAAATACTTCTGGATTGAATGCACCAAAGAAATCTTTAAACACACGTTGCTTTTCTGCTGCTTCTAAATCCATACGCATAGCATTACGGAATGTAGTTGCACTGCGTCCATCATCTTTAACAGGAACAGTGTAAATGTATCCTGCTTCATCACCTGTTGTTAGCGTTTCACCGTCTTTGTACATTCTGAGATAGCCACCGGTTTTTAAACGTCCAGCATCTTTTTCACTAAACACAAGTAAGATAGCAGTGTTAGAAGGATCTTTTCCTGTTAAACTTACATCTGGTTTGTAAGGCTGTGTGTTTAAAACTTTGTCAGCTGGTATATTAAACATTTTGTTTGCAATCATTTTCTTTTCATCAAATGTAAATGGGTCTTTGTCGGGCGTTGCAGTTTTACTAACTGTAGTAGCGATAAATACGTTATCGGAACCAAACTTACGAACAAGGTCCATATATACTTGAAAATGTCCACTATGCATAGGCTGAAATCTACCGCCGTAAAATACAGCAATATCTTTTGCTTCTGCTTCAACAAGTTGCGAATATCTCATAGTAATCTCCTATGTTACTATTTATTGCCTTATAAAGTGCTAATTTAATTTTAGGTTGACATTTATCAATATAATTGTTATATTAAACTAATATTCAAGGAAATTATAATGAGGAAACAAAATTATCTAAACAATAAGGATATGTTAAAAGAAATACACAAAAGTAAAATGTCTTTTTGCTATTCACTAGACAACGATTACAACAGATTTGATATTATTGTAGAAGAATACGACGACATTTTTAAAGACGATGTAATTCAACAAGCACGTGAAAATCGTGCTCATCAACTAAGCGGCGAAGGATACGAACGTGCTTACAAAGAATGGTACGACGGTCCACGTAAAGCAAAGGATAAGCCTAAGCAAGCTGACAGCAGAGTTGATCCTGAAGAAATTGATCCAGATAGTTTAATTTTTAGAGTTATGACATTTGAACATATACCAGAGGAACCAGGACGCAAGAGTAAACCTAAAACTGTTGCAGATCATCACAGTAAATGTAACTTTCCTCCATTCAAACACTTTGCTAAAGTAAACGGCGAAACAAAAGAAGTAGTTCGCAGTCATTGGGAAGGTGGATTAGACAACGGTAAATTTAATACACAGCATGGAAAAATTTCCAATGAACTAGCAAAGATGTTTATCAAACTATGTGAACGTTATAGTATGCGCAGTAACTGGCGTGGCTACACTTATGTAGATGAAATGCGTAGTCATGCCCTTTTACAGTTATCACAAATTGGATTGCAGTTTAACGAGCTTAAATCACAAAATCCGTTTGCTTATTACACAGCCGCAGTAACAAATAGTTTCACAAGAATACTAAACTTAGAAAAACGTAATCAAAACATACGTGACGATTTACTACAAGAAGCAGGACAAATGCCTAGTTTCAGTAGACAACTTGACCATGAAGCAGCAGAACGTGCTAAGTGGGATGAACAAATGGAAAAAGAACGTAAAGAAGCAACCGGAACTAATTTCTAGTTGACATATAACCCTAACAGTAGTATTCTATAGGTATGACATTTTTTAATCGAGCAGCCTGTTTTACAGATATTCACTTTGGTAACAAAAACAACAGTCGTCAACACAATGATGACTGTGCAGAATTTGTTGATTGGTTTATTCAACAAAGCGAAGACTGTGAAACTTGTATATTTTTAGGTGATTGGCACCATCATCGTGCTGGTGTTAATGTAAGCACTCTTAATTACAGCGTAGACAACGTACAAAAATTAAGTGAAAACTTTGAACGTGTGTATATGATTATGGGCAACCATGATTTGTACTATCGAGAAAAGCGAGACTTAAACAGTTTACCTTACGCTGGATTGTTTAGCAACGTTGAATTAGTAGAAAACACTCTTGTGCAAGATGATGTAGCACTTGTTCCGTGGCTAGTAGGCGATGAGTGGAAACAAATACACAAAACCAAATGTAGATATATGTTTGGACACTTTGAGTTACCACACTTTAAGATGAATGCAATGGTTGAAATGCCAGATCACGGTGGGCTAAATGTAGAACACCTTACTGGACCAGAATACGTGTTCAGCGGTCACTTCCACAAGCGTCAGCATAAAGGTAATATTCATTACTTAGGGTCTCCTTTTCCGCATAATTATGCTGACGCTTGGGATGATGACAGAGGAATGATGAAACTATCATGGGGAGGTAAGCCAGAGTATATAGACTTTGACGGTCCACGTTACAGAACTACTCCTCTCAGTGCACTTATCGACGATGCCGATAGAATACTAAACAACAAAACATATTGTCGTGCTGTACTTGATGTAAACATTACGTATGAAGAAGCAAGTTTTATCAAAGAAACATTTGCACAACAATATAATTTGCGTGACATTACACTAATGCCAAGCAAAAAAGAAGAACACACACAAGATTGGCGACAAGTAGATGATTTAGAAGTTGAAAATGTTGACCAGATAGTGTATAATAGCCTTAATGCTGTTGACAGCGAAATGATTGATAAGCGACTATTAGTGGACATATATAATAACTTATGATTACAATTAAAGATATCACAATTAAAAACTTTATGAGTGTCGGTAACGTTACACAAGCTGTACGTTTCAATGATAATGGTTTGACACTAGTGCTGGGTAATAATGTTGACTTAGGAGGTGATGGTTCTCGTAACGGCACAGGAAAAACCACAATTATTAATGCATTATCGTATGCAATGTACGGAAATGCGCTAACTAACATACGTAAAGATAACTTAATAAATAAAACGAACGGTAAGAGTATGTTAGTTACTCTTGACTTCGAAAAGGATAACGTCCGTTATAGAATTGAACGTGGACGTAAACCAAACATTTTTAAGTTTTATATTAACGATAACGATGTTGATGAAAATAATGAAGCTCAAGGTGAAAACAGAGAAACACAACAAGTAGTTGAAAAGCTATTTGGTATGAGCCACGATATGTTCAAACACATTGTAGCACTAAACACATACACAGAGCCATTTTTAAGTATGCGGGCGAACGACCAACGTGCTATTATTGAGCAGCTATTAGGCATAACAATGCTCAGTGAAAAAGCAGAAGCCCTAAAAGAGCAACAAAGGCTTAACAAAGATGCAATTAAAGAAGAAGAGTATCGTATTAAAGCAGTTGAAGATTCAAATGCCACAATTGCGAAAAGTATCAGTGACCTTGAACGTAGACAAAGTCTATGGCAAAGCAAAAAACAAGAAACACTGCAAGAACTAGCAAATGCAATTGATGTATTAGAGAAAATTGATATCGAGAAAGAATTAGAAAATCATAAACTTTTAGCTGATTACCTCGAAAAGAAAACACAAGTAAACACACTTGAATCTGAGATTACGAAATTAACTAATAGTATCAGTCGTGAACAAAAGCGATTAGATAAAGCTAAACAAGATTTACTAGCAACCGAGCAACACGAATGTTATGCTTGCGGACAAACTATCCATGATAAAAAACATGGTGAAATACTTAAAGCAAAGCAGTTAGCAGTTGAAGAATCACAAGATCATATTAACAATGATTTTACACTAAAATTAGAATACAAAAGTGCACTTGAACAGTTAGGCGAAATAGGTATGGAACCTGTTACACTTTACAATACAGAAAAAGAAGCGTATCAACATCAAAGTCAACTTGACAGTTTGCGTACAGAATATACAAACAAAGAACAAGAAACAGATACGTATCAAGAGCAAATTGACAGTTTAAAGGAAACCGCAATACAAGAAGTTAGTTGGGAAAAGATGAACGAACTAGTGCGTGTAAAAGAGCACCAAGACTTCCTGTACAAACTGTTAACAAACAAAGACTCTTTTATACGTAAACGTATTATTGAGCAAAACTTACAGTACTTGAATAGTAGACTTGCTTACTATCTAACTAAACTAGGATTACCACATGACGTAGCATTTCAACCAGACTTAACTGTAGAAATTACAGAGCTTGGTAGAGAACTAGACTTCGATAACTTGTCACGAGGCGAACGCAATAGACTTATACTAGGACTAAGTTGGTCGTTTAGAGATGTATTTGAAACTATGAATACACCCATTAACTTCTTAGCAATCGACGAACTAGTAGACAGTGGCATGGATACAAACGGAGTTGATAGTGCACTTGGTGTTCTAAAGAAAATGGAACGTGAGCGTAACAAAAACATATTCTTAATCTCTCACAGAGATGAACTACAAGGTCGTGTTAACACAATCTTACAAGTCACAAAAGAAAATGGCTTTACTACGTTTAATACTGATACAGAAATAGTAGAGGCTGTTTAATGGAAAATGTAGACATCAATTGGCTATGTAGTAAGATAACTGGACCAATGATATACGAAAGTCCAGATGGCGGTAAAACTATTAAAAGTAGACCTGCAGTTGATCACCCAATACATATTTTAATAAATGGATCTATTCCTTTAAAAATTTGGTATGAAATATATGGAACCTGATGATTTTGATCCAGATGCATTTGATGATATTATTTTATCAACCGGTACATCAATGGACGATACTTACACAATAGATATAAACGATTACACAACTAGTACAGTCAACATAAGCAGTATTACTGCTAATACTACAATATCAGATGATTGGGTGTTTGAAACATCTAGAGACAAAAAAAGAACTGCTCTCAGAAATAGTGGAGAAATTCCAGTTGACATATGGGCAAAAATGTATAACAATAGGGTAATAGGTATAGATGATGACTAGTTTTGTTTTTGATGTAGATGGCACACTAACTAATGCCCGAGAAACTATTGATCCTGTATTTGAAGAATTTATGTATGATTTTCTTCGTAATAATGTATGTTACATTTGTACAGGATCAGATAGACCAAAAACAATTGAACAAATTGGTGAAAAGTTAACAAATAGTTTTGACTTAGTTTTTCACTGTAGCGGCAATCATGTATATAAAGGCACAGAAGAATACGAACGTAATAATTGGCAACTTACATCAGAACAATACTATTTCTTAGAGGACGCTTTAAGTAAAATAGACTATCCAGAAAAAACAGGCAATCATATAGAACAACGTACAGGCACAGCAAATTTTAGTATATGTGGCAGAAATGCAAATTTTGAACAACGACAAAGATATGTACAATGGGAAAAAGAACACAAGGCTCGTAATACTGTATCAGAAGAATTTAACAAACTTTTTGGCAATGAAGCAGAGGCACTAGTAGCAGGCGAAACTAGTATAGACATTTTTAAAGCAGGACACAACAAAGGCCAAGCATTAAATCACATTAAAGGCAACGTAGTATTTTTTGGCGACAAATGTTTTCCGGGCGGTAACGATTGGGATATTGCAAAACGCAGTGATGTATATCACCAAATTGACAACGGTTGGAAACAGACTTTTGAAATTTTGAAAAAACAATACCATAATCAGTAGATTTATGAGGACCAAAGATATATATAACGTATGCAATGGACATACCAAGGTAAACCCGTAGAGGAAATACCACAAGAATTTATCGGCTTTGTATACCTCATTACAAATCTGACTAATGGCAAAAAGTATATAGGCAAAAAACTATCACAGTTTAAAAAAACTAGGCCACCACTAAAAGGCAAAAAAAGAAAACGTAGAACACTTGTAGAAAGTGACTGGAGAGACTATTGGGGATCTTCAGATAATTTGCAAGCAGATGTTGACAAATTAGGCACAGAAAACTTTACAAGAGAAATTTTATATTTTTGTACAACTAGAGGACAACTATCGTACCTCGAGGCTAAAGAACAATTCGACAGAGAAGTATTACTTACTGACGAATATTATAATGGCATAATAAATGTCCGTGTAGGCGGATCTAAGGCTCTTACTGAATCTCTTAAAAAATAACATACCCCCTCTGTTAAAAGCATTGAGGAGGCAGTACTCTGTACTTGCCAACAGAACTTGCTGGGGGACACAAACCAAAAGACCAGGCTCTACTGCGCCATTGTAACCTGGGAGTAATGCTAAGTTAGTAGCCGTTATTGCAACTTAGTAGCTTGCGTTGAAAGCAGCGTGTAAAGGGGTACCGCACAACCGCCTCTGCCTGAAAAGGTTTCGCTATAACGGTGCGTCTGTTTCCGGGGTAATGCTCTGGTTATTTTTTTGTGCTTAGCCGTAACAAGGCTAAGTGCGACTGAATCCAAGGTAATAACTAAATCATAAGAAGAAGAAAGTTCAAACGAATGCAAATGAGTTTGACGATGAGCTTTAGCTCTTCGAATTAAAATGTTTGAGTATTAGACTTTTTAGATAATGCTTGCTTTTGTCTTTCTGCTTTAGATGACATTGCTTCAACAATTTCATTGAAATAATACATAGGCATTCCCCAAACATCATTCATTGTAAAATTACCTTCACTATAAAGCACTAAATCAAAAATTGTTTTTCTAAATTTTTTAGCATTATCTTTAACTGTATTGATTACAGTTTTTATGTCTCGTGCTTGTCTAAGTTGCTGGTGAAAAAAAAAGCTGGGTTATATTCCAAAGGTGCTTCGAACGATTCTCCGCAGTCTTCGTTACTGCATACAAATGTAAATTCTTTTTGCATTCCTGCATTGTTAAGAACAGAACTGTGTTTCTTTATAATTTCTATTGTTGCTGAATCTGTATTTGAAAGCCAATTTGTTATGCTTTCCATGTTATCAACTACTGTACCGTCAGGCGTGGTGATATTTTCGATTGCATCTGCTAGTACAACAATAGTTGCTCCTGTTGTTTTTTCTAAACTAGATCTGAATAATTCTTTTGCATATGCAGGATCTGTATCATCTGTAATTTGCGCTGCAATTCTTACACTTTCTGTATTCATAATATGACTAGCATTAACACTAGCAAGTGTGTTTGGTTTAAATGTAATACGTAATCCGTTTTGTAATTCTAACTCTACTGGTTGTGTTGGTATATGCTTTACTTGTGATAGTATACTTTCTAAATCAACACCATATTCGTTTGTCTTTTTGCAGTGCGGACATCCGGCAATTACGTTCATTTCTCCATCATTTTGATTAATTCGACTAGCAATTAACAGTACATCAACGTCTACTAGACAAATTTCATATGGGTCGATAATGTCTGGAGCAATACTTTTTATAACTTCAAAAATTGCATCTCCGTTATATAATGTGTCAGGAATTTTAAATAAAACTTCGTCTTTTACACTCATTGGATATATTCCAATTTCAAAATCGTCGGTCAAATTGGGTTTTTGTTTGTACCAATGCCCTTTACTGGGCAGTTTTACAAAGATTTCTTTGTTTCTGTAAAAGTGTGATAGCGGATCGCTCATGATTTATCCTATAAATAGTAGTATAACTTATAAGTTTATTTATCAGAATTAAGTGAGTAGTTAATGGCAACAGTCACAATACCATTCGGTGGACAAAGTGTTACAGTAGATGTTTCGGATCTTGCGTCTGAAGCAACTCTTAGAGATTTGTATACAGAATCTGCTAAACAGTCTGCATTATTGTCGTCTATTGCACAACGACTAGGTGCAGATGTACAAAAAGAAATACAAACAGAAAATAAAAACACTGATAAACTTATAAGAGCAATCCAAGACGAAGGTAGAAAATCTGACAGCAGATTAGGCAGTATGTTTGGCAAAATGCGTGGAGCATTTGGCGGTGTAGCAACTGCAGGTGGCCGAGTTGTTTCTTCTACAGGCGGAGTTTTTAATAGACTTACTAGTAGTGCTGGAGACGAAAAAGGTTCTACTATGGCAGAAGAGATGCTAGGATCTCTTGGTTTGGGTGCAATGGGTGCACAGTTAGGAACTTTGTTTGGTATTTTTGAAGAGTTTGGTAATTCTATGTCTAACTTGCGCAGAGTTGGCACAGGTTATGCAGAAGATTTAGAAGAATTTAAAACTAAGTCATCTGAGATTGGATTAAGTTTAGAACAGTTTGGTGAAATTACAGGACAAACAGGTATTGCAATCAGAGCATTAGGTGATAATACAACAACCGGTGCTAAAAACTTTTTATCATTAACATCTCAACTAAGAAACGGTATTAAAGAATTCGGTTACTTTGGACTGAACAGTAAAGAAATGGCAAGGCTACTTGCAGACGAAGCAGAAATTAGACGTGGTATGTTACAAACAGATATGTCATCTGCTACTGCACAAGCTGATATGGTTGCAAGTATTAAAAATCAGCTATTGTTAAATGAGCAAATGGCTAGTTTAACTGGACAAGATATACAAGACAGAATCAAAGCAAGTCAAAACTTTAGACAAGATGCAACTAATGCCGCAATGCTAGCCAGACTAAATGAAAAACAACGGGTAGCAGCTAACAGTGCTATCGAAGGATTAACACAACTTGGTGGTAGTGCAGGACCAATGTTAGATACAGCAATGAGTAACTTACTAGCCGGACTACCGATGGATTCAATGAATGAAGGATTTTCTGAATTTGCTGCATTCGCTCAGGCTGAAGGAATTGATCTTCGTGGGGCATTAGAACAAATGCAACAAATGATTTTAGCTGGTGCTGATCCACAGACTCTAAAAGGGACTGCAGATCAACTAGCAAATCAATTTAAAGAATTGACTCCTTCGGAAAGTGTAATACGAGCAAGTAGAGCTGGTATCAACGGTGCAACAGCTTTACTACAAGCTAGATTAGAATCTGTTAGCAGCGGATCAGATACACTTGCTGGAAGTGTTGAAAAATTAAATGAAACTGCACTTAAAATGACAGAAGCAGCAGAAGCCGGACAGTTAGCACTGTCTGGTACAGCGGCAGAAATGGGAAAATTTGCAGCAACACTGAGAACTACACTAATGGAAGAAATTACAGAAGCGTTTGACATGGACATTACTGGTAACGAATTTCCAAAATTTGTTAGAGCTCTTGCAGACTTGCCGTCATCGGATGGCTTTAGGGATGCAGTTAGCTTTATGACAGAAACAACTACGATGTTATCTGGTGCACAAGGTCTGTTAGGATTATTAAGAGAAAATCAAAGTGCAGCCCAAGGTGAAAATGTTGCATTCATGGCAAGCATACTCGGAGCACTTGGACTTCCTGGAGCAGCACAATTAAGACTACTTGCATTAGGCTTGGAAGGAGATGAACTTGGGCCCGAACTACAAGAAGTAATAAAAAACATGTTTGGAGAAAATGAAATAACTGGATACGATGAAAATGGTGATCCGATTCAAACTAATCCATTGGCAGGCATGTTTGATGGTTTTTTAGAGACATGGGCAAATATGTCTACTGACATTAAAAACTCTATCGATAACGGGGCTAGCATAAATCAGGCACTAGCTACTGCTATCGCAAGGCTCAACACAATTCTGCCATCGTTGAATCCAAGCACTGATTAAAACACTTGACAACTTCGATAAATATAGTATAATAGAAAAAAGAGTATTCTTATGAGTTGGAAAAAACATTTTACTGTATATCAGGGACAAAATTCTGAGATGAAACCTAGCAGTGCTAGCCGTTTCCAAAGCTGGTTACCTGAAGTATACAGCGGTCAACCTAACCGTGTTGAAAGATATGCACAGTATGACCAGATGGACATGGACAGTGAAATCAATGCTGCCCTTGATATTATTGCTGAGTTTAGCACACAATTAGACGAAACAAACAATTTACCGTTTGCAATTGATTATGTAGGTGATACTACTGAAAGTGAAGCTAAAATTTTAGAGCAATCACTTCGTCAGTGGTGTAACTTGCAAGACTGGGACAGACGATTATTTAAAACATTCCGCAATGCTGTAAAGTATGGCGATCAGTTTTTCATTCGTGATCCAGAAACATGGGAGTTATATTATGTTAACCCTGTTGACGTTACTAAAGTTATTATCAATGAAGCGGAAGGCAAAGAGCCAGAGCAATACATAGTTAAAAACTTAGACTTAAACATGAAAACAAAAACTGTAAGTGAGCCTGTACAACATGCTAATACTTACAGTACTGTTAATAGTATGATGCGTGGTAACACTATTGACCGTAACGGTTATGGTGCAGGCTCAGGCAACTACGCTAACAGTGGTGTAGGAAACATTCAAGAATACAACGTAGATGCAACACATGTTATCCATGCAGCACTTACAGAAGGTATGGACAGTGACTATCCGTTTGGTGCAAGTATACTTGATCCAATCTTTAAAACTTACAAACAAAAAGAACTGTTAGAAGATAGTATCATTATCTACCGTGTGCAACGTGCACCAGAACGTAGAGTATTTTATGTAGACGTAGGTAACATGCCAGCAAACAAAGCAATGGGCTTTGTTGAGCGTGTTAAAAACGAAATTCATCAAAAGCGTATTCCAAGTAAAACCGGCGGCGGCACAACTATTATGGATGCTGCATATAACCCGTTGAGTATTATGGAAGACTACTTTTTTGCACAAACTGCAGAAGGTAGAGGTTCAAAAGTTGAAGTACTACCAGGTGGCGAGAACTTGGGACAGATTGATGACTTGCGTTACTTTACAAATAAAATGCTAAGAGCACTGCGTGTTCCAAGCAGCTACTTACCAACCGGACCGGAAGATGGAACAGCAACACATGTAGACGGTCGTGTAGGCACAGCGTTTATTCAAGAATATAGATTCAATCAGTACTGTCAAAGACTGCAAAAAATTATTGCGCCAACATTTGACAAAGAGTTTAAACTGTTCTTAAAGAACAGAGGAATTACAATTGATACTAGTATTTTCAATATACAATTTGTAGAGCCACAGAGCTTTAGTCAGTATAAAGAAATCGAAATACATGCTGCCCGTGCTAATGTATTTGGCGGCTTAGAAGGATCACCGTATCTAAGTAGACGCTTTATTTTAAGCAAGTACTTAGGGTTAACTGAAGATGAGATTTTAGAAAATGAACGTCTATGGTTAGAAGAAAATAAATCAGGAACATCACCCGATGCCGACGGAATGCCAGGACTGGGTAGTGTTGGTGTTAGAGGATTTGATGTAGACAACGGAGAAGGTGTTCCTGACATGGGAGATTTAGAAGCAGGCGATACTGAAAGCGGCGACTCGCCAATTACAGGTTCAGAGAATGCAACAACACCTGCAGCGCCTGGGGGAGAAGTATAATGCGTAGTGGAGAATTTTTAAGAGAATACTACGAAGCACAAGACGATGAATACAGCAATCGTGATATTAACGATGTTAGACGTAGCAGATTAACACTGAAACATCTTAATAGATTACGTAAACAACGTGAGATTCATAAAGTAGAACATGCTAGTAGACTAGAAAAAGTACAGCAAATCTACCGTGCACCTACCGAATAATTCAGTGTAATATATACTTATCTTTGACAATTAGTCAAAAAGTACCGTTTTTACACCCTTTTTACCTGGTAAAACGTCTTGGTTACTAAATAATAACTGTAAACCAGTCATGGTAAGCCTGAAAATATTTTAAGGAGATATATAATGAGCAATCACAAGGATTCACTAGTTAAAGTCCTTGAGTATCTTGTAAATGAAGAGCGTGAGAAGGCATCTGATCTTCTACACGACATTTTTGTTGAAAAAGCAAAAAATCACTGGTCAGCACTTTCAGAAAGTGATGAGTCAGTAGAAGAAGATATTCAAGAAGAAGACTTAGACGAAACATACAATGTATCAGAAGAAGAAGTTGAAGAAGCAATTGATTCATATGATGCAGAAGAAGATTTTTTAGATGACATCGAGTCAGCTGAAGATGAAATCGACGCAGAAGAAGTTTTCGGCGAAGACGAAGACGAAGAAGACATGGATGCAGATGACGCTGAAATGGACATGGCAATGGACATGGACGACGAAGGCGAAGAAGAAGCACCAGAAGCAGAAGAAGCAATGGCAAACGTTGAAGATGCAATCGCAGAACTACGTGCAGCATTTGCAGACATGATGGGCGACGAACCAGCAGAAGAAGAACCAGAAATGGAAGAAGAAATTGCGTTCGAAGCAGCAGACGACGATTCAGACGATGAAGAACTAGAAGAAGAGTTCGACGGTCTAGAAGAAGGCGTAGAGCTATCAAAAGTTAACGTAAGCATGCCAGACAATACAGACAGCGGCGCATCACCAGTTGCAGGTAAAAATGACATGGGTGGTAAAGCAGTTGACATGGCAGGCTCAGAAGAAAAAAGTCCAAAAGCACCAGCAGCTAAAGACATGGGTGTAACAGGACCAGAAGATGCAGGCGACCCAAAGCCAGCACCAAAACCAAAAAGAGAAATGAAGTAAGTTATGTATAAGTCTTTACAAGAGCACTTAACATATAATCAGGCTAATATTGTCACCGAAGCGATTGAAGAATCTGACGGTGGCAAAAGCCTATATATGAAAGGTATCTTTATCGAAGGTGATGTACGTAACCAAAACAATAGAATTTATCCTGCTAAAGAAATTCATACTGCAGTTAAAGCAATCAATGAAAAAATTAAAAAAGGATTTAGTGTTTTAGGTGAAGCTGATCACCCAGACGACCTTAATATTAATCTTGATCGTGTGTCACACATGATTACAGAGATGGATATTGATGGTAACAACGGTATTGGCAAACTGAAAATACTTCCGACTCCAATGGGAAACATTTGTAAAACCCTATTGGAAAGCGGTGTCAAACTAGGCGTGTCAAGCAGAGGCAGTGGCAACGTAAATGAAAGCGGTCATGTTAAAGATTTTGAAATCATTACCGTAGACATTGTTGCCAATCCAAGTGCTCCAGATGCTTATCCCGATCCAATCTATGAAAGAATTATGAATCATAGAAGGGGTAATGTACTGATGGATGTTGCTTCAGCTGTTAAGCACGACGACAGAGCACAACGTTATCTCCAGGAAGAGGTGACACAATTTATAAACAACCTGAAGTATAGGAGAGATTAATATGGCTCACTCAATAGATGAACTATTAAGCTCAGGTGCGCTCTCCGAAGAGGTTAGATCTTCAATCAGTGAAGCGTGGGAAACCAAGCAAACTGAACTACGTGAAGAAGTTGCAGCAGAACTACGTGAAGAATTTGCGGAACGTTATGAAAATGACAAAGCGCAGATCGTAGAAGCAATGGACACAATGATTGGCGAAGTTATTGCAAAAGAACTTGAAGAGTTCCAAGCAGACAAAGCTAAAGTAGCAGAAGATCGTGTTGCTTATCGCAAGCATATGTCAGAACATGCAAATGTACTTGACGAGTTTGTGATGGAAACACTTCGCAAAGAAATTAATGAACTTCGCGAAGACCGTGAGGCACAAGACAAGAACATGGCTCAATTAGAGGGCTTTGTACTTGAACAACTTACAAAAGAGCTCAACGAGTTTCATGAAGACAAACGCTCACTAGTTGAAGCAAAAGTCAAATTGATTAAAGAAGGCAAAGAAGCTATCGAGAGTACAAAACGTAAGTTTATTGAAAGTGCTGCAACTAAAGTTGAAGGAATTCTTGAAAATACTATTAAGAAAGAACTTACAACACTAAAAGAAGACATCCAAGTTGCTAAAGAAAATACATTTGGACGTAAGATTTTTGAAACATTTGCAGCAGAGTTTATGAGCAGCTACCTTAATGAAGGTACAGAAGTTGCAAAACTAAACAAATCAATGGACAAGCTAAAAGCACAACTTGATGAAGCAAACAAAGCCGTTGCAGAGAAAGAAGTTCAGCTAACTGAATCAGCACGTAAAGCACGTATTGAAGCAGATAAAGCAGAACGTAAAACTGCCCTCAACGAAATGATGGCACCACTTTCAAAGCAACAAAAAGAAATAATGGGTGCACTACTAGAGTCTACTAAAACAGCAGACTTGCAGAATGCATTCAATAAGTATCTACCATCAGTATTGAAGGAAGATGCTAAACCATTAAAAGAAAAGAAGGTACTTAGTGAATCTACTAAAGAAGTCACTGGGGGAAAAACAGCAGAAGCAAATGTTGATGACAACATTGTTAACCTTCGCAAATTAGCCGGTATAAGTTAAGGAGACCGATTATGGACGCATTATTTGAAAATTGGAATGCAACCAAAGAAGCACTAACCGACGGTCTAACTGGAACAAAAAAGCAAGTGATGGAATCAACACTTGAGAACACTAAGCGTTACTTAGCAGAATCTGCTACAGCTGGTGCAACTCAATCAGGTAACATTGCAACACTTAACAAAGTTATTCTTCCAGTGATTCGTCGTGTTATGCCAACAGTTATTGCAAACGAAATCGTTGGTGTTCAGCCAATGACAGGACCAGTAGGTCAGATTCACACACTACGTGTACGTTATGCAGAAACAGCAGGCACAGCGACAGCAGGCGATGAAGCACTAAGCCCATTCGCAATCGCAACAGGTTACTCAGGTAACGCATCATCAGCAACAGCAGATGCAACTGCATCACTAGAAGGTGAAGCAGGACGCAAAATGAGTATTCAAGTACTCAAGCAAACTGTTGAAGCTAAAACACGTAAGCTATCAGCACGTTGGACATTTGAAGCAGCGCAAGACGCACAGTCAATGCACGGTCTAGACGTTGAAGCAGAAATCATGCAAGCACTTGCACAAGAAATTACTGCTGAAATCGACCAAGAGATCATTGCTTCTCTAAGTTCACTAGCAGGTACTGCAGCTGACACATATGATCAATCAGCAGTATCAGGTACAGCGACATACGTAGGTGACGAACATGCAGCACTTGCAGTTCTAATCAACAAAAACGCAAACCTAATTGCAGCACGTACACGTCGTGGCGCAGGTAACTGGGCAATTGTTTCACCAACAATGCTAACAGTACTACAATCAGCGACAACATCAGCGTTTGCACGTACAACAGAAGGTCCATTTGAAGCACCAACAAACACAAAATTCGTTGGTACATTAAACGGCACAATGCGTGTATATGTAAACCAGTACGCAGCAGACGACACAATCCTAGTAGGATACAAAGGTTCAACAGAAACAGACGCAGCAGCGTTCTATTGCCCATATATCCCACTAATGTCATCAGGCACAGTGCTAGATCCAGCAACATTCGAGCCAACAGTATCATTTATGACACGTTATGGCTACGTTGAGCTATCAAACCAAGCATCATCACTTGGTAATGCAGCTGACTATCTAAGCAAAATTGCTGTTACAACTAACCAACTTGCATTCGCATAATAGTTAGTTACTATTTTAAAAATAAAACAGGCTTTTCGGAGCCTGTTTTTTTATGGCTATTATAGAATAAATATGTATAATACGGAGATAACAAAATGGCAAACGAAACAAGATTTCCAAACGGTATAACAGGTGGTAATGGCACCGACTTAGAAATAAAAAGTGATACAGATATTGCACTTTATCCTACGGATCATATTTGGATTAGTCAAGGAACTAAATTAATTTTTGAAGGCACTGCACCTGACGATTTTGAAATTAAACTACAAGCAACAAGTGTAACAGCAGACAGAAATGTTATACTTCCTGATAGAGAAGGTACACTATCATTAATTGAAGATTTTCAAGATGGCGGATTAGACTTAAATGTTAAAAGTTTAACCATCAGTGGTGCTGGTGATACAAGTATCACAGCCGGCGGCAATCTTGTATTAGATGCACAAAACAGAGTAGTTATTGCAGATACACCATTTAAATTAGCATCAATGACACAAACAGAACGTGATGCATTTATTGCTACAAATGGAGATATGATTTATAACACAACAACTAATAGTTTTGATGTGTATGAAGATAGTCAATGGCAAGTAATGGGAACAGTTACAATTGATAACACAAAAGTAAGTGTAAGCGGTGACACGATGACCGGATTCCTTACATTACATTCAGACCCGACAGCAAATTTACATGCTGCAACTAAACAGTACGTTGATGCAGAAGTAGCAAGTGTTGTCGATTCTGCTCCGGCTGCACTGGATACACTAAATGAACTAGCTGCAGCATTAGGCGATGATGCTAGCTTTGCTACAACTGTTACAAACAATATTGCAACTAAAGTAAGTAAAGCAGGTGATACAATGACTGGTCTACTTACATTAAGCGGAGACCCAACTGCAAATTTACATGCTGCAACTAAACAATATGTAGATGCACGTGAGACAGCAATTACTAGTGCATATCAAACATATGCAGATCAGGCAGAAACAGATGCAAATACATATACTGATACTAGAGAAACAGCAATTACTAGTGCATATCAAACTGCAGATGCTTTAAAATTAAATTTAACAGGCGGAACATTAACAGGAAATTTAACTATTAATACTGCCTCACCTACTATTCATTTAAACGATACATCAGATACAGGCATAGATGTTGCATTAGTTTCCGAAGGTGAAGCATTCTATATTACTGAACCTGAAGACACTGCAGGCTTGCAAGCTCCTACAGGCGGTAAGCAATGGTTAAAAATGGCAGACGATACTAGTGGTAATATTGATATATTATTATCTAATAGTGCAAATTCGACTAATAGAGTTTATCACGATGGTTATCATCCAACTGCAATTTCTGATGTTACTGGACTACAAACTGCATTAGATGCAAAAGTATCAACTACTGTTGTTAATTTAGGCGGCTGGACAATAACAGAATCTGGTGGTACACTTTATTTCGCTACCGGTGGTGTTAACAAAATGAAAATTGATGCTAGTGGAAATTTAACAGTAACAGGTGATATCACAGCGTTTGGAACAGTGTAATGGCACTTCAGAGTTCGGGATCTATTTCAGCATCACAAATCAGAACTGAATTCCAAGGATCCGGAACTTGGAGAATAAATGCACATTATCGAGCAGGTGCTCGTGTTCCTGAATCTGTTGCAAATATAAACATTCCTACATCTGGCGAGATTAGTTTCAGTGACTTTTATGGCGCAGCAAATCAAGTAACATTAGATAATGCTGCTACACCTTTGGTAGTTAATGGAATTAATTCTCTTAAAGAAATAATAGTAAGTGATTATATTAGTTCAGGAGGAACACTTGTAATTTCTTCTGGTTGGTGGGTTTGGTCAGATAATACAAATGTTGCTGCAATGACTATTGATATTCCTTGCACTATTATTAATGATGGAAATATTATTGGGCGTGGAGGCGACGGCGGCGGAGCCGTTCAAAGTGTCAACGGTGGACCTGCTATTAAAGTTAATCCAGGTGTAACTAATGTCACTATTACTAATAGTGCAGGTTCTTACATTGCTGGCGGTGGCGGCGGAGGCGGCGGCGCTGGAGGCGGTGGCGCAGGCGGCGGAAATGGATCACGAGCAGGCAGATATGACGGTCTTGTACCTGGGTATTCGCCTAACGGAGGCTCACTTGGACAGCCAGGCGGCAGCGGTAATCTTGGACCATCTGCAGGCGGTGTACCTAGTGGCGGCGGCGCCGGAGGCGGTGGCGGTAATGATGCAGATCCTCGTCCAACGTGGGGAGGTTATCACGGCGGCGGTGGTGGTGGCCGTGTTCTTCCTGGTACTGGCGGCGCAGGTGGTGCTAATAGTGTTGGTAATCGAGGCGGAGACGGTGGCAGCGCAAATAATCCTGGCAGCAATGGCTGGGGTGGCGGTGGTGGTGGCTGGGCTGCCCAAGGTGGTAATAATGGAGGCACAGGCGGTGCTGCAATTGACGGAAGTGTTACATCATTAACTAATAATGGTACAATATGGGGATCAATAGGCACTAATTTAGCAACAGTTGCTACTCCTACAATGATTAATGGAAATCCGTCACTACAAGAAATAATAGTAAGTGATTTTATTAATTCTGGCGAAACTTTATTCGTACCATCTGACTGGTGGATTTGGTCAGATAATATTAGTGTAGCAGCAATGACAGTTGACATTCCGTGTACTATTATCAATAACGGTAAAGTTATAGGCAAAGGTGGTCGAGGCGGAGATACTAGTGTTGCTGAAAATGGCGGTCCTGCTATTAAAATTAATTCTAGTATTTCTAATGTTACTATTCTAAATGAAACTGGTGCATTTATTGCCGGAGGAGGCGGCGGAGGTGCAGAAAGAACACAAACAGATGGTACTTCTGCTGGCGGCGGCGGTGCAGGAGGCGGTGCAGGCGGCACCGCAGATGGACCTGTAGGAGCAACTGGAGGTACAGTAGGTGCAGTAGGCGGTACTAACTTTGGTGGAGTAACTGCAGCAGGCGCAGGCGGCGCTGGAGGCGGCCAAGGTGGAGGTAGAATCTTACCAGGTGTAGCAGGTTCATTGTCAACATCGGGCTTTTCAAATGCTACAGATGGTGGCGGTGGTGGAAACCCAGGCGGAGATGGTGCTGAAGAATTATTAGGCGCAACGACTTATACCATTGGCGCAGGCGGCGGAGGCTGGGGAGCAGCAGGCGGCGGACCAGGCACAGGAGCTCTGAATAGTACAACAGGAGGTTCCGGAGGCGCAGCAATAAATGATAGTGGTAATACTTATACATTAAGTAATTCTGGAACAATATACGGAACAACATAAGGAAATACAATGAGTGAGCGTGAATATATTGTAATTTTAAATAGAGGTGTAGATTATGATGCATTTTGGGATCAAATCGAAAATGCTAGTGAAGATGATGGATTTGTTCCTACTAGACGTGTTGATATATTAAACAGTCGTCCAGGTAGCTTGCGTTCTTGTCATTATAAATTATCAGATGATGAAGCTAACGTATTACGTAATGATCCGAGAGTTTACGGAGTTGAAATTCCTCCTGATCAACGTGATGATATTGACATGGGTTTTGATGCAGTACAAACAGGAAATTTTACTAAAACAACTAGTGATAGCGGCGACTTTGTTAACTGGGGCCTTAGACGTTGTATTAGTGAGTCTAATCCTTACGGTAGTGCAACAACAGAGAATACTGGAGAATATAGTTATAATTTAAACGGAGAAGGTGTTGACGTTGTAATTCAAGACAGTGGCATACAAGCCGATCATCCGGAATTTTATGATGAAAATGGAAATAATAGAGTACAAGAAATCGATTGGTACGCAGAAAGTGGAATACCAGGAACAATGCCATCCGGACATTATACAGATTACCACGGTCATGGAACACACTGTGCGGGCATAGCAGTAGGTAAAACTTATGGTTGGGCAAAGGATGCTAGAATTTATGCTGTTAAAGTTGACGGACTACAAGGAAGTTCAGATCCGGGTAATGGAATACCTGTATCTGATTGTTTTGATGTAATCAAGTTGTGGCATCGAAATAAACCTGTAAATCCTGCAACAGGTTATAAAAGACCTACAATTGTCAACATGAGTTGGGGATATGGCGGATATAGAAGTACACCATCGACTGGTACTTATAGAGGTTCAAGTTGGAACTATTCAGATCCTACTCACAATAGTTCAACAGAATTATGGCATGAAACTGGAATTGTTCCTCCTGTTAGTTTTTTCGGAAGACGTATTCCAGTTAGAGTAGCAAGTGTTGATGCAGATGTACAAGAAATGATTGACGAAGGTATCCATATTTGTATTGCTGCAGGAAACAGTTATTATAAGATAGAAGCAGCAGGCGGAGTTGACTATGATAATAATGCAAACTTTGGCAGAGGTTATAACGAATATTATCATCGTGGTAGTAGCCCATATGACGACGAAGCATTTATTGTTGGAAACATAGATAGTGACGTGCATTCTTCAGGACTCGAACAAAAAGCAAGTTCGAGTTGTTCTGGGTCAGGTGTTAACATTTATGCGCCCGGAACAGATATAATGAGTACAACTAGTTCGATAAATGAAATGAACGGAGGAAATTATCCGTTAAATGAATCTTATAAAATTGCTAATATTTCAGGAACTAGTATGGCATCTCCGCAAGTGTGCGGACTAGGTGCATTGATGTTACAGCTAAATCCACATGCAACACCACAACAACTAAAAAGTTTTATGTTAAGTAAATGTACAAATAATGTCATGTATTTAGGTACAGGCGATGCTAATTATAATGACACTAGAAGTATTTACGGCGGTGAAGAAAAATTCATGTTTAATCCGTTTAATAGTTCAGCACAAATAAGAATATTAACTTAGAAAGAGTATAATGTCGATTAATTTAAATCATAGTAGAGATGGAATTAGTACATCTTCTAACATATTAACAATAACAGGGACCGGTGCTCTAGTTATACCCGTCGGCAATTCTAGTCAAAGACCAAATATTAATATTCCTGGGCAGTTAAGATATAATACTTCAACACGTGGAATTGAAATATCAGATGGTTCAAATTGGACTGATTTAAACGGTAGCGACTTAGATAAAGATACTTACATTAAATATGAAACTGCTACCGGATCAGATGAAGATACAATTTACTTTTATACTGCTAATGCATTAAGTGCAACACTTGATAGTACTGCATTTGATACTAGTAAAATTACAGTAGCAGATGTTGAAATTAGTAATACACTAGATGTTACTGTATCTGCTACACTAGCAAGTGCAAGCATAACAGACTTAACAGATACTCGTGTTGTGTATTCTGGCACAAGTGGCGAATTACAAGATAGTGCCAACTTAACATTTGATGGAACTACACTGTCTAGTACATTTGCAGGAAACTTAACAGGTGATGTTACTGGAAATCTAACAGGTAATGTAACAGGTAATGTAACTGGAAATTTAACAGGTAATGTAACTGGAGATTTAACTGGAAATGTAAACGGCGGCACTATAACAGACGGAACTCTTACTATTAGTTCTGGAAGTATCTCTGGAGTAGTTGGTATAATAGCAAGCAATACTATTACTGCAAATGCATTTACTGATGGTGTACTGACAATTAGTAATGGTAACATAACTGGCGCAACAGCCGTTGTAACAGGAACTATAACAGGCGGTACTGTAACAGACGGCACACTATCTATTACCAATGGAACAATAACTGATGCTGTAGACGCTACATATAGTGGCGATGTAAGTATAGGCGGCAATGCTACTATATCTGGAGACTTAACTGTACAAGGTACAACCACAACTGTAAACAGTACAACAACTAGTATTGTTGACCCTGTTATGTTTATTGGTGGCAATGCAGATGGTACTCCTCTTACTGTTGATGATAATAAAGATAGAGGCGTAGCATTTGAATATCATGATGGTACTAGTGCTAAGACTGGATTTTTCGGATGGGATGACAGTGCACAAAAGTTTACAATGATACCAGATGCTACAATCACAAATGACGTTGCTAGTGGCAATGTTGGAGATTTTATTGTAAACGAACTAGAGTCTACTACTATAAATGTTGAAACAATAAACATATCAACAGATGCTTATATTGTAGATCCAAATAATGTCGATCCTGATAAACGCATAGCAACTGCTATTGTAACAAGTGCAACTGTTCCTACTAGTGGTGTAAAAGAAGGTGATTTATGGGTTGACAGCGACAGTTTAAATCTATATATGTATAGTAACAGTGTGTGGGTTCCGCTTGCACCTGGTATTGTAAGTAGTGTGAACACTAATGTACTTGGACTTACCGATCTCAGTGTTACAGTAAATTCTGTAGGCACATCAAATTTAACTTACGATAATACAACTGGCATATTCAGTTATACACCTCCAGATCTAAGTTCTTATGCAACACAGTCTGGGCTAACAACACTAACTAACAGTTTCAATACACATGTTTCTAGTTTAAGTGCAGTTGCACTTAGTGGTGATTACGGAGATTTATTAAACAAACCTACACTTGCAACTGTTTCAAGCACAGGTGATTATAGCGATTTACTAAACACACCTACTATACCTGTAGACTTAGGAGATCTGACAAATGTAGATAATACAATGCCTGGCGAAGGACAAGTACTAAAATATAATAGTACCACTGGATTATGGCAACCTGCAACAGATAATGCAAGTACAGCAACAGGAGGTGTATTAGGATATGGAGACTTAACACTTATCGTTCAAGCACCTGATTCTGTAAACTATCCGAATGGTAATTTAACTTATGCTGGCAGTGGTTTAAATAAAGGACAATTTACTTTTACACCAATAGATACAACATTATTTTCTAAGAAACTAATTGCAGATAGTGTAACATTAGAGTTCGGTGATGCTAATGATGTGAAAATGTTTTATGATAGAACAGCAAACCGTTTCAACATAGAACTTGAACAAAACGCAACTGGTGTACAAATAACAAATAATGGCACACCTGTTGTTGATATTACTAAAACAGGTAATGTAGAAGTAACTGGAAGTTTTGTCGGAACAGGTAGTGTTGCAAGTGTTACAACAACAGTACCTAGTAGTAGTACTGACACAGGCACTAAAGGGCAAATAGCATACGATGCGTCATATGTTTATATCTGTGTTGCTACAGATACATGGATACGCTCTGCAATTGATAGCAGTTTTTAAAAACTATCTAACCAGTTTGATAAGTCTTCTGAATCCTTTGCATTATCCCAAATAGTTTTAATCTTATCAATCATATCAGGTTTTTCTAATACAACACGTGCGCCTCTATGTAAAGGCTTTGGCCAACCATTTAGTTCAACCCATGCGTATCCGGCACTTTCTCCGTTTGTGTTAGGAATGAATTCTTCATACACTGTAATAACATATGTATGATATGTAAACTTTTTATCTTCACTTAAAAATGTATGTATAGGATAAACTTTTTCTAAACTTGGCAGTTTACCCATTTCTTCTTCACATTCACGTAACAATGTTTCTACTGGACGTTCATTGTGTTCACTTTTACCTCCCCAAAAACTCCAAGTAAGAGGATGTGAAACTTCCTTGCTACGTTGTTGTAGCATTATGCGTCCTGTATTAAGTGCTAAAAAGCAGCAACCGCTTGCTGTTATCATAAGTAAATTCGCCAGTATCCTGGGTTGTATGTTCCTTCAAATGCGTTGACCCACTGTGAGCCAGTCCATTTGAGTTTGTCCTGAGTTGTTATATTTGTTGTAAATTGTTCAGCAGTTATAACATCACTGTCAAATGTAATGTTCCACTGTCCAGTAGAACTGTCATACTGAATAATATCGTTTGCTTTTGCTGAACTGCTTGCCCATCCGCTTCCGCTTGGAATATCTGCTAGTAGCAAATATCTATCTCCATTAGCAGCGGCAGTTAATGTTCCGTCTCCTGGATAGTTGAATGTAGGATCGATTACTGCATCAACTGCATCTTCTGTGTTTGCAGGTAATGTATCAGTATCTAATACAACTTTAAGTATATTTGGATCTGTAGTTTTGTAAATAGTGCCAATAATATCTTTACTTGTGTCTCCTGGATCAGCAGTTTGCTTTAATCTAATTTGTGTAATACCATCACGTAGTTCGCCGTATGGAAGTAGTTCTTGTTGCCAGTCTAATATACCTCCGTTGTCGTCTGTGTTGCTTGTGTTACGATGTCTAAGGCTAGCAGTAGCATTTCCACTGTCATCTACTTCGAATTTCATTTTAAAGTTTTCAAGTGTAACTACTGCATAACTTGTAAAGATCGGAGTGTAACTTCCGCCAGCACGTAAACTATCCAAGTCTTGATCTGTAACTTCATCTATGTTATCAATAATAGTATGAATAACTGTGTTACGCATAACTTTTGCAGGTGGGTTAATTAGTACTGGCATTTCAAATGTTAAACTACTAATATCAATGATATCATCTACGCCACCTGGAATACTACGTATGCTCCACGTACTACTTAACAGTTCAACATAACTTAAACTACTCCAGTCTAGTGGGTTGTTTGTTGTGTGAATGTTAAGTGTTGGATTAAACAATACAAGTATTTGTTCTAACAATTGTAATTTTTGTTCTGTGTTACTTGTCCACAAATCGCACTGCATTGTAAGTATGTATGGAACAGGTTGGTGTCTTTTGATAGTGTACACATTACCTATTTCATTTTCGTAGTTACTTGTTTCTTCGTTATACTTTTTTTCGTACACAGGTACGTTTTCTTCGAACTGTGGATATGTTCTGTTTTGTGGAGCAAGTTCTAGTCCAGTAACATAGCAACTGATAAACGGAACACTGTTAAGCATATTTTCACTGTTTTCTTTTACAATGTGTGCTGCCATACGATTCACATCACCGTAACGTACTGGAACAGTTTGATACTTGGTATTACCGTTTTGATCTGTACTCATAGCAATTTGAAATCCAGCAAAGATTCTAATAAATTGCTGAATGTATCTGCGTAATTGTCTATCGTAAAAGTACGGTACTGCAGTTATTTTAGTGTTACCAGTGGCCATCTATAATCCTATCTACTTGTATTTATTTTTATGCAGCATTGCCTGATAGCCCGGACCCGCCTTGATTATTTGTTCCTGCTACTAAACTACCAAAACTCGTAGCAGTTCCTGGCGTGTCGTAACTTACATATTGTAAAGCAGTACTACCAGAACTACCATCATATCCGCCGCCAAATACTGCTCTTGTTTCATTTGAACATGCAGATACTCCTCGTAAAGCAGAAGATAAATCACCAAAGTCGGTTGCATTAGTGTCTGTTGCAATAGTTATATAATCTATAGTGCTTACTGAGCCGAAATTTTCGCCGCCTGCAAATAGTCCTCGTGTCCCATTACTTGTCCCAGTTAGTTTTCTTCTAGCTTCTGTTAAATCGCCTAAGTATGCAGCACCACCGGTAGTTTGAATAGTGAATTTCTCCATTTCAATTCGACGAGTATATGAAGTAGTGTAGTAACCGCCTGCCTTAATACCATATGTGTTATCTCCTACGCCTGCTGTTTGTGATACAGCATACGTAAGATTTCCAAAATCGTATCCCTGATATGAAGCAATAGACATTGAAATATATTGCATAATATTACTATAATCATCAAAATTCTCAGGTCCTCCAAAAATTACACCTCTGTCGCCGTCGCAAACTCCAGCACTATATGCAGTTGATTCTAGTAAAGTAGTCCACATGTATGCATTACCTAAACTAGATATTGTAACCCAATATGTAGCATTGTAACCACCGCCGGTTTCTGTAGCTGTGGTCCCGCCTGCCCACATGCCACGTATTGCATTAGATAAAGATGCTGAATAACCTGAGCCTGGATATCTTGTTCCAAAGTCAGCAGCATTACCCAATGTTGTTATATCAAAATATTGTATTTTATAGTCATATGTGGCGTTTATTGCACCAGCAATAAGTCCACGATCACCTATAGCTTTATATGTGTATGCTCCTGTTGACACTGGATAAGTTGAACTATAAATGTAGAGTGCACCGCTATCAGTAGTAGATGCAGTATCTTCACCCCAAGCGCCAACTGCTGCAGTTCCATCATCTAAAATAGCGACTGTAGATCCAAATCTATCACCGTCGGGTCCGTTGTATGTATTTGGATTACTTAACGTTGTTATATAATCGCCACTGTTAATATTATAAATGTATGCACCACCATTATTCGTACCATCTAAGTCTCTTGTACCTGCAATTAAGAAGTTGTCTGATCCATCTACAGTATCGCCAAAATAATCATTTATGCCGCCAAATGGACGATTTTCCAGAGTATAAAGATGTGTACCGTCTCGGAGATTAAATACATCAACTTTACCAGCATTTGTATTTGTTCCACTGTCGTCGACTGTTGATGCTTGGTTAGCACCTACAATCAAATGTTTATTTGTTAATGATATATCCCAACCAAACTGGTCATTTGCATTATATGTTGCATTTGACCCGGGGTTATCAATAGTGTGTAATAATGCACCTGTATCAAGTCTATAAAGATACGCTTTACCTCCAGTATTTGTAGCACTGATATCATACGATTCTAATGGTGCTCCAACGGCAGCATAGTGTTGATTTATACTAACAGAAAAACCAAACCAATCTTGTGTGCCTGGCTCGCTATCTGGGTTAGTAAGTGTATATGCAACTGATCCATCACTCATGTCAAATATATATGCTGCACCTGTTTCTTGACCAAATGTGCCTGAATCTTCGAAGTAAGCACCAACTATTGCATAATTGTCAGTTATAGCAACTGAATTTCCGAAATGGTCGCTTTCTTCTGTTCCGTATGTATTTGGATTGTTTAGTGTATATTTAAGAGATCCATCGCTTAAATTAAATACATATGCTTTACCTGAACTATTGCCACCTGAAGAATCTTCAAAAATAGCACCTACAATTAAATAACTGTCAGACAACCCAACCGAATAACCAAAGAAATCGTTAGTAGTTGTATTATACGCATTTGGATTTGTAAATGTTCTTTCTAGTGCACCTGTACTAGTATTATATAAGTAGACTTCGCCTGAGCTTGCGTTTGCACCATCATCTTTGTTGTAAGAAGCAACAACAGTGTATGTGCTATTCATTCCTTTAGATGCTTTGTTTCCTCCTAGTCTGTCGGTTGTAGCCAATCCAGGTGTTTGAATTGTGTGATCTAAACTAATCCAAGGAACTTCACCTATGGAAATTAAGTTAGATGATACAAGTGGAAATAAATCGTTATAAACATTTTGATTTCTAGCAGTTCTGAGATTAAATCTTTCATTTTGGCTAGTTTCGTCGAGTATATCAGTTGCTATGTTAACGGTGATAGTGGTCGTTCCATTGGAAAAAGTTGCTGTTCCGCTGCGAGTTGCTGGATCGAAATCTTCTATTTCGGTGCTTGTATATGGATCAATTTCCCAATATATTGTCGAACCGTCCGGTATATCAGGTGCTGAAACTGTAAACACAACAGTGCTGCCTTCGTCTACTGAATTAGACTGAGTATCATTTGTAATTGAATAGCTATAAAACGCACGAGTACCACTATAGTCAATGTCACTTACATCCCAACGATATATTGGACTAGTATTTAACCCGCCAGCAGATGTATGTAAGATATCTGTAATATACAAATTGTTGTTTGCAAATGCAGTTGGGAATGTTCCTCTTGAACTTGCTCCTAATATATTACTGCTATCGTCTGTATATGCATCACTGATATCTTGTTCCCACGAGTCTTTAGATAATGTACTAATATCCCATGCTGTTCCTAATGTCCACGTTGTAATACCTACTATAAATCCTGACTTACTAAAGATTCCAAATAATTTTGTACCGTCATCATTGAATTCAATCCTATTAGGAACAAATGACTCTCCGCTTTGTAGTTGGTTAAGCGGGTCCGTTCCATCAATAAATTTGTGCCATGTTCTTGTTCCTGCAGATGCTAAATCGTATGGCGTACTTAACGGATATTCTAATAAATGATCTGGAGCTGTTGCATTACTGTCCGCTGTGAAGATGAATAATTTTGTACCGTTATCATTAAACCAAAAACTAAACGGAAAATGATCTGATGTGCCCATCCCTGCGGTTTGTTCACCGGCTGTAGTACTAGCAATAGAAAATGTTTGGGTAGGTGTCCAGTCTGTGATACTGCTTAAATCCCAAGGACTCGGCAGTGCAAATTTATATATTTCTCTTGCCCAATATGTTTGAGACGTTGCCCAATTTTCATACATTACATAAAGTGTTAACCCGTCATTGCTTATCCAAAAGTCTCTCGGCGCTTCTGTATTTGGTATGTAAGGTGTACTTACAAAATTAGATGGCTCAAAAATAGATGTAGCAGTAGTAGAAGATGAAATATCATAAGGTGTATTTAATGTTGCTATACGCATGTCACGGTGACTAGTACCGTCATTATAACTACCACTATATGCTACTTTACTTCCATTGTCTAAAATTCTAATATTACCAGAATAATAGTCATATTCAACACTAGAATCGGATGTGTCGATGTACGCTCTTGCGGTCATAGTTGCTTCTGTTTTTGGAGCATTTATAGTGCCAACAACAGAAGAATCAAAATAAGTAAACGATCTGCCAGGCCCTGCATCTGAATTACCATGTATTATTAAATAATTATCAGCTACTCTGAGACTAAAAGGATACGTTATATCATAATCTGTTGTAATATATGTATCGACAACTGTTGCAGTAGTTAAATCATATGGAGTTGATAATTCTAATTTCCAAATTTTATCGTCTATAACTTGAGATTGTACAATAAACGCAATAGTTCCTGTTTTATTAAAGTCTATGCCCCAAAGTCTGGCGCTTTCACCGACCAGTGATGTAGAATTGAATGTTGTTTTAGTGGCCCCAACTAAAGAATATGGAGTAGAAGCTGTTATTTCTACTATACCAGAACTGTCGATGGCTGCAAACAATTTAGTTCCGTCGTTGTTCCATGTAAGATTTCTTGTATAACTAGTAGAATTAATATAAGTATTTGGTGATGTAGACATAGTTGATATATCGTACGGTGTTGATACATTAAATTCGACAATTCTAGGACGATCTGTTTCTCCACTTTGCATTTCTGCACCTACGTAAATTTTTGTTCCGTCGTTATTCCACGTTGTACCTCCGGTATCTGATAACCCAGGATAACTAGCAAGTTTTCTTGTAGTGTAAGTAGCAGTTGCAAGATCGTATGGAGTACTTAAACTGTATTCTGAGATTGAAAAAGAAGTTGATCCGGAAATTTCCATATCATCTAAGTATGCTTTTGTTCCGTCATTGTTAAATGAAACACCGTTTGAATAGTATCCAGTAATGCTATGTAATGACGCTTCAGTAACAACTTGATATGCAGTTGCAGAATTTGCGATCGAAAGTACTGCACGTATATAAAAACTTCCGTTTAATGCACTAATAATTGGCATATTGTTTCCTTATGAATATGATGCTAAGTTACCTAAAACTGTATAACTAGATCCATTATAAATTATAGAGAATGTCACAACATCAGTACCACTTGCTGTTCCGCTCGGTGCACTTCCGCCTTGCCATAAAATTGTTTGTGCTGTGCCTCCAATTTCTACTGCAGTTGGAATATATGCTGTAGCACCTTGTGTTAGTACAAGTGTTAGTGCAGTAGTTTGATTAGCAACTAATGATAAATTAGTAAAGTTTGCTGTAAAGTCTGCAGCAATACTACTGTGTGTAAAAATATGACTGTTACTTGTGTCATGGACAACAGTACCGGTAGCACCAGTAAGTGCAGTACTAGTTTCAATTACTCCATCTATTACAATAGGTTTATCAAATGTTTGTTCTAGTTCGTCCCAAATCGGAGCACCAGCAGCTATAAGTGTACCGTTTGTATTATTAGCTCTATAACCACTAGTAAATTTTAGAGATTTAACTCGTTGTGTTGCCCAATCTGTTCCGTTATTACTATAAGAACTTGGTGCATTTGGATATAGAATTACTTCAGTATCGTCTTCTAATATATAACTGTGAATTTCGACTGCGTCAAAACTAGGATGGCTATACGAAACCAGCCAAAGAGGAGTTGTAAAAACCACTTCCACTCCATTCGAACTATATAATCCGTAACCAAAAAAGATAGTTCCGGATGTTGTTGAAGGGAATACTATACTTGGCCCGCCACCTCCGATAGATGCAACTTGTGTATCAAGTACAGCACCGGTAGTTGGATTTTGTATACTTTTACTCCATGTAGCAGTGTCGGGATTAAACCATAATTCATTTAATGAATCTGTATTTGGAGTTGTTGTTTCAATTTGTACTTGGTCGTATGTAGTACTAAATGCACCGCTAGTACCACTTGACGCTGCAACCCATGCGTAGTCTGATCCATCCCAACTTAGTACTTGATTACTAGTTGCAGCACTTGTGTTTAAGTGTGTATCAACTGAACTGTCTGAATATCCTGCATTTGATCCCGGAATAAACGTACTACTTGCATTATCCCAAACGAGAACTTGTCCGTCTGTTGGTGCAACACTAGTAATATCTACATCACTGAGTGCGTCTATACTTACAGTTGATAATGTTGCAGGACTAAGATTACCAAATGACAAATTTCCAGCGCCGTCTGTTATTAATAACTGTCCAGCTGTTCCATCAACACTCGGATATGTTAGTGTTGCTATTTCAATTGGATCATGTGATACACCATTCCAACTACTGCCGTCCCACGTCCATACAGTACTACCTACTGTATGTGTATCATTAACATTTGGGTTACTTGGAAAATTAATTGCCATTTATTTTATCCTTTATACTCCTGGGCCGCCGTGCGATAGTACCCACGCAACTCCGTTCCATATACAACTGTAAAGTGTTTGGTTAGCATCGCCTAATCTCCAAACAATAGGAGCTGGACCTGTTGCAGTATTTCCGCCGTCCATATAAATTGCACTGTTTACGTTAATATCAACAGATCCTGTTCCTACTACTCTCCAAAACTCTAATTTTTGTCCCATGTATGTACCATCTGGAAGTACTGCAGTAGTTCCGTTTGTTACAAAGTGATTTGTTTTTGTAATATCGATTGTACCTGCATCTACTACATCTTCTGAACTTGTACTTTTTAGTGCACTACCGTTAAATGTAATATCTGTACCAGTTCTGCCTACACTATATTCTACAATGTTTAGTGGATCTGTTGTGTCTGTAAATTTTAAACTGTTGTCACTTAGGTACAAATGTCTGATTTTGTATTCAGCACTGCCTAAATCATATGAAGCATTTGTATCTGGAATAATACTTGTGTCTAAGTTGCCGTTTAAGTATGTTGCAACATCGGTATCACTGTATGTTCCGCCTGCACCTGTTTGATCCGCAACCCATGCATAGTCTGCTCCATCCCAACTTAGTATTTGATTAGCAGTTGCAGTACTAGTGTTAAGGTGTGTATCGACATCAGCATCAGTGTAAGCAGTACCACCTGTTACAGTAGTAAATGTAAAGCTACCTGCACCATCTGTTGTTAATACTTGACCATTTGTTCCGTCAACGATTCCTAAATCTGTTAATGCACTTGGTATAGTTGGTTTATTGGTTAAACTGTTATAATCACCGTCAAATGTACTAAACGAACTTAAATCCGGCGGAGTATAATCAAATACACCAGTTGTGTTATCGTATGTAAGTGTTCCGCTGCCTGCGGCTGCAAGACTTGTAACACTGATATCTGTAAGTGCAATACCGCCAGCACCACCGCCTAGTCCGCTTAGGTCAACAGTGTTACCACTACTAATGCTTAAATCTGTTCCGACTAGTGTTAGTGTTTGACTATCACTGTCTGGTGCAGTTTCTAATGTACTAACACGGGTGTCTAGGTCAGTGAAGTTACCATCGAGTTCTGCATGTGTTAGTGCACTACCTTTAGTTAATCTTTTAACAATCGCCATTTTCTTTTCCTTTAATCTTTAGCTGTCCTCGACATACCCTTCGCTATAATAACCAGCAATTGCATAAGCAGAACTTGGGTCGTATTCGACTTCGTTATCTGGTTTAGGTGTAATTACCTGGCTTATAGGTTGTCTTTCGTTAAATTCTTGATCTGAAACAACAGTTGTGTTGTTATTATTAATATAATCACTTGCGTTATATGTAATGTCTGTCCAAGTACGATCTGTCAAGTTATCGTATACTCTGTGCCATTTGTTTCCTCTACGAACAAACATTCTATTAGGTTTAAAATCTGTACGTATAAAGTAATCTCCGTTTGCAGGACTACTTGGAAACTCTGTGCCTGTTGCAATTGGTTCGCCGTGATTATATGTAATGTCTTTGTTTACAATACCGCCGCTTGTTGCATAATCATAACCAAATAGATGATCTCTGTCTGTTGTACCATCTGGATCTTGTGCTTCAGCACTAGCAACAACTGCGTCATTGATTTTGTATTCTGTGATGTATGTACTGATATCGTCTTTAAGACTGCCGTCGCCTTTTGCATCTCCAAGTATATCGTTGTATTCTTGACTGTCTGTTAGTGGACTTAGTTTTACTCTCCAAATATGTGGATACCATGTAGGTGAAAAACCTTCAGCACCTCTGTTAGCATCGCTGATAACATAATATTTGTTGATTGCTTTTTTATCTGCATTAAGTAATAAGTCGTCACGTAAGTGTGGTAACTCTAACACATCACCTGCTAATAGTTTTCTACCAAGTATTTCTACCATTTCGTTCATGTGAAATGACATATATAACATATCATTGCTTAAAAATAAACCGAACTGTGTAAGTTCAAAGTCATTGTCAGTTACGTTATAAATGCCACGTAGTTCGTAAATGTCTGAATCGTACTTGCGGTCTCTGTTTTCCATAAACAGCAAGTCTTGTATTTTTGTTTCGTTGATAATACCGTCAATGTTGATAAATTCTCCACTTAGTGGATCAATTTCTCTACCATCTATGTAGTCTGGTGTACTTGGATCTCCGTCAGTTGGAACAACAGCAGGCCCTACATACTTGTGTACATGTACACCTGTACCACCTACCCAGAATTGTTCACGAATCTGGCGATCCATAAAGTTATAATCATTAGTTTTTGTCGGTTTATATAAACTTAATCTTGGCATAGCACTTATATTTATCGGTTGACAGCATATATAATGATGCTATTATAAGTAAGAAATAGTCAGGAGAGTGTTATGGCAAAAGCTGCTGGAGTTAAACTTAAAAAGAAAGCACCACGTGCAAAACGTAGAATAGCAGTATGGGATATGGTCCCGACTGATAGCTGGCATAAAGCACAATATCATATTCATTACTTAATGGAATCTAAAGAATGGCTTACAAAAGTAAAAGCCTACATTAAAGCTAACTATGACAAGAAAACAGTAGCAGCAATTAACAAGCTACCAGACTGGAAAGTTGGCGGTAAAAGCCATTATGCTACTGCAGCATTTATGGAAGAACGTGCTCCTAACAATATGCATCCAGATTATGTTGGTAAACTTGACAAATGGATCAAAGAACTTGCTGAAGAAGGCAACAAAATTGTTGAAATCAAACGTGCAGAAGAAAAAGTAAAAAAGACAAAGTATATTCCTAGTATTCAAGAACGACTAGAAGAAGCAACAATTGATAAGATGGAGGAACTTGACCAGTGGGTCGATGATTGGATGCGTGATGCTAAAAAGAATCCTCTTAAAGATAAGCAGCCGTTGCAATTGTTCCGTAAACTAGAAATTAACTTAGGACATGCTCGCTTTATTCAAAAGTTTTACGAAGGTGAACTAGAAGAACTTACTGAACTAATCAATTTACCTCCTGCAAAAAAACAAGACGAAATGGAACAGCAACTTGCAGAAGGTTATAATCATCTAAGTACAAAAGAGAAAAAAGAACTACACGGTTTTTACCAACGTGTATTCCAAGCACTTGAAATTATTCGTGCAGAGAAAAAACAAACTCGTGCTGTTCGTAAGCCTAAGCAAAAGAGTGCACAAGATCTTGTTAAAAAGATGAAGTTTAAGCCAAGTGATGCAGATTATGGCATTGCAAGTGTTAATCCAGCAGATGTAGTTGGTGCAACAGCCGTAGTTGTGTTTAACTGTAAAACACGTAAACTAGGTATTTACTATGCAGCTGAACATGCTACTATTCAAGTTAAAGGAACTACACTACAGTTCTTTGATGAAAACAATAGTAGACAAAAAACTGTACGTAAGCCTGATGAAGTACTTCCAAATTGGAAAAAAGTTACAAAACATAAACTAAAATCACAGTTTGGTTACCTAAAAACTACTGATACTAAAATGAACGGTAGAATGAATGAGGATACGGTCATACTAAAAGTATTCAAATAGAATAAATATTAGTATGGCAAAACGTGATGACTTAATCAAAGAAATAGAACTTCGCTTAGGCGGACAAATGGTTGATGTAGAGCTCGACCCGGAGCACTATGAAGTTGCAATCAAAAAAGCATTTGAAAGATATAGACAGCGTAGTGAAAATGCAGTAGAGGAAAAGTTTATTCCTCTACAATTGCTAAAGGAACAAGCTGAATATACTCTCGGTGATGATGTTATTGAAGTAAAAGACATTTACAGACGTACAACTGGTGCACTGAACAGTAGCAGTATTGGCGACATTGAACCATTTGAAACAGCATACCTAAATACTTACTTGCTAAACAGCGGTAGAGCAGGTGGTATTGCTACGTTTGACTTTTTAAGTCAGCATCGTGAAGCACTAAGCCGTGTATTTGGTGAAGAAATGTTGTTTACTTGGAACACAGTAACTAAATTATTGCTAATACACCGCAAGCAAAAAGTAGATGACATTGTATATCTACATGCATACATTCAACGATCAGACGAAGAACTATTAACTGATCCTTATAGTATGCCCTGGATTAAAGAACTAGCACTAGCATACTCAAAACTAATGCTAGCAGAAGCACGTGGTAAATTTAACACTATTGCTGGCCCACAAGGTGGCACTAGTTTAAACGCTGATATGCTTCGCATGGATGCTCAAGCAGCAATCGATAAACTAGAAGATGAACTTAAAACTTTTGTTGATGGACAAGCAGGTTTTGGAGTAATTATCGGTTGACAAACGGTCCTGATCCTATTATAATATAACTATGAAATTAAAATTGTTAGTGATTGGTCATGGTCGCCATGGCAAAGATACTGTCTGCGAAATTTTGCGAGACAAGTATGGTTATAGTTTTGAATCAAGTAGTCAGTTTTGTAGCAAGTTGTTTATCTACAACGACTTAAAAGACAAGTACGGCTATGCTAACGAAGAAGAATGCTATGCTGATAGACATAGTCATCGTCAAGAATGGTATGATGCTATTTGTGACTACAACGTTCCCGATCCTGCTAGACTTGGTAGAGAAATGTTTGCAGAGTATGACATTTACTGTGGACTACGTAACAAAAAAGAATTCCATGCAATGAAAAATACAGGTGTGTTTGACTATTGTATATGGGTTGACCGTAGTGATCATTTGCCACCTGAAAATAAAAACTCAATGAGTCTTGAACAATGGATGGCAGACTATACAATTTGTAATAATGGTACATTAGAGGATTTAGAATTTAATGTACATGCACTTATTAGTCACATTGACAGTTACAGTGCTAGCTAATTAACTACGTAGTTATCCTCTGTTTCCCCCCTGATATATAGCTTTTCTGGTAAATAGTATTATCAAATACGAACCCAGAGGAGAAATATAATGGCTTTAGTATCCCCAGGTGTAGAGGTACAAATTACAGATGAGAGTGCATACGGTGCCCCAGGCGCTGGCACAAGTCCGCTAATTGTACTTGCTACAAGAGAAAATAAAACAGACCCTACGGGTAGTGCATCAGATGGTATTGCAAAATACACAAAAAGTGCATACGCAGGTGAAGTTGTTCGTGTTACATCACAAAGAGAAGTAACACAGTTCTTTGGTAACCCTACATTCCGTACAAATAGTACAGATGTTGTTATTCAAGGTGACGAAACAAACGAATATGGTCTAATGGCAGCATACAGCTATCTTGGACAAGGAAATACTGCGTACATTGTACGTGCTGACGTAGATTTAGGTCAATTAGAACCTTCAGACACAGAACCAACTGCAGCATGGTCAACTGCTAACACACATTGGTTAGATACAGACGCAAGTAAATATGGTATTCACGAATATGACAGTACTGCAGATGTATGGCGCAACAAAATACCAACAGTTGAAGTAATTACAGGTGCAGCGGGTACTGCTCCACTAGCAACAGTTGTAACTGGCGGCTATCATGTTGTAATTAGTACAGATGACAATACAATTGAATATTATAAAGAAAGCGGTGCTGCATGGGTAGCACTAGCATCAGTTGCAACATTCGATGAGCACTTTAGTACACCAGCAGGACCGAGTAATGGTGATACATGGATTAAAACAACATCACCAGGTAATGGTATTGATTTAGTTGTTTATGAATATGTAACAACAGGTTGGGTACAGCGTACAGTACTAGGTGTAGGTTCTGGTACAAGTGTAACAGGTTATGTTCCACAAAACGGTACTAGTACAACTGCATTAACAGCAAGTTCATCACAGGAAAATAAACTTGTATTAGACACAACAGGCGATATTATTAAAATCGGTGAGTTAGATGCAGACAGCGATGTAAATGCATTAACTACATTTAAAGCAAGTGTTGCTTTCCCAACTGCAACTGCAGCAGATGGTCAAGTTTGGTTTAATGATACACTAAATTCATTAGACATTTACACAGTAAGTAGTAATACATTTGTTCCGGCATCAAACGTAACATACGGTTCAAATTCTCCGTCAAATCCGTCGGGTGGTGACATTTGGGTTAATACTGCACTAGCAGGAACAAATCAAGCAAACGCAAGAGCATATCCAGACATTCGTGTTTATAACACAACAGTAGGTGATTGGGTATCACATGATAATACAGATCAAACAACAAACCGTGGTGTATTATTTGCAAACGTAACTGATACAGCAGGCGACACAAGTAACGGCGGTGCTGCAACTGTTATTACAGACGGACCAGATCCATTGGTATTCCCAGATGGTATGGTAGTTGTTAACATGGGACAAAGTGCAAACACTGTTCGTGAATATGACGCAACAGCAGGTGCATGGAGAAACGCAGTAGCAAATCATGCAGACGGCTCAGGGGCATTTGGACGTTTTGCACAGCACAAATATATTGCAGCTAAAATGCAAGCGGTAGCAGTAGGCGAAGATTTACGTGATCCACAACATGCATTTACACTTATGGCAGCTCCTAACTTCCCTGAACTAACAGACGAACTAGTAGCACTAAACAGTGACAGAGGCGAAACAGGATTTATCATTATTGATACTCCGATGCGCAAAAATCCAACAGATGCAATTACTTGGGTACAAAATGCAGGTATTGCAAGTGAAAATGGAGAAGATGGACTAGTAACAAACGACACATACAGTGCAGTTTACTATCCAGCAGGCGCAGGAACTGAGCCAGTAAACGGCAAAACAGTTGTTGTTCCTCCATCACATATGGCACTATATACATATGCATACAATGATAATGTATCATTCCAGTGGTTTGCACCAGCAGGCTTAACACGTGGTGTTGTACAAAACGCAAGTAGTGTTGGTTACCTAACAGACGAAGGTGAATACAAAGCAGTTGCACTTACACAAGGACAGCGTGATGCAATGTATGAAAACAAACTAAACCCAATCACAACATTTATCGGACAAGGTACAGTTGTATTTGGACAAAAAACACTACACAACTTTGATAGTGCACTAGACCGTGTAAACGTAGCACGTTTAGTTGCTTACTTACGTGAACGTTTTGATCACATTGCTCGTCCATTCTTGTTTGAAATTAACGACCAGCAAACACGTGACAGAGCTAAACTAGTGTTTGAACGTTTCCTAGCAGACATTTTAAGCCGCAGAGGCATTTATGACTTTGCAGTTGTATGTGATGAAACAAACAATACACCAGCAAGAATTGATCGTAACGAACTATATATTGATGTTGCGATTGAACCAGCTAAAGTTGCAGAATTTATTTACATTCCAATTCGAATTGTAAATACTGGCACACTTTCAGCACAAATATAATAAAAAAATTAACTTAATACTTAATGGACGCTTTCGGGCGTCCATTTTTTTGACTGATTTGTAATAAATATACGTACAGAGCCAGTATTAGAGGAGAATTAATTATGGCAGTTTTAACAACACTTGGTGTACCAGATAATGCAGGTAACACCACAACAATTATGCCAAAACTACAATATCGTTTTCGTGTAACATTTATCGGCGATGGCTTTTCAGCAACACCAACACGCAGTGTAATGACAGTAACACGCCCAGCACTAACACACGATGAGATTCCACTAGACATGTATAACAGTAGAATTTATCTTGCTGGTAAACATACATGGGAACCAGTAACAGTTACATTACGTGACGATGTAGACAGTGCAGTATTAAGAGAATTAAACAATCAACTTAACAGACAAGTTGATCATGCAAACCAAAGTGCACCACGTGCAGGCGCATCATACAAGTTCCAAACAGTAGTTGAAACACTAGATGGTGCAAACCCAACACCAGGCGTACTAGACAAGTTTGAACTAGCAGGTTGCTACATTAGTAATATTCAGTATGGCGATATGGCATATGCAACTAGTGATCAAGTTCAAATGTCTGTAACAATTCGTTACGATAATGCAGAAATTTATGATGCAGCAGGTAACGCAACACTAACAGGCGCTGATCAGGACCAAACAGTAAGTAACGCAACTGGCGGTAACACTCAGTAAGAGGTAAATGAGCGATGGGATTAACTGCTAATACTGGCCCTTATAATGCAGCGGCAGAGCGTTACGGTGTCGACGACACTATAATGACAAAAATCCCTCGCAAAAAATTCCAGTTTTCAGTTGAAATAACTGTAAACGAAACAATTCCTTTGCTCGATGAATCATATGGACGAAAGTTTATTTTTCATCGAGTGCAAGGAGTAAACTTACCTGATTATAGTTATAACACTACTAGTGTTAATCAGTATAATAGACAAAGATACTTACATACTAAGATAGAACCAACTTCAGCTGGTATTACATTTTATGATACGGTAGATAATCAGTTTCAGAATCTCTTACAAGCATATGCACAGCATTACGGACATGGACATTCAGTAAGCGAAAGAACTATTGTAACATATGATACAATAACACCTGCATTTGATGGAACATTTGGTGTAAAACCAACTGCAACTAGTGAGCGTTATTTCTTTCCTCAAATTAAAATTATAAGCAGAGATACAGCAAACTCTAAACGTGAAATTAATATGTATAACTGTATGATTACAAATGTAAGTCACGACAGATTAGATTATAGTGATAGCAATCCTGTAGTTTGGACAGTACAATTTCTGCCAGAACACGTTAACTTTGATGGAGATAATTCAAGTAATGGAGCATCAGCAGTAGGAGTTAATGCACCTACACAAGCGTACAATGCAGTTAAAAGTGCTGCAGCAGGCGTATTGGTAAATGCAGCAGGCGAAGTTATCAGAGACGCAGTAGGTAACGCTGTTAGATTGGATAGTATACAAAATTTAGGGACAACATCGACAGGTACACTAGTACAACAAGTAATAGATGATTTAGGACAACCTGTGATAGATGTAAATGGAAATCCTGTTATAGCAGGAATAGCTGATCCTAATCCAGGTAATATACAAAAAGCTGTACTAAAATGGGATCCCGAAAAAGCCAGAGATACATTTCGTGCATTTGGCTTTGATATAGATTAAATAAATACCTATATAATGGCAGCAAAGTTTCAACAAGGTATATACAAACTCAAAAACCCAAGCAAATACATTGGCAAACACCGCCCACGTTATCGTAGTGGATGGGAATTAAAGTTTATGCGAGTGTGTGATGATCATCCAAATATCATTGCATGGGCTAGTGAAAGTCATAGAATACCTTATAGAAATCCATTAACAAACAAAGCAAGTAATTATGTGCCAGACTTTTTTGTAGTTTACGAAGATAGAAATGGTAAACGGCAAGCAGAGTTTATAGAGATTAAACCAGCAGGACAAATATTAGGTAATGCTAAAGGTACAGCACAAAAAGCCGCTGCAGTAGTTAACGAAGCAAAGTGGCAAGCTGCAAAAGTATTTGCAGAACGTCAAGGAGTAGGATTTAGAGTTTTAACTGAACATGAACTGTTTAATAATCCTAAAAAGAAAAAATGAGTAGAAAAATTGAAGAAGTATTTGATTTGCCTCCGATGAATGAACGTGAGGAGATCGAACAACCAATACAAGAAGAAGAAACTGGTTTTGATTTAGACAAACTACGTGAAACAATGGACACAGTAGACAAAATTGATGCAGCACTTCCTGCTGTCCGTGACTTAGAAGCATTAGACCACGAAATGGACGACTATGCTAAACAAGCAATAAATGCGTTTCAAGACTTGATGGACTTGGGACAAAATGTAGAAGATAGGCATGCTGCACCTGTGTTTGATAGTGCTAGTAAAATGATGACAAATGCTATTACTGCTAAAACAGCAAAGATGGATAAAAAACTAAAGATGATCGAAATGCAAATGCGCAAACGTAAATTAGATTTAGAAGAAAAGAAACTTGAACATCAAATTGCTAAAGAAAATGCTAAAGGTGAAACTGCAATTGAGGGTGAGGCAGAGGAATTTTTTGATAGAAGCAGTTTACTTAACGACCTTGTAGACCGTATTAAATCAAATGATTCTGATAAATAACTATAACGAGGAATGATATTATGAAAAGTTTAGCACAATATTTGGCCGAATCTGAAAAAACTTACAAGTTTAAAGTGCAGACAGTTGCACCTATGACAGAGGAAGCAATGGACAAGATTGAAGCATATCTTGCAAGATATAATGTAGAAAGTGTTAGTGCACCAAAAACAAGTATTATCCAAAAAAGCCCTGCTGGCTTTGGTAATATTGGTCCTAGTGCAGTAACAACATTTGAGGTAGCAGTTAAACTGCCAACAACACCTCCTGCACTACAAGAAGAATTAGCAAATGCAGCCAACATTCATTACGGAACAATCCGTGTGTATAATGAAGGTGAGTTTGAAGAAATTCATCCGTTAGATGAGGATGAACCAGAAGAAGGTAAAAGTGTACTAGCAGACGCAGATTACAGTGAAGAAGAAAAAGTTGATCACAGTGATAACTACGGTAACGAATTTGTAGAAAAGTTTGTTAAAAACTTACCAAAGTCTGAATTAAACACAGAGTATAAGGTATAATAAAATGGATTTAAGAGACTTAGTTAAACTAGCAGGCATCGTAAACCCAGAAGTTTTAAACAAGCTAGAGCCAACTGTAGAAGCAGATGGCGCAGGATTTGAAGATGCAACAACAAGACCACAAGAAGAAATGATGGATGACCCAATGGCAACAATGGGAAGCGATGCAGATTTAAGTCTGCGCCGTTATTTGAAAGCAAAAGGTGATCACGTTACTGTAGACGAAGAAGTATATCCTGACCACACAGTAGAAAGTGTAACAGAAGCATATGCGGCATTTAAAGCAGAATCTGCAACACCAAACTTGGACAAAGAAATTGCAGCATACTTTAAACAAATTAGAACACCTGCAAAAGGTTTTGGCGGTAAACTAAAAGCTGAAGCAAGTATTGGTGCACCAGATTATAATCTAGCAATCGGAGACTATGAAAGCAATGTAGAAGATGCTAACCCGCATACTCATGATTACGGCATGTTTACAAAAAAAGGCAATGAAGAAGTTGGGATGCGTGTAGAAGACGCTGCCGTTTTATTAATGGACGGTGACTATGAAAGCAAAGAACAAGCATTAAAAATAATGCTCCAGTCACTTGATAATCTTGCAGAAGATCCAGAATTTGAAGAAGCAACTGATACTGATGTACGTGAAAGAGCAATTGCTATGTTTGAAAAAATGCTAGAAGTAGGAGAATCAGTTGAAATCGATGAACCAGAAGTAGGCGAAGGTAATGCATACTCAGGTGCACTTGCAAAAGCAAAAGCAGCAGGCGCAGATGAATTCGAAGTTGACGGAAAAGTACACAAAGTCAAAGAAGGCGCTGTTAAAGATGCAATGATAGATGATGCTGAAAAAATGAGTAAAGCAGCCTTTATTAAGAAATACGGCGAAGAAAATGCTGGTACATGGGAAAGTGTAAACGAAAGTTTAGACGAAGGTGCAAAACCAGACTACATTGATATCGACGGCGACGGCGACAAAGAAGAGTCAATGAAAAAAGCTGCAAAAGACAAAGAAGAAGACGACGATGTTGATGAATCTTTAAATATATTAAAGAAACTAGCAGGTATTGAAGAAATGGGTACAATTGACCCACGTGAACGTCCAGAACGTCGTGATAGACCTAGTGTATTTGATATTAAAGGCGATGATGGCATACCGAAATATCTACCATATTCAGGAGACGGATCAGGCGGCGGAATTTTTCCAAATCCAGAATATATTTTAAAACCAGGTGAAAAATTTGATATAAAAGGTGACCAGGACAAAATTTGGCCAAAATTCGGCGGACCAAGGCCAAACCCATTTAATACAAATCCTCCGAAACCTAATCCAGATTATTTTAGGAAGTTACGCTAATGAATGATGATCTTGCAAGAATTAAAAAATTAGCAGGCATTAATGAAGCAAGTATAGATCAGCAATATGCTGATGTACTAGCTACCAATAATCAAATTAAAATTAATGCATTTTTACAAGGATTAGATGCAAAAACAGCAACAAGATTAACAGGTGGTGATGCACAAACTAGTAAAATTAGTTCAGATGGGCAGTCATTTGAACCAAGTGGAGAACCATATGTTCATGGTCAGCCAGCTCTATCTCCACAAACAATAAGAATGACAAAACCTGTCAGTGATAGGTACAAAAATTAAAAAGTTAGAACTACAACCTTAAATTCAGGCGTTAAGGTTTACGATTAAAGAGCTACATTTTAAAATGTAGCTCTTTTTTTATTGATAAGTAATAGTATGACAGATAAAATCACAGAAGATCAAAAAGTTAATAAAACATTCTTACAAGCACTGTCGATGATTGAAAAACTAGAAAAAGTTTTTGAGTCAAACAGCGACTTTGCAAATGCTGTTCGTAAAGTAGGCGGCAGAGTGCAATACTTTGAAGAAACTAGAAAAAATCTGAGAAGAATAACAGATGATATTAAAGATGCACACTACGATGCATTGCGTCATTTAAATGATGACAGTTATAATATTAGAATGCCTCTTCGTAAAAAAGAAAAACCTAAAAAAGTAGAAAATACTTGGAAAGAAGTAAAGCCTGCTGCAGTTGAACAAGTTGTTGAAACTCCTGCTCCGAAGCCTGTTGTTACAGGAAACGAGCAAAGTTATAGTCAATTAAAAGCACAAGCAAAAGAAATATAAGATAAGTATTAGTATGAGTGCAAATTCGGATCTAATTAAATCACCGTACCAGCGTGAAAAGTACACCAAGACTCAAATTGAGGAATTGGCTAAATGTGCTATGGATCCACAATACTTTATCACTGAATATGTCTGGATTCAGCATCCTACTAAAGGACGTATGAAGTTTGACTTGTTTGATTATCAGCGTGAACTATTAAATGCGTATCACGATCACAAATATAGTATTGCACTTATTAGTAGACAGATGGGAAAGTCTACAGCGGCTGCAGCATATCTACTATGGTATGCAATGTTTAATTCAGACCAAACTATTCTTATAGCAGCACACAAGTATAGTGGTGCACAAGAAATTATGCAGCGTATACGTTTTGGTTATGAATTATTACCTAACTTTATACGAGCAGGTGTTACAAGTTACAATAAAGGGTCGATCGAATTTGATAATGGCTCACGTATTATTGCACAAGCAACAACAGAAAATACAGGACGTGGTTTAAGTATTTCATTGGCATACTTAGACGAATTTGCATTTGTGCGTCCTACTATTGCTCGTGAGTTTTGGACAGCACTTAGTCCAACACTTAGTACAGGCGGTAAATGTATTATTACAAGCACACCAAACCAAGATGACGACCAATTTGCACAAATTTGGAGAGAAGCTAATAAAACGCAAGATGCTTATGGAAATGAAAAAGAAACGGGGAAGAACGGTTTTAAGGCTTATAGTGCAGACTGGACAGCACATCCAGACAGAGATCAAGATTGGGCAGACGAAGAACAAGGTAAAATCGGTGAAGAACGTTTCCGTCGTGAACACTTAAACGAGTTTATTGCGTTTGATGAAACACTAATTGATAGTTTAAAACTTACAATGATGGAACACAAAGACGTGTACAAAAAGTCTGGGCAAGTACGCTGGTACAGACCTATTACTAAAGGAAAAACTTATATTGCAGGACTTGATCCTAGTTTGGGAACAGGCGGCGATAATGCTGCAATACAAGTTTATGAACTGCCAGGGATGCGTCAAGTTGCAGAATGGATGCACAATAAAACTCCTGTACAAGATCAAATTAAAATTTTACGTACTATGCTAACTGAGATACAAGAACAATCACCTGACGCAGAAATATACTGGAGTGTAGAAAACAATACACTAGGCGAAGCAGCATTAGTAGTAATTGCTGAAATGGGAGAGGACAACATACCTGGAACATTTATAAGTGAGCCTAAGCGAGCAGGCAGTAATAGAGCTTATAGACGTGGTTTTACTACTACAAATAAATCTAAACTCAGTGCTTGTAGTAAATTTAAAACATGGGTCGAAACTGATAAAATGGAAATTGCCAGTAATACACTGTTACGTGAAACTAAAACATTTATTGCACGTGGTGCAGCATACGCAGCAAAAGATGGCGAAACAGATGACTTGGTAATGGCAGCATTACTAGTAGTTCGTATTGCACAACATGTAGCACAGTATGACGAAACAACATATAATGAACTCAAAGATAGTTTCTCAGATGAAGAAAATGTAGAACCTATGCCGATTACCTTTTTAGTATAAATACAATATAACAAAGAGAGATTAAAGAATGTTGAGTTCAGAAACAGTTGCAGAAAAGATTTTTAAGATACTCAAGGGCAACGGGCACGAATTACAAATGTTTACAGACGAAGGTGATTCTACAGTAGATCCTTCGACAAGTAGACGTTTCTACTTGAATGACACTGGGACAATGGTTAGTCTCGATGAAACTGATAACAGGCGTGAAATCAAAGTAAGTATTGGTGCAACAACTGATATCGACATGCTAAAAGATACACTATACCAAGTTAAAAAATTAGCAAACAAAAGTATTATTGAATACACATTAAAAAATTATACCAAAGAAATCGAACCAAAGGATTTTGACTACCAAGCACAAAAGGTAAGAGACATGAATACAGTAAACGAAGCAATCGGACAAGCATATGGCAGCACAAAAAGCAGCTATCAAAAATTAGAAAGCGCAAGACTTATTATTAAACACAATAAGCCTGTAAATGAAGAACAGCGTGGATCACGTAGTAGAAATATTAGTGCTATCTATATTGAAAATGCAGACGGAGAGCGTTATAAGTTTCCAAGCAACAACTTAGCAGGTGGTAGAGCTATGTTGCGTCATGTCAAAGAAGGCGGAACACCATATGATGACTTTGGCAAACACATCGTTGAACAGTGCATTGAACTAAAGAAACTTAAAGAGTTTAAGCGTTATAGTGATAAAAACAATCTGGTCAACGAAGATACTGCAGAAATCGTAGAAGCAGTAAGTTCACGTATTGCAAATATTCGTGAAGGTTTAAACAAACTTAAAGGCAGCAAAACATATGCTGCAGCACTTGAAGCATTTTCAAGTGATGGTGAAAAACTAGATGAAGATGATTTCGCAGATATTAAGGATAAATTTACAGTTTCATATTTTGATGAAAATGTAGAAGGTGCATTACCATATGTACAAGCACTTGTAAAAGAAATGCAAGTAGTGCGTGAACAACGTGCAGCAATTGAAGAAGCAATCGGTAACTTAGTTGCGTTTGTTGAATCAAAGGACATGTTTGGTTTACGTGAAGGAACTAACTTAAAAGCAGATCCTGAGAATCCAATGAGAGCAAAAATGGAATCAGCAAGATCGCAATTAGGTGCAGTAATGGAATATATCGCTAACGTATTAGACGAAAGCGAACAGGAATTGGCAACTAAATTGCAAGAAGCAAGTAAATTAGTTGACAGTATTCAAGACGATGCTATGCTAGGTAAATCAGCTCGTGCAATCACACAGTTGATGCCTAAACTAAGTGTCGTTGAGAAAGAAGAAGTACGTTCAGAGTCGGTTGATTGGGAACAAGAATTTGATAAGATGTTCGAAAATTATGATGTAACTAAAATTTTTAATTGACAACTGGCACAAAACGTATTATTATCAAGACAATAAGTACATTGTCACAAAGGCAAAACTTAGGCAAACAAAACATAGGCAACATTAAGGAGAATAACTATGGCATCATTGGCAGAAATTCGTGCAAAACTACAAGAACAAGATAACCGTGGAAGCGGTAATCAATCGAGCGGAGGAGGCGACAATGCTATCTTCCCATTTTGGAATATCCCAGAAAATTCAACTAGTGTAATTCGTTTCCTTCCAGATGGAGATACGAGTAATACTTTCTTTTGGCGTGAGCGTCAAATGATTAGACTAGAATTTGCAGGAGTCGAAGGACAACCTGATTCTCGTCGTGTAACAGTTAATGTACCTTGTAACGAAATGTGGGGACCAGTAGGAAGCTGCCCTGTACTGTCAGAGGTGCGTAATTGGTTTAAAGATCCTAGTTTAGAAGATATGGGTCGTAAGTACTGGAAAAAACGTTCATACGTATTCCAAGGTTTTGTAGTTGAGAATTCACTCGATGAAGAAACTCCGGAAAATCCAATCCGTCGTTTTATTATTAACCCAAGCATCTTTAACATTATCAAAGGTGCACTTATGGATAGTGACTTTGAAGAACTACCTACTGATTATGAAGCAGGTACAGACTTCCGTTTAACTAAAACTACAAAAGGTCAATATGCAGACTACTCAACATCAAGTTGGGCACGCCGTGAGCGTTCGCTAAACAGCGATGAACGTGCAGCAATTGACACATATGGTTTGTATAATCTAAACGATTATCTTCCTAAACAGCCTAGCGAAGAAGAACTTCGTGTTATTGGCGAAATGTTTGAAGCAAGTGTTGATGGTAAATTGTATGATCCTGCAGCATGGGGTAATTTTTATCGCCCAGCAGGTGTACAAATTGATACATCAAACAGTGCACCAAATACAGGTAGTGCTAGTCCTGCACCGGCACCTACGCCTACTCCAGCTGCAACTCCTGTAGCTGAAACAGTAACAGATACTGGTTGGCAAGAACCTGTTGCACCTGTAACACCTCCTGCACAACAGGAGCAAGTTGCTGAAACAGTAGCAGCAACAGCACCAGCAGCAGAAGGCGAAAAGCCTAGTGCGCAAGATATTCTTGCAGCAATTCGTGCACGTGGAAACTAATTCTTAACAAAAAACCCGGCGGGGCGGCACCAAGTCGCCCCATTCTTTCTAGGAGATAATTATGGCAAAACCTTTTGACATTGCGAAATTTCGCAAAAGTATTACTAAGAGTGTGCCTGGTCTTAGTAGCGGATTTAGAGATCCAGATACATGGATTAGTACAGGCAACTATACATTAAACAAATTAGTTAGTGGACGTTTTGATGGCGGTATTCCACTAGGCAAAGTATCAGTCTTTGCAGGCGAATCAGGTGCTGGCAAATCATTTATTTGCTCAGGCAACTTAGTACGTGAAGCACAAAAGCAAGGTATCTTTGTTGTACTAATTGATACAGAAAATGCACTAGACGCAAAATGGCTAGAAGCACTAGATGTTGATGTTAGTGAAGACAAACTGCTCAAACTAAATGTAGCAATGATTGATGACGTTGCTAAACTTATCAGTGAGTTTATGAAAGATTATAAGTCACAGTATGCAGACAAAGACGAAGAAGATCGTCCTAAAGTATTGTTTGTAATCGACTCGCTTGGCATGATGCTAACACCTACTGATATTGATCAGTTCCAAAAAGGTGACATGAAAGGTGACTTGGGACGTAAACCTAAAGCACTTACAGCACTTGTTCGTAACTGTGTTAACATGTTTGGTGATTACAATGTCGGCCTAGTAGCAACTAACCACACATACGCATCGCAAGATATGTTTGATCCAGATGACAAGATTAGTGGCGGACAAGGCTTTATCTATGCATCCAGTATCGTTGTTGCAATGCGTAAACTTAAACTAAAAGAAGATGAGCAAGGTAACAAAATTTCAGAAGTACGTGGTATTCGTGCCGCATGTAAAGTAATGAAAACACGTTACAGTAAACCTTTCGAAAGTGTACAAGTTAAGATCCCATATGAGACCGGAATGAGTCCATATAGTGGGTTAGTAGACTTAGCAGAAGGCAAAGGTGTCCTAAAGAAAAGTGGTAACCGCTTAGAGTATATTGATAAAGAAACAGGTGAAGCAATCCTCAAATTCCGTAAAGCATGGGAAGCTAATGACGAAGGTGTATTAGACTTAATCATGAAACAATGGGATGACAAAGAAGTAGATGATGTTATTGAAGATATTGAAGAAGAAGAACTAAATATCGAAACAACACTATCTGAGGAATTAACTATCAATGAAACTGAGTGAAGATGAAATCGAACAGTTCATGAATCTGTGGATGGCTATTAAACCATACATTACTGCAAAAGACAAATACGATGCTTGTCAAAAGTTTATTATGACATTAGAAGAAACAATCGATATTGAAGATGTTGCAGATGAGTTAGTTGGATATGATGGAACGGTTGACAAAGTACTAAGAGACCATTATATTGAACATACAGACTTTGATGAATATAACGAAGATGATGAATGGTAAATGTCACACTGGTTTAATGAAATCCGCAAGGACTTTAATAAAATAATTCCTGCAATTAATTATTACGAAACACAACTAGATGAAGCTCGTGTAGAGTGTAGTCTCAAAGGCAATGTTGAAAAACACAGTAGAGATATGCCTGGTATAGTTGAGCATCGTTTTAATCAGTTGCAGGAAATTGAAGCAATATTAGAATACCTTAATATTGAATTACGCAAAGTTAAAACAGAGAAATACAAAAAGTTTCTCGAACACTACAACCGTGCTCTTAGTTCGAGAGATGCAGACAAGTACGCAGAAGGTGAACAAGACGTAGTTGACCAACAGCATATTTGTAATGAGTTTGCACTTATACGAAACAAGTATATGGGACTGATTAAAGCATTGGACGCCAAGCAGTTTCAAATAAACAATATTGTTAAACTACGTGCAGCAGGATTAGAAGACATTAGTTTATAAAAAAATTACAACCCTTTGAAAGTGCAGGATTCTTTTCTGCACTTTTTTGTTGACTTCTGGATCTACAATCACTATATTATATATGTAGACGGAGGAAACAATATGTTTGAAGTTGGAATGGGAATTATTCGACAGTATCGTGATTATACCGCATTAGGAGAAATTACTTCTATTCATGATGATGCAGATGGCGAAACTCTTGTTACTGTAATGTATAATGACGGTGCTGTAAAAACCTACACTGAGTCTGCAATGGACACTCCTCGTATAATTGTAACTGAAGAGGTAATTTGGTAATGCTTTACAGTGTAATCGGCGGTACTAAAAAAGAACGTGCAGCAGTTACTGAAGCACTTTGGTTTGCTAAAAAATATTGGTTGCCACGGCATCGTAAACTTGCTGTTGATGTAGAGATTACCAAGCATTTAGATGTTGATGCTGACTGCTTAGAAGGTGATGATGATCGTGAGTATGAAATCCGTGTTAAGCGTGGATTAGATTATGAGGATCTTGTCACTGCTATCTTCCACGAATTTGTACACGTTAAACAAGATGTGTTAAAAGAATTTCCTATGTTTACTCCATCAGAGATACCTTATATGGATCGTCCGTGGGAGATTGAAGCATATGCTGAACAAGAAAAAATGTTAAAAAAATTCAAAAAAGTTTCAGAAAAGACTTGACAACCAAGACATCTTACACTATATTATATATGTAAGCAAGAAAGAAGAGGACTTCAAAAATGGCATACATGAATCAAGAGAAGAAAAAAGCACTTGCACCGGCTATCAAAGCAGTTTTGAAAAAGCATGGTTACAAAGGCTCAATTGCAGTTAACAACCACAGCACTCTTGTTGTAAACATTAAAGAAGGCACTGCTGATTTCATTGGCATGGCAAACGAAAAGAATCGTGAGATTGCAGAACGCCGCAATCATCCTTATTATCCAAGTGAAGGATATGTTCAAGTTAACACTTACTATCCTGAGCATTACGGTGAAGCGAAAGAGTTTTTAGAAGAACTTATTGCTGCAATGAAAGGCACTGGTTGGTACAACAACAGCGACATCCAAACTGACTACTTTGATATTGCTTATTACTTGGATATCAACGTTGGTCAATGGAACAAACCTTATGTATGTACAGCAATGGCGGAGGCAGCGTAATGAAAGAAGTACAATACGATAAAATTGATAACGTAATTGTTCAAGACATTGACATGAAAGATTGGCCTGACTTCTGCGATGCTTATATCGAAAGTTGTGACATTGACGGAGTTCCTGCAACAGAGGAACAGTTAGAGTTTATTAATCAAAATGGAATGTTTGTACATGAAAAAGTATGGGAGGCACTACACTAATGAAAGACTGGTTTAAAATTATAGGGTATTTGATTGCTATTGCTGTAATCTTTGGATCCATTGGCTGGTATACAGTACATACTTGGAGTGACTGTTTAGAAGAAAACAGTTTTGTAACCTGTGCACGGATGTTATACAAATGAAACTAGCAGACTTTAAAATGATGGAAACCAAGTCGCCAAACGGTGTTCAAGTAGTACTACGGTTTGGCGGCAAGTATGATCTTAGTATTGTACAGAATGAAATGAGTTATGGTAGCAAGCAAGGCTTGTATGAAATTGCAGTGTTTGAAGATATGGATCAAGTTGAACTTCCTGGTATTACTAACAAAGGCGATACAGTAAAAGGATGGTTAACTGAAAAAGATGTTGACAGTATCATCAAAAAAATGTATACAGTAACTATGGAGACTCCAGTACAGATATAATTTATGAAGGTCACGTAGCTCAACTGGATAGAGCAATTGACTTCTAATCAATAGGTTGAGGGTTCGAGTCCTTCCGTGATCGCCATAAGTTATATTGCCCTCTTGGTGGAATGGTAGACACAAGAGACTTAAAATCTCTCGCCGGTTACGGCGTCCCGGTTCGAGTCCGGGAGAGGGCACCAAATAACGCTCCTGTAGCTCAGTTGGTTAGAGCTCCCCGCTCATAACGGGTTGGTCATAGGTTCGAGTCCTATCGGGAGCACCATAAAATAATTGTTGACAAACAATAGTTTATATATTATATTGTTGTTAACATTCCAGATTAGCTCAGCGGTAGAGCAGTTGACTGTTAATCAATTGGTCGTAGGTTCGATCCCTACATCTGGAGCCAAATATAGGAAGCGTGGCTGAGTGGTTGAAAGCGCCGGTCTACTAAACCGTTAGACGTGAAAGCGTCTCGTGGGTTCGAATCCCACCGCTTCCGCCAATAAATAAACATATGAATAAAGTATGTACAGAATGCAAAAACGAGTTAGGACACAATGATTGGTGTTCAACTTGTAGAGTAAGAAGATAACGCCGCTTTAGCTCAGCTGGTAGAGCAACTGATTTGTAATCAGTGGGTCGGGAGTTCAAGTCTCTCAAGCGGCACCATAATACAGTTTCCAGACCGACGGGTCGTGGATCGTGGTGACTGAATAAGCCCTTACAGTATGGGGCTAAGGTAATGTCGAAGGAACTTAGCGGTTCGTCTTAGCGGATGCAGACAGGTATGAGTCCAGTTAGACAGGTAGTACTGGCAGTGGCTCATTGGAGGATCCTAATCCTTCCCACACATATTATTAAGCCGAGATCCCATAGATAAGAACACAGAGGACCGGCACCTTTTGGAGAGAAAAAATGTGGACTTTAGTTTACCTTGTCTTCATAGGGGGTAAACTAGAGTCTACTGTAGTAGCAGATTTTGAAACTATGTATGAGTGTTTTGAAATACGTGAAGATATGAGTTTTACAGTAGGCGGCAAAGAAGGTTATTATCCACCAGGAAGTCAAGCAGTTTGTGTCTATCGTGAAGAAAAACCAACATAAATAAATTTATGATACGAGCACAGAAAGAAATCATCTGGCACTTGACTTGCAGTAAATGCAAGCACTATTGGTCATTCCCTACAATGGAAGAAAAGTATTGCATAGACAGAGCATCATTATATTGTCCTGGCTGTGGAACAAAATGTCGTGTAGAGAAAGATCAAGAAGTCGACAAATGAGAAAAAAAGAAAATCTGTATCCAATGAATAATACTGTTGATGAAACAGTACAGGATTACACTACTGATCCTAGAAAACAAAAAGTTAAAAAACAAAAGATAAAACGTAGTACAACCAAACAACTGCGTAACGAAGCAAAACAATTAAGAAAGGGTTACAATGAAGATTCTAAAGACATTTAAAAACGAAGAAAAATCTGCAGTGATTAGTATCAGTAAAGAAATTCTAAGTTGTACCTTTTATGAAAATGGAAAGCATGTAGGCGAAATTGAGTATCCTAACAACAGTTACACTTATGTTGAAGATGCTGCAGAAAATTGGATTATCGGTGTAATGACACACGAAACAATCCGAGAATATAAAAAAGTTGCATAAAAAAATTACAACCCTTTGAAAACGCAGGATTCTTTTCTTGCGTTTCCTGTTGACATTGGGTTGTAAAACCACTATATTATATATGTAGACGTTAGCAATAGGAGATCAATATGTGGGCAGTTGAAGCACGTAACTACGGTGAGAATCCAGACTACTTTTACATGTCAGGTTTAACCGAAAAACAAGCTCGTAAGCGTCACGCTGAAATGTCAAACAGCGGTAAATGGGCTATGTGTCGTAGTTGGGATAAGGTTGCCGAATGGGAACAAGAAAAGGCTAACGAACGTATCCGTAATTTTAAAGGTCCACTGAGCGTATAAGGAGTCCAAAGATGGCTAAACAGCGTACATTGTATAATACAGAGCAAGTTCTTCAATTGGCTATTATTGTAGACTCTGCGCAAGGTTTTATTAAAAGCGGTTACGGTTATTATGATCACGAGTCGTCTAAACATGTATACGACAACAAAACTACTATTTCAAGTTATTTGAACGGTGTCGAAGATTTTGAGATGCCCGAAATATCTGAGGATGTAAAAGCTCAAGCCAAAGAAATTACTAACACTTTCCGTGATAGTTTGGTTGCCAAAAAACTAATGGGTACAATGAATTCATTTGAAGAAAATGTACTAAAAACTCTTAGCGATACACAATGTGATAACTTTGGTGTTAGTATTATTGCTAGCTTACCAAATAGTTTCCGTGTGCAAGAAAAACGTCAAAGTCTAGATGACTGGTTTAGCGACATGCGTCCTAAAAGTGAATTTGTTGGTACACCAGGCGAGCGTTTGCGTTTTGAAGTTCTTGTCAAGGACGTAAAGTTTATTGCTAAGTATGGAATACATTTGGTAACTTGTGTCAACAACGATGAGAACATTGTTAAGTTCTTCTTTAGCAAAGAGCCCGACATTGCAGGATTGCTAGAAGGACGCCGTGTTATTATTACTGGTAAAGTAAAGCAACATGACGTGAGCAAGTTCAGTGATTGTAAAGAAACTGTAATTAATTACGTAAAAGTAGAAGAAAAAGGTTGACAGTAGATATATAGATGTTATTGTCAACTTATAGACAGAAACAGTTTAATGGAGTGAGAGACCATGCAACAACAAGTTTTAATTCGTAACGGAAGCTACCGTAACATGCCAGTAACCGACACAGTGTTTACACTTGTTAAAGAATACACAGAAGGTGCCAAAAGCAACTACATTACAGTAGACGGCACAGAACATGCAGGCATGCCAGATGGTAACATTCGTGTTACAGTAAAAAGTCCGGAGTACTTTGAATTGGTCAAAGACGGCGAAGTAGTCGAGTCTGCTACTTCTACAAAAGAAACAGACGAACAAGTTATCGAACGCTTGCGTGAGCGTTTTCAAATTTTGGAAGATATGACATACGCAAGTTGTGACGGTGTAGTACGTGGAATGGTTGTTACTGGACCTCCAGGTGTAGGCAAGTCCTACGGAGTTGAGAAAGTAATACGTGAAGCGGAACTAATGAATAAGATGGGTGGAGGCTCAGGCAACACTGGTCGTAAATATGGTATGGAAAAAGGCGCTGCTTCGCCAATTGGTTTGTTCAAACTATTGTATGAGTATTCAGAGGCAGGCTCAGTACTAGTACTAGACGACTGTGATAGTGTGCTGTATGATGAGACTTCACTCAACTTGCTAAAGGCTGCACTAGACAGTAGCCCAAAGCGTTACCTAAGTTGGCGTTCGGAAAGCCGTGCACTAGTTAACGAAGGTATCCCAGATCGGTTTGAGTTTAAAGGTTCGATTATCTTTATTACGAACCTCAAGTTTGATAAGACACGTGGTAAGTTGAAGGATCACTTGGATGCTATTATGTCACGTTGTCACTACTTGGATCTGACACTAGACACAATGCGAGACAAGTTCTTGCGCTGTAAACAAATCGTTAAAGATGGCATGTTGCAAGAATATAACTTCTCGCAAGATGAACAAGATAAATTACTTGATTACATCTTTAGCAACCGTGACAAGATTCGTGAAATGAGTCTGCGCATGGTATTAAAAATCGCCGACCTTAAACGGATGAACGGTGATAAATGGCAACGTTATGTAGAAATGACCTGCATGAAACGTGCTTAAAAAATAAAACCCGGTAGTGGACTCCTCTGTCTGCGTCACTCTCACTCTCACACGCCGGGTTTAACTAGGGGCTAGTAAGGTAAGACATCTTACTAGCCCTTCTTTTATATAAGTATTTATGTACTTCTTGACAAAAAAACAATCTTAGGTTATAGTAAACTTATGAAGTGTAAAATTATCCTCAAAGACGAAGTTAATTGTAAAGTCGAAGGTCTCGATTTGCAAACTCGTCGTAAGTGTGAACAAAAACTAAAGTTCTTTTTGCCTTATGCAAGACATGTACCAGCGTATAAACTAGGACGTTGGGATGGCTGTGTAGGGTTCTTTACTATGGGTGGCAATACTTTTGTTAATGCACTTAGTCATATTATTCCTATATTACAGGAAAACAAATATGAATTCGAAGTAGAGGATAATCGCAATACATGGAACTTTGATTTCCAACAAATTACAGAAGATCACTTTAGTGATAGAACATGGCCTGATAAACATCCTGCTGCCGGTGAGCCTGTTGTGTTACGTGACTATCAAGTAAGTATTATTAACAAGTTTTTAGAAAATAATCAAAGCATACAAGAGATTGCAACAGGTGCAGGCAAGACACTAATGACGGCTGCACTAAGCAACTTAATAGAACCTTACGGACGTAGTATTGTTATTGTTCCAAACAAAGACTTGGTAACACAAACAGAAGCAGACTACATTAACTTAGGACTTGATGTTGGTGTGTACTTTGGTGACCGTAAAGAGTTTGGTAAAACACATACCATCTGTACTTGGCAAAGTTTAAACATTATTGAAAAACGTTTTCGTGATGGCGAAAGTGAAATGAGTTTAGACGAGTTTGCCGAAGATGTAGTATGCATTATGGTAGACGAAGTACACCAAGCAAAAGCAGATGTACTAAAGAAACTGTTAACTGGCAGTTTCCGTAACGTTCCTATTCGTTGGGGACTAACAGGTACAATACCCAAAGCAGATCATGAACGTCTAAGTTTGGAAGTAGGCTTAGGAGAAGTTGTACACCAGCTAGCAGCAAGCGAACTGCAAGAGCAAGGTGTACTAGCACAATGTGATGTTAACATATTACAGTTACAGGATACAGTTAGCTATGGCAACTATCAAAGCGAGTTGACTTACTTGACAACAGACAGAAATCGTTTAGACTATGTAAGTGAACTAATTGCACGTATGGCAGAGTCGGGTAATACACTTGTGCTAGTTGACCGTATTAAAGCAGGCGAAGGATTAGTTGAACGACTTGGTGAGGACACAGTTTTTATTAGCGGTGCAATGAAAACAACAGATAGAAAAGATGAATACGATGAAGTATCTGGAGCAGACAATAAAATCATTATTGCAACCTATGGGGTCGCTGCCGTGGGGATTAATATTCCTCGTATCTTTAACTTGGTCCTTATTGAGCCTGGCAAATCTTTTGTACGTGTTATTCAATCAATAGGTCGTGGAATACGTAAAGCAAAAGACAAAGACCATGTGCAAATATGGGATATAACAAGTAGTGCTAAATTTAGCAAAAGGCATTTAACGGAGAGAAAAAAGTTTTACAAAGAAGCAAACTATCCTTTCCGTGTAGAGAAAGTAGATTACAAATGAAAATATTAACAGTAGAAAATCAGGGATATGATGTAGATTTTGTACCAGAAGAAATAGATGATATTCGTTATTGTGTACTAGATTATACAGACAAAGATAATGCAGACTACATATTTGTTCCGCTAGTGTTTTTAGAAAGTTTTAATAGTCCGGCGGCTGTATTAAAAATAGGAAATAAAACACTAAAAGTTCCGTTAGATTGGAGTATAGTATGCTGTGATCCTACAATCGGCGACCCAGAAGTATTACCTGTCACAAGTTTAAATGATAGAGGGTTTAAAAGTTTTGTATTCAATCCTATTACCGGCTTTATTCCTGCATTTACAGAAATTGAGATTGTTAATATTTTTCAAGAAGTAAAATGGTACTTTCCCAAACTAAAATATGGGCATATACTAACAGTACCATTAAGCGAAAAAGAAAATCCTGATTGTATTTTTATTGTTAAGGAAACAAGTAAGATACCAGATGTGTTAAGTACAGCGGATCTTTGGTAATGAGTAAACTAGATATTAAAAGCGAAATGCGAGCAATTGACACAAAGGATCGTGCTTGGTATAAAAGCCTAACAAAAGAAGAACGTGAAAAATACGACAAACAACTGTGGATTCAAATGCGATGGGCAAGTAGTGTTAAAGGTGCTAATTCTGCATCTTATTTAATGCTAGTAAATGAATTTACAAACGTTGACTTTAACACCCTTAAAAAACACCCACAGTTACAGTTGCAACTGTTACAGATAGCAGGCACAGGTAAGCCAGAATTTCACGAATGGATCGCTCCGGCGAAAACCGGAATGAAAAATAAATTACTTGAATGGCTTTCCAATGAATATCCCGAATATAACGAGGATGAGTTGGAATTGTTTGCAAAATCAAACAGTAAAGAAGATTTAATAGATCGTATGGAACAAGAAGGTATGACAAAAAAAGAAATAAAGGATATATTCAAATGAAAATACATTGCTTAGAAGGAGAAGCACAAGTAGATTTGGTTTGGCCAGATGAAAGTTATAAAATTTTAATACTATCTGAAAATACATCATTTGATGATGTTGAGCCAGAAGCAAATGTTATTGTTAAAAATCTAACACCAAAGGCAGTTATTGAATTCTCAGATGACGAAGTGTGAATATTGCGGTAAATCTTTTAAGCGTGAAAGTACACTAGTAGCACATACTTGTGAAAAAAAGCGCCGTTGGTTAAGCAAAGACTATCCAGAAACTATTGCTGGATTTACTGCATTTGATTTATTTTACAGACTTAGTATGCAACATAAACCTAAGGAGTACAAAGACTTTGTAGAAAGTCAGTTCTTTAGTGCGTTTGTAAAGTACGGTAGTTACTGTATTAATACACGTGTAATTGACGCAGAAGCATATACTCGTTGGCTGGTACGCAAACAAGCAAAACTAAAAGATTGGCCTACTGACCGTATGTATATGTTATTTGTACGTGAACATCTTAAAAAAGAAACAGTAGACCGTGCACTAGAACGCTTTGTAGAAAACGCTAGTAAACTAGAATACTTTGAAACATTTTGGGAAACTGCAGGCGGGTATGTAATTGCAGACTGGGTAGAGTCTGGCAAAATAAGTCCTTGGATACTTATATGCAGCAACCGTGCACAAAGCTCGCTAAACACAATGAATGAAGAATGCTTTACAAGAGTAGCTAATAGTATTGACGCAGGTTATTGGGGTAAAAAAACACAACAAGCACCACAAGATGCAGCATGGGTGCGACACATTATAGACGGAGAAACAGTTGACTGAATTTAGAAAATTACAAGATGGATCAAGTGTGTACGAAGTAGAAGAAGCAGTTGAACTTATAGTAAAAACTCGTGCACCAATGAAATGGTTATTGATTGACAGAGAGACTGGAGAACAGTATATTGGTGCTACACCTAAAGAAGGTGAACTGCATTGGAACCGTGTTCCTGATAGTGAAATGTGGAGATATGCTGTGGAGCGTGAAGATGCCTGATATTGATATTGACTTTGCTAATAGAGATATAATTTTAAATAAACTAAAACACGTACCAGCACGTTTAAAAGATCGTAAACACAATACAGGTGTTTATTTTCATAGAGTACCAAATGATCCTTTTAAAGGTTTATGCACACTAGATCATAAGCAAGCAGACGATGCTGGATATTTTAAACTAGATATGCTTAACGTTAGCATATACAAAGATGTACGTAATGAAGAACATTTGAACACACTAATGAATACAGAACCGATGTGGGAGTTATTAGAACACGAAGAATTTGTAGAAAAACTATTTCACATTGGCAATCATTATGAAGTAATTAAAAAATTAAAACCACGTAGTATTGCAGACTTGGCTGCAGCAATTGCAGTAATTAGACCTGCTAAACGCTACTTGTTAAATAGTGATTGGAATACAATTAATAGCGAAGTATGGATTAAGCCGCCAGGTAGCGATGCTTACTACTTTAAAAAAGCACATGCGGTTGCATATGCTACAGCTATTGTTGTTCACATGAACTTGCTATGTGAACAATTAGGAACTATGTAAGTTTTCTTACTAGTTGTATGTTTCTTCGTTTAACACGTTTTTGGATAATATTATTTAGACTAATGCTAGGACCTGTTACAATTTCAAAATTCTTTTGACTAAAAGTCATTAGTGTCGGTCTAAACTTTTCCCAACGACTTTTAAAAATAATATTGATAGGAATCATACGGTTTGTTCCCCACCACCATTCTTCGCCTAAATCTAAAAATTCTAACTTGTCTGCATCTGTTCTGATATTTTCAAAACAATACATGCTTGCCATATGTTGATCTACATTTTGCATAATGCCTACGTATTCATTATCACCGTACGACACGAGTGTTAAAAACGGAAACTCATCTAAAAGTTTTTGATATTTTTGCGGTATATATGTCATTGTAATATTACTTAGTCAAATAAATACTAGTGGAGAAACGAAATGAACAATTATCAAACTACAAGCTACATTTATAATCAACGTAGTGAAATATTAGTACCTACTCGTAAAGGAACAACATATCACGGTGTTTCTAATCATAAACCATTGGTACATTACCAAGGTGTGTATACTGATATTGAATTTTTTGTTCAAACAACTGATCGTAAGCCTGAAAATTTGCAGACTAAAACGTTCACTGCTAAAGTTCTCAACAACAATAAAACTGTAATTTTAACTAAGACTTTAATTCCTCATGATTATGATCGTGGTATCGCAATTTTACGTTTCGATGACCAAGATTTATATGCAAATACTGACCCTGGGTTGTATAGTATCATTATTACTTATACAGATGAATTCGGACGTGAATATGCACTTCACAGTGATCAAAATATGAGAGTAAGTTATGTATTAGAAGTTCGTGAACTTTTTAATAACGGTTAATATTATTGACATTCCAACAAATAAATTGTATTATTAATTTATGATTGTATTAGATTTTGTTAAGCAAAATATGCCTGGCACTTGGAAACAAACGCCTAGTGGTTGGATCAGTGGTAACTGTCCAATGTGTGCTACACGTGGGCATAGTGCTGATAAACGTAAGCGTGGCGGTTTTATGTTTAATGATGATAAAGTTCAATACAATTGTTTTAATTGTGGATTTAAAACTGGATGGAGTCCTGGACGTAAGATAGCAGGACGTTTAAAAGATTTACTAGAACAGTTTGGTGCAGACCCTGCACAAATTCAACGCATTAATTTTGAATTACTTAAAGAACAAGAAGAAGAAAGTATTGTAGATCAGTTTATACAAACTGCAGAAAAGCGTGAAGTAAAAATAGACTGGTCCGAAGCATCATTACCGCCAGATGCTGTACCTATTGAAAAAGTAGATACAAGCAAACTAACAGAAAAAGAACTTGAAAAGTTTATTGCAGCGTGTGAGTACATTAATTCACGTGGTGTTGATTTTTATAAGCATTGGCATTGGTCACCTTTTAAACATTTTAGTAACAGAGTAATACTTCCGTTTTATCACAAAGGTATTGTAGTAGGATATACTGCACGTTGGGTTGGTAAAACACCTAACAAAGAAACACCTAAATATTACTTGCAAAGTCCAAAGCATTTTGTGTACAATATCGATGCACAAAAGTCGCACAAGTACACAATCGTTACCGAAGGACAGTTCGATGCATTGCTAGTTGGAGGTGTTGCTATGCAAGGTAATACGCCCAGCATGACACAATGTGACATAGTTGATAGTTTAGAAACAGAAGTTATTGTAGTTCCAGACGCCGATAAAGCAGGACATGATTTAGTTCGTGCAGCATTACGCAGAGGCTGGAGTGTAAGTTTTCCTCCTTGGGAAAATTGTAAAGATGCTGCTGATGCAGTACAAAAATATGGACGTTTGTTTACAGTGAGGAGTATAATTGAAAGTACAGAGAGCAACTCAACGAAGATCCAGTTACTTGCTAAATCCTATTGTAGATGATTACAATATTAGAGACGAGGATTTTTATAAAAGAGTGAAACATATAAGCGCACACACAGATTTACAAAGTGAATGGATTAAAAAGTTTGCTTGGCTACCAAAGCGTAGCGATATTACCAACGAATGGATTTGGTTGACAAATTATTATGAATACGTTATAACAATGGATATGAATGGTGCAGTTCCACGTAAGGGAAAAGACTGGCGTATGACATATACACGTAGCGAATACATTGTTAAAAAGCTAACAGGCGAAATTAATGAGTGAAGAATATACAGAGGATTTACAAAAACTTTATATCGAGTTTTTGCTAGCAGAAAAAGATCTCTTTGTCAGATGTAATGCTATTACACAAAGCAAGTATTTTGCTCGTAAGTATCAGCCTGTTATGGACTTTATACAAGAGCACGTAGACGGTTATGGTGACTTACCTACACATGAACAAATTGCTGCAAAAACAAGTCAGCAGTTCGATGATATTACTAGCAAAGTAACAGACGATCACAAAAACTGGTTCATGGATGAATATGAAAAGTTTTGTAGACACAAAGCACTTGAAGGCGCAATTCTGCAAAGTGCTGACAAACTAGAACGACATGAGTATGGTAGTGTAGAACAACTAATTAAAGATGCTGTTAGTATTGGACTTGCTAAAGACTTTGGACTTAACTATTGGGATGATCCTGCAGGACGTATTCAAACTATTAAAGACAACAGAGGACAAAACAGTACAGGTTGGGAAAGTCTCGACAAAGTATTGTACGGTGGATTTAATCCAGGCGAACTAAACATCTTTGCAGGTGGTAGTGGTTCAGGTAAAAGTTTGTTTATGCAGAACATGGCACTTAACTGGGCACTTGCTGGTAAGAACGTTGTTTATGTTTCGCTAGAACTTAGTGAAGAACTATGTAGTATGCGACTAGACGCTATGCTTACTAATATGAGTACACGTGATGTTATGAAGAATCCAGATGACGTTGAACTTAAAGTTAAAATGGCAAGTAAAAAAGCAGGTGTACTACAGGTTATCCAAATGAAAAATGGATGTACTGTAAACGATATTAAAGCATATATCAAAGAATTCCAAATACAAAAGAATATTAAAGTAGATGGACTATTTGTTGACTACTTGGATTTGATGATGCCTGTTAGTGTTAAAGTTAATCCAAGTGATCAATTTATTAAAGACAAGTTTGTATCAGAAGAGTTGCGTAACTTAGCAATTGAACTTGGTACACTATTTGTTACAGCATCGCAGTTAAATCGTGGTGCAGTTGATGAAGTTGAGTTTGACCATTCACACATTGCAGGTGGCATTAGTAAAATTAATACAGCAGATAACTTAATTGGTATTTTTAGTAGTCGTGCAATGCGTGAGCGTGGGCGTGTACAGATACAGTTTATGAAAACACGTAGTAGTAGTGGTGTTGGTACTAAACTAGATTTAGGTTATGATATGAATACACTGCGTATTACTGATTTAGATGAAGATGAACAAGGCGAAGATGGACAAGTTGCAAGCATTTATCAAAGCCTAAAAGCAAATGCAACAGCTAGTGTTAGTCCTCCGGGTCAGCAAGTTGCACAACCTGCTGCGGTTGCTGTAGACAATGCTGATAGATTGAAAAATTTATTAAAAAGAAGAGAATAATAATGGGTAAGACATGCAATAGATTACTTAATCATCTAGCCCAAGTCGATTCTGCTGGGTATGTTATACCTTGTTGTCAGTTTACTAGAGAATGGCTAGAAAAGTGGGAGCCTTTTAATCTGAGAAACTTAGATACATTTGACAATATTTTAACTTCCGATAGATGGAATACATTACAAGAAGAAATGCTTAAAGAAGATATTCCTGAATGTAGAAATTGTTGGCGACAAGAAAAAACAGGTGCACACAGCATGAGACAATGGGCCAACCAAACTGAAGTTGAAAACCCGGGAAAATTAGAATCATTGGAAATTGGAATTGATACAACATGCAATATGATGTGTCGTATTTGTAGACCTGGTCAAAGTTCGAAATGGTATTCTGCAGATAGTGTGTTAACAAAATTGCACGAATATCAGAATAAAAATGGATTTCAATATGACAAAAGTTTAGTAGATACTAGTAACAGCACTAAATTAATAAATGCACTTAATAATACCAACTTAACAAAATTAAAAACTGTACGTATCAATGGCGGTGAACCTTTTTATAGTAAAAAATTGTTAACATTGTTACAAAAGATAGACGAAGATGCTAAAATAGAAAATGTAGAATTGTCTTTTAATACAAACGGTAGTATATTTCCAACAGGAAAAATTGCTGATTTATTACACAGAGCTAAAAAACTTCGAATTGACTTTAGTATAGATGCAGTAGGAGATTTAGCTACTGTTACTAGATGGGGTGTCGAATGGGGTATTATCGAAGAAACGATAGATAAATGGAAATCAAATTATAAAAATGCAACATTTGGAATGCATTCAGTGATAAGTTTGTTAAACATAAACAGAATAAAAGATTTATACGACTTTTCCGAATCTAAAAATTTACAATGGTCATATTATGCTTTATCGAGTCCTGAGCATTTGTCTATAGATCAGCTTCCTGTTGAATCGAGAAAAGCATACTTAGTAAAATTCGATGACAAAGGTTTGACACAAGAAATAGAAATAAATGATATTTTAATTAATACTCCGTATACTAAAAAAACAGAATACGATTTTTTTCTAGAAGCAACAAGATTACTAGATAATTATCAAGGAAATAGTTTTAAAAACGTTAACCCAGAAATTTACAATCTAATAGAGGAGTTGCTGAAACATCAATGCCGTTGACCTTATCTAGTCTATGTATGATGTTGAACAACGGGCTAGCCTTTAGGAGTCAATAAGTTTGAGCCTGTATTCGCCAAAAAGTAAGCCTGTGTGTTGCCCGCTACCACTGATGTTATAGTTCTTATTTTTCCAATGGATCCTAAGTTCTTAATCAGAAAATGCAAAAGTGCCATAAGTGCTTTCCATCAATGTTTCAGCAACAATATTTATAAATAGTAGTGTTATGAAAAGAAAAACAAGATCTATTTTGGAAGAAATTAATGCAATGGCTCCTCGTCGAGACAAGAAGCAAATTGTAGAGTCTAATGCCGAGCAAGTTATTGTCACTGCTATTAATTTAATTAATTTAATTAACGAAAGTTTTGATGTAGAAACTGCAGCAGACTTGAATAAAAGATTAATTAATTCTATCCGAACTAAAGATCCTAAAAAGTTTCAAAGAGGGATCAAAAGAGTTGAAGATTAAAGATATATTGGGCGGCAAATTTAAACGTAAAATCAGACGTGGTAGTCGTATTAAAAGAATGAGACAAGAAGATCTTCATGTTACTGAAGGTGGAAAAATCTTTGGTGACGGTGTAACACCTTTTGATCATAGTATGATTCCTGGCATTATGAAAACTGTAAACAGTGTACTATCTAAAACTGGTGCACCTGCAATTCCAATTGGTAGCGGCGCAACTCCTACTAAAGGTAAAGTTAGCGGCGACTTAGATATGATTGTTGATGTTGCAGCACTTAAAGATCACTTTAATATGCCAGATGAACCAGATAAAGTTATTAGACAAAAACTGCGTCAACTGTTTGACTTAGCAGGATTTGAAACAGCACAAAGCGGTACAAGTGTACACGTTAAAGTGCCAATGGGTGACCATGCACACCAAGTAGATATTATGGTTGTTCCTAATGCAGCAAATGCAGCAAAGTTCCATACGCACAGCATCCCGGCTGGTAGTAAATGGAAAGGTGTAAACAAGCAGATTGCACTAGCATATCTTGCTAAAAAACAAAACATGCTATGGTCACCATACCAAGGTTTGTTTAACAGAGATGCTAACGGTAAGAAAGCAGATCTAGTAACAGACAACATCGATCAAGTAGCAAAAGCATTACTCGGCCCGAATGCCTCCGGAAAAGATATTGGCAGCGTTGAACAAATAATGACAGCGTTGGGCAAAGAAGCAGGTGAAGCGATGCTAGCTGACTTAAGAAGTGATCCAAATTGGAAAGAACTTGACTAATGCGAGCAATAGAAATACTCACAGAGGCTGCAAAGGTCGGACGTGAATATCAGCATTTAGAAGATTTAGTATTTGCTGAAGGCAGCAAAGGTGCATTACGAGCGGCTAGTGTACTACAACGGTTAGGTCAAGATTCAAGTGATGTTGCTATTAAATGGGACGGTAATCCAACAATTTATTGGGGTAGAGATCCAGATGGTAAATTTGTACTAACTGGTAAAAACGGCTGGGGCAAAAGTAAAAGCACTAGTAGCGATGAACTCAAACAATTTATTATGAGCACAGGTAAGGGCGAGGACTGGAGACAAGACTTTGCTAACAACATGGGTGCAGTGTTTGATTTAATGGAACGTAATACTCCGACTGATATGCGTGGATTTGTATACGGAGACTTGCTGTACAGCCCTAGTAAGCCCTTTGTAAGTAATAAAGGCACGTATGTGTTCGAACCTAACAATGTTGCATACACAGTAGATGCAAATAGCGACATCGGTAAACGTATCGGTAACAGTCAAATTGGTATTGCTGCACATAGTATATATGGAGCGTTTGGCGATAAATCAGGCACACCGATTAAAGATACTCGTAGACTAAACACAAACGAAGTAGTAGTGTTTGGACAAACATATGTTACTCATACACCTAAAGTAGATACTAGTTCAGTTGAAGAAATTATAAAACTAGCCAACACAAACGGAGCAGCAATTGATGCATGGCTAACTCCTGAAAAAGGATTAAGCAACAAAGGTGCAATCATTTACAATTATGTTAATCAAATGACCAAGCAGCGTAAACTAGATAAATTACGCACAGGATTTTTTGATTGGCTTAAAACAAGTAAAGTTAGTTCAGGTCAACAAGCAAAACTAATGGCAACGGACAACAAAGGATTAGATGCAATGCTAGAACTAGTTGTAAAAATTATGACAGTTAAGAATAATATCATTGCACAATTAGATACAGCACCGGCAGACATAGTAGCAACTACAAAAGGCGAACGTGGTGGTGAAGGTTACGTTGCTGGTAGAGATAAAATTAAACTAGTGCCACGTGACAGATGGCAACCAAATTTGTAAGATAAATATTATTATGGAACAGAAATACACAGCACTACAGTATGCACAAATGTCAGGAGGACATCCAGTTGAAGAAGAAAAAACTTCTCCAACATTTGGATTTATTGGTGAATTAAATGAAAGTAAAATGTTTAGAACTAAAAATCAACTAGAGTCTAGCGACTTACGTAGTAATTTAGACTTTGCTTTTTTAAATTTACTGACATTGCATACAATGTATCAAGATTATTCAACTGCTCCACAAGCCCAGGCATATGCTAAACGTACACTACTAGCCGGTGGAGGTCAATTTAAAAACTATAAAACAAATGGCACTGATCTCTATCAAGCATTGCACAGTATTTCTACTGGAAAATATATGTCTAGTGATAAAGCAGGTATTCAAGCTAATAAAGTTAAACTGCCAGAAATGAAAATCAAGCAATACTTAACACAAATGGCACAAGGTAGAGAAATTATTGGGCCGCAAAACTTTTTCATGCAATTAGAGCGTGGAATGGATATACAAAACAGCAACTACAGAAGTGTTAGACGTATTGTTAGTAATTGGAAAGGTTCAGACACTGCACAGCGTGGATTAGCAAGTACTCGTTTATTGCAATACTACAGAACTAATGCAATTAAAAGCGAACTATATCCAACTTTCCAAAAAATGACTCGAAATAATGGTCTTGAAATTAAAAATGTCAGAAATGCTGAACGTGGTCCTAACAGATTAAAAAGAGCAGCATTTAGAACAGTAGCTGGCGCAACTGCATTTGCAGGAGGATTTGCTGCCGGAAGAGCGTTTGGCAAAAGTCTTGTTTAATAAGGTGACACTTGTCAGAAAAATACACAGCGTATACGTTAGTGGACATTACAAAAAGTGATATTACAAATTATAGAAGTAAAAACACTCACGGATACAATCAGCAGCAAAATTTAAATACACTTATACAGTCAATCGGTATGCGTAGTCAGCCATTGGATATTACTGTTGAGGTATTAGAGACACAAGATATAGCAAAATACAGCTTCGGATCTGTGTATTCAGGACTACATACAGTATGGAAATTTGATTTTGTAGTAGAGCATAACAATGTTTTTACAAAAGATGACGATGATATACATTTCCTTAAAAGTGACTGTGATAGAATAGCATTTACTCCATACCTAGACGAAACTGTTAATTTTTTAAATAATGTTTTTGACACAAACACATCGGAATATTTAAATATATACTTTATAAAAATCGTATGATATATAAATAATAGTGTAGAAAGCAATAAGCGAACTCTACATTTAGGCACACAATTTAGGCAAAACATACCAAGGCTCCTACCAACACGATGCTATGAAGCATTTAAGCCGTAGAAAGCAAATCTATGTCAGCAACAATCGCAACGACTCAACTTGAGCGTGAAAATTTGGAAGCACACGTTGACCTGTGTGCCGAAAGGTATCGTGTATTGGAAGAAAAGGTAAACAACATAGACACAAGACTTACGAGCATTGAAAAATCTGTCGTTCAAATGAGAGAAGACAGTATAAGAGAGTTTGGCCGTTTACGTGAAGATATGGCCAAAGCACAAAACACAACAAATAAAATTATGATGGGCACGGGTGGCACCATCGTAGCAGGCGTATTAACAGTAATAGTTACACTGTTAATGACCTAACCCTTTCCGTATAAATAGCTATATGAACTTTAATGAATTTACATCCGAAGAGCCTGTAATGGAAGCACAACTAGTTTGGGCTAGAAAAGGCAATAAACTTACTCGTAAGTTTCGTTGTGCAGTTGGACAACGAGCAGGTAGAGTAGTTGCCGATCCTAGTCAGTGTAGTGCTCCAATTGATATTAAAAAGCGCATGAATCTTAAAAAGACTAAAGCAAAAATGGGTGCACGAATGGCTCGTAAAGCACAAAAAACTAAAAAGTTTAATCCGGCAAGTAAAGCATTAAAGCGTTTAAATAGGTGACTATTATGAAAGTACGTGATATAGTAGAATATAGTATGCAAGATGAGCCAAGTTATGGCACTAGTCGTGCTGCAGTTAGAAAACAAGGCACAGATGCTGCAAATGCAAACCGTCGTGCTAACAATCAAGCACGTAATGCAAATGACGAAATGAATGTTAAAGCACAACAACAATATCACAAAGATAAAAGAGTTGCTAAAAGAGTTGCAACAGGTATTCCTGTCAGAGCAATGCAGCCACAAACTCCAGGTAGTCCGGAGGAGCAACAACAATGAAAGCAATAATCACCAAAGGTGGATTTCCGACATTTATTAATTCCAGAGAAAGTAAGTTTTTAGAAACACATTTCACTGAAGATAAATTATTAGAGCAAAAAGGTTTAAGCGAGCGTGAAGCATATATTGCACAAAACCTTGTACATCGTGGCGTACTAGACAAAGTTGTTGAATGTGGTGCTGCCAGTTATAAACTTAATATTAATAATTACGGAAAGAGCTAATCATGGATCCTCAAACAAAAGCGATGCACGACATCTTGTCTAAGTTGCAGTCTGCAAATCCTAAACTTATGAATGAAAAAGTTGAAACAGTTTATCATCAATTAACTGAAGCAGCAGACGCTGACGTAGATTTAAAAGTTGCAATGAACAGTAAAATTGAAGAGTCTAGTGTTACAGTACAAAATTATAGAATTGATGTTGTATTGAACGAGTTTGCCGGACGTGAAAAACGTTTTTATAATATAGTCGAATCAAACACAAACCGTATAATACATCAAGAACTAGCATTGTTTGAAACAGCAATGGCTATTGTTAAAAAATATATGACAGGAAAAAGTGGTGTAAGTGAATTACAGCATTTCGATATGCAGTATGCTACAGCACTCGAAGAAGTTTGGACACAAAACAACAGAGCCAAACGTGGAATTAATGAAGATATTGCACTAGCAAAAGCAAGTGGTGCAAAACGCAAAGTAGCAGAAGCGAAGCGTAAAATCTTGCAAAGACTATAAATATACTATATAACTAGGGAATTAGGAAAATGTATTTAAATGATTTAAACTCAGCATCTCATAATGTTGATAAAATCAATAAAGTGTTGGCTAACACATTTGGTCACTCAGTTGATATCAGCGAAATGAGCACAAATTCATTAGAGCGTATGCTAAACGTTACTGATGCAAAGATTACACAAATTAAAGAAAGTGATTTAACATATTGGGAAAATCCACAGTATAATAAATTACATTTAATTTCACATTCATTGAGAACATATATTAATGAAGTAGCACCTGTTAGATCAGCGGGCACAGTGAAAACAAAAGTTAAAGAAGCAGCAGACTTAGAACAAGCAGAAGTATTGCTAGCAGCCAGAGAAATGGTTGACAAAGTACAAAAGATGGTAGAAGACTTAGCAGAAATGCAAGTACAAGAACTTATGCCAATTGTTGATGCAATGAAAGAGCAAATTGGCTTTGAAACTGCAGAAGCATTTAATACTGCAGCAGAAGCAGCACTTGGTGCGTTCTTAGATCAAGCAAAAGCAGCAAAAGAAGCAATGGAAAATGCTACACTAGCAGCAAGTGGACAAGCACCTGCAACACCTATGCCAACAGACATGGGCATGGAACCAGAAATGGATATGAGTGACGAGCCAATTGCAGACATGGGTGATGACTTTGAAGCAGATCCAGCAGCCGCAGGCGAAGATAATGCAACAGGACGTGAAATGAAAGAAGGTGTCGACGTGATGGAGGCACAAGCATTAAAAGAAAAAAAGTTCTTAGAGGCTAAGAGTCGTGTATTTGACATGCTCGAATCTGGAAAAATTACTAAAGAACAAGTTTTAGCTCTTTTAAGTGAATTAGATTCCGGAACTCCACGTGTTCGTACAGATCAAAAGCCTAGCCAATATGGAAATAAAGGCACTGATTATAGAACTATGCCATATAATTCTGGACAATCTCGTCAGGCTAATCCAGTACCAAAATCAGGAGTAACACGAGCACCTAGAGCAATGACTGGTCTTCGTACAGCTGATATTCAACCAGGTGATGCAGGACATTCTGCATTAACTAACTGGTTCAACAGAATGCGTAAAAAATAATGTTAATTAATGAAGTAATAACTAATGAAGGTCAGGGTTACGTACTAAACGGTATAGAAGAACTTATCGTTCGTGCCAAAGCACGTGGCTTGACTAAAATTAGTACTGAAGCACTTTTAACTAAGTTGAAAGCAGCAGGTTACTTCATTGAAATGGAAACACTATTAGATTTATTAAAAAAAGTTGACGCAGTAGGAGCAGCAAACCGAGAAGAAGTTACTTTAGATACAGCAATTCCTAATTCCCCTAAACAAAAAGATGATGCAACTGTATCTAAAATGGCTGCAAAACAAATTAAAAAGGGTATGAAATGACATACTATATCAACAGAGCAGAAGCTCGTGCTAAAGCGAGACAAGATTTAACTATATTCCGTGAAATAAATTATATCATGGAACAAATCTTAACAGATGCAGGCAACGGACTGTATCAAACTGTAGTTGATGACGGTACTGTAATGACAGAAAGTACTCCTACTGTGACAGCAACAGGCACTGTTGCAAATCCTACTATTACTGGAACACCTACAATAGAACTAAACGGCACTAGTGTTACACT